>Ga0157370_10000820_pt1 | contig 39332 bp, 31 predicted proteins | sample C35metaG_FD_113463 | JGI IMG/M metagenome (GOLD analysis project Ga0157370, IMG submission 113463) | Corn rhizosphere microbial communities from Kellogg Biological Station, Michigan, USA - C3-5 metaG | ecosystem: Host-associated > Plants > Roots > Rhizosphere > Soil | place: USA: Michigan... | reverse complement strand
TCTTTGACGAACTCGCCGGCTTGCGTCGACGCAGCTTTGCCTTCTCGCTTATCGGCCTCGGCGCGCGACAGTGTTTTCCGTTCTGGCATGAGACACCTCCATTGGAACGATTGCCTATGCCCTCTGCATGCAATGCCTGTGCCTGGTTGGACCTACCCGCACCTGCCGAGCCCGCCGCACCGTTGGAACGAACAACGGCCCGCACGCTAGCGCCGCGTGCGAGCCCGCGAAGCCTCCTACGACAGGTGAACGATGAAGACGGAAGCCGTTATTGACGCTGACGCTGTTGCAAGTACTGCTTGACCTGGCTCAACGTCACGCGGCCGCTATGCGTCGTATCGATTTCGTCGAAGTGTTTGGCGATATACCCGAGCCCGTTGGACTGAGCTTGCGCCTTTGTGATCGCGGCACCGTTACTGAGCACCGTATTCGCACCGAGGCGCGCATCCAGGCGCTGCTGCGCCTGCTGCGCGAGATCGTTGCCGGTCGTCGGCATCGCGGCGGCCGCCCGCGCACGCGGGAAGTAAGGCCCATCCACCCCGCCGCCGCGGTTGGGCAGACGAGCCGGCGCGACCGCTTGAAGCGCCGCGGCCTGTGCGCCGCCGGCCAGCACGCTCAATACGATCAAGGGAGAAAGTCGTCGCAGCATCTCGATGAGTGACATGATCCGCTCGCTATAGAAGGTAGCCGAAAAACGCATGAACGCCAGTTACTGCGTCGTGGATTTGGACTGCGCCGCCAGCGTCGGGGTGCCCGCGGGGCTTTCGTCGCGCCACGGGGGCGGCAGCATCCACAGCCCGAGCGCACCGGGTGCCGGCTGGCCGGCATAGAAGTCGCGCAAGTCCGACTTCATCTTCGGACGTGCGTCGTCGTCGAGATAAATCATGTGGCCGCCCGGATAGAACGTCACCTGCAGGTTCGGATTGAGCCCTTGCACCGTCTGCAAGCGCGCGAGTTGCTTCTCCGTGTTGAAGAACGGCGTGGCGAGATCGTGGTAGCCGTTCAGCGCAAGCACCTTCAACTGCGGGTTGAGCTCGATGGCCGCCAATAGATCGGGAATCGTGTCGGGCAGCGGCTGTCCGCCATGCGAGAAGTCCCAAGCGTAGATGACGGCATCGTTCAGCGTCTGATAGGTCGCATCGGGCGCCGTATAGCCGAGATACGTCGGCATCTGCGTCGCAAGCGCCGTCGTGAACGGCTGCGCGATCAAGATGTCGGAAGGATCGCTATCCGACTGCAAACGCGGATCGGAGTTCGGCAGCGATACGCGTCCGTCGTAGCGGCCGATCGTCGTGCCCGGTAGCAGCGCATTGTTGAACGGATTGACGTTGAAGTAGCCGTTCAACGCTTGGAACGACAAATCCGACGCCCATGTCCACGACGCCAGCGTCGGCGCGCTCGGCAACACCGGGGGGCCGAGGAAGTCAGGCACGCCGAGCTGGCTCAGCACCCACGACTGCGCATACTGCTTGAAGGCGCGATAGTGCGTCGAGGCGAACAACTCCGATTGGAATGCGAACAGCGCGGGATCGGGCTGCCCGGGCAGCGCCGTTTGCCGGAAGTAGGCGGCCACCGCCGCATAGCCGGGGTAATAGCCGCTCAGCGTGTCGGTGTCGAGCTTGAGCGCATTCATGTCGATGGTATTGCCGCTCAAGATGGCCACGGCTTCGATCGCATCGGCGAAATAGTTGAGGATCGACGACTGCAGCATGATCCCTGTCACGTGCACGCCCGCAGATTCGAGCGCGAGCGCGAGCATGTCCGTGCGAGGCGTGCCGTACGATTCGCCGTACAAATACAACGACGAACTCGCGCGCTGGTTCACCGCGAGGTAGCGCCGGATGAAGTCGCGCATCACGCTTACGTCGGGATCGCTGCCCCAGAAGGTCCGGTTCGTATTCGGCGCGATCGCTTCCGAGAGCCCCGTTCCCGGCGGATCGATGAAGACCATATCGGTCGTGTCGATCAGGCTCTGCGCGTTGCTGACGAGCGGGAAGTTCGGCCAATTGGTCAGCGACGGATCGGGCGTTGCCACCCGGGTCGGCGCGAACGAGCCCAGCCGCAGCCAAATCGAAGACGACCCCGGGCCGCCGTTATAGAAAAAGGTCACGGGCCGCGGGTTGCCATCCGTGCTCGGTGCCGTATAGGCCACATAGGACATCGTCGCTTCGGGATTGCCGCCCAGGTCCGACGCCGTCAGGTGGCCCGTCGTCGTCGTGTAGCGGACCGTCTTTTTACCGGACTTCCAAACGTGATGCATGACCGCCGCCTGCTCCGCTACTTGGGTCGCGTCGAGGCTGTCGCCGGCATTGCCCGAATACGCGATCGGATCGGTGTAAGGCTTATCGGCCGCCGCCTGCTGGCTGGCCGATTCGGATTGCGCAGCCGCCACCTGCTGAGCGCCCGCGATCGCCGCGGTAGAAGCGCCGCTATCGCCGCCGCAGCCGGCGAGCGCAAGCGCCGCTGCCGCGATTGCGCTTAGCCAGAGCCCACCGCCAGGGCGGCGCCCGAGGCTGGGGATACCACTCCTATTTCGCTTTTTCATTTTTTGTCCTGGTAGTTGAGTTGCCGTTTCTCGATGACCATCGCATGCGTTGCGCACCCTTTTTTTGCGGCAAGCAACGCCCCGCGACGGTCGATATTCAGCCCTCTTCTCGATACGACCAAGAGCCTGACTATCGAACCGCATAAATGAATAACTGCGTGATACGAAACGTCTTCTATTAAGCGTTTTTACTACGGAATTTCGGAGGGGAATGCATTAACACCGAAGACATCGGCGCTAAGAAATTAGGCGCGAACCGGTAGCTTGTCAAGGCTCAGCGCGGCGTTCGCGCGGCGGGACGACCTTGCAACGCCGCGCCGGCACATTATTGCGCGAACTCAGATCAATTAAGATTGCCTTGCGTTTCGAATAGATGCTTTTAACAAAACAGTAAGGTTTTTGTCAAAAAAGATATAACGGTCTTTCTTCTCCGTCATCAATACAATAAAACGGTTAATACCCGGTGACATATTGAATAACCGGGACCATGCCGGTGTGACGCGCCCGCACGCTCGCGGCGCTAGATCGCGGCATGACGATTGCGACAATCCGTCAAAGGGTGACGCGCTGCATCGAATGGAACGACGCACGGCAAGTCATTGGAGCGCCGCCATGCCCTCGTCCACGGCCCGCGTGTCGCGCGGGCGCACGACACGCGCCACTTCCGTGCCGTCTCGCAGAAAAATCAACGTCGGCCACAGCTTCACCCTGAACGAGCGCCCGAGCGGCCGCCCCGGACCGTCTTCGATCTTTAGATGGCGCAGGTGTGGCGCTCGTTCGAGCGATTCGCCGATATAGCGCTGGGCATCCCGGCAATAGCCGCACCAATCCGTACCGAACTCGAGCACGGTGGCACCCGCGAGCGCATCGACTTCGGCGCGCGTCGGCGCCGTCTTTGCGTAACCGTTGTTGTCCGTCATGACCGTATCCGTCCTATTCGCTGGCCGCCTAACCATCGCACCGTTGCGGACGCAGGCCTCTGGCCGCTGCCGCAGCGTTTGCTGCCGATTCTATGTCGAGCAGGCATTGTGCCGCGGCGGCCGGTATGAGGCTTGCGGGCACTCACCGCGGGAAGGCGGTTCTGCTTTCAATAGGAGGAAACGATGAAGCTGAAAGACAAACGCGCGCTGGTGACAGGCGCCGATTCGGGCATCGGCCAAGCGATCGCGGAAATCTTCGCGCAGGAAGGCGCAGACGTGGCAATCGTCTATCACACCGATCGAAGCGGTGCCGACGAAACGCGGCAGCGCATCGAATCGGCGGGACGCCGCGCGCTCGTCATGCAAGGGGACGTCGGCGATCCCGCGAGCGTGCAGCGCTTCTTCGATGAAGCCGTGAACACACTGGGCGGCTTGGATGTGCTCGTCAACAATGCCGGCGTAGGCGCGGGCGGCGCCACGGTCGATGAGCTCGACGATGGCGAAGTCGAACGCGTGCTGCGCACCGACTTGATGGGGCCGCTGTTCTGTTGCCGCGCATTCGTCAAACTACGCAGGCAATGCGGCGGCGGCGGACGCATCGTGAACATCTCGTCGGTCGCGCAGCATTTGCCCACGCCGGCAAGTGCGCCGTACGGGATGGCGAAAGCCGGCCTCGGGTCGCTCACACGCAGCCTCTCGCGCGAAGTCGCCGACGATAAGATCAACGTCAACAACATCGCGCCGGGGCTCATCGAGACACCCATGACGCAGAGCAGGCTCGAAGACCCGGCCAAACGCGATCAATCGTTCCAGGTGATTCCCTGGCACCGCGCGGGGCAGCCGAGAGAAATCGCGCACGTCGCGCTGTTTCTCGCCTCCGACCACGGCGATTACGTGACCGGCCAGACGTGGACGATCGACGGCGGGCTCAGCATGCAGTGGGGTGGAGCATGAACATGAACATGAACATGAATATGAGCACGCCTCCGGGCGACCCTTCCGATCCGCCGATCCCCGATCAACCGACGATCCCGGATGCGCCGGACCCGGGCGCGCCGGAGGACGTACCCGACATCGGCACGCCCGAACCGGAGCCCGATCAGCAGCCCGGCAGAACCGGAAACTAACGCTGACGCCCGAAGCGCGGCGATGTCGGCGTCGGCGGCGGCGGCGGCGTCGATACGCTCTCTCGGCGATCGGCCCGTCGCCGCATTGCACTCATGATCGACCCGCGCTCGCCGGTTCGATCCCACATTCCGGGAATGACCGCGCATGCCCGAACGCGCGCCATCGTCAAGCGCCGGTTCGTGTCCTACGCTGTTCACAAAAGTTTGGATCGTGGCGTGCCGGCGTCCCTAAAATCCATCCAGCCCGGGCGGCCGTAAGACGCTGCCCACCCTTCCTTCTCATTTCACTCGGAGCCCTGACTATGCAGGCATTGAGACGCTATATCGCGGAAGCGTTCGGTACGTTCTGGCTGGTGTTCGGCGGCTGCGGCAGCGCGCTGATCGCGGCGAGCTTTCCCGGGCCCGTTCACGGCCTCGGTATCGGCTTCCTGGGCGTCGCACTTGCCTTCGGCTTGACCGTATTGACAATGGCGTACGCGATCGGGCACATATCGGGTTGCCATCTGAATCCGGCTGTCACGATCGGGCTGACCGTCGCACGACGTTTCCCTGCCAAAGACGTCGTGCCGTACATCGTCTCGCAATTGATCGGAGCGACGGTGGCCGCTTTCGTGCTGTATCTGATCGTGAGCGGCAAGCCCGGTTTCGATTTGGCCACCGGCGGATTTGCAACGAACGGCTACGGCGACCGATCGCCCGGCCACTATTCGATGCAAGCAGCGTTTCTCTGCGAAGTGCTCATGACCGGTTTCTTCGTCTTCGTGATCCTGGGCGCCACGGACGTGCGCGCCCCGGCCGGCCTCGCGCCGATCGCGATCGGGCTGTGCCTCACCTTGATCCATCTCGTATCGATTCCGGTCACGAACACGTCGGTCAACCCCGCGCGCTCCACGGGCCCGGCGCTCGTGCTCGGCGCGGCCGCCATCGACCAGCTTTGGCTCTTTTGGGTCGCGCCGATCCTTGGCGCCATCGCCGCAGGGCTCATTTACCCGATCGTCGCGGGATACCGGGATGCGGTCTCGAGCCGACCCGCCGATCGATTCGACAGCGAAGGACTCGCCGCACAGGGCGAATGATCGGCCAGACGATGCAGTCAGTCGGTCCGTGGCGAAGCCGGCAAGCGCGGGGGAGGCCAGCTACCCGGCGTATGCGGCTTCGCCGCCGTAACGCGCAGGCAAACGTTTAAACGAAACGATGAGCCGCGGCGGCTCTGACACTCGCGGCGGCGATCCAAGCTGCGGCACCATGGAGCGTATGAGCGGCCGGTGCACCCGCGATCGAGCGCTTAGCGCGGGAGGCGGTAGAAAAAGAAGACCGTGCTGCCGGCAAAGATACCGAACAGCGAAAGGCCCATTGCCATGGCGAGATCCATACTGGCTCCGGAACAGTTTGAGAGGGTCGTAGGCGGGCGCATCGCGACGCACCGGAATGCGACTTCTCAGGCGTCGCCCGAACTCCGGTTTAAAAAGACAAAACACCCGCAGACGACGCCATTATGGGTCGGGCCCCGCAGGCTCGAAAGCGGCAATTTCCCCAGCAGGGTTTGTCCCAAGACGAAGCCGAAGGCACAATCGCATGTCGCCTCGCCGCGCGCGCGGCTTGTACCCACTTGGTTAGCTGAGCGGATTCCCCGCCAGTCTCATCCCTTCGTTTTGGAGTGCCCCAATATGACCGATTCCCCACAACCGGCCCTAGTCGACCTCGTGCATGGCGCCTCGCGCCTACAGCTCGCGCCGCAATTCGGCGGACGGCTGCTGAGCTGGCGCATCGGCGATCGACCTGTCATCCATTGGCCCGAGCACGCCGACTGGAACGACGTGGCGCACGTGAGGGGCGGCAACCCGCTGCTGTTTCCGTTTCTCGCGCGCCACCGCGTCGACGGGCGTCTCGGTGAGTGGCGCGACGCTCAAGGCGTCGTCCGTTCGCTGCCGATGCACGGCTTCGCACGGGACCTGCCGTTTTCGCACGAAGTGGATGCGGACGGATGCGGCGTGCGCATGGCGCTGGTCGATACACCCGCCACGCGCACGCACTATCCGTTTGCATTCCGCTTCGAGGCAGCTTACCGGCTCGCCGATGCACATACCCTGGATGTGACGTTGAGCACGTCGAATCTGGGCGAGGCGCCGATGCCCTACTACGCCGGCCATCACTTCTATTTCGCATTGCCGCACACGCTGCGCCGCGAGACGACGCTCTCGCTACCGCCGACGGAGCGCCGCCGCCAGCTCGAAGACGGATCGATCACCGCACCGGAGACCGGCGCGGCGCGCTATACGCTCGACGACCCGCTGATCCACGACCGTTTCCATTGCCTGCGCGACGTGCCGACGCAGCCGGTGCGGCTCGACTGTCCCTCGCTCGGCCGGCGCATCGAAATCGATCTCGACCGTGAAGGCTCCGTTCCGTGGTACGCGGTGACGACCTGGACGCAAACCGATACGTCCGACTTTTATTGCGTCGAGCCGTGGCTTGGCTTGCCCGATGCGATTCACAACGGGCTCGGCCTGCGCTGGGCGCAGCCGGGCCAGACCGAAACGGCTGCCTTGCGCATCACCGTTTCCGAAATTTGAGATGCTGCGCTAACCGCCTCGGCCCGCCAGGGACTCGCTGTCTCGGGCGCAAAGCCGGCCACCCGCGTTGCGCGGTGCGCGATGGGCGCCGGCGAGTGGCGCCCGGCTAGACGCCCCGCAGCTTATGCCGCTCCCGTCCAAGTCGCCGTTTTTTGCACGCATTCGTCGGCCTACGCCCGTTACAATCGGACGTTTTGCCCGCCGCGCCCACTACCGGCGCGGCGGCGCATGTCGAAGCTGTCGAGCGAGGTTCAATGTTGCGAAAAACGATGATGCGGCTCGTGTGCGTGCCGCTGGCTGCGGCCCTGGCCGCGTGTGGGTCGGCGCCCGTCGCGCCCGGTTACTATCGGGTCGAGCGTGGCGATACGGTTTCGAAGATCGCGCGTAAGCATCGCGAGTCGGTTCAAAGCATCGCCCGCTGGAACAATCTGGCCAATCCCGATGCCATCGAAGTCGGCCAAGTACTGCGCATCGCGCCGCCCGGCACCGATGCGGCGACCGGCGCGTCCCTCCGCTCGAACGCCGGCACCGCGGCCGCATCGGCGGGCCGCACGGCGGCACCGCGCGCCCTGCCCGATGCCGCCGCGCCGGCCAACGGCATTTCGCTCATATGGCCCACCGCCGGCAAGATCGTGCGCGGTTTCGACGGTGTCAATTCAAAGGGCATCGATATCGTGAATGCGCCCGGCACGCCGATCGTCGCGGCCGCGACCGGCACGGTCGTCTATGCCGGCAACGGTCTACGCGGCTACGGCAACCTGCTCATCGTCAAGCACAACGCCGATTTCCTGACCGCCTACGCCCACAATCGCAAGCTGCTCGTCAAAGAGGGCGAAAGCGTAGCGCAAGGCCAAACCAACGCGGAGATGGGCGACACCGACAACGATCGCGTAGCGCTGCACTTCGAGCTGCGTTACGGCGGACGCTCAATCGACCCGTCACGCTACCTGCCCACGCGTTAAAGTGTCGGTGGTAGGACGGTGCGCGAAGCGCAGCCCGGCTTTCAGCCACGCACCGTTCTCCCAAAAAAGGCCCGGCTTACGCCGGGCCAACGGGGGTTTGACGCAGTGAGGCAAAGGACCGGTTCGCCATGCGCCAAATAGAAACTTAGCGGCTCTGCAATAGAGGCACAATCGATTTATCCAAACGAAAGTGGTAATTGACACATAACGCGAAGATAACGTCATAGCAATGGAGCAATGCACGGGAATTAAAGAAATGCCGCTCATCGCCCACCAGCAAGGCTTGGCGAGCGGCCCACCGCGACGGTGCGATGGAATTCTCTGGAAATCGCGAGTTATCGTTTGATTAATGACCAATCGACTGACCTAACCAGACGCATTGCAATTGGTCTACATTTTTATCGAGTTCTTCGATCGCCCCATTAACCGGCGCGATCGCAGATAAGAGGAAATCAGGAGACGAAGGATGCTGACTCGAACTAGCAGCTACGAAGCCCTTGTCCAAGGCTTCGAGTGGCCCGTCCCGGAGCGCTACAACATCGGGGTCGATGCCTGCGACAAGTGGGCCGACGGCAGCGGGCGGCCCGCCCTCGTGTATGAGCGGCGCGACGGCACGATCGAGCGCTATAGCTTCGACGAACTCAAAGCGCTGTCCAATCAGCTCGCGCACAGCTTCGCCCGGCACGGTGTGGCACGCGGCGAGCGCGTCGGCATCTTTCTGCCGCAGGCACCCGAAACGGCTCTCGCGCATCTAGCCGCCTACAAGTTGGGGGCGATCGCCGTACCGCTGTTTACCCTCTTCGGCGTAGAGGCGTTGCAGTACCGCTTGTCCAATAGCGGCGCCGCCGCGCTCGTCACCGATACAGCCGGCTTGCAGAAGATCGCGCAGATTCGCGGCTCGCTGCCTGAATTGAAGACCGTCTATTGCATCGACGGCGACGCGCAGGCGCTCGTGGCCGAAGGCGCCCTGCCGTTCTGGTCCTCCCTCGAGCATGAGCCGCGCACATTCGAGCCCGTCGATACGAGCGCCGACGATCCGGCCGTGATCATCTATACGTCGGGTACGACAGGCAAGCCGAAGGGCGCGTTGCATGCGCACCGCGTGCTGCTCGGGCATTTGCCGGGCGTCGAGATGCCGCAGGCATTCTTCCCCGAGCAGGCGCGGCTCATGTGGACACCGGCCGATTGGGCATGGATCGGCGGCCTGCTCGACGTCCTTTTGCCGTCCTGGCACCACGGCGTGCCCGTGCTCGCGCGCCGCTTCGAGAAGTTCGACGCCGAAGGCGCATTCGACTTGATGGCGCGCCACTCGGTCACGCATGCGTTCCTGCCGCCGACCGCGCTGAAGATGCTGCGCACCGTCGAGCGGCCGCGCGAACGGTATGCGCTCGCGCTCGTCGCCGTCTCGAGCGGTGGCGAATCGCTCGGTGAAGAACTCATCGAATGGGGCCGCGCGGCACTGGGCGTCACACTCAACGAGTTCTACGGACAGACGGAGTGCAATGTCGTCGTCAGCTCGTGCAGTGCGCTGTTCGAGCCGCGCATCGGCTCGATCGGCAAAGCCGTGCCCGGCCATCGCGTCGAGATCGTCGACGACGCCGGCCGGGTACTGCCGGCGGGCGCCGAAGGAAACATCGGCATTCGCGCACCCGATCCCGTCATGTTCCTCGGCTATTGGCGCAACCCCGAAGCGACGCGCGAAAAATTCGCGGGCGAGTATCTGGTGACGGGTGACGTCGGCGTCAAGGATGCCGACGGCTTCATTCGCTTCGTCGGACGCAACGACGACGTCATCACGAGCGCCGGCTACCGCATCGGGCCGGGGCCGATCGAGGACTGCTTGCTGGGCCATCCGGCCGTGCGCATGGCCGCCGTCGTCGGCATACCCGACGCGACACGCACTGAAATCGTGAAAGCGTTCATCGTCTTGAATGCGGGCTTTACGCCAAGCGATGCACTCGTGCGTGAGATTCAAGCGCATGTACGCACCCGCTTAGCCGCGCACGAGTACCCGCGCGCGATCGCCTTCGTCGAAAATTTGCCGATGACGGCCACGGGCAAGATCGTACGTCGGGAGCTGCGCACGCTCGGATGAAGATCCGAGCGCGCGGGCAAGCGCGGGCCGCACAGGCGGATGTCGAACCGCTCGCGAACCGCTCGCGCACCGCCCGCCTATGCCATCCGGCGCAGCACGCCGTCGCGCAGCACGAACTGGTGATAAAGCGCTGCGGCGACATGAAGACCGATCAGCCCGAGCATGACCCAAGCGAGCAAGGCGTGGACATCGCCGAGCGCATGGCCGAGCGAGGAGCCTGTCGCCGAGAGCGATGGCAAACGGGCGCCCAGCAAGGTGACCTTCCAGCCGCGCGAGGACGCATTGGCCCAGCCCAGCAGCGGCTGCACGATCAGCAGCAGATAGAGCAAGCCGTGCGTCAAATAGGCGACAGCGCGGCTAAGAACGGTGCCTTCCACGACCCTAGGCTCCTTGCGCAGCAGGCGCCACAGCACGCGCACGATCATGACCGCGATGATGAAGGCGCCGAGGTCCAGATGCACGGCAATGAGCCCGACCGGTTGCGTGCCGCGGTGAATCCCCGGCATCGTCCAAGCAACGACGTACTGCGCCGCGAGAAGCAGCACGATGAGCCAATGGAGCAAGCGCGCAAACGGGTCGTATTTCGAAACGGCGAAGGGGCCGGCCATAAGGTCCTCTTAGGTAGACGAATGCAATGCGAACGGAAACGCGCACCGGGATCGGTGCTGCCCGGGTCCGCTCAAAGGGGCCGATTGTAGCTCGGCAACCTTAAGGAACCATTGGATGGGGCGGGATGACGCTGCGCTCGGCGCGATGGTTTATAGTGACGGCCCTCCGGCTTCGTTTTTTCCGTACCGCCGCCATGACTTCCTCTGAGCGCCCCGCCGGCGATGCCGGCCCCAGCCCGCTGTATGTGAAACTGCTCGCCGAGACGGCGAAAATCGGTTGGCCCGAGCTCGAGCGGTTTTTCGCGCGCGGCATACTGCTGCGCGTCGCCCGCGACCTCGATCTCGTGACCGTGGCAGCCGCCATCGCCGAGGACGACACCGCACTCATCGCACAATGGCTCTCCGCGGGCCTCGTCGAACGGATGCAGGCTGAAACCGCAGCCGATCTCGCGGCCCGCGATCCGAACCTTTGGGCGGTCGTCGTATCGCCTTGGGTCTGCGTGCAGGAGCGCGGCTAACCCTCTTGGGCCGTTCGGCCCCCTCCATTTCGCGTCGGTTGTTCTAGTATGTATTAGCGTGACATCGATCGCGAAAGGAGACTGCCATGGACGCTGAATCGATTGCCGGGCTCGTCGGGCTCGCCGTCGGACTCCTCGTATTGCTAGCGCTGACGATATTCGAGACGCGCTCGTACAAGCGCGAGCACAACGGCGAAGGCATGCTTCACCACTGGATGGCCGAGCACCACATGCTCGGCGGACGCCGGCCTAAGCACTGAGTTGCATTGACTCGCGCCGACCGGCACTGCGTCGTCGAACCCGCCGGCGCCGTGCGTCGGCGGTCGACGCACGTGCCGACGCACATGCGGCACATTCAGGTGCGTGCGAATTCCTTCAACGCTGCCTGCTCCGCGGCCAGCGTCGTGGGCAATTCGTCGCGCAAAAAGTCGACCCACGTGCGGATCTTCGCATCGAGGTATTGACGCGACGGGTAGAGCACGTAGATGTTCAACGACATCGCGGTGTATTCCGGCAATATCCAGACCAATTCGCCGCTCTTGAGCCAGCGCATGGCCGAGTGAATCGGCAATACGGCGATGCCCATGCCTTCGCGCACGGCAATGGCCATCGAATCCACCAGGTTCACCTGAAAGGCAGGCTCCGATACGGTGAACGTCTCGGTGCCGTTCGGGCCGTCGAAATTCCACTTATCGAACACCGAGGCGGGCGTAACGATGCGCAGGCAGGCGTGATGGGCGAGATCGGCCGGCGTGCGCGGGACGCCGCGTCGCTCGAGATACGCAGGCGACGCGCACGCAATGCTGAACACACTGCCGATGCGCTGGGAGATCAGCGCCGAATCGGGCAGGTCGTAGCCCAGCACGATCGAAACGTCGTAACCCTCGTCGAGCAGGTCCGGGATTCGCTGCGTCAGCGTCATCTCGACCGAGACGTCCGGATAGCGCTGCTGGTATCGGCCCACGGCCGGCACGATGTAGTGCGCGCCGAAGCTCGTCATCGCATGCAGGCGAAGCCTCCCCGACGGGCGCGCGTGCGCATCGCTCGCCTCCGCCTCGGCTTCCTCCACATACGCGAGAATTTGCTGGCAGCGCTGCAAATAGCGCTCGCCCGCTTCCGTCAGCGCAATGCGGCGCGTCGTCCGGTTCAGGAGGCGCGTATGCAGGTGCGCTTCGAGATCGGAGACGGCCCGCGACGCATAGGCCGTCGTTGTGTTCAAATGCTGAGCCGCCGCCGTAAAGCTTCCTGATTCGACGACGCGCACGAAAGCACGCATGTTTTGAAGCGTATCCATACCGACCATCCCTATCTGCCTGCGCCTTGCGATTGTTGCACGCCCCGCAACGTCGATTATCTCAATGCCGGTAAAGATCCATTACATTCTTACGGCTTACCTCACAATCACGCAAAAAATATAATCGATTGCGTCAAATAACGCTGCCGAGGGAGAGAATCGTGCGATTGCCGATCGGCAAACTGCGCAAAGCATCCGCGTTTCTTGCACTGTCTATGATAATCGCGGGATGCGCGAACACGCACGGTATCGCCCCGCAACGGCAGACGCTCGAGCCGAGCGCACTCGATGCCGGTCATGCCGTACGCGCGGCAGAGCGCAGCGCCCGGTGGCCCGACGCCCATTGGTGGCGGGCTTATGGCGACACGCAACTCGATTCGCTCGTTTCCACCGCCCTCGCCGGCAATCCGACGCTCGCGGCTGCCGATGCGCGGGTGCGCGCAGCACAGTCGCTCGCCGGCGTGGCCGCCGCGGCACTGGCACCGCAGGTCACCGGCAACCTGTCGCTCACCCGCGAGCACTGGCCCGACAACCCGCTCTATTACGGGCCGGGCGAGCTCGCCAATCAAAACACCTGGAACAACACCGGCACGCTCGGCTTTTCCTATCGCCTCGATCTGTGGGGCGGCGACCAACGCAACCACGAACGTGCTCTCGACACAGCGCATCAGCGCGCCGCCGACGCGCGCGCCGCGCAACTCGAGCTCGAGGTCAACCTCGTACGCGCCTATGTGGGCTTCTCCAAACACTATTCATTGCGCGACATCGCCGCCGATACGCTCGCCCGTCAACAGGCGCTCTCGACGCTCGCGCGGCGGCGCCTCACCGGCGGAATCGGAACGCAGTTGGAGGTCAATCAGGCGGAGGCGGCGCTGCCCGAGTACGAGCGCCAGATCGAGGCCCTGGACGAAGCGATCGAACTCGATCGTAATGAACTTGCCGCGCTCACAGGCAAGGGGCCGGGAGCCGGCGCGACGTTGACGAGGCCCACCCTCGCGCTCGACGCGCCTGTCGCGCTGCCGAGCGCATTGCCGGCCGAGCTTATTGGGCACCGCCCCGACGTGGCGGCCGCGCGCTGGGCCGTGGCGGCTGCCGCGCGCGGCATCGACGTCGCGCAGGCAGCGTTTTATCCGAATATCAATCTAGTGACGTCGCTGGGCGCCTTCGCGGCCGGCGGCCCGTTGTTCCAATTTTTGCATGCAGGCAACGGCGGCTGGACCGCCGGCCCGGCACTCTCCCTGCCGATCTTCGAAGGCGGCGCGCTGCGCAGCCGGCTCGGCGCGGCCGCGGCAGGCTACGACGAGGCCGTCGAGCGCTACAACGCGGCCGTCATCGCCGCCCTCGAGCAAATCGCCGACCAAATCGTTCGATTGCATTCGCTTGCGGTTCAGCAAAGCGACGCCGAACGCTCCGCTGCCGTCGCGCAGCGCAGCTACCGGCTTGCCCAAGTCGGCTTCAAGCGCGGCTTGAACGACTACGTCAACGTGATCGTCGGCGAAACGCAGTGGCTGAGCGCCCAGCAGCACGTCGCGCAAATCCGTGCGGCCAGGCTCGCCGAGTATGCGTCGCTGATGGGCTCGCTCGGCGGCGGCCTTGCCGTGCCGGCCGACGGTCCGCAGCGCGATTCAATGCGGCCGGCCCCGCCCCGGGAGTTCCGCTTCGGCGCGCTCGGGCCAGGGACCGGTGGGGCCGGCGAGCCCGCACCAGACGCGGCAGCCCACGCGTCCGGCGACGCCCGCCCCGGGACACGATAGGACGCGCGCTATGGCCAATCCGATACTGCGCGTGCCTCGCTCGTTGCCGGCGCTGCAAGCTGCCTGGATGGACTGGGCGCGCACGGACGGACTCACCTGGGTGTATATCCTCAAGGCGCTCGGTGCTGCGTTTCTCGCGCTCGGCATTGCAATGCGGCTCGATCTGCCGCAGCCGCGTACCGCAATGACGACGGTATTCATCGTCATGCAGCCGCAAAGCGGAGCGATCCTCGCCAAGAGCTTCTACCGGATCGGCGGCACGCTGGTAGGCCTTGTCGCCACGCTGCTTTTGATCGCCGTCTTCGCGCCGCAGCGTGAGCTGTTCCTCGGCGCACTCGCCCTTTGGACGGGCATCTGCACGGCCGGCGCTGCGCGCAATCGCAACTTTCGCTCTTACGGCTTTCTACTTGCCGGGTACACCGCCGCGTTGATCGGCATCCCGGCCGCGCAGCATCCCGACGGCGCGTTTTTGTCGGCGCTCACGCGCGCGGCCGAAGTGACGCTTGGGGTGCTCTGCGCAGGCTTCGTGGGTGCACTCGTCCTGCCGCAGCATGCGAGTTTGCAAATGCGCACGACGGTGCGCGCACGCTTTTCCGCTTTCGTCGAATACGTCTCCGCCACGCTCTCGGGGCTCGTCGACCGCGCCCAGATCGAGCGTACGAACGCGCGCTTTCTTGCCGAGATCGTCGGCTTCGAGGCCATGCGCAGCATGGCCGTTTTCGAAAGCCCGGAGACGCGCGGCCGCAGCGGCCGGCTCGCGCGCTTGAACAGCGAGTTCATGAGCGCATCGACGCGCTTTCACGCCCTGCATCAACTGATGAACCGCCTGCGCGAGGCTGGTGCGACCGAGGCCGTGCAAGCGCTCGAGCCGTATTTCAAGGAACTCGCGCCGCTGCTGCACCCGCCCGGCGAGCCCGTGCTGACCGCAGCCGATGCGGCCGGCTCGGCCCGCAAGCTCGAAACGTTCAAGGCGGCACTGCCGCGCCGCGTGCGCGCGGTGCGCAACGCACTCGGGGCGCGGCCCGGGTTTGCGCTGCTCGACTTCGATACAGCCTCCGAACTGCTTTATCGCTTCGTCGACGACATGCACGCGTACGCGCTCACGTATGCATCGCTCGCGACTACGACGCACGAGCGCGAGCGCTGGCCCGAGCGCTACGAACCGAAGACGAACGCGGTGCTGACGTCGATCGCAGGCGTGCGCGGGGTCATCGTCATGGCCGTGCTCAGCGCCTTTTGGATCGCGACGGCTTGGCCCAACGGCGGCACGCTCGTGCTCAACGCCGCCGCGGTGTGCGCGCTGGCGTCGTCGTCGCCGCGACCCACGAGGATGGCCTATCAGATGGCCGCGGGCACGATCGTCGCCACGCTCGTGGGGTTCATCGTCGTATTCGGCGTCTACCCGCACATCGACGGTTTCCCGCTGCTGTGCGTTACCCTCGCGCCGCCGCTCGCGTTCGGCGTACTGATGACAACTCGGCCGCCGCTCGCCGGCTTCGGCGCCGGCTATTGCATCTTCTTTTGCGTCCTGGCTGCGCCCGACAATGGGGTGCGCTACGATCCGGCCGGCTTTGCGAATAATGCGATTGCGCTCGTGCTCTCGATGGTGGCTTGTGCGATCGCCTACTCGGTGCTGCTGCCACCATCGACGCCGTGGGTGCGCGGCCATCTACTGGCCGATTTGCGGCGCCAAGTGGTACTCGCCTGCCGCGCGCCGCTCGCCCGCGTGCGCCCGCGCTTCGAAAGCCGCGCCCGCGACCTCGCCTTCCAGGCTCACGCGCTGATGCAGCAAGACCCGGCGGCCCAGCGCGATGCACTGGCCTGGCTGATCGCGGTGCTCGAGGTCGGTCACGCCGTCATCGATTTGCGCTGTGAGCTGACCGCCTTGCCGGGCGATGCGCGTTATGCCGCGACGATGCCTTGGCGGCGCAGCATCGCGCACTCGGCTAAAGCGCTGACCGCGCTGTTCGCACGCCCTACCGACACGCGTCTGGACGCCGCGCTCGCCGCGAACGTCGACGCGATCGCGGCCACACAGCAAGCGCTCGCCGCATTTGCGCCGCCGCGCGAAGCGCGGCATCGCCTGCAACGCATCTTGAGCCATCTGCACTTCGTGCGCACCGCGCTCATCGATCCAGAATCGCCGCTCGCGCGTTACGCGGGAACGGTACGCCGCGGCAACGCGGCCAGCGCGTGAAGGAGCGCCTCATGCATCGCGAGATCGCCCTCATCGGCGCCTACATTCCCGCACTGGTGCCGCTTTGCATCGGCGGCGCAGCGCTCACCTGGCTGATCGACCGCCTGCTCGCGCGCGTCGGCCTTTATCGCTTCGTCTGGCATCCCGCGCTCTTTCGCGCGAGCCTGCTCGCTTGCATCTGCGGCGTGCTAGGGCTCGCGGTCTATCGTTAGGCGCCCAGCGCACTGCCCCCTTTCACTTCGATCGCAATCATGACGCTTCGACAACTCATCGGTTTCATTGCAACGGCACTGCTGCTCGTGGTCGCGGTCGCGATCGGCCGCACGCTTTGGATCCACTACATGGACGCGCCGTGGACCCGGGACGGCCGCGTGCGCGCGCAAATCGTCAACGTAGCCCCCGACGTGTCGGGCGCCGTCGTGCAATTGCTGGTCGCCGACAACATGTTCGTTAAGAAAAACCAGGTGCTGATGCGGATCGATCCCGCGCACTATCAGGTGGCGGTCGAGCAAGCCGAAGCCACCGTTGCGGCGCGGCGCGCGCAATGGCAGATGCGCCGCGCCGATGCGGCGCGCCGGGCCGACATGGATAGCGAGGTGGTATCGAAGGAAAATCGAGAAAACGCCATGAGCGCCGCGTCGAGCGCGCAGGCGCTGTATCGAGAGGCCTTGGCCGCGCTGGACGCCGCCAAGCTCAATCTGGCGCGCACGACGGTCGTTTCGCCGGTAGACGGCTACGTGACGAACCTTTCGGTATTTCGCGGCGACTATGCCACGGCCGGGACACCCAAGCTCGCCATCGTCGACAGCCACTCATTCTGGGTTTACGGGTATTTCGAGGAAACGAAGTTGCCGCGCGTGAAGATAGGCGACAAGGCTCAAATCCGCCTGATGAGCGGCGGTGTGCTCCAAGGCCACGTGGAAAGTATTTCGCGCGCGATCTACGATCGCGACAATCCGCCCAGCCGCGAACTTGTCGCTGACGTGAACCCGACCTTCAATTGGGTACGGCTTGCGCAGCGCGTGCCGGTGCGGATTCACATCGACGAGATTCCCGAGGGACTCATACTCGCAGCCGGCACGACTTGCACGGTGATCGTCTCGCCGGCGCACTGACCCAGACCCGCTCGGGAAGCGGGCTCCAGCGACAAGCACTACGGGCCGAACGACGGCCCGCGCCTAGACGCCAATCCGCAAAGGAAGCTTCAACGCCCCGCGTGCAACCGAAACTTGCCGACGAGGCGTTTGAGCGCTTGCGCCTGATCGTCGAGCGAGCGCGCGGCGGCCGTCGCCTCTTCGACGAGTGCGGCGTTCTGCTGCGTGCCGGCGTCCATCTGCGTGACGGCGAGGTTCACTTCCTCGATGCCCACGCTCTGCTCGGAGGACGCCGCCGAGATTTCGCCCATGATGTCGGTCACACGCTTGACCGCTTGAACCACTTTGTCCATGGTCTGCCCTGCATCCTGGGCGAGGCTCGAACCGTTCGCGACGCGTTCGAGCGACGTATTGATGAGGGTCTTGATCTCCTTGGCGGCCGCGGCGCTGCGCTGAGCCAAGCTGCGCACCTCGCCGGCCACGACGGCAAAGCCGCGTCCTTGTTCCCCGGCACGCGCGGCTTCGACAGCTGCATTGAGCGCGAGGATATTCGTTTGGAATGCAATCCCGTCGATGACGCCGATGATGTCGCCGATGCTCTTCGCGCTGTCGTTGATTTCACCCATCGTCGTGACGACGCGCGAAACGACGCCGCCGCAAGTCGATGCGATTTCCGACGCGTTATTGGCGAGCGAGCTGGCCTGCTTCGCATTGTCCGCATTCTGCTTCACGGTCGAGGTGAGCTGCTCCATGCTCGTGGCCGTGCGCTCGAGTGAAACCGCCTGCAGTTCCGTGCGCTGCGACAGGTCGAGATTGCCCATCGAAATTTCGCTCGCGGCCGAGGAGATCGCCTCCGCGCTCGCGGCGATTTCGCCGACGGTGTCCGCCAATCCCGTTTGCATCTCGGACAGCGCATAGAGCATGCTCGAATCGTCCTTCTTCGCGAGCTGGATGCGATTGGATAAATCGCCGGCCGCAATGTGGCTCGCGATTTCCTTCGCATAACCGGGCTCGCCGCCGAGCTGGCGCGCGAGGCGGCGCACCACGGCCTCGCTGACGACAAACGCGAGCACGATCAGCGCACCGGTCATGATCGCGATCATGACGAACGACGACTTGAAGATGAACGCCGAGGCGTCGATCGTCGCCTTCGCCGCGGTTCCGCGGCGTGCGACGAGTTCGTCCACGGTCTTTTCGAGCTTGCCGGTCTCCACCAGCAGCGAGACGTCCTGCATCCCCACCTGCCAGTTCATCTGCGACAGGTCGAGCGATTGCGCCTTCACGAGCGTTACGAAGTCACGCAAGTGACCAGCCCAAGCGGCGACGGCTGCAGTGAATTTCTTCTGCTCGGCAAGCCCTTGACTATCGGAGGCGTCGGTGTACTGCTGCAGCGTCGCGAGTTCGCCGTTGATGGACGAGAGCCCCTTATCGATGTCGGCGCCGAGCTCGTCGCGCTCCTTAGCGGTCGTCGCCGTCAGCAGCATCTTTTGCGCGCGGCTCGCGCGCAGCACGTCCCCGCGCAATTCCTCCGCGGCGCGGCTCGCGACGTGACCTTGTTCGTAGATCGATTTCGTCGAGCCGTTCAAGCGGTCGATCTGAGTCAGCGAAAAGACGCCGATCACGAGCGTGCCGATGAGCACCACGGCAAACGCCAGACGCAGCGACGCCTTGACCGACAACCCGCTCAAACTCATCTTCGCCGTGCGCTTGCGCGACCGGCCGCCGGCGCCCGTACCGTCCGCGACGAATGCCGCGCCCGAACGCCTGCCGAGCGAAACTGCCTTCATATGAAACCCCCTTCTTATTGCTCTTCGCGGCGGGTAGCACAGCGAAAAGCGATGATGACCTCCTCGGGTCAACGGCATGGTTCGCCTCGTTCTTTAGAGCGCGACTGCCTGTGTTAACCCGGTGTAGCGGCTTGTGGCACGCCGATCGCTTTATAACCCGCCAAAAAGGCAGCGCGGCGACAACGTCGCGCCGAGACGCGGCACGCGGGCCTTACTGTCCGATTCACGACAAACTTTGTCCGCTTACTTCCTTTCAGACAAACTACACTCGAACCGTACTCAAGCTATAAACCCCCTGGAATTCGCGCCCACCACCGTGCTCGCGGTACGGCGCGCTGTTTCTTCAACTTGCCAAAGTCCCTACGATGGAAACGAGTATTCGGAAAAATGCCCTTGCCGGCGACGCGGCGAACACCGCGGCGGCTCCGACTCAGCAGGCGCCTGGCGCCGTGTCGCGCACCGTGTATTCGGTGTTGGGCGCGATCAGCTTCTCGCATCTGCTCAACGACATGATTCAGTCGTTGATTCTTGCCATCTATCCGATGCTCAAGGAGAACTTCTCGCTGTCGTTCGCCCAGATCGGCCTGATTACGCTGACGTACCAGATCACGGCCTCGCTGCTGCAGCCGCTCGTGGGCTTCTACACCGACAAGCGTCCGCAGCCGTACTCGCTGCCTGTCGGCATGGGCTTTACGCTGACTGGCCTCTTGCTGATGTCGATTGCGCCGAGCTTCGGCGTCTTGCTCGCCGCCGCGGCGCTCGTGGGTTGCGGCTCGTCGGTCTTTCACCCGGAATCGTCGCGCGTCGCGCGCATGGCCTCGGGCGGGCGGTACGGCCTCGCACAGTCGCTGTTCCAAGTAGGCGGCAATGCCGGCTCCTCGCTCGGGCCGCTGCTCGCCGCACTCATCGTCATCCCGCACGGACAACGCAGCATTGCGTGGTTCTCGGTGGCTGCGCTCGTCGCGATCGTCGTGCTCGCCAACATCGGCCGTTGGTATAGCCGCCATCCGGCGACCAAGAAGAAGAAAGGCACGCGCGCGCTGCATCCTTCGCTGCCTAAGTCCCGTGTGGCATTCGCCATTGGCGTGCTCGTGCTGCTGGTGTTCTCGAAGTACTTCTATCTCGCGAGCCTGAACAGCTACTTCACGTTCTATCTGATCGACAAGTTCCATCTGTCGGTCCAGGCGGCACAGATCCACCTGTTCGTATTCCTCGCGGCAGTGGCCGCGGGCACGATCATCGGTGGCCCGATCGGCGACCGCATCGGCCGAAAATACGTCATCTGGGTGTCGATTCTGGGCGTTGCGCCGTTCACGCTGCTGCTGCCGTATGCGAACCTGTTGTGGACCGGCGTGCTCACCGTCATTATCGGGGTGGTGCTCGCGTCGGCCTTCTCCGCGATCATCGTCTATGCGCAGGAGTTGATTCCCGGCAATGTCGGCATGGTGGCAGGCTTGTTCTTCGGCTTCGCGTTCGGCCTGGGCGGCGTAGGCGCAGCCGTACTCGGCGATCTGGCCGACGCCACGAGCATCGGTTACGTCTATAAGGTGTGCTCGTTCCTGCCGCTGATCGGGATCATCACGATGTTCCTACCCAATATCGAGCAAAAGCGGCACGCACACGCTTGATTCTCGATCCCGGCACGGCCCCGTCTTATGCGCCCACGGCGCAGACGATGGGGGCCGCGAACGAGATCGAATGCTTACGAAGCGCCCGGCACAGCCGCCGGCGCGCAACCGATATCGGCCCGCTCATCGGCCCGATCCATCGCGCGGTATTCGCGCAGGAAAAGCTCGAGCACGCCTGACGAATACGTCCCCGCTATCTCCGTCAGGAAGTTTGAAAACGAGGCCGTTGCGTGGTCGTCGGCTGTGTCGGAGACGGTACGCACGACCGCGCACGGCACGTCGTGCTCATAGCACACCTGGGCCATGGCCGCCCCTTCCATTTCCACCGCCATCGCATCGGGCAATGCGCTTGCCAGCGCGCGCACTTCGCACTCGCTCGAGATGAAGCGGTCGCCGCTGACGATCAATCCCCGATGCACGCGCGGCGCGTTCAATGCGAAGCGCTCGGCCAACGCGGGACCCTGCCGGGCGACGAAAACCTCACACGCGGCGGCGAGCCGATCGGCCAGCGGCGCATGCGTCGGGAAGTCAGCGCGCGCAAGTAGGGGCACTTCGTAGCGCGGGAACAGCGGCGAGGCATCGATGTCATGCTGCAGCAGCGAATCGGCCACGACGATGTCGCCGACGCACACGCCCGGGCCGACACCGCCGGCGACGCCTGTAAACACCATCGAATCGACGCCGAAAACATGAATCAGTGCGCTGGCCGTCGCGGCCGCAGCGACTTTGCCGACGCGCGCAAGCGTGACGACGCAGGGGACGCCGAAGGCGGTGCCGACGTGATAATCGCGCCGACCCAGCGCGTAGGTGCGCATTTCGCCCTCGGCACGCATCGTCGCGACCAGATCGCCCAGTTCCTGCGGCAATGCGGCCATCACGCCAAGCCGGCGCACCGAGCGGTCGATCCCGATTGCCATCCTGCTGGCGTTGTCGTCAGTCTTAAGGCGATCGTCGCCATGGTCGCGACTGTCGCTATCTTTGCGGTCGTAACGGTTCATGCTCATGTTCATTCGACGACTTGCAGCTTGGCGACCGCCAGCGCAAGCCATTTTTCCCCGTGCCGCTTGAACCGGACTTGCGCCCGCGCATCGGCCCCGCTCCCTTCGAGCGCGGTAATCGCGCCCTCTCCGAATTTCGTGTGAAAGACTTGCTGTCCCACGCGAAAGCCCGTATCGGCCGCACGCTGCGCGTCGGCAAACGCGGGCAGCGGCGCCGCCTCGAAGCTGGCGGAAGGACCGCCGCGCTGCGGGCGGGCAAACCAGTCGCGATTCCAGGCGGCGGTCTCCGCACGCCCCCCCCAGCGCGAACCGGGCTCAGCCTTCGGCGTCAGCCACTTGAGCGTCGTCTCGGGCAATTCGTCGAAGAAACGCGAGCGCACGTTGTAGCGCGTCTGCCCGTGCAGCATGCGGCTTTGCGCGAACGACAGATAGAGCCGCTCTTTGGCCCGCGTGATCGCGACATACATGAGCCGGCGTTCTTCCTCCAAACCGTCCGTCTCTTTGGCGCTGTTTTCGTGTGGAAACAGTCCTTCCTCGAGCCCCGTGATGAACACGGCCGTAAATTCGAGCCCCTTCGCGGCGTGCACGGTCATCAGTTGCACAGCATCCTGTCCCGCTTGCGCTTGGCTCTCGCCTGCTTCGAGCGACGCATGCGACAGGAAGCCCGCAAGCGGCGTCATCGTGTCGGGGTTTTGGGCCGGATCGGTCACGCTCGCGGCTTCGAGGACCACGGTTTCTTCATCGACCGACGAGCCGGACAGCTCGGGCGCCGACGTGGCGCCGGGCGCAAGCCGGATCGCGCGCGCGGGCGTATCGAGCCCGTAGCCTTCCTCGCTGACGAACGCGGTCGCGGCATTGACGAGTTCTTGCAAGTTCTCGAGACGGTCCTGCCCCTCCCGCTCGTGCTCATAGAACTCGACCAAGCCGCTCAAGCGCACGACGTATTCGACGGTCTCGGGCAAGCTCATCCGCTCGGTCTCGGCACGCATCTTCGCGATGAGATTCGCGAATGTACCGAGGCTCGTGCCCGCCTTGCCCGTCACGTACGGAACCGCCGCGGCCATCGAGCAGCCGTATAGGCGTGCCGCGTCGGCCAACTGCTCGATCGACCGCGCGCCGATGCCGCGTGTCGGGAAGTTGACGACCCGCGCGAACGCCGTGTCGTCGTTCGCGTTGTCGATCAGCCGCAGATAGGCGAGCGCATGCTTGACTTCCTGCCGCTCGAAAAAGCGCAGCCCACCATAAACGCGGTAGGCAATCCCCGCATTCACGAGCGCATGCTCGATCGTGCGCGACTGCGCATTGCTGCGGTACAGAATGGCGATTTCGCTGCGCGCCAGGCCGCCGCTGTTGATCAGCGCACGGATCTCCTCGACGATCCAGCCCGCTTCCTGCGAATCGGTGGCCGCTTCATAGACACGCACGGGCTCGCCGTGCCCCGCATCCGTGCGCAAGTTCTTGCCCAGACGCCGAGCATTATGCGCAATGAGCGCATTCGCCGTATCGAGAATATAGCCGTGCGAGCGATAGTTCTGCTCGAGCTTGATGAGATTACGGACGTTGAATTCACGCTCGAAGTCGAGCATGTTGCCCACGTTCGCACCGCGAAACGCGTAGATCGATTGATCGTCGTCGCCCACGGCGAAAATGGTACCTGAGGCGGTGCCATTGGCCGGGCCGGCCAACAGCTTGAGCCACGCGTATTGCAGCTTGTTGGTGTCTTGGAACTCGTCGACGAGAATATGCCGGAAGCGGGCTTGATAATGCGCGCGCAGCGGTGCATTGTGCGCGAGCAGCTCGTAGCAGCGCAGCAGCAGCTCCGGAAAATCGACTACGCCTTCGCGCTGGCACTGCTGATCGTACGCGCGATAGAGTTCGACGAATTTCAAGTTGAAGCTGTCGCTCGCATCGACCTGATCGGGACGCAAGCCCTGCTCCTTCGCATTGTTGATGAAGTACTGCAGGTTCTTCGGCGGATACTTTTCGTCGTCGACGTTCAGGCCCTTCATCAGCCGCTTGATGGCCGAAAGCTGATCGGCCGTATCGAGAATCTGGAACGTTGACGGCAGTCCCGCGTCGCGGTAGTGCGCGCGCAGCATGCGGTTGCATAAACCGTGAAACGTGCCGATCCACATGCCGCGCGTATCGATCGGCAGCAGCGCCGAGAGGCGCCCTATCATTTCGCGCGCCGCCTTGTTCGTGAAGGTGACGGCAAGCACCGTCGACGGCGATGCGTACCCTTGCTGGATCAGCCAGGCGATGCGCGTGATCAGCACGCGCGTCTTGCCGCTGCCCGCGCCCGCCAGGATCAGCGCCGGTTCGTTCGGCAGCGTGACAGCCGCATGTTGTTCGGGGTTCAGATGGGCGAGCAGTTCTGGCATGGAGGGAGCGGATCTCTGCAACTTCGGACGGTAGGGCGGCACAGCAATGCGATGTACGGCACCGCTTGGCGAGCCCATCATTATAAGGCCGAGCGCGAACGCCACTCGCCGTCCCCTTATAATTGACGGTTTCGAACCTGCCGTCCCGATGTCCTTCGGCTTGCGGCAGGCTGCGACACGCGATATTCCACATCACCTCAGGCATTTTTCGGCGGATTTCCAACGATGACCGACACCACGCTGGCGAAGAGTTTCGAGCCCCAGACAATCGAGGCCCAATGGGGTCCCGAATGGGAAAAACGCGGGTACGCGAAGCCGGCGTTCGCGCCGGCCACGGCCGAAGCGGCCCCGCGCAATTTCTCGATCCAACTGCCGCCGCCGAACGTCACGGGCACGCTGCACATGGGGCACGCGTTCAACCAGACGATCATGGACGGCCTCACGCGCTATCACCGCATGCTCGGCGACAACACGCTCTGGCTACCCGGCACCGACCACGCGGGCATTGCAACGCAAATCGTCGTGGAGCGCCAACTCGATCAGCAAGGGGTCTCGCGCCACGATCTCGGCCGCGAAAAGTTCGTCGAGCGCGTGTGGGAATGGAAAGAAAAGTCGGGCTCGACGATCACGAACCAAGTCCGGCGCCTGGGCGCATCGATCGACTGGTCGCGCGAATATTTCACGATGGACGAAAAGATGTCGAGCGTCGTCAGCGACGTCTTCGTGCGGCTTTTCGAGCAGGGTCTCATTTACCGCGGCAAGCGCCTCGTCAATTGGGACCCGGTGTTGATGACGGCCGTCTCCGATCTCGAAGTCGCGAGCGAAGAAGAAAGCGGCTACCTGTGGCATATCCGCTATCCGCTCGCCGACGGCAGCGGTGATTTGACGGTCGCCACGACACGTCCCGAGACGATGCTCGGCGACGTCGCGCTGATGGTCCACCCGGAGGACGAGCGCTACGCGCACCTGATCGGCAAGAAGGCAAAGTTGCCGCTGACCGACCGCGAGATCCCGATCATCGCCGACGATTACGTCGATCGCGCGTTCGGCACGGGCGTTGTAAAGGTCACGCCCGCGCACGATTTCAACGACTATCAAGTGGGCCAACGTCATGGCCTGCCGCAGATCGAGATCCTCACGCTCGAAGCGAAGATCAACGAGAACGCCCCCGCCGCCTATCGCGGCCTCGATCGGTTCGAGGCGCGCAAGCGCGTCGTCGCCGATCTCGATGCGCTCGGCCTGCTGCAATCGGTCAAGGACCACAAGCTCATGGTGCCGCGCGGCGACCGCACGGGTGTCGTGCTCGAGCCGATGCTGACCGACCAATGGTTCGTCGCGATGAGCAAGCCGGCGCCCGAGGGCACCTTCCATCCGGGCAAGTCGATCGCCGAGGTCGCACTCGACGTGGTGCGAAACGGCGATATCGAATTCGTGCCCGAGAACTGGACGACGACCTACTACCAGTGGCTCGAGAACATTCAGGACTGGTGCATCTCGCGGCAACTTTGGTGGGGCCACCAGATCCCGGCATGGTATGGCGAGAACGGCGAAGTCTTCGTGGCACGCACCGAGGCGCTGGCGCGCGAGCAAGCGAAGGCGCGCGGCTACGAGGGCACGCTCAAGCGCGACGACGACGTGCTCGACACGTGGTTCTCCTCGGCGCTGGTGCCGTTCTCCTCGCTCGGCTGGCCGAACGAAACCCCGGAGCTCGCTGCGTTTCTACCCTCGTCGGTGCTCGTGACGGGCTTCGACATCATTTTCTTCTGGGTCGCGCGCATGATTATGATGACGACGCACTTCACGGGGAAGGTGCCGTTTCGCACCGTCTACGTGCACGGGCTCGTACGCGACGCCGAGGGCCAGAAGATGTCCAAGAGCAAAGGCAATACGCTCGACCCGATCGACATCGTCGACGGTATCGCTTTGGACGCGCTCGTCGCCAAGCGCACGACCGGCCTCATGAACCCGAAGCAGGCCGCTTCGATCGAGAAAAAAACGCGCAAAGAATTCCCCGAAGGCATTCCCGCATTCGGTACCGATGCATTGCGTTTCACGATGGCGTCGATGGCCACGCTCGGGCGCAACGTCAATTTCGACTTGGCGCGCTGCGAGGGCTATCGCAACTTCTGCAATAAGCTATGGAACGCCACGCGCTTCGTGCTCATGAATTGCGAAGGACACGATTGCGGCTTTTCCAAGCCCGGCGCATGCGCACCGGGCGATTGCGGCCCGGGCGGCTACACCGATTTTTCGCCGGCGGACCGCTGGATCGTATCTCGGCTGCAGCGCGTGGAAGCGGAAGTCGAGAAAGGTTTTGCCGGTTACCGCTTCGACAACGTCGCCAACGCCATCTATAAGTTCGTATGGGACGAGTACTGCGACTGGTATCTCGAACTCGCGAAGGTGCAGATTCAGAACGGCGCGCCCGAACAGCAGCGCGCCACGCGCCGCACGCTGCTGCGGGTGCTCGAAACGGTGTTGCGGCTCGCGCACCCGATCATCCCGTTCATCACCGAAGCGCTTTGGCAAAAGGTCGCGCCGCTGACGGACGCCTACCCGCATGGGGACGCGAGCGTCGAGACATCGATCATGGTGCAACGCTACCCGCAAACCGAAGAGAAGAAAATCGACGAAAAAGCGGAGCAGTGGGCCGCGGATTTAAAAGCCGCGATCGATGCTTGCAGAAACTTACGCGGTGAAATGAACCTATCGCCCGCAACGAAGGTCCCTTTGCTGGTACACGGCGATGCAGGCCAATGGCAAACGTTCGCACCGTACGCGCAAGCGCTGGCACGCTTGTCGGAGGTGCGCATCATGGCCGACGAAGCGACACTCGACGCGCAGTCTCAAGGCGCGCCGATCTCGATCGTCGGCGGCGACAAGCTCGCGCTGCTCGTCGAAATCGATGCCGCAGCGGAGCGCGAACGGCTGGGCAAGGAAATTGCTCGGCTCGACGCAGAAATCGTCAAATGCGCTGCGAAGCTCGGAAACGAATCTTTTGTCGCAAAAGCACCGAGTTCTGTCGTAGAGCAAGAGCAGAAAAGGCTGTCACAATATCGCGACACCATTGCCAAGCTCAACGCGCAACTCGCGCGCCTGCCGGCCTAAGCGACGTCGTGGGCACATTGGTCCCACCAGTACTCGAGAATTAGGGTAATGCCATGCTAAAAGTCACCAAGGCTGTTTTTCCTGTTGCGGGCCTCGGCACGCGTTTTCTTCCCGCCACGAAGGCCAGCCCCAAGGAAATGCTGCCGATCGTCGACAAGCCTCTGATCCAATACGCGGTCGAAGAAGCGATGGCCGCCGGCATCACCGAGATGATCTTCGTCACGGGCCGCAGCAAGCGGGCGATCGAAGATCATTTCGATAAGTCGTATGAAATCGAGGCGGAACTCGAAGCGCGCGGTAAGGACAAGCTGCTCGAGCTCGTGCGCAGCATCAAGCCGAGCCACGTCGATTGTTTCTATGTGCGCCAGCCGGAAGCGCTCGGCCTGGGGCATGCCGTGCTGTGCGCCGAGAAGCTCGTCGGCGACAACCCGTTCGCCGTCATTCTCGCGGACGATTTGCTCTACGCCGAGCCGCCCGTCATGAAGCAGATGATCGACGTGTTCGATCACTACCATAGCTCAGTGATCGGCGTGGAAGAGATTCCTCCTCAAGAAACACGCTCGTACGGCATTGTCGATGGCAAGGAGTGGGAAGACGCCATCATCAAAATGTCGGGCATCGTCGAAAAGCCGGCGCCCGAAGTTGCACCGTCCAACCTTGGCGTCGTGGGCCGCTACGTGCTCAAGCCACGCATCTTCGATCACCTGCGCGCACTCAATCCCGGCACGGGCGGTGAGATTCAACTGACCGACGGCATTCAGTCGCTGCTCGGCGACGAGCAAGTGCTCGCCTACAAGTATCACGGCACGCGCTTCGACTGCGGCAGCAAACTCGGCTATCTGAAAGCGACGGTCGAGTTCGCACTGCGCCATGCTGAAGTGGCGGAAGACTTCGAGCACTACCTGCGCACGCGCGCGCCGGTGATGGATAGCTGATGGGTGTTCGCGCGCGCCGGACCGACCTTGCAGGCCGGCCAGACCGCGCGCGTCGCCCTAGCCTTGCGCACGGCTGTGCCTCATGGCGGAACGGTCGTGGCTGCCGGCCCGGCTAGCGGCGGCGCATCAAAAACACAAACGTTTTATCTTGCGTCGACGTTTCGACGATTTCGTTGCCGGTTTGCTTGGCGAAGGCAGCGAAATCGCGCTGCGAGCCCGGATCGGTCGCAAGCACCCTCAAGATCTGGCCGCTCTGCATGTCGGCCAGCGCCTTCTTCGCGCGTAGGATCGGCAGCGGGCAGGTCAGCCCGCGTGCATCGACTTCCTTGTGGATTTCCATCGGCAATCGGCCTTTCGGTAGGACGCCCGCCCCGCGCGTCCCATTTACCGCAGGCGCGCACGGAGCACAAAGCGTAAAAAAAGAAATTCTACCGTAGCAGGCCGTCCGCCATCCGGGGCCCGCGCCTCTCGGTGTCACCGCCCCTCGCTATAACGTCACGGGGATGCCGCTCGCACAAGCCTCGCGTAGCGCCTTGCCGATCCGCGTCGCTTCGAGCGCATCGGCGAGCGTCGCCCCGGCCACCGCAGGCGCAGGCATGCCTGCCATCCGCGCCGCCACCGCTTGCGTGAAGGCCTGCGCCTCGTGCAGGAAGGCATCTTCGAAGCGATCGAAAAACGTGGGTGTGCTCTCGCTGCGCACCCCGCCCGCGTCGAAAATTTCGACGCGATTCAAACGCGGATTTTGGCCGATCGCGAGTGCCCCGCCGGTGCCGATTACTTCGCTATGCGTATCGCACCCGTGCGCCATCGTGCGCGACGCATAGAACACCGCGAGCCGTCCGCCCTCGAACTCGACGACGCCCACGCCGTTGTCGACATCGCCGCATTCGCGCAATCCTTCATGCAGCGCGATGGTTCCGGTCGCAAACGCACGGGTCGCGCGCGCACCGCCAAAGAACCAGCGCGCCACGTCGATGTCGTGCACCGTGCAATCGAGAAAAATGCCGCCCGATGTCGGCGCGAAGCGCACAAAAAAACCATCGGGATCGTTCTGGTCGGTGGTTTGCGAGCGCACCATGAACGGGCGGCCGATCTTGCCCGCGGCCGCCTTTTCGTACGCATCGCGGTAGCTCGGATCGAAGCGGCGCATGAATCCGATCGTTGCTTCGAGCGCAGGGTATTCGCGCGCCACGCCGAGCACGCGCTCGCATTCGGCCACGTCGAGCGAAAGCGGCTTCTCGCAGAAGACATGCTTACCCGCGCGAAGCGCGGCGACGATCTGCTCGGCATGCAGGGACGAAGGCGTGACGAGCCAAACCGCGTCCAGCGCGCGATCGGCAAGCAATGCTTCGTAGTCCGAATACAGCCGCGGCTCGGGCAGCGTCTCGCGCGCCCAATCGAGCTCGTCGTCAACGGGGCTGCACGCCGCCGCCAGCTCCGCGCCCGGTACGCGATAAGCCAAGTTCGTCGCATGCCGCTTGCCGAGGCGCCCCAATCCCGCGATGCCGATTTTGATCGGCGCGCGCTTTGCCATCGTCGTCACTGTTTCGCTCCTTCTCACTTGCTATAACCTGCCTGGGCGCCGACCCACCCCACGCCTGTGCGTGGCGCGGGCTTTACGGTACGCCGCACCTGGAAAGCACGATTGCGCCCTCTGAGCACGAGGTGCGCAGCGGGTTCGCTCTCATTGGGCGCTGATTGCGCATCAACGATGCGTCTACTCGCCCAGCGTCACGGCGCGCCCCTCACGCCACGAGCGCGTGGCGGCCTGCGCCAGCTCGAGCGCCTTGACGCCGTCAGCGATGGTCGTGCGAACGGGCGTGCCCTGGGTAACGGCATCGAAGAAATGCGCGATCTCGCTTGCATAGGCGGCGCGATAGCGCTCGAGAAAGAATGCCTCGGGCACGTCGCTCGATACCGCCTGCGCCGTGTAAGCAACGACTTCGGTGGGCCGCACGTTGCCGGCCTGCAGCATGCCTTGGCTGCCGAGCACTTCGAACCGCTGGTCGTATCCATAGGCTGCGCGACGCGCCGTATTGATTTGGCAGAGCCGTCCACGCCGGGTGCGGATCGTCACGGCGGTCGAATCGATATCGCCCGCCTCGAGGATCGCCGGATCGGTCAAGCAACTGCCGCTCGCATGCACTGTGTGCGCGTCGTCCTCGAGAATCCAGCGGAAGATGTCGAAGTCATGAATCAGCATGTCCTTGAAGATCCCGCCCGAGCGGCGGATGTACTCCACGGGCGGCGCACCCGGATCGCGGCTGGTCACGATCAGCATCTCGGGCGTGCCGATCTCGCCGGCATCGAGCCGCGCCTTGACGGCGGCAAACGTGGGGTCGAAGCGCCGTTGAAAGCCGATCATGCAGACGATGCCCGCCGCTTCCACGGCGCGCGCGCACGCGCGCGCGCGCTCGAGATCGAGATCGACAGGCTTCTCGCAAAAGACGTGCTTGCCGGCGGCGGCCGAGCGTTCGATCAAATCGGCGTGCGTGTCGGTGCTCGAGCAGATGACCGTTGCGCCGACGGCTTCGTCGGCCAACGCCACGTCGGCATCGACGACCATCGCACCGTGCTGCGCCGCGAGTTCGGCCGCCGCAACGCGATTGACGTCGACCACATACTTGAGCCGCGCACCGGGATGACGGGCGAGATTGCCCGCATGAATCCGCCCGATCCGGCCCGCGCCGAACACTGCGACGTCGATCGCCGCTTTGCCGTTACTAGTCATCGTATCCTCCTGTGTCCTTGGATTCTTCTACGTTCAACTCGAGCCGATAAGCCAGCGCCACGAACAGCGCTTGGCACAGGCAAATGGTGCTGGTAAGCGCGCGAAACGCGAACGCGCTACCTTCTTTCACGAACAACTGAGCGCTGGCGTAGCGCGCGAGCGGCGACAAACGGCTATCCGTGATGACGAGCGTCTGCGCTTGATGGTGATGCGCGATGCGCAGGCAGTATTGCGTCTCGCGCCCGTACGGCTCGAAGCTGATGGCGATGACGACGTCGCCCTTCTTCACGCTGCGGATCTGCTCGCGGTACATGCCGCCGAAGCCCGAGACGAGATGCACGCGCTTGGCCGTGTGTTGCAGCGCATACACGATGTAGCTCGCCACCGCGAACGAGCGCCGCACGCCGACGACATAGATGTTCTCGGCATGCTGCAGCATCGATACGGCCGCTTCGAACTGCTCGTCGTCCAGTGACGCCTCGAGCTCGTCCAAACCGTTGCGGCACGCGGCGACGAACTCGCGCGCGACATTGCCGCCCGACAGGCGCCCCGGCTTTTCGTCGATCAGCTTACGAATACGTTGCTTATAGGTCTGCCCGGAATGGCTTTGGCCGGCGTAAGCCTGCTTAAACACCTCCTGCAAATCGGAAAAGCCCGAAAACCCGAAGCGCTGCGCGAAACGCACGACCGCGGACGGATGCACGCCGCAGCTCGCGGCAATATCGCTCGTACGATCGACCATCACGCTCGCACGATGCTGTTCGAGGTAGGAGGCCACGCTCTTCAATTGCCGCGGCAGCGAATCGTATGAATCGGCCACGCGCTGCATCAGCGCGTCGACGCTCGATAGCTCGTCGGTGGTGTCGTCCTGCATCGTTCCTGTCCTTTCAAGCGGGTGCGGCGGCGCCCATCGTCCCTTGCGAGGTTGTTCGCGTCGCAGGCCTCCCAACGATGCCGATTATAGGCATGTCCCCGTCGAAATGGAATGGATTTTCCATTTCTCTTTGCAATGAAATTTTCTTTGCAATCGCCGATAAGTTGGCCTAATCTGTGTCGTGAGCGGCCCATGCGGTAGAGGCGCTGCTCCTCACGACATAACTTCGAATAGGTGGAGACAAATGAGACTTTGCACCCGCAAGGCCGCACGCAGGGCACTCGCCGCGGCGCTCACTTCGGCGTTGGCATTGGCTTTCGGTCCGTTCGCGGCATCGTCGGCGCACGCGGCCGACGCCAAGTTCGTGCTGATCAGCCACGCGCCCGATTCCGACTCCTGGTGGAACACCATCAAGAACGCGATCAAGCAGGCCGATGAGGACTTCAACGTCCAAACCGACTACCGCAATCCGCCGAACGGGGATTTGTCCGACATGGCGCGGCTCGTCGAGCAGTCGGCGGCGCGTAACTACGACGGCGTGGCGACGACGATCGCCGATTACGACGTACTCAAGAGTTCGATTCAGAAGATCACGGACAAGAAGATCCCGCTCGTGACCATCAATTCGGGCACGCTCGAACAGAGCAAGAAGCTCGGCGCCATCATGCATATCGGCCAGCCCGAATATGTCGCGGGCCACGCGGCTGGCGAGAAGGCGAAAGCCGCGGGCATCAAGTCCTTCCTTTGCGTGAACCACTATGCGACGAACCCCGCTTCGTTCGAACGCTGCCGCGGCTTTGCCGAAGCGCTCGGCGTCGACTTCAAGTCATCCACGCTCGACGCCGGACAAGATCCGAACGGCGTGAAGTCGAAGGTCGAAGCCTACTTGCGCAACCATCCGGATACGCAAGCGGTGCTCGCGCTCGGGCCGCTTTCGGCCGATCCTACGATTCGCGCGTTGAAGGACATGGGCGTCGCCGGCAAGATCTGGTTCGCAACGTTCGACTTCGACGACGACATCGCCAAGGCGATCAAGGACGGCACGATCCAATTCGCGATCGACCAGCAACCGTACCTGCAAGGCTATTTGGCCGTCGCCGTGCTCGCGATCGCGAAGAAGGACCATACCCGCGACCCGCTCAAGATCGAGAAAGCGCTGCAAGCGAATCCGAAGTTCAAGGCTCGGCTCGAAACCTACGGGCTCGCGCCGGTCTATCAGCCCGACACCATCCTTTCCGGTCCGGGCTTCATTACCAAGGCCAACGTCGACAAGGTCGTCAAATATGCGGGGCAGTACCGCTGATTGGGCGCGCATCCATCGCGCTATAGCCCTCGCGCTATAGCCACCTAGTCAATCAGCGGCTTTTTGCAATTCAGCTATCCAGCACGACAGCGCGGCGCCGACCGTCCGTAACGGACCGTCCGCCGCCGCGCGCCAAGGAGACATTCGATGGGCGTCGCCGATCACTTCCACGCCAACCCACGCAAAGACGAGCCGTCGAGCCCGCCGAGCGCCGCCGGCAGTGCCGACGAGCGCGTGCGCAGCGAATCGTGGTTCAAGCAGCTTCTTTCCCGCCCCGAGTTCGCCTCGCTCGCCGGCACGGTCATGGTGTTCCTCGTCTTCGCGATCAGTGCCGGCCATTCCGGCATGTTCAATCTCGACGGCATCATGAACTGGTCGCAGGTGGCGGCCTATCTGGGCATCATCGCCGTCGGCGCCTGCCTCTTGATGATCGCCGGCGAGTTCGACCTATCGATCGGCTCGATGATCGGCTTCGCGGGCATGATGGTCGCGCTGCCGACCATGTACTTTCACTGGCCGATCGAACTCGCGATCGTCTTCGCGTTCGTGGGATCGATGCTGCTTGGCGCGGTGAACGGCTATCTCGTGATGCGCACGCGGCTACCCTCTTTCATCGTCACGCTCGCGTTCATGTTCATCCTGCGCGGCTTGACGCTCGCGCTCTCCGTCATGTTCGCCGATCGCACGATCATCTCGGGCGTGGGCGATATCGCGGCTCAAAGCCCGCTGGCCCAGACGCTGTTTCAAGGCGTGGCGTTCCACGGCGTGTTCCGCTGGTTCGGCCATATCGGTCTCGTCAAGCTGCTCGATTCGGGCGAACCGCTCGTCCCCGGCGTGCCGAAAGTCATCGTCTGGTGGCTCGCGCTGGCGGCGGTGTGTGCATTTACGCTCGCCAAGACGCGTTTCGGCAATTGGATCTTCGCCGTGGGCGGCGATGCGAACGCCGCGAAGAACGTCGGCGTCCCGGTACGCCGCGTGAAAATTCGCCTGTTCGTGCTGACCGCCTTCTGCGCGTGCCTGTTCGCCGTGCTGCAGGTGTGCGACATCGGCTCGGCCGCCGCCGACCGGGGCCTGCAGAAGGAATTCGAAGCGATCATCGCAGCCGTGATCGGCGGCACGCTGCTCACGGGCGGCTACGGGTCGGTCGTGGGCGCCTGCTTCGGCTCGCTCATCTTCGGCGTCGTGCAGATCGGCATCACGTACACGAATATCGATTCGGACTGGTTCCGAGTGTTTCTCGGCCTGATGCTGTTGTTCGCCGTGCTCTTTAACCACTACGTGCGCAGCCGCGTCGCGGCGGCGCGCTGACCGACGGAGGACGACTCGATGACTTCCGCTACTGCTACGGCAACCCCCGCACCCACTCAAGATCAAAACGCCGACTACATCCTCGCACTCGAGAATGTGAGCCGCTACTTCGGCAGCGTCATCGCGCTCAAAGACGTGACGCTGCGGCTGCGGCGCGGCGAAGTGCATTGCCTGCTCGGCGACAACGGTGCCGGCAAATCGACGCTGATCAAGACGCTCGCCGGTGTGCATCCGCCCAGCGAGGGCCAGTATCTCGTCGACGGAAAACCGGTGCATTTCGCGTCGCCGAAAGAGGCGCTCGATCTCGGCATCGCCACGGTCTATCAGGACCTCGCGCTCGTGCCGCTCCTCTCGGTTGCGCGCAATTTCTTCATGGGCCGCGAGCCGAACCGAAAATTGTTCGGGTTCCTCAATGTGCTCGACATCGAGACCGCCGCCACGACGGCGCGCGACAAGCTTGCCGAGATGGGCATTCGCGTACGCGACGCCAATCAGCCGATCGGCACGATGTCGGGCGGCGAGCGCCAATGCCTGGCCATTGCACGCGCCATCCATTTCGGCGCACGCGTCCTGATTCTCGACGAGCCGACTGCCGCGCTAGGCGTCAAGCAAAGCTTCAACGTGATCAAACTCATCCATAAAGCGCGCGAGCGCGGCATCTCCGTCATCTTCATCACGCACAACGTCCACCACGCCTACCCAATCGGTGACTCCTTCACGCTACTCAACCGGGGCCGCTCCATGGGCACCTTCACGAAAGACACGATCAGCAAGGAAGCCGTGCTCGACATGATGGCCGGCGGCGCGGAAATGCAGAAGATGATCGCCGAGCTCGACGGCGCTACGATTTGAATCGAGCTCACGCGCAACACGACTCACTCAGGACCCCCTCAATGGCTGCCTCTCCCACATCGAATACGTCGACCGGACGCTTCGCGCCCGGCCGAACGCGTGACATCGTTTGCCTCGGCCGCCTCGCGGTCGATCTCTACGCGCAGCAAATCGGCGCGCGCTTGGAAGACGTGACGAGCTTCGCGAAGTATCTCGGCGGCTCGTCGGCCAACATCGCCTTCGGCTGCGCGCGGCTCGGGCTCGCCTCGGCCATGCTCTCGCGCGTCGGCAACGACCACATGGGCCGCTTCCTGACCGAAACGCTCGAACGCGAGGGCTGCGACGTCAGCCATACGCGGATCGACGCCGAACGGCTCACCGCGCTCGTGCTGCTCGGCATCAAGGACCGCGACACCTTCCCGCTCGTCTTCCATCGCGAGAACTGCGCCGACATGGCGATCGATGAAGACGACTTCGACGAAGCGTTCATCGCATCGAGCAAAGCGTTGATCATCACCGGCACGCATTTCTCGACCGAGCAGGTGAACCGCGCGAGCCGGCGCGCGCTCGAGTATGCGCGGCGCAATCAGGTCCGCACCGTGCTCGATATCGATTATCGGCCCGTGCTCTGGGGGCTGACCGGCAAGGCCGACGGCGAGACGCGCTTCGTCGCCGATGAAAGCGTCACCGCCCATCTGCAGCGCATTTTGCCGCTGTTCGATCTCGTCATCGGCACGGAAGAGGAGTTTCGCATCGCCGGCGGCAAGCATGAGCTGATCGATGCGCTGGCGATGGTGCGCGCGGTCACGCCGGCCACGCTCGTCGTCAAGCGCGGACCGCTCGGCTGCACCCTCATCGACGGCAAGGTGCCCGCCTCGATCGACGACGCCCCGACCGAGCGCGGCATGCAAGTGGAAGTGTTGAACGTACTGGGCGCCGGCGATGCGTTCGCCTCCGGTTTTCTATCCGAATGGTTGCGCGATGCGCCGCTCGAACGCTGCGCGCAGACGGCCAATTTATGCGGCGCGCTCGTCGTCTCGCGCCACGCCTGCGCGCCGGCCATGCCCACGCCGGCCGAACTCGACTACTTGCGCGAAGCTTTGGCCCGCGATCCCGAACGCATGCGCCGGCCCGATCTCGACACCAAACTCGCGCGCCTGCATCGCGTGAGCGTCAAGCGGCCCGTTCACGACGAAGTGCTCGGCTTCGCGTTCGACCATCGCAATCAACTCTTCGAGCTCGCGCAGCAAACGGGCGCAAGCGAGACGCGCATCGCCGAACTCAAGCAACTATTCGTCGAAGCCGTCGCACAGACGGAGCGAGCGTTAAGTCTGCAAGGGCGCATCGGCGTGCTGATCGACGACCGCTACGGCCAAGACGCGCTCAACGCAGCGACCGGCCGAGGCTGGTGGATCGGCCGGCCCGTGGAGCTGCCGGGTTCTCTGCCGCTCGTGTTCCAGCATGGGCGCTCAGTCGGGACGGCACTGGTCTCGTGGCCGCGCGAGCACGTAGTCAAATGCCTGGTTCAGTATCATCCCGATGCCCCCGACGCCGAGCGCATCGAGCAGGAAGCGCAATTGCGCGCGCTCTACGACGCGGTGCAAGCGAGCGGGCACGCGCTACTACTCGAAGTCATCCCGCCTCAGCGAGAAGATCTGCCTGCCGCGCCCGACACGGTCCTGCGCGCGCTGAAGCGGCTTTATAACCTGGGCATCCAGCCCGAATGGTGGAAGCTCGCGCCGCTTGCCGCCGAGCAATGGCAAGCGATCGATGCGCTCATCGCCGAGCGCGATCCGTATTGCCGCGGCGTCGTGCTGCTCGGGCTGTCGGCCAGCGTCGACGTGCTCAGCGAAGGCTTTCAGGCGGCTGCCTCATCGACGACGTGCAAAGGCTTTACCGTCGGCAGGACAATCTTTCATGAGCCGAGCCGAGCATGGCTGGCGGGCGAGATCGACGATGCCGCACTCATTGCACGCGTGCGCACGACGTTCGAGACGCTGATTCAGGCGTGGCGAGCCACGCGGGCAGGCGCTCAAAAGCGGCCGCAAACGACGCGGCAGGAGGCGGCGTAATGAATGTTCGCATCAAGGAAACGACGATGAGCGCCGGCACGGTCGAAACCGCCGCAACGCCGGCGGCGCCGGCGACGATCCGGCTGACGGCCGCGCAAGCGCTCGTGCGTTATCTGGCCGCGCAACGCGTGACCGATGACGACGGCATCTCCACGGTGCCGCTCTTTGGCGGCGTATTCGCCATCTTCGGCCACGGCAACGTCGCTGGCATCGGCGAAGCGCTTTACCAGCATCGCGAGACACTGCCCACCTATCGCGCCCATAACGAGCAAGCGATGGCCCACAGCGCGATCGCCTATGCCAAAGCGCACTTCCGGCGCCGGATGATGGCGGTGACGACGTCGATCGGTCCCGGAGCGACGAACCTCGTCACTGCGGCCGCGCTCGCGCACGTCAATCGCCTACCCGTGCTGCTTTTGCCTGGCGACATTTTCGTGTCGCGCGCGCCGGACCCGGTCTTGCAGCAAGTCGAAGATTTCCAGGACGGCGGGGTGTCGGCCAACGATACGCTCAAGCCCGTGTCGCGCTACTTCGACCGCATCGTTCATCCCGCGCAATTGCTGAGCGCACTGCCGCGCGCGCTACGCGTACTGACCGACGCAGCGCTGGCCGGTCCCGTCACGCTCGCCTTGCCGCAGGACGTGCAAGCGATGGCCTACGACTACCCGTGCTCGTTCTTCGAGCCGCGGATCGTCCGCTTTCATGCGCCGACTCCGGGCGAAGACGAGCTCCAAGCGGCGCTCGACGCACTGCGCCATGCGTCCAAGCCGATGATCGTCGCCGGCGGCGGCGTGCTGTATAGCCGCGGCGGCGCCGACGCGCTGCGGGCGTTCGCCGAACGCCACGGCATTGCCGTCGGCGAAACGCAGGCCGGCAAAGGCGCCGTGCCGTGGAATCATCCCCTCAACGCGGGCGCTGTCGGCGTCACGGGCGCCAGCGCGGCCAATGCGCTCGCCCACGAGGCCGATTGTGTGATTGCCGTCGGCACACGCCTGCAGGATTTCACGACGGGATCGAATACGCTGTTTGCGCAAGCGCACGTCGTCGGGATCAACGCCAATGCGTTCGACGCGCTCAAGCATCGCGCGACGACCGTGCTCGGCGATGCCGGCGCGACGCTGCACGCATTGAGCGAGCGGCTCGGCAGTTGGCAGGCGAGCGCCCCCTGGGCGCAGCGCGCCCGCGTGCTGTGCGACGACTGGCGCGAGACGGTCTCCGCGCGCACGAACGATGCACGCACGGCCGGCGCGCTGCCCTACGACGCCGACGTCATCGGGGCCGTGCAGCGCTCAAGCGTGAGCTCGCCGGAAAGCGACATCGCGGTCTGCGCAGCGGGCACGTTGCCGGCCGAGCTGCACAAGCTCTGGCGCGCGGGCCGCCCCGGCGGCTACCACGTCGAATACGGCTACTCGTGCATGGGCTACGAAATCGCCGGCGGCCTCGGCGCCAAACTCGCGCGGCCCGAGCGCGAAGTGATCGTGTTCGTCGGCGACGGCAGCTACCTGATGATGAACAGCGAGATCGCGACGTCGGTCATGCTGGGCGCCAAGCTCATCATCGTCGTGCTAGACAATCGCGGCTACGGCTGCATCAACCGTCTGCAGCAAGCTTGCGGCGGGGCACCGTTCAACAACTTGCTCGACGATTGCCTGCAAGGGCCGCTCGGCGCGCCTGCGATCGATTTCGCGG
>Ga0157370_10000819_pt1 | contig 39339 bp, 28 predicted proteins | sample C35metaG_FD_113463 | JGI IMG/M metagenome (GOLD analysis project Ga0157370, IMG submission 113463) | Corn rhizosphere microbial communities from Kellogg Biological Station, Michigan, USA - C3-5 metaG | ecosystem: Host-associated > Plants > Roots > Rhizosphere > Soil | place: USA: Michigan... | reverse complement strand
TGGAGCGCGACATCCAAGCGGATGATCTGATCGAGCTTGCCGCCGCGCCAGGTCTGCGATGGTCCACTAAGGCTGCTGATGACCCCCAGAGCGGCATTAGCGCTCTGCTGGTTGCGGCCGATCAACACAATCAAGTTGCCTGGGCGAGGTGCCGAACCTTCCGCTTGATGAGCCGTGGGGATCTTCAGATCTTTGATCCGTAAAACCGCGAGGTCGGTACCGGCGTCGCGGCCGGCGACTTCCGCAGGAAACTTATCACCCGCGCCGGTTGTCACAAAGATGTCCTCGTCGCGACGCAGTGTATGCTCCGCAGTAACAACCACCCCGGGAAACCAATGCACGCCGCTCGAGTTGAAGCGCGGCCGGCCATGGACGGCGACTACTGGCGCCACGGAATTCTCGACCAGCGCCGCGAGTTCATTGGAAAGGGAAATTAAGGAACTTGCCATGTTGATGATATCTCCTGATTTCAGAATCAACGATTATGGCGTCTCAGTACATCCGTAAAACGGGTGGCCTGACCCTGCTCGATCAGTTAGGTTTGGGGAAAAAAGAGGATTCGCCGCTGCGCGGGCAACAGGAAATATTCGAACTCACACGACCGCGACCTTGACGTTGTGGATCGGCGGCAGCGAATCGAACAGGCAGTCCCACTGCTCACCTCCCTCCCTTCCGATCCAGAGCTGACCGGTCGTCGTGCCGAAGTAGAGTGCGGGTGCCTTGAGCCGGTCGATATCCATCGCGTCGCGCAGCACGGTGAAGTAGCTCTGCTTCTTCGGCAGCCCACGCCCGAGCCGGCTCCACGACTCGCCGCCATTTTCGCTGCGCCACACCGCTGGCGCGCCGCCGGGACATGAGCGCGTCGCCGGCGCAAGGGGCACGACGTATACCGTGTCGGCGTCATGCGGGTGGACCACGATGGGAAATCCGAAGTCCGACGGCAATCCCTTGGCGATCGATCGCCACGAGTGCCCGTAGTCGTCGCTGCGCAGCACCCCGATATCCGGTCGCGGCCCCCCAGGTCCGGTCCAATCTGCCCATCCGCCGTGGTTCTGCATGTAGAGCCGACCGGGCGCGTCGTCGTGCCGCGCGATTTTGTGCACGCACTGACCATACTCGGGATAGGGATCAGGCGCGAAGCCGGCGCCGACGCCTCGATTGGACGCCTTGAATGTTTCGCCACCGTCCTCGCTCAGATAATGGCCACCGGTCGAGATGCCGAGGTGAACGCGACTCCCGTCGCGAATGATGGTGTGCATGCAGAGCCCGCCGTTGCCAGGCTGCCACTTGCGCGCGTGTTCGTGATTGCTGATGCCGGGCACTAAATCCCACGAATCGCCACCGTCATGGCTCCTGAATAAGGACGCCGGCTCCACGCCGCACCATAGATCCTTCTTGCCACCGCCGACCTCGAGTCCCCAGATGTTAGCGAGCGCGCGTCCGTCGTCTTTGGGGAAGGCCGGCGCCGACTTCGTCTCCGTGAAGCTCTTTCCCATGTCCTTCGAACGCAACACTTTCATGCCGAAGAACGGATTGCAGCTCGACGCATAGAGGAGCGGTGTCCCGCGCGTATCGATCAGCGTCGAGTACACAGGGACACCGGGCCCGAAGGGCCCGCGCAGCACGAAGCTGCGCCTTGGCTTCGCGGCATCGGCGACGAACACGCCTTTCTTGGTGCCAATTGTGAGAATGATTCGATCCGCCATCTTCAACCTCCTGAGACCGCCGGCAGGATAGTCACGACATCTCCCTGCGACAGCGTCGTGTCCACCCCGTCCAGATCGCGCACATTGTCCGAGTTCACGAATACATTCAAGTGCCGGCGCACCGTCCCCGTTTCGTCACAGACATTGCGATAGAAAGCGGACTGGCTCCGCCTGAGGTCCTCAAGTGCGGCGCGCACCGTGCGTGCTGAGATCGAGAGTTGCGCTGCTCCCGCACAGTACGGGCGCAGCGGGCCCGGGACATGGATCGTAATGTTAGGCGCTCCGCCCATAGTCTGAAACTTATCATTGGCCGTTGAGATGATGCAACCAAGGCGCTTCCGGACCGGGCCCTACATGTCTTCCGATAATGTTGCATAACGCGTGCGGACATGACGTACATCTTTCGTGACAGCAATAGATCGTCTGCGTTGTTTTCCACTGCCTTGATGAGCGCTGTCTGAATCCAGAGAGTGCGTCCAAACGGAGGATTCAGCGGCTATCCTGTCAGTAGGTTGCTTGAACAGGTGTGCTCATTTTTGTGCCCACTCCGTGCATAGAAGCATTCCTCGCCGTTACTAGCCGGGACGCTGAATTGTTCGCGCGTGTCTTTGATAACTAGCGACATTGCGCAATTCTGGGCAAGGGTTGAGAATCCTTGTAAATGACAGAAAAGTGGCTGGGATCTTATTCGTAATCAGCAGGTCGCCGGTTCGATCCCGGCGGGTGGCTCCAGTATCTTTCCCCCTTCCATAGAGTTACAGCCATTCTGAAGATTTGTCTAGATCGCACGTTTACCATGACCTACGCGGCGGTTATTTGGTGACTGGGCGCAAGCGGCTGGATGTAGGCAAGGCTGCGAGTACCGCCAGAATGGCCTCCACATCGGGAACGACGAAAGACGCGCGCGTTGGGCCGGGGCCTATATGCACTGTCCATCCGTTAGCGCTCGACGCGCGCTCGAAGAGGTCTTCATCGGTGCGATCGTTGCCGGCGGCAAATAGAAAGTCAGGCCGTGGCCGGGCCAGCAGCAGCCGCTCCAAGGCTTCTCCCTTGTTGGCCCAAACCGGCTTTACTTCCACGATCTTCTCGCCGCGCACGGCCCGCAATTCCGTCTCGGCCAGCATCGCCTCTAGCATGGAGACAAGTTCGTTTGCGAGCCATTCCCCAAATTCTGGCTCGGCCATTCGGTAATGCCAAACTACAGAATATTTTTTTTCCTCGACGAAACTCCCCGGCGTGCGATCCACGAAGTGTTCCAAGATGGGCAGGACAGTGGCCTTCCAGTCAACCGAAGCTTCCGGCCGAAGCGCTTCCCACGCTCCCGTCTGGGGATCTCTGGCTTCGGCACCATGCTCAGCTAAGAGCCACATTCCGTTGATTCCCCCCAACCAGCGATCCAGATCCTTGGCTGGCCGGCCGGAAGCAATGGCCACCGCGTTATTCGCGTCCGATACAAGCGTTTCTAGTAAGCGAATCACCGCGCGTGGTGGTGCCGCCCGCTGCGGCGAATTGATGTGTGGAACTAGTGTTCCATCATAATCGAGAATAATAAGGCGTTGACGCGCACGCGCGTACGCCTCTTGAACGTCTGCCATTTGCAACCGCTTCGGCTGAGTATCGGCATAATGCCCCCGTGACGCTTCCGCATCTTCGAGAGCCGTCAAAAATCGAGTTCCCCAGTGAAACACGTCGTTGCGGAGCACCCGTGCGTGCAGCGCACGCATACGATCTTGCTTCTCCTCTACGTCGAGAGCCAACGCTCGTCCGATGACATCCGCAGTCCCGTCCTCATCAAAAGGATTGATCAGCAACGCCTCCCCCATCTCCGCAGCCGCACCCGCGAACTCGCTCAATAACAAAACGCCGTCGCCACTAGGTTTGCAGGCTACGTACTCCTTTGCGACCAGATTCATTCCGTCGCGCAAGGGCCCGACCCAACATACATCCGCCAGCTTATAGAGAGCGACAAGCTCCTCTCGCTCGATCGAACGGTTTATATAGATAATGGGCGTCCAGTCTGGCTTGCCAAGCTTTCCGTTGATCTCACCCACCAACTGGTTTACCTCGCCGCGCAGTTCCTGATAACTGTTAATGCCCTCCCGCGTTGGCACGGCGATTTGGATTAGGATCAGTTTCTCTCGCAGATCCGGGGATAACTGCAGCAATTTCCGATATGCTCGAAGTCTCTCGGGTACGCCCTTCGTATAATCAAGCCGGTCCACGGCAAGAAGCACTTTTCGCCCCGCATGTTGCGAAGCCCAATCCTGGTAGTATCGCGCTGTGGTCTTATCATTTTGAAGTAAACCCGTGTACTCTTGGGGGGCGATGCCAATCGGAAGCGCTTCGAGATGGGTCGTGCGGTTTCCCACGTCCACTCCCATCGTGCGGCTTTCGACGCCCAACACCCGCAGCACTGTTGCTCGGAACTGTTGAAGATGTCCGTGGGTTTGAAACGCAAGCAAATCTGCTCCCAGAAGACCTCTTAGCAATTCCTCACGTCGCGGAAGGACAGGGAATATTTCACTGGATGGAAAGGGGATATGCAAAAAAAAGCCGATGGCCGCCTCCGGTAAAGCAGCGCGCAATAATTGAGGCAAAAGCAGGAGATGGTAATCGTGCACCCAGATTAAGTCGCCTGGCTGATAGCGCTCGACAACGGCCCGACAGAAAATACGATTTGCTTCAACGTAGGCTTCCCAACTGGCAGCATCAAATCTAAGCCGTGAAGGAAAACTATGAAACACCGGCCAAAGCGACTGATTGGCATAGCCCTCATAGAATCTCTTGCTAATTTCGGGGGACAACTCGATAGGGAAACACCGCTCCTTCGAGGCCCAATCTTGAAGGATCGACTGACGCTCCTTGCTATCGCCTTCTCCGCTATCGCCCGCCCAGCCAAGCCAGATCCCATCGTTCTTGCTTAGCAGTGGCCGCATAGCGCTAGCCAAGCCGCCGGAGCTCGTCTCAGCGCTCCAGCCGCCGTCCGACTTTCGCAGGGTCAGGGGCAGCCGATTGGAAACGATTAGTAGGCGTCTCATTGTGTCCGCGTGCCTTTATAGGCAATTCCAATGCCGAAAGCTTGTCAGGGCCCAATAGCGACGAATCTGACCAAGGGTGGCGGGAGTGCGAGCTGCTGGTGTTCGAATAGTGCGTTGAAAGCCTAAAGGTTGGCGCTCGAACTCTACTCAACTATAAATTTACCTTCCATCCCTCTGACCGAGTCGGGAGCTATCCAAAAATGAAAAGTCCCTGGTTCAGTCACTAATTGCATCTTCTGGTTGTAAAAAGCCAAGTCCTTAGTAGTGACTGGGAATTGTACGTTCACGGTTTCACCCGGTCTCAAATGCAGTCGGCGAGCACCCTTCAATTGTCTGATAGGCCTGCTCACGCTCGCGACATCTTCGTGCACATAAAGTTGCACGATTTCATCCGCAGCGACTGCGCCAGTGTTTGTGACATCGGCTGCCAGTGTCAGAAGGCCCCCCATGCGCAGACGAGGTGCGGACACCCGCAGGTTCGAGTATTTAAAATCGGAGTAAGACAACCCGTAACCGAAAGGAAATTCTGGTGTGAAATCTACATCCACGTATTTTGAGGTATAGCCTACGGGATTTACCGGGTTTCCCAGGGGGATTCCAAGGTCACTACTAGAGGCGGGCCGGCCGGTAGGAAGCTGCGCGTAGTATATCGGCACTTGGCCGACGGTGCGCGGGAATGTGATCGTCAGTTTCCCCGATGGAACCGCATCTCCGAATAGCAGATCGGCGATTGCGGGTCCGCCCATGGTTCCAGGATGCCAGCCAAATAAGATTGCCTTCGACTTTGCCGCCGTTTCATGAAAGGTCAGAGGCCGCCCAGCCAAGACTACCGTCACGATCGGACGGCCTAATTTCGCGATTTCATTAACCAACGCCTCTTGAGCGCCGGGAAGATCGAGAAAAGCGCGGGAATGAGCTTCTCCCGAAAGAATCTGCTCTTCTCCCAGAAACAGAAGGATCACGTCGGCCATGCGGGCCTTCTGCAGTGCGTCCTTGAAACCATCCCGAGATAGGTCGCGGCTATTCTTCAAGCCCGGCGAATACAATACGCGCGCGTCGCCGAGCTTCTCTCGAAGCGCGGCCAGCGGTGTTTGTACGTCACTCGCGCGGCCGTCCATGGCCCAAGTACCCATCTGATCTACGGGACTATCGGCGAGCGGTCCGATGATAGCTATTTTTCCGTTCGATTTTGAGAGGGGGAGAAGGTGTGCGTCGTTTTTCAACAGAACCATACTCTCGGTTGCCAGACGCTTGGCGATCTCCAAGGCTTCGGGCGCGAGCGGCTCGACAAGTACCGGTGGACTTTGGTCGAAGAGTCCGAGCTGGAACTTGAGTCGCAAAATATTGCGCACCGCGGCGTCAATCGCTCTGCGATCGACCACTCCCTTCTCGACCAAAGTTTTCAGATGGTCAAAGTAGGTTGTGCTGACCATCTCCATATCCACGCCAGCAAGCAAGGCTTTCCTGGCGGCATCCGTGGTGTTTGCGGCGTAGCCGTGCTGGATCATCTCAGGAATTGCGGTATAGTCGCTCACCACCATTCCCTTAAAATTCCATTCCCCGCGAAGAATCTTCCGCAGTATAAATAGGTTTCCCGTAGCAGGTACACCGTTCAGAGCGTTGAAGCCCGGCATCAGCGTGGCTACGCCAGCATCACTAGCTGCTTGAAACGGGGGCAGGTATACCTCGCGAAGCTGGCCTTCAGGAATCCAGGCACTGTTGTACTCCCTGCCCGCCTCAGCCGCGCCATAGCCAACATAGTGCTTGACGCAAGCAGCGATCGCGCCGGTTGAACTCAGAGAGTCGGATTGGAAGCCGTGAATCATGGCGACGGCAAGTCTGCTGGCCAAGTAGGGATCTTCGCCTAGACCTTCCGCAACTCGGCCCCATCTAGGGTCCCGCGTGATATCAATCATAGGCGCGAAGGTCCAGCGGATTCCGTCGGCAAACGCCTCGTGTGCCGCAATGCGCGCCGCCTGCTCGATTAGGTCGGGATCCCAGCTGGCGGACTGTCCGAGCGGAATCGGGAAAATCGTCCGGTATCCATGAATAACGTCGCGCCCAAACAGTAGCGGAATCCCGAGCCGACTTTCCTTCAGCGCGATCCTTTGCGCCTCTGCGCGATCCTGCGGGCTTCCTGCATTGAGAAATGAGCCCCAGCGGCCGCTGCGAATTTCACTCTTTATTTGCTCGGAGAGCGGCGTTTTCATCGATGTCGACTGGGACATTTGCCCGATCTTTTCATCGAGCGTCATACGAGCCAATAAGGACGTGATGCGGGCTTCAATGTTCCCGGATGGCGCGGCCTGCAGTACCATCACGGTTGTGAGAACAGCCGCAAACCGACAGTAACTGTTTCGCTTTGGTAGCCGCATTTAGGAGTATTTCTGAAACCCCGCGCGTTGCAAACCGCGCCGAGCTTCTCTACTTCTCATGAAGGTATCCCATACGAAGCCGGTACGCAGGTTTTCCGCCATGAGCATTGTGATGCCGGTGTCGATTCCCACGACGTCGGTGTCATACCAGTTCTTTAACGGATTGAATGCGTTTACGAAGCCATAACGGCTCCAGGTGCGCTCCCCATAGCTGTTTTTAATGTTTTTCAAAACCCGCATTGTCGCTTCAGGCAGGAATGGCAGCGAACCGCCGGTGGCGCTCGGGACCACCGTTCCATCAATCGGGCCGATCTCCGGAGGGCCGCCCCACACGACATATCCGTGCTGAGAATCCGAGGCAGTAATGCCCCACAGATCCTCGCTGTAATCCCGGAAGCGGCCGGCGAGTTCCAGACAGAACCGGCGATGAACCTCCGTGCAGATTTGCGAGTTCTTGAAGTAATCGGCGTATCGATCGCGTTTCCCGCGCAGGTCGAACCAAGCCTGCGGGTATTGATGCACGAACAGCGGCGCGTAGGAACCAATGTAACGCAGACCTGCATACTCGAATATCGTACGTTTCAAGGCGCCCCACGCCGTCTGGTCCAGGGGGTGGCTTGAGGACCCCATGCCCAGCAGATACATGATGATCAATTCGCTGTAGTAGTCCCAGCGGTAGGGCAGGAACCCGATCTCGGGAGTCCACCCGTGCGAAAGCAACGAAGTGTCCTCCGCGACCCAGGTCCAATCCACACGCTCGAAGACTAGGTCGGCTAGCCGGGTGATCTCTGGATGGCCGAAGTATTCACGGCAGGTGAGAACACCGCACAACAAAATTGCCGTGTCTATCGAAGATACTTCGGCATCCCAGATTCTTTCGCCAGTGTTGATATTGGCCCAGTGATAAAAGAATCCGCGATGCGTCGGCATCTTTTTGGAGAGGAATTCCAGGGTGGTCAAGACCCGCACGGCGACGCTTGAAAGCGAGACATAACCGCGCTTATGCCCAATGCAAAGGGCTGTGAGGCCGAATCCGGTAGCGGCGATGCTCGCAACGATCTCTTTTGAGTCGAGTCCTTTGCCTGGGCCGTTAACCCTATTGCGGTCTTTAACCAGGCCAGTATGCGGATCCGCCTGTTCCCAAAAAAAGAGAAAATTTGCATTTTCTAAATCTTCCAGGAACTGGTCATCAGCCGGCGAGAGTGACTTTTGGTTGCTGGGCTGGCCAGTCTCCGCTGCCTGCAACATAGCGGGGTAGTCGAGGTTAAAAAGGAGGGCGGCCCCGGTCCCTTCACAGCCACACTGTAATAACTTCCGACGCGACAACATTTTAGCTGAGAACCCCTGTATTGCACGCTGAGGCCTCTTTTTAAAGATGCGAAAGACTGCGAGATGCTACAGTCCTCCACAAAATGCCCCGGGCGAGAAATGGTTTTCCTTCTGATTCATCGAATAAAATGTGAGGGTCCGTAGAAGCTTATGAGTCGGAAGTCGGCCATCTGGGCTACCACGGGCGCCGTCGCCGTACTCCTGATCCTGACTATCTACTTCGCTTCTAAACCCAAAGATTTAAAGTCGATAACGGGCGCCGTGCTTCGGCAGGACACCGACCTAGGCAAGCAACTTCCGATCGCTAATGCGCAAATTTCGCTAGGAGACAATTTGTCGGAAGGTGTGGCGACTTCTGACTCCGCCGGCAGGTTCCAAGTCAGGTTGCGACGGGATGTCCGCGTCGGCCAAATGGCAACGCTTCATGTACGGCATCCCGGCTACCGGCCCATGGACCTTTCCGAATATCTACTGGACCGGTTGTATATAATTCGCATGGCTCCAATCGACCAGACAGCCGACGGAAGTCTTGCTGCGCCCATGGTTTTATCGGATATTCGGGTGCGCTCCGCCACCAGAAGTGAGATCTCCGTCAACGCGGGCAGCGCGTTAAAGACTTTTGAGGTGGTGAATACCGGCGACGTACCTTGCGATCGCCATGGTCCCTGCTCTCCCGATGGCAAATGGAAGGCGACGGTCGGGGGCGCTTCGCTCGATGCCGGGGAAAACAATTCATTCCATGACGTGCGTCTTTCCTGTATTGCCGGTCCGTGTCCCTTCACCAAGATCGAAAAGAACTCTTTCTCTGATGGCGGCAGCCACATCGGTGTGACGATTCGAAACTGGTCCGATACCACCACGTTTCTGCTGGAAGCCGAGGTGTCGCATATCACGAGTGGCGATGTGATCCTCCAGTCGTTTCCCGCGATCTTCGATCGCACTATGAGCTTTACTTTGCCGGCGTCGGCTCAAGGCCCCAGCATAGAGGCGACGGTTAATGGGAAGGAAATTGTTTTCCCGCTCGGCCCGACTTTAGATTTGTCGTGGGCCGTCTGCACCGTCAAGACTTCAGGAGACGGCACGAAACTCTACCGCTGTGTGCTCAAATCCGGATACCGGTTTCAGTGATGCAGCAGGTCTCCAATCTCCTCGAGTGTCCGGCACTTAGGTTCGGGCAACAAAGTTTTCCTCAACGGGTCTAACTCGCAAACAATGACCGCACACCAGGGTTCACGGGCTGTTGGTCACGCTTCTAGCGGAGAATATAACGGCATGTCTGCGCGGGACTCGTGTTTGAGGCGCGAAGCCTTGGCTGGGTGCCTTGCGGTAATCGAAAAACGTGTCATTCTCCTGCGACCTGCGGTTGAACAAGAATAAGATCTTGGCACGCGACCTCATGGCAAAATGCGAGGGGAGCCACACGCCACCCTCCACTGGAGCCTTTTCCAATTCGAAACGTGTCCCCGGCTCGACACGCGCCAAGAAACCGGCGATGAAAACGGGGTGCAAAACATGTGCCTCGACTTTCACCCATTGAAAAGTGTTCCTATCGATCCACAGAGTCCCTCCCATCCCGGTCAATACCTCCGCCTCTGTGTTGGGTGGACGATAGCCCGATCGTGGGGTGGCTTTCAACACGTACACGTCGTGACTGTCGATCCTGCTCTGGCCCTCGTAACGAAAGTCGAACGCCCTCGTGAGCTCATTCATCAGGATGTGATCCCGCTTCCGCTCACGTTGGTATTCTGCGGTTCGCGCCTCTCGTTCAGCGGGAGTCTCGGCGCTGCGCCGCTTGGCGGCTTCATTGATTTGCCGTTGCTCCTGGCTCTGTTCCACCGCTGAGAGCGGTTCGCCATTGATAGCTACCAACCGGCGATAGGGAGAGCCGAGAATCATCGTTACCTCGTAGGTTTTGCTGTCACCCACCGGTCCGTCTCGCTCACAATAGGAATATAGGGGAGCTGCGCTCCAATCCCTCTTATTGGCCTCGAGCGAGCGCTCAATGATCGTACGTACGTCGAGCGGCGAAGAGTGCATGGACGCCGCTAGAACAATTAAACACAAACTCCAGGCCATCGAATCCACCGTCCCGAGCCATCAAGATGCTACCGATGTGCCGTTTCCGCCCTAGCGATATTTTCGGCGGTCTGCAGGTGCCCCTCCAGCGTGGAAATCATGGTTTTCGCCCATGCCTTGACGTCCGTATTTTCTCCATGCTCCACTTCGTTCTTAAAGAGTGCGATCGCGCTCTTATGGGATTGGATTTCGTCTTGGGTGAACGCTCGATCGAAAGCCTTACCCTTCAAGTGCATCAGGCGTTCGATGGTTTTGTCGGGGCCAATCGCCTTCGGGATCGCCTCACCCATCTTGTTCGCGAGGACGGTAAGCGACTCATAGGCGCTCGTATGATCCTTCGAGAGGGTTTGGCCGAAGTCCTTCGCCGATTGCTGCGAGGCTTGCGCCTCAGCCATTTGTCCCAAATGCGCCTCTGTCATGTTGGCTTCGGCAGCCTTTTTCATGAACTGAGCGTCGGTTTTACTTAATCCGAATGCCGGCAGGAGCATAGGAACACTGAGAATCACAGCACAGACGACAATGTCCTTCCAACCGTTCGATATAAACGCCGCTTTCCCGTTTTTCTTTCTTCGATTTGTTTCATCGGCCATAAGCAGTCCCCTATTCGATGTTCATACTACCGAGCAGTCGTTGACAATCCCATTGATGCGGGAGCGGCGCAACGCCTGCCCGCATTCGCATTCGCCAAGAGGAAGGCTCATAAAACAATCCATAATGTGAGCTTTACTCTGTACTTACGTCATATCAGCTCCGCATCCACTGCAACCATTAACTCCGCCGTGAGACCGCGGCACATCGAAGCAAACGAGCCAGACGCGCGATTCTATCTGTACCAGAGAATGTTTGCGCACTCCAGCGGAACCGACGCCAACCGATGGTGTGGCACGATGCGCGGCGTGAAATCTCCGGTAGGACGATTCGACGCGATGGAAATGGCGTAATGATGTGCGTTAGAGGCGCCCACCAGCGGCTCGCCGCGTTTCATCTCCACAATCTGCAACCGCTCATGATCTGTCGCATCGGCGAACAATTCGACACGCACTGCCTCCGCGTCCAGTTCATCCAGATAGACCTGGACGGTGAATACGTGCCGCCCTCCCTCGGAAGCCACATCCAGCGATCCAAAGCGGAGCCAGGGCCAATGCTTTTCGATCGCCTTGCGCCACTCGATAAGATCGCCGACAGCAGCAGGGTCTTTGGATCGCTCGCCGTACGCCTTGGCTCGCGCAATGTAATGCGTTGTATACTCTCTGACCACGCGATTGGCGGAAAAGTGCGGCGTGAGACGGGACATGCTACTGCGCACGCGCTCGATCCAGGCAACCGGAACGCCCTCCTGATCGCGCTGGTAAAACATCGGGACGATCTCGCTTTCGAGCAGCGAATAGATCTGCTCGGCGTCGGCGCGGTCCCATGCGGGGTCTGCACCGTGTTCCCGGCCATCCCCAATGGGCCACCCGACTTCCGGCTGGTACGCCTCCGCCCACCAGCCGTCAAGCACCGACAGATTCAGGCCGCCGTTGACGAGAACCTTCATACCGCTGGTTCCACTGGCTTCCCAAGGCCGGCGCGGGTTATTCAGCCAAATGTCCACCCCGCTGACCAGGTGCTCTGCCATCCGCATGTCGAAGTCGGCCAGAAACACGGCGTGTTGACGCGCGGCGGTGTGGCGGATGAACTGAATCCATTGCCGGATCATTTCCTGGCCTTCTCGATCCCGGGGATGCGCCTTGCCCGCGATCACTAGCTGAACCGGCCGTTCACGGTTCGTCAGGATCCGCAGAAGACGGTCCGGATCGTGCAGTAGCAGGTTGGGACGCTTATAGCTTGCAAATCGGCGAGCAAATCCTATCGTCAGAGTGTAAGGATCAAAGATGCGATTCGCCAACTCGACTTCTTCGGGAGACGCTCCGTGCCCAGCCAACTGACGCGCCAGATATCTCCTTGCATAATCGAGGAATTGGCGGCGGCTCTCGGTGCGCATCCTCCAGATATCCACTGCGGGAACGGAGTCCAGAGCCCCGGAAAGTTCATTGAGATCACCGCGCCAGCGGTCCTTTCCGCCTGCCACCGTCCAAACTTGATCCGCCGCCTTCGAATCCCATGTCGGGACGTGGACACCATTCGTCACATGCCCGATCGGCACCTCAGGCTGGGGCCAGCGCGGAAACAAGGGTTGGAACAACCGGCGGCTCACTTCGCCGTGCAAACGGCTCACCCCGTTCACCGCACAGCTGCCGCGAATGGCGAGATACGCCATCTTGAAGGGTTCTGATTCGTCGTGCGGATTCAGGCGGCCCAACGCCATCAGTTGCGAGAATGGAATTCCGAGCCGCTCTTCCGCATAGCGACGAACGTGCCGCTCCATAAGAGCTGGCGAAAACCGGTCAAACCCGGCGTCGACCGGCGTATGCGTGGTAAAGAGATTCCCGGAGCGCGTTGTAGCGAAGGCCACTCCGAAGGACTGCTTGGTCTCTTCCATAAAAGCGCGGGTGCGTTCCAATACCGCAAATGCGGCGTGGCCTTCATTGAGATGGCAAACTTCTGGGCGAAGCCCGAGGGCCCGCAGCAGACGCCAGCCACCGATGCCTAGAATGCGTTCCTGTTGAAGGCGCGTTTCCGGGCCGCCGCCGTACAGTTCAGCGGTAAGACCGCGGTACTCGGGCAAATTCGCCGGATCGTTCGAATCGAGTAGAAACAGCCGTGCTCGCCCGACTTTCGCTTCCCACGCGCGCAGCCAGAGGCGACCGCCGGCCAGCTGAATCGATAGCCGCAGCCATTCTCCGTTCGGTTCGCGCAGGGGAGATATCGGTAACTGCATCGGATCGTTATACGGATACAGCGCATCCTGATAACCATCCGCATCGATGCGCTGCCGGAAATATCCCTGCTGATACAAGAGCCCGACACCGTACACCGGGACGCCTAAGTCGCTCGCGGCCTTGAGCTGATCGCCTGCAACATTGCCGAGGCCGCCGGAGTATATCGGCAACGCATCGCTCAGCATAAATTCCATGCTGAAATAGGCGACCGCCGTGAACGGCGAGCTGGTATGCGTGGTCTCGAACCAGTGCGGACGAGTGTTGTGATACTCGTAGTAATTGAGCGCCTTCTCCAGGTTCTCGCGGAAGACCACATCCTTTAGGCAGGTGCCTAATTTTTCTTGCGAGACCATCTGAAGGATCACCCAGGCGTTATGCGTCAGGGCCCACAGCTCGGGATCAAGTCGACTCCATAATTCGTCGGCCGCATGATTCCAAGACCATCGGAGATCGAGCGCCAGGTTATGAAGCCCGGTCCTGAGTTGTTCAGATTCCATTGCCTGCCCTCGACTTCTTTCACTTTTTCAAACTTAGCGCTAGCGCGCAAGACCCGATCTGAGTGGTGTTTCGGCTGCAATATGGGACGTCACGGCACATCCGGCGCAGCAGGTGCGCGGGCGGCCTGCGTCCAGTCAGTAAATTTTTACGATTTGTGAATACTGTCGAAGACCCAAAGCGTCTAAAGAGTAGAAGGCCGAAGAGAAATCTGTAAACAGGAGGCACCACAGAAACCCGCCGAGGCCATAGGAGAGGCGGTAGAAGAATGGTACGTCTGAACATTGCGCTGGATCCAACCAAACCGGGTGGGGCTGCGACTCTGCTTGCTGAGAGTTTGCATCGCATGATCGTCGGCCAGGATCAGGCGATTGACCAGATCGTAAGGATTTACCAGATGCATCTGACCGGCTTGAGCGCTCCTGGCCGTCCGATCGCCAACTTTTTGTTTCTTGGCCCCACTGGTTCAGGAAAGACCCGCATTGTAGAGGCCACCACAGAGGCGCTTCTAAAAAGCCCGCGTGCACTCATCAAGATTGACTGCGCCGAATTCCAGCACAGCCATGAAATCGCCAAGCTGATCGGTTCTCCTCCCGGCTATCTGGGCCATCGGGAAACTAGCCCCATCCTGTCGCAAGAAGCGCTCAACCAATATCAAACCGAAGAGATCAAATTAAGTTTTGTGCTGTTTGACGAGATTGAAAAAGCCTCAGACGCCCTCTGGAATCTCCTGCTGGGCATCTTGGACAAGGCGACTCTGACCCTGGGGGATAATCGCAAGGTGGATTTTTCGCGGGCGGTGATCTTTATGACCAGCAACCTTGGTGCGGCTGAGATGAGCAAAATCATCCAGCCAAAGCTGGGGTTCTCGGGGTTGAAGGAACGCGACAGAACTAATTCCGGCATCGTCGACGCCGAAATGAGAGGAAAGATCTCACGCAGCGGCATTGAGGCGGCACGACGGAGGTTTACCCCGGAGTTTATGAACCGCCTGGATGAGATCGTAACCTTCCAGCCACTTGGCGCCGAGCAACTCCGAAAAATCCTGGATATCGAATTGAACCTAGTGCAGCAACGGATCTTCAACGCCGCTCCCGACGCGGCCTTCGTATTTACGTTGACTGACAAGGCCAAGGAGTTCCTGATCGAACAAGGAACCGACCTCAAATACGGAGCCAGACACCTCAAGCGCACCATCGAACGATTATTAGTACAGGCGATGTCCAACCTTATCTCGACCGGGCAGGTGCGCGCCGGCGACTGGATACTGGCGGACCTGGATGAAAAGGATCGCAGCCTGAGTTTTGTCAGACAAGCCGAGGGTTTGCCAGTCCAGGATATGGCTCGCCTAGTGGACAGCTTGATCACGATCCTGCCGGTGGTGGTGACGGAAGACACCATCCCCGCCGGAAGACGATTGAAAAAATAAAATGGCTTTCGGTTAACACTACCGCCAATACAGGAGTCTGCGGCATAGGGCGAGCAGCCGCCGGAATTTGGCTCGATCTTGCCTGAACCGGCCTCCTATGGAAGCCCGTCTAACAAAATGGAGGTGAACACATGCCAACAGCCGACACAACTAAAAGCGGTATAGAGTCCCTTTCCCACGGAGAGAGAGTTCGCCTGCGTGCTCAGGAGCTCTATAGGCGGCGTGGCAACCAACCAGGTACGGCCATGGACGATTGGCTCCAAGCTGAAAAAGACGTTCGCGAGGCGGAAGATCGAATGATTGACGAAGCCTCGGAGGAGTCTTTCCCCGCAAGCGATCCGCCCGGGTACTGAGGGCCGAGGTGCCGTTCACTTGAACCCCGGCAGCAAACCAACTTCGAGGACTACCCAAGCCAGCTCAACAACGGTAAGTTATTGAGCGAATAGGGAACTGCAGCGCCCCCGCTGGGTTCTGAGATTTTCGGCTCCAGGAGCGACGGCACCCAAGCCAAACGTGTGTTGAGCGCATCGGGAGCGGCTTGCTATATTGACTACCAGACGACTCACGGTGCAGTGTTGCCGGTGGCAGTCGGATTGAGTTGCGCGCTCCGATGCGGGAAAGGCCTCGTGGAAGATAATTCTGCTCCAATTGAGCGTCTACAACCCGTACTTCCGATTCCTCCTTCGGCACAAGCCGTTCTATCGCAGCTGGAGAAAATTCTTTCGAGTCGTACATTTCGTTCGGCTGAAGGTCAAAAGAATTTTCTCCGCTATGCTGTGGAGCGTACCATTGAAGGCCGTGACTGCATCAAGGAATACTCGATTGCCACTCAGGTCCTCGGCCGGGCCGAGTCCTTTGATCCCCGTCAGGACAGTATTGTTCGCGTGGAGGCTCGCAAGCTCCGCGCTCGATTGGCCAAGTACTATGAGGAGGAAGGGGAACAAGATCCGGTCCGCATCGAATTCCTAAAGGGAAGCTACGTACCGGTATTTACCTGTTTGGAGGTTGTTCCGGCAGTTTCAGCAGCTCCTCTGCCGGCTGAGAGCGCACCTCTGGCCACGCTCATGCCAGCCTTGCCGGCAACTTCTCCTCCCTTCGCAAACCAATGGAATCGACCCCGGAACATAGCGATCGCGGTGGTCCTAATCTTATTGGTTGTGGGGATTTACGTGGGCGTAGTCCTGTCGAAGCCAAACCCGATTGGGTCTGCTTCTTCGATTGTCGTTTTGCCGTTTGCGAATCTTGGCGAGGACAAAAGCGATGAGTCGTTTAGCGATGGGCTCACCGAGGAGCTAATCGATTCTCTGGCTCGCGTGTCCGGGTTGCATGTCGTGGCGCGGAACTCCGCCTTTCAATACAAAGGCAAGCCTACCGATGTCCGGAGGATCGGCGAGGAGTTAAACGTACGCACTGTGCTCGAAGGCAGCGTACGAAAAGAAGGAAACCGAGTGCGGATCAGCGCGCAGCTCGATGATGCCTTCACCGGCTACCATCTGTGGTCGGCGAGTTATGAAAGGGAAATGAAAGATATCCTGGCGATTCAGCGGGAAATTTCCCAGGCAATCACCAATGCGCTAGGGGTCCAGTTCGCGGTGAAGAACGCAACTGACGGCTCGAAGATTCCACTGGGGGATTCACCGGCACTGAATCCGGACGCCTATCAGGATTACTTGCACGGTTTGGCATTCCTAAACAAGCGCACCGCCGAGGATACGCGAGCGGCGATGGGGCACTTTCAACAGGCCATCGTGAAGGATCCCAATTACGCCCTCGCCTATCTGGGACTCGCGCATGCCTATTCGGCGATTCCGATTTACGCAGCCATCCCATCGCATGAAGCAGCCTCACAGATCCGGGAGGCAGCTTCGAAGGCATTGGCTCTGGATAGCACCTTGGGCGAGGCCCACATCGACCTTGCTCTTGCCTGCATGTACGACTATGATTGGCCATCGGCCGAACTGGAACTCCGCAAGGGCTTGGAACTGAGTCCGGGCGACACTTTTGCGCACCAGTGGTACGGTTCTTATCTGGTGAAGATGGGCCGCTTGAAAGAAGCCCTGGCCGAGCATAAGACCGCATTCGAGTCGGACCCGGTTTCAGCCAACGCCGCTGGCGGAGTGGCCCGGTCTCTTTACCACCTGCGGCGCTACGACGAAGCGATTCAGAAGTACAAGAGCGCGAGGGATCTCGATCCCAATTTCGGGCTGGTGCGGCAAGGCCTCGGGTTAGCCTACCTTCAGAAGGGAATGTATCCGGAGGGCATCGCGGAAACCCGAACGGCCAGCCAGCTGATGGGAGGCGATTCCATGATCACCGGACAACTGGCTTACGGGTACGCCTTGGCGGGCCAGACTGAAATGGCAAAGCAGCTCCTCACCGATCTCATACACCGCGCCAGCCTGGGATCGATTCGCGCGCTGCCCATAGCCCACGTATACATAGGGTTAGGAGACAAAGACCGGGCCTTCGATTGGCTGCGAAGAGCCATTGACCAAAAGGACATCAATCTTTGGCTGGAGTCGGACCCGTTATATGATCCGCTGCGCTCCGACAGCCGTTTCCCGGATCTCTTGCGGCGCATGAAGCTAAAGTCATAAGTCATTTATTTTAAGTCGCTTGTGGGAGTTAACACTTTCAGTTAACACTGTCTGGCGCACAATAGTTTACCCCTTACCTCCCGTCTTTCGCGTGGAACCGCCAAGAGACTCTTGCGATCGGGGCAGCGCTCAGCCATACTTTCTTTGCTATGAGCCGTTTAATGCGCCTGGTTTCCATCTGCCTACTGGTTTCGGCATCGGCCTTTCTCGCTTTGGCTGCGGATACCAGACTTGCCGAAAGCGTGCGAGGCCGCGATATCGCTGGTACCCGCTCGCTGCTTGCCCAGCATGTCGACGTGAATGCCGTGCAACCGGATGGCATGACCGCCTTGATCTGGGCCGCCCATAACGGTGACCTGCCGGTCGCCGAGTTGCTGCTAAAAGCAGGCGCGAACGTCAAAATTGCGAATCGCTACGGGGTCTCGGCCCTGACGGAAGCGGCCACGCTGGGGGATTCCGCTTTGGTCGAAATGCTGCTCAGGGCCGGGGCCGACCCGAACACCGAACTTCCCGAGGGCGACACCGCTTTAATGCTGGCCTCCCGGACCGGCGACGGGGCCACGGTGAAAGCCCTGCTGGACCACGGTGCGCATGTGGAGGCCAAGGAAGGCTGGCACGGTGAAACCGCATTGATGGCCGCAGCGGGTGAAAATCATCCGGAGGTGGTTCGTCTGCTGATCGAGCATGGCGCCGACGTCAATGCTCAGGGGCGCGAGTTGAAGTATCCCTTGATCGTGAAACAGGACGTGATGTCCCTGCCGCCGGTCGGCGGCTTGACGCCGCTGATGGAAGCCGCTCGCGAAAATGCTTATGAAGCCGCACAGGTATTGCTCAAGGCAAAAGCCAACCCGAGCCTTCGCACCCCCGACAAAATGACCGCCCTGCTGATCGCCATCACCAATGCCCACTGGGATATGGCAAATCTGCTGATCGAGGGCGGCGCGGATGTGAACGACGGCTCCCTGTCGCAGATCGAGGAAGTGCGCAACACCAGAACCACGTTGTCGCGGCCAGCGTCGGAAGGTCCGGATTCGATGACCTCGTTGGAAGTAGTCAAGGCCCTGCTGGCGCACGGCGCCAAGGCGGATTCGATCCTGGCTGGCCCCGTGCCTACCCGTAGCGGCGGCGCGGGTCCGGGCGCGAGCGATTTTACCGCTCTATATCGGGCCGCGAAAACCGCGGATCTGGAAGTCATGGAGTTGCTCTTCGACAAGGGCGCGGATGCCAAGCTCGCCAACAAGGATGGCGAAACTCCCTTGCTCGCGGCCGCGGGAGTTACGCCCGGCGGGCGCGGAGGTGGCGGCAATTTCGGAGTGGGCGGGAAGACCACCACTGGCGCCGAGCGGATCAAGGCGATTCAGATGTGTCTGGATCATGGCGCGGACATCAACGCCCTGGATGGCCTAAACCAGAGCGCCGCGCATGGCGCTGCCAATCTGGGAGCCGACGAGATCGTGCAGTTCCTGGCGGACCACGGCGCCAAGCTGGATGTGAAAGATAAACGCGAGCGCACGCCGCTGGACGTTGCCAACGCCAAACCGTTGCCCGGGCCACCTGTGCAAGGGCCGCCGCTGGTCAAGCATGAGAGCACCGCCGCGCTGTTGCGAAAATTGCTAGGCATGCCCGCGGAAGACGGAAAGACTAGCGACGCAATAGTGGCCACGGCGCAATAGAATGAGCAGGTCTTTTCAACTGCGGTTGGCTGGCGTGCTCTTGCTCTCCGGCTCTGCTTTGTTCGCCCAGGCAGCGCCCCCTGCGCAGGCGGCGCTGGTGAACAAGTATTGCATTGCCTGTCACAGCGAGAAACTCAAGACGGCTGGTGTGGTTTTGGAAAACCGCGATTACTCACGCGTTCCGGAAGACGCCGAGGTGTGGGAGAAAGTAGTTCGTAAATTGCGCGCCGGAGAAATGCCGCCGGTGGGTCTGCCTCGCCCCGACAAAGCCTCGATCGACCAGCTCGCGACCTGGCTGGAAAATACTCTGGATACGGCTGCCATGGCGAATCCTAATCCCGGCCGCACCATGATCCATCGCCTAAATCGCACGGAGTACGCCAATGCGATCAAAGATGTACTGAATCTGGACGTGGACGCTTCTGAGTTGCTCCCTCCCGATGACTCCGCCGACGGCTTCGACAATATCGCGCAGATGCTGACGATTTCGCCCGCGCTGCTCGAGCGTTACCTTTCAGCGTCCGCGAAAGTCACCCGCTTTGCCATCGGCGATCCGGACGTTGGCGTGGTGGTCTCGACCTATCGTCCGCGCCCCGATCTCTCGCAAGACACCCACATTGAAGGGACGCCCGTGGGCACGCTCGGCGGCATGGCCGTGACGCACTACTTTCCGCTCGACGGCGAGTACCAGTTTGAACCCAAGCTATCGCAATCGATTCTGGGAATGATTCACGGCCTGGAAGATCGCCACGCCATGGAGATCACCTTGGATGGCGTGCGCGTGAAGTTGCTGAATTTCGGCGGCAACGACGGCATTGTCAAAACCATTCCGGAATCGATGGCGTATGCCAACGCGCTGCACGCACAGTTGGTGTTCCGCATCCCGGTGAAAGCCGGTCCGCACACCCTGGCAGTTTCGTTCCTGCGTCAGTCATCCGCTCAAACCGCGGAGATCTGGCAGCAATACCAGCGAACCGCGATTGATGCCAACGAAACCAAGGGTTTTCCGCATCTGGATAAGATCATCGTTTCGGGGCCGTTCGATCCGCACGGTCCTGGCGATACGCCCGCGCGCCGCCGAATTTTTACCTGCCGTCCCGCACCCGGCAAGGACGAATTGCCCTGCGCCCGGACGATTCTATCCAATCTGGCGCGCCGCGCTTACCGGCGGCCAGTGAACGATAAGGACATGGAGCGCCTCCTGACGTTCTACCAAAGGGGCCGCAATAAAGGCGGATTCGAACAAGGCATTGAGATGGGCATCCGCCGCATCATCTCCGGCCCGGAGTTTGTGTTCCGCGTTGAGAACGATCCAGCAAACGTCGCTCCCAACACGCCCTATCGCATCAGCGACCTGGAACTGGCGTCACGGTTGTCATTCTTCCTGTGGAGCACCATTCCCGACGAGCCGTTATTCAACCTTGCCGCCCAAGGAAAGCTCAAAGATCCTGCCGTGCTGGAACAGCAGGTTCGCCGCATGCTGGCCGATCCCAAGGCGAACGCACTGGTAACGAATTTTGCCGCCCAGTGGCTGCAATTGCGCAACCTGCGCGGCATGGTCCCCGACCCGGACGTTTTCCCGGATTTCGACGAGAATCTGCGCCAGGCCTTGGTCAAAGAAACCGAACTATTGTTTGACAGCGTCATCAAGGAAGATCGCTCGGTTGCGGACCTGCTCACCGCGGACTACACCTTCGTCAATGAGCGGCTCGCCCGGCATTATGGAATTCGTGGAATTTACGGAGATCAATTCCGCAGAGTGGCGATCACGGATGATGCCCGCAAGGGTCTCCTGGGGCAGGGAAGCATTCTAACCCTGACGTCAGTAGGCACGCGCACCTCGCCCGTCGCGCGCGGCAAGTGGGTTTTGATCAACCTGCTCGGTACTCCACCGCCGCCGCCGCCGCCGAATGTTCCAGCTTTGAAAGAGGACAGCGCCGCGAAAGCGCAGAGCATGCGTGACCGCATGACGGCTCATCGCGCCAATCCGTTCTGCGCGACCTGCCATAAGGTAATGGACCCGATCGGTTTCTCGCTGGAGAATTACGACGGAGTCGGCCGCTGGCGTCTGAAAGACGGCGAAGTGAAGATCGATGCCCGGGACACCATGTTCGACGGCACCAAAGTCGAGGGCGCAGTCGGCCTGCGCAATTTCCTTCTGGCCCGCCGCGAAGTGTTCATTCAAACGATGACCGAGAAATTGTTAATGTACGCAGTGGGGCGTCCGATGGATTACCGGGACATGCCGGCGGTTCGCAAGATCCTGCGGGATGCCTCGAAGAATGACTACAAATTCTCATCGATTCTGATGGGGATCGTAGGAAGTCCGCAGTTCGAGATGAGGATGAAGCAAGGCGACGCGGTGCAAAGCGCGTCATCTGAGTTACCCCTCGCATCCCCAGCAAAACAGAGTTTAGATCGATTTCTGAAATGAGGAGACCGGAACGATGATCATTACCAAGAAACACTTACCCCGCCGCACATTCCTGCGAGGTTTAGCAGGTACGGCAGTTGCGTTGCCCTTGCTCGACTCCATGATTCCCGCTCTCACTGCGCAGACCAAGACGGCTGCGAAACCACAGTTCCGCGCGGCGTTCATCTACACTCCGCATGGCGTGATTCTGGATCAATGGGTACCTAAGGCTACCGGGACCGAGTATGAGATGACGCCCATCCTCAAACCTTTGGAGTCGTTCCGCAACCGCTTCATCATCCTCAGTAATCTGGCAGAGAACAAAGCCAAGCAGGCAGGCTCGGGTCACGCCTCGAGCAGCGCCACCTGGCTGAGCGCCGGCGTGACCAAAGACACGCAGGGCGAAGATGTGCAGGCCGGCACCACGATCGACCAGATGATCGCCCGCAAGATTGGTCAGGACACACCCATTCCTTCGCTCGAACTGGGCATCGAAGACGTATCTAACATGATCGGCATCTGCGACGCGACCAGTAGCTGCGCGTATCTCAACACCATGTCGTGGAGCACGCCCACTACGCCGCTGCCCGCCGAAATCAATCCCAAGGTAGTGTTTGAGCGCATGTTCGGCGATGGCAGCTCCGCGGCGAAGCGTTTCGAACGCCTGCAGGACGACCGCAGTTTGCTTGACGACATCACCGGCTCGGCCAAAGACCTGCAAAAGAGCTTGAGCGCGCAGGACAAAACCCGCATCACCGATTACTTGGATAACCTGCGCGAAATCGAGCGCCGTATCACCCAGGTGGAGAAGCGCAATACCGATGAGCAGCTTTCGGTTCCGAACGCTCCGGTGGATATTCCGGAGACCTACGAAGACCACGTCGGGTTGATGTTCGACCTGCAAGTCGTAGCATTCCAGGCCGACATCACGCGTGTATCCACGTTTATGATGTCGCGCGAGCTGAACAATCGCACCTATCCGTATATTGGAGTGCCCGAACAGCACCACTCAATTTCGCATCATCAGTACGATCCGGTGAAAATGGCGCAGCACCAGAAGATCAATACCTATCACGTCAAGCTGTACTCCAAGTTCCTGGCAAAACTGCAGGATACGAGGGACGGCGATGGTTCGCTGCTGGATCATTCGATGGTGCTCTACGGAAGCGGCATGGGGGACGGCAACGTGCACAGCCACGATCCCATTTCGGTTTTGTTGGGCGGCGGCGCCATTGGCCAGATCAAGGGTGGTCGTCACATCCAGAATCCCAAGGGAACGTCGATGGGCAATCTGCTGCTGCCGATGCTCGAAATGGCGGATATTCAGCAGGACAAAATCGGCGATAGCACCGGCAAAATCAGCCTCTCGTAGGCCAAGAAGAAGGCTCATGGTGGCCTCGCCGCATCGGTGAGTCTTGGATGCCGAGTAAGCCCTTCTATTAACCTATCTACGTCGACTCAAGTCCTCTCGGTTAGCTTTCGCTCGCGCCCAAAACCAGGCAAAGTTAATACAATGAATTAGTTTTTCGCTCGGTGCCGATTTTGGAAGCAGGTCGTACCCGTGATTTCGGACGACTTCCTGTAACAAATAGTCATCTGCGACCCGGGACGCAAGCAAGACCGAGGGATGTGCCGGCAAATCGTTCATGTTTTTCAATGCGTCACGCCAGTTTCCGTCTGTCGAATCACTGTCGTATATGACTATGGGAGTCGGCTTGGCGCTAACTAGCGCCTCGGCTTCAGCGGTCGATAAAGCCCGCCCGATTCGCCAGTCGTAGGTGTCTGCGATCTGCTGAAGCCGCAGGTAGAATTCCTGGTCCGTTGTGATGACGATGAAGCGAACGATCGAATCGTCGTCCTCTGTAATTAGCGGTTTGACAGTTCGCGCGCTAATCTGTGGCGCGCCGTGCTTGCGTCCAAAACCTGGGAGCCGCATTGCAGTTTGAACGTGTGCCGTCGCGCCTTTCCGGAAGCGAAGTAAGCATCGCTCCACAAGCCTGGCTTGAATGTAGCGAAATGCTCCAAGCCGGGGAATACTGCTATCGCTGTATTCTTCGCTTGACGGGTTGTATTCTAAAACTCTATGGCCTCCCGCGTGAGTGTGATGATCGCCGACGATCATCCATTGGTGCGCAGCGGTTTGCGGATTTTGCTGGAACGCGGCGGGGAATTCGAGGTCATTGCCGAGGCTTCCAATGGCGACGAAGCGATCGACTTGGCCGTCCTCCATAAGCCCAATGTGATCCTTCTTGACGTCGGAATGCCGCGGCTGAGCGGGCCGGATGCTGCGCAAAGCATCTTACAAAAGATTCCGGCGGCCCGCATCGTCATGCTCAGCATGCATTCCGATGAAGCGTATGTTCTGCGCGCATTAAAGGCCGGAGCGCGAGGGTATCTGCTTAAGGTTTCGCCCGAAGCTGACGTTTTAGAGGCGGTTCGCGCCGTTGCCGCAGGAAATACCTACTTCAGTCCGAGCATTAAGAAACTGCTGGTAGAGGAGTACGTGGTCGAAGCCCAGAGGCGCGGAGTCGAAGACAGCTATGACCTGCTCAGCCGGCGGGAGAAAGAGATCTTTCGGGTTCTGGCTTCGGGAAAAACCAATCGGGAGGTCGCCGACCTCCTGTACATTTCTATCACAACCGTCGAGACGCATCGCAACAATATCTTCCAAAAGCTAAACCTGCACAGTCTGGCGGAATTGATACTTTATGCGGTCCGAAAGGGCCTGATCTCCTGAAACTCATTGTCAGAGCTGGACTCCCCAGGTCCTTGGCCCGCGGGTAAGGATTGGTGAGCAACCGGTAAGGGTAATCCGAAGCTGACGATGGTTCCTCTACCTGGTCTGGAATTCACCTCGAAAGTGCCTCCCAGACGAAGCACGCGCTCCTGCATGCCGAGAATCCCCAGACCTCTTTCCTGTGAGGGATCGAACCCCTTGCCGTCGTCCTGTACGGAAAGCCGCAAGCATGCGCCGTTCTCCTCAACCCCTTCCTCAACATAAATACGGACCTGACGGGCGCCGGAGTGCCGGGCGGCATTGCGAATCGCTTCCTGAACAATACGGAAGACACAAGTCCGATGCTCATCCGGGAGATCGTCGACGAACGGCTCCGCCATGAGGTCTACGCCCATCGAGCCCGTGCGCGATACTTCGCGAGCAAGCCATCGCAAAGCTGGCAGGAGGCCCAAATCGTCGAGCATGGTCGGCCGAAGAAGCAAGGAGATGTTGCGTACAACGCTGGCGTTACGCTGCGTCATGTCCTCCACCTGCTGCAACTGCCGGAGGGCTTCGTCCGCGTTCCCATCCCGCAAAGCAGAGCGGAGATTGCCCAAACCCAGCATAATTGCGGAGAGAACCTGCCCAACCTCGTCATGTAGTTCGCGGGAGATTCTTCTACGCTCACTCTCCTGCGCGGAGACCAGCTCCGCCGAAAGACGCTTCAATTCCTGTTGCGTGCTGACAACTTCTGCAAAACGAAGCTGCGATTCATGTTCCAGGCGCAGAAGCCACCACAGCGCAATTCCCGCGAGGGTGATGCCTCCCAATACGGTGAGCACCAGTAGGGCGAGCAACTTCATCCGGAACGAAGAAAGCAACACGCTGACCGCGGCGCTACTCGCCTCCAACTGACTTTCGGTGATTTGTTGAATGCGATCGGCCAGGCTGAGAGCGCTCATCCGACGCGGCAGCAACTCGTCCTGCATGAAGGCGGAGGCACGGGCACGGCGTTCACTGGCGGTCCAGTCTAAAACCGGCGTAATTGCGTTCAGGTATGCCGCCAAACCCTGCGAAAGTTCCCGGAAAGCCTCGCGTTCCGTGGCCGGAATCAGGGCTTGGTACTCGGCAATTTCGCCTTCAATCTGAAGCCTGGTTTCGAGAAATTGCCGCCGGTCTTCAGCGGCTCGCGCATCGCTCGACTCCAGCAAGAAATCGCGGACATGCGTGCCGGAGGTGTAGATGGTCGATCGTAGCTTTTGCAGAATACCGTCGCGGGAGACATAATCCTGGCGGATCCCCTCCTCACGAACCTTGATCTCAGAAAGGAAAGATATCGCGCTTAGCCCGAAGAAGCCCAGTAGCAGCAAAAGTCCGCCGAAACCGGCAAAGAGTAGAACTCTCGTCTGGCGATGCGACGAGCCCTGGCGCATCGTGAGCGAGGACCATTTTTCTATCTTCAAAGCACGCCCTCTCTCTCATTATAGTGACGGGGGTTCGAGGCCATTGCCAGGATCGAATACGAACCGTTAAATCCTGTAGCCACTGTATTCCTTCCCTTCCCTACAACCTATAAAGTTCGGTTATGTGGTGCTTTTTCGTCGGCGGTGGGCTCCGAAAGATAGGCAGGGGACAACTCACGAGCATGTTTCTTCCCGTTCTTGTATGTTAAAACGTCGTATGCCCCAACTCGCCCCGTTTGCCGGGATCCTATTTCTTGCAATTGGGCTCAGCTCATCGTGTACCCGGCGAGATATATCGGCCAAGACCAACGACTCCCCGACTTCAGAAGCAGAAGAGGTGGGTACAGCAATCGTAAAGCTGCGGCCCGTGGCTCAGCGCCTGACCCTCAGTTCGGAGCTGGTACCGTTCCAGGAAATCGACGTGTATGCCAAGGAGGCGGGCTACGTCAAGGAACTTAATGTCGACTTCGGTTCTCACGTACACAAGGGACAGATCATGGCCGTGCTCGAGGTGCCTGAGCTGCAAGCGCAACTGGATGAGGATCGGGCGGCCATTCGCGCGCAGCAGGACCAGATCGCGCGCGCCGAAAGTGAAGTTAGCCGCGCAAAAGCGCAACATAACATGGTGCATCTGCAATATCAGCGACTAGCGGGCGTCGCTAAGACGCAGGCCGGCTTGGTAGCCCAGCAGGAAGTGGACGATGCTGAAGGCAAGGATCTGGCGGCCGAATCTCAAATGGAAGCGGTAAAGGGTGCGTATCAGGGGGCACAGAGTCAATTGGTGGTGAGTAAGGCCAAGCTTAGCCACGATCAGGCGCTGTACGACTACTCGAAAATCACGGCTCCCTTCGATGGGGTGGTCACGCAGCGGTATGCCAATCTCGGCGCCCTTATGCAGGCCGGAACCACCTCTACGCAAGCCACGCCGCTGGTCCGGCTCTCCGACGAAAATCTCTATAGGCTCGTGATCCCGGTCCCCGAGTCGGATGTGAAATATATCCACGTAGGCGACCCGGTCGCAGTCCGGTTGCCCTCGTTAGACAACCAGACGGTTCGTGGCAAGGTGGCGCGCTTCTCCGTCGACGTAAGCGGTTCCACTCGCACCATGCATACCGAAGTAGACATTCCGAACGTCAATGGGAAATTGATCCCGGGGGACTACGCGGAAGCCGATATCACCCTGGATAACAACCCTGCGGCGTTGGTTGTGCCCTTGCAGGCCATCGATCGTCAGGGCGACGAGACGTCGGTTATGGTGGTAGATCCGGACAACCGTATTCAGGTGAAGCAGGTGACGCTTGGCATTCAGACGCCGGACTACGTGGCCATCAGTAAAGGTTTGACGGCGGGCCAGCAGGTCATCGTGAGCGATCGCAGCGGATTGAAGGCAGGGCAGACCGTCAAACCGAAACCACTGCAGTCGGTTTCGTATGAAGGAGGCGCCCCACAGTAAAAGCTATGTCGGCCTTTTCGATTCGCAATCCCTACTTCATCATCGTCATTTGTCTGGTGGTCATCGTACTTGGCGCGGTTGCCGTTTTGGGCATGCCGGTAGATCTCTTCCCCGCCATTAACCTTCCCCAGGTGGTCGTAGCCACATTCTATTCAGGGATGCCCCCGCAGGATATTGAGGCGAATATCACGGCCCCGCTGGAGCGCTTTTTTACACTGGCTAGCGGCATTGATCATATGGAGTCGCACTCCATTTTAGGCGTGAGCATGATCCGCGTCTTTTTTCAATCCAACACCAGCGCCGATGCCGACGTAACGCAGCTCTCGAATCTTGCCCTGGCTGATTTAAAGCGCCTGCCGCCAGGAACTCTGCCGCCGGTCGTGTTGAAATCCGATGCGTCGAGTCTGCCGGTATCGCTGGTTGCGGTGAAAGGCGCTGGTCTCACCGAGACCCAGCTTCACGATTTTGCCCAGTTTTCCATCCGCAACCAGATTGTGACCGTGCCCGGCGTATCCATCCCCGCTACTTTCGGCGGAAAGTACCGGCAGATCATGGTGCATGTCGACCCGTTTAAGCTTCTCTCCCGCGATCTCAGTGTTATGGACGTTGTCAACGCTGTGAACAATCAGAATCTGATTCTGCCGGCCGGCGACGTCAAAATGGGGCCGTTCGACTATTACATCTACTCCAACAGCCTGGTGAACAATATGGCCGAGTTGAATGATGTGCCGCTCAAGACCATCGGAGGCTCCTGGGTCCGTGTTGGCGATATCGGAAACGCCGAGGACTCCAGCGCCACGCAATACAATATCGTGCGCGTCGACGGCCAGAAATCTTCGTACATCCCCATACTCAAACAGGGCGGCGATACCAATACGATTCAGGTGGTCAACGGTGTCCGGGCCGTCATCGGCCACTTGTTCGATATTCCGAAACAGATGAGCGCGGACCTTCTTTTCGACCAATCGGTCTTTGTGAAGGAAGCCATCAATACGGTGTTGCATGAAACTCTGATCGGGCTGGGCCTGACCAGTCTCCTGATCCTTCTGTTTCTCGGAAATTTCCGGGCAACCACGGCCGTGCTGCTCTCCATCCCCATCTCGGCATTGGCGACGTTCATCATTTTGAACCTGGGGAACGCCACCATTAATACGATGATCCTGGGCGGTCTCGCGCTAGCGTTTTCGCGGGTCATCGATAATTCCGTGATCTCGATTGAAAACATCTTCCGTCACCTGGAAATGGGGGAAGCCCCCGCTATTGCCGCGGAGGTGGGCGCCTCCGAAGTTACGCTTGCAGTGCTGGCAGCGACGCTAGTCGCCGTGGTCGACTTCTTCCCAGTCACGCTGCTCTTCGGCGTCAGCAAGTTTCTGTTCTCAGCTCTGGCGCTGTCATTTTGCGTTGCACTGGTGCTTTCATTTGTCGTCGCAATCACGGTCATTCCCCTGTTCTGTTCGCGCTTCCTGAAGGCGGTTCCGCACGCTCACGGAGAGCATGGCGAGGCTGAGCAGAGCGGAGCCAAACTTTCGTGGGGTGGACGCTTCAACGCCGGCTTTAATCGCGGGTTTAATAGCGTGCTTAATTTCTACGAAAAGCTGGTGCGGCGCGCGACACGTTTTCCGGTTCTGACCGTGTGCCTGCTGACGGGCGCGTTTGTGGTGAGCCTTGGGCTGTTTCCGTTACTAGGCCTTTCGTTTTTCCCGCGCTCCGATGCCGGGCAATTTACCATTAACCTGAAAGCGCCCACGGGTTCACGGATCGAGCTGACGAATGAATACGTATCCCGCGTGGAAAATCTGATTAAGCACACTGTTTCACCGCACGATTTCCGCATCACTGTTTCCAATATCGGTGTCGTGAACGATCTCTCGTCTCTCTATACGAGCAACGCAGGCGAATACGAAGCGACCATCCAGACGCAGTTAAATGACGATCATACAACCAGCAGTTTTGAGTATATGGACCGCCTTCAGACTGCGATTCACCAGCAGTTCCCGGAGCTCCGAACCTTCGTGCAAAGCGGATCGATGGTGGACGCGGTACTGAATACCGGTATGCCGGCTCCGATCGATGTTCAGGTGACGAGTTCCGATCTGCCAGGGGACTTCAAACTGGCCCAACAACTAGCCACGCGGATATCGAAGATTAATAATGTGTCTCAGGTTTACATTCCGCAGGACATGGATTATCCAGGTCTGCGTATGGAAGTCGACCGCGTACATGCCGCCGAACTTGGGCTGACTCAAAAAGAAATTGTAGACAACGTGATCACGGCTTTGAATTCGAACGCAATGATCGCTCCCAATTACTGGTCCGACAAGCGAACGGGAAACAATTATTTCCTGACGGTTCAATATTATGAGAACGGGGGTGCGGCAATTCACACGCCGCTCGATCTTAAGAATATTCCGCTGCGCGCGCCGAACCTCAAGCAGCCGACCACTTTGGATACGGTTGTGAAGCTAGTGAACCTGCAAAGCCCGACCGAGGTAGACCACTACCAGATTCAGCGCACGGCCGACGTTTATGTGACTACTAAGACCGAAGACCTGGGTAGAGTCACTACAGCGATCCAGAACCTAGTCGCGACGATTCCTCATGCCGCGAGCATGCGCGTGAACCTGCGCGGCATGGTTCTTGGGATGCAGCAGTCATTCCGGAGCTTCGCTATCGGGCTTAGTCTTTCGTTTGTTCTGCTGTACCTGATCCTGGTGGCCCAGTTCCGGTCCTTCATCGATCCCGTGCTCATCATGCTCGCGATTCCCATGGGGTTGATCGGCGTCCTGGTAATTCTCGTCGCGACCGGGACAACCTTGAATGTAATGTCACTTATGGGGGTGCTGATGCTGGTAGGTATTGCGGCTTCAAACAGTATCCTGATCGTGGATTTCGCGCACCGGCTTCGTGGGGAAGGCATGACAGTAAACGATGCAGTGATCACGTCCTGCCGGGTCCGCTTGCGGCCGATTCTGATGACCTCGCTCGCCACCATCCTGGGGATGATTCCGATGGCGCTCAAACTCGGCACCGGCGCCGAGCAATATGCGCCGATGGCCCAGGCTATCATCGGCGGCCTGAGCGCTTCCGTCCTTTTGACCATCTTCATCGTTCCAGCCGCTTACGTTCTGATCTATCAACGCAGGGAGACCGTAGCACTAAATGCGTAGAGACGCCGTAGTTATCATCCTGACTTTGTGGGCCGGGAGCATGGCATACGGGGCCCAGGTTCCCGCGCCCGCCTCCCCGGTCCCCCCCTCCCCCGCCGTGCCGCAATCTTCCCCGGCCACGCTGCCCTCCGCCTCCGCGGCATCGGGTCAGCTGGTTCTTACTCTGCCCCAGGCCGCTGCTATGGCGATCCAAAATCACCCGCAGATTGCGGCGGCCCGGCAAACGGCTGCCGCTGCCGGCCAGCGGATCACGGAAACGCGAGCGCCCTACTATCCCGTGGTCAACGGCGAGATCACCGGAGGACAGGGTCTTGCTCAGAGCCGCATCGGGGCAGGTGCTCTTTCTGCATCGCAGCTCTTCAACCGCTTCGGACAAGGGCTGCAAATTACGCAGCTCGTAGCGGACTTCGGAAGGACCAAAAATCTGGTTGCGCGATCGCAATACCAAGCGCAGGCTGCTGACCAGAGCACTCAGGCAACGGTTTATGACACGGTGCTGGGAGTCAACCGGGGATACTTTGGAGTCCTGCAAGCACAGGCGTACGTCACGGTTGCGAATGAGACCATTCGCGCCCGCCAAACCCTGACGGATCAAGTCACCGCTCTCGCGAATGCCAACCTCAAATCCACTTTAGATGTGAGCTTCGCCAATGTTAATCTTTCCGAGGCCAAGCTGCTGCTGATTCGCTCCCAGGACGCGGTGGAGCAAGCCTATGCCGATCTGGCTCGCTCGCTCGGACAGGACCAAGTTGTCCGCTACCAGCTTGCCACCGTTGCCTCGCCCGCTGCGCCTCCCGCAAGTCCCGAGCCGTTGATCGCCGATGCGATTCAGAACCGGCCGGAGCTGCGGAATGTGAGATTGCAGTTGCAGGGTGCGCAGTCGTTCGAGAAGGCCGAGGCCGATCTGTCCCATCCGAGCGTAAGCTTGATCGCTGTCGGCGGGGGACTGCCGTATCTGAACCAGGACCCGCGGGTCGCTCCGTATGGATATGAAGGGGCGGCTGTGAACGTGGAAATCCCGATCTTTAACGGCCATTTGTACTCCGCGCGGAAGGGAGCCGCTCACTACGAAGCCCTGGCGACCAGCGAGCGCCTCCGTAATCTCCAGCAACAAATTGAGCGTGACGTACGTTCTGCCTGGATTTCCGCGTCAACAGCGTATCAGCGAATACCGGTGACCGAACAGTTGATGAAGCAGGCGCAGTTGGCACTGGAACTGGCGCAGGGCCGATACAATCTTGGCCTCGCCTCCATCGTCGAGATCACCCAGGCGCAGCTCAATCTGACGCAAGCTCAAATCGAAAATGTGTCGGCGAACTACGATTATCAGATCGCGTACGCTCAGTTGCAATACACCGTCGGTGCATTGCGCTAACACCCGGCCTATCTGTTGCTCGGGAACCGAGGTTCCCCGGGGGCTGTCAATGGAACGGCAGGCGTAACGCTTTCTCGTCCGGGCTCGAGAGATGGGCCGGAGCTACCCGGGCTGGATAATATTGGCGGCCCGTACAGCCAGGAGTCTCCGCGATGCACCGGAATGGAATCCGGTGCGTATCCAGGGGAGAAGTAGGGCCATCCGAAAGGTCCCGTCATAAATCCCGAAGCGGAGAGAAAAGTGTAAGAAGCCGACCACTGATCCCAATGCCACTGGGGCCCACTCGATAAAGTGGCTCCAGTATTTTCTTGCGCGGATACACGACTTTCGCTGCTGAGTTGTTCAGAACGGCTCCTGCTCCATGAGAAAAGTGTGTTGCCCGGATTAGGGCTGGTCCGAAATACACGAAAGCGGTGCGTCCCGATACCGAAGCCTGCATTGGCCATAAGTTGCTTGCGGTCCTTGCTCAGTCGGGCTTGGCCCGCGTAAACGGCGATCACCGACCGCTTTTGATCAAACTCGTACAACCCGGGATTCCGCACCCTGGCGGTGACACCGTTCTGCTCCATGGTGAGCGTCCCGCCTGGGTCGAGAACCTCTAGCAGCGCCTCACCTCGTCGGAGCTGGGCTTTGGTTTCGGGCGTCCCCGCTGTCTCAAGCGTCAATTCACTCGCGTTGCCAAGCCGTAGAACACTGCCCGGGCTGAGCAAGATTTCCGCCATGCCCTGGGCCGTCCGGATGACACCGCCGCCTTCGAGGGCTATTGTGGCGCCGCTGATCGGGTTGACTCGGACCCCGTTTATCGAAACCTCGCCATCGATTGCGTTCAATGTCCCGGGCCGGGCAGATCCTGCACCCTGCGCCGCCGCCATGGCGATGGAGAAAATCGATATTGCTGGAATGGCCTTCAATCTGAGCCTGCAGTCCATACTGCGCCTACAGCTTCAGTTTAAACCGCTACCATGGATTCGACCATCCAATCCCGGCAGGGTTCTCATTGCCGAAAAAAGGGTCGGGCAGCGCGAAAATCCAGCGTAGACAGTAGGCGCATGCATCCGGCAAGATCGTATTCTAGGCTGGGACATAACGGATGGAAAGCGTAAACCGGGTACCAGCAGAGATCCTCGATTTCCTTCAAAATACGGACACTTGTTCGGTTTCGAACGCGATTGAAACGCTCAATGTTCGCATGCGCAACGAGGGATTCATTCAGAATGTGGTCAAATGCATGTTCCCAGCGATGCCGCCGGTGGCCGGGTATGCAATTACCGGGCGCATCCGGACTACGGCGCCACCGATCTCCGGGCTCTGTTACTACCAGAACATAGAATGGTGGGAATACGTCGCCAGCGTGCCAGGTCCTAAGATTATTGTTCTGGCCGACATGGATCGCGCACCTGGCGTGGGGGCTTTTTTCGGGGAGATCCACGCGCAGATTTCGAAAGCGCTGGGCTGTGTTGCTTATGTGACCAACGGAGCGGTCCGGGACCTCGCGGCGCTGGAAGCGGCGCCCTTCCAATGCTTTGCGGGAAGCGTCAGCGTCTCGCACGCCTACGCGCATATAGTAGAAATGGCTGAGCCTGTAGAAATCGGATCTCTTAAGATTATGCCCGGCGATCTGTTACACGCCGATCGCCACGGAGTGCAGTCAATTCCTGACGCAAATGCGGCGGAGTTGCCAGCTATTGTTTCCGGAATCTCGACGCGCGAACGCGAGTTAATACGGCTCTGCGCTCGGCCGGATTTTTCGGTTGAAAAACTGGTCATCGCGCTGAAACGCAACAAGCAGGACATTTCAGCGCATTGAAGGCGCAGAGACTCCCGGCCGAATCTCTGGTTTATCCTGGGAACTGGTATTGCGAAGAAAAGGGGCGAAGAGGCGTGGCGCAAACATCCATACAACTTGGTTCAATCGGAATCTGGACGCGTCAACTCGAGGATCAACCTGCGGCGAAGGCTCAAGAGACTGCTCTTCAGCTGGAAGAATTTGGCTATGGCGCGCTCTGGTTTGGCGAGGCAGCCGGGCGGGAAGCGCTGACCAATGCGGGCATGCTGCTCGCGGCTACCAAGCGAATGGTCATCGCCACCGGAATCGCAAACATTTACGCGCGCGATGCTCTGGCGATGGCTTCGGGGCAAAAAACCTTGGCGGAAGCCTATCCCAATCGATTTCTACTGGGGCTGGGCGTGAGCCACGTTCCGTTGGTCGAAAAGTTGCGGGGTCATCGCTATGACAAGCCGGTGGCTACCATGCGTGCTTATTTGGACGCCATGGATCAGGCGCCTTATCAATCGGTTCCCCCGCTCACAAAACCCGTGCGTGTTCTGGCGGCGCTGGGCCCCAAGATGTTGCAGTTATCCGGCGAACGCGCCGGCGGGGCGCATCCCTACAACGTGAATCCGGAGCACACGGCGCAAGCGCGGCAGATCCTGGGGCCGAAACCTTATCTATGCCCCGAGCAAGCGGTCATACTCGAAACTAATTCGGATAAGGCGCGGGAGATTGGACGGGCTTTCCTGGCTTTATATCTGACGCTGCCGAACTACACGAATAATTTTCTTCGGCTCGGGTTTGAAGAGAACGATTTCAAGAATGGTGGAAGCAGCCGGCTCATCGACGCCATCATTGCCTGGGGCGATCTGGACGCGATCCGAAATCGCATTCGCGCTCACCAAACGGCTGGCGCGGACCATGTTTGTATTCAGGTCCTCAGCGCGGATCCGAAGGCTTTGCCCTTGCGGGAATGGCGTGAGCTCGCTTCCGCCCTTATAGGTTCTTAGAAGTCTAGCGAAACAAGTCCTGCTCCGGTTTCCGTTGAAGCGAACGGGCCGAGCCTTCCGCCGGCCGCAACGGGAACCCTCGAATCAGCACAGCAGGGCAGCCGCCAGCCTTGGGCATCAGGAGCCCGGCGGCGGCAGCCAATTGATCCGCCACTGCGATGATGGTGCTGGCAAGTTGCCGCCCGTGGCGGTCCGTGCGCCCCCGATGATCGTCTAAAGGATCGAAACCGGCCACGCCGATAGCCACATCGACCAGCCCTTCGCGCCAGGGACGGCCAAACGAATCCGTGATGATGACCGCGCCGCAGCCCAGGCCGGCCCGCAGAAGGCGCGCCGAGGCGTCCGGATCGCTCGGTAACACGGTTGCGAAATCGACACCCTGGACGTTGGATTGATCGACACCCGCGTTGGCGCAGACCAAGCCTGTCGCCGTCTCGGCAATCAGGACGCCTCTGTCCATTTTGACGATCCGCCGCGAATGAGCAAAGATCAGTTCAATCAGGCGTTCATCCTTCGTCCATTCGGACGCCCAGGATCGAGCCAGGGCGGAGACCTGAATCTCGCGCAAGTCCACCACTGCGCCTTCGGCCTTGGAGACGATTTTTTGCGCAACGGCAAGCACCACAGACGAATCGATGAGTTGGCCTTCGTCGGCCGCAGCCTGACGAATCAGTAATGCGAGGTCATCGCCACGGCGCACTTCAGGCAGGGTAGAGAGCGCTACTATTTCGAGGCGCATGCAGCTCGCAAGAAGGACGAAACCGGACACTCATGGGCGCCGGCTAGAAGCTCGGCAACGTCTTCGGGAGTGTCGATGTCGAACATCAGTCCGGGAACGCGCAGAACCTCCGTGGGCAAGCCCCTCGAACTCGCCTGATCGAGATGGGCGCGGAAGCTGCCGGGGCCAAAGCGACTCTCGATACAATCGGGCGGCGTGCGCACCAGCGCATTCGTGCCAGTACCGTCGGAGGATGGCACGACGATTAACCCTGGGCGCGCCGCTGCGGCGAGCTCGTTGAAATCGGCCGGGGTAGCGGTTGGGACATCGATCGGGACCAGCAGCACGGTCGAAGCGCCCAGTTCCATGGCGCGCAAACACGCCGCGTCGGCGGAAACGCTGTGGCTGACTTGTTCGTTTTCTTCAAAGACCAGCGCGCCGCAACGGCGCGCCTCTCCGGCCACTTCGATGTCGCTGGTAACTACCGCCACGCGGTCAATACCTTCGGCCTGGCAGAGCGTGGCCAAGGTTTGTGTGTAGAGCATGCGGGCGAGCGCTTCCCGCTGCTCAACCGCAAGCAGTCCTTTCAAACGCTGCTTGGCGTTTTGCGGGCTTTTTACCGGAAGGATTGCAAAGATCAAGCTGGTATCTCCAGTACGCGAGCGACCACATGCGCCAGAGCCTTGCTTTCTCGCAGGCCGTGCATGATAGTGTTGGCCACCACCGGACGCATATCCAGGGCCTCCACTTGACTGGTCTGCTTGCGATCCAATTCGTCGAGCACAAATACGCCGCAGAAATCCGCGTAGAGTTTCGCAACTTCGGCCGCCGCAACGCGCAGATGCATGCTCTTCATCATCTTCGCGGCTGGTCCTTTAATCGCACGGCCGCTCACGATCGGTGAGATCGCCGCCACTCTGTCTCGCTTCTGCCGCAAGGCCTCCCGAATGCCCGGCACCGCCAGAATCGGACCGATGCTGATAAAGGGGTTCGACGGACACAGAATGATTCCTTCGGCCTTCGCGATCGCCTCCAATAAACCGGGCGCCGGCGCGGCCTCGGAAGCGCCTTCAAAGTGTACGGCGGTGACCCGATCACGCGCGCGGCGCTTCACGAAATAGGTCTGAAACTCCAGTTCACCCGAAGGAGTGCAAAGGCGCGTGCGCACGCGTTCATTCGACATGGGCACCAGGCTGGAACGAACCTTAAGTGCGGCGGCGATCTCGGACGTCACCGCGGAAAGCGCCGCGCCTTGCCGCAAGCGCTCAGTTCGGTACAAGTGAGTCGCCAGGTCCTGGTCTCCGAGTTGAAACCAGGTGTCCGCGCCCAGTCGTCCCAGTGCCTCCAGACATCGAAAGCGATCGCCGCGAATCCCCCAACCGTGCTGCGGGTTCGCCAAGCCCGCCAGAGTATAAGTGACGGTATCGAGATCGGGCGAGATGTGAAGCCCGTGAATTTCAGCATCGTCGGCGGTGTTGCCGATAATATAGATGCGTTCGGGCGCCATCACTCGGGTAAGCCCAGCGAGGAACCGCGCAGCGCCCACACCGCCCGCGAGCGCAACCACGGGGCGTCGTTTCACGGCTTGGCTCCGCTGGGCAGCCCGGTGATTCGCATTCCCGATTCTTTCACTTTGTGGCGGAGATTTAGCGAGATGAGGAGCACGGCGGCGCTTTCGAGTAAGCGGGCATTCTCCAAGGGACCGGCATCGATCGCGCGCACGCCCGGAATCATTGCGGCCAGTTGCATGACCGCCGCCTTCGCGTCCGCGCTATCGCCGCAGATCAACGTATCACAATCGAGCGAACGATCGAGCTTTGCCAGCGCTTCCGCACTGAGCGAGTGAAATGCGGCAACCACAGGAACGCCAGGAACCAGCCGCGCCGCTTGCTGCGCGGCCGAGCCATCCCACAGCGCCAGCGTGCGCGACAGGCGTCCCCCAATCGCAATTTCGAGAGGAACCGTGGCATCCACCAGAATTGTGCCCGGCGTGATGCTGCCGCGGATCGACTTGAGGGTCTCTACTTGGGCCGAAAGCGGCACGGTGAGAATCACGATGCCGGCCGCCGCGATGGCTTCTTCGTTCATGTGGCCGGTAACATCAGCCGCGCTGAGTTGTCTCTGAATCCGCCGCGCTGCGTCCTCGGCTTTTTGGACGCTGCGGGAGCCGATCCGCACCCGGACGCCGGCTTGCGCAAAACGAAGCGCCAGTCCGCTCCCCTCTGCTCCGGTGCCACCCACGACTGCAATGGTTGCCTGCACGCGTATTCCTAAGATAACCCGTACCATGCGAATTACGCTTGGTGCTACCCTCGAAATGAAGGAGACCATCGTGGCAGCAATTCCTCAAAACTACCTCGACCTGACGCAAAAGAAGGCGTTCGCGCAATTCGCCACACTGATGCCGGACGGAAGCCCGCATGTAGCACCCGTCTGGTTCGAGTATGACGGCAAGCACATCCTGATTAATTCAGCCAAGGGACGCGTGAAAGACCGCAATGTCCGCCGCGACCCGCGCGTGGGCATCGACATCGTTGATCCCGACAACCCGTATCGGCATCTTTCGATTCGGGGCCGCGTTGTGGACATCACCGAAAACGGCGCTGACGCGCATATCGATAAGCTCGCGAAGAAGTATACCGGCCAGGACAAGTATGCGCATCGCACGCCGGGCGAAGTGCGCGTAGTCTACAAGATCGAACCTGATCGTACCTATTCGATGGGCTGATCCGTGCCTGGCGAGCATATCGAAACGTCGATTTCGCGGGCTGATGCGAGCCGTTTGATCCGCGCCACCGGCCGCCAGTTGCTGGACCTGTGGACGGATGCGAGCGCGATTCGTGACGCGCGCACCGGCCCGGTGATCACGTACTCGCGCAAGGTCTTTATCCCGCTTACCAACCTCTGCCGGGACCGTTGTGGATATTGCACTTTCGCGCGCGAGCCCGCCGACGGCAAGGCGCACACCATGAGCCCGGACGAAGTGCTGGCCATCGCTCACGCCGGCCGAAGAGCCGGCTGCAAGGAAGCATTATTCAGTCTGGGCGATAAGCCGGAGCTGCGTTATCCGGAATATCGCGAGCGGCTGGAGCAACGCGGGTTCCGCTCCACGGTACAGTACCTGCAAGCGATGTGTCAGTTGGTCTTTGAAGAGACGGGCTTATTGCCGCATGCCAATCCCGGTGTTTTATCGCGGGAAGAGATGGAACAATTGCGGCCCGTCAACGCGAGCATGGGGATGATGCTCGAGACCGTCAGCCGGCGCTTACTCGCGCCGGGCGAAGCGCATCATCGCTGCCCGGATAAAGTCCCAGACATCCGGCTCGCGGCGCTCGAAACTGCTGGGGAATTGCGAATTCCATTCACTACCGGCATCTTGATCGGCATCGGCGAAACGCTGGAGGAGCGAGTGGATGCTCTTTTCGCGATTCGCGAGCTGAACGAGAAGCATGGGCACGTGCAGGAAGTGATCGTTCAGAACTTCCGCGCGAAACCGGATACGCTGTTCGCTAAGCGGCCGGAGCCCTCGGCGCTCGATGTTGCACGGACCGCCGCAGTCGCCCGGTTAATCCTGGGCAGCAGGGTGAACCTACAGATTCCGCCCAACCTCTCGCAGGATACGTACGGATTCTATGTGTTTTCCGGCATCAACGATTGGGGAGGCATCTCACCAGTGACGTGCGATTTTATAAATCCTGAAATGGCTTGGCCTC
>Ga0157370_10000818_pt1 | contig 39362 bp, 38 predicted proteins | sample C35metaG_FD_113463 | JGI IMG/M metagenome (GOLD analysis project Ga0157370, IMG submission 113463) | Corn rhizosphere microbial communities from Kellogg Biological Station, Michigan, USA - C3-5 metaG | ecosystem: Host-associated > Plants > Roots > Rhizosphere > Soil | place: USA: Michigan... | reverse complement strand
TGCTGTTGACGATCCGCGCTCCGGACCCTCTACGCGTACACTTGGGGCGTGCAACGGCGGTCGCTTCTCCTTACCGTGGGCGTGGGCCGATGCTCGGAAAGCTTCCGCCACATGTTCATCCTGTGCGTCCCCAGCTTGTGGCGGCGCGGACCTTCCGCGTTCCCGATCGGTTGCCACAGCCTGCGCCGGCGCGGTGGGACCAGGCCATTCCCGATCCGCCCATCATTCCACCCCCCGTGGGTCGATCGGCGTATTCCGCCCCGCCGGTTATCGAGCTTCCGCCGCCTCCGCCGGTGCGCCGCTCAGTAGTTATCACAGGAGCCTTTGACGCGACCCTCCCGTCGAATCAGGAGGCAGCGCGCCGGGAGATCATCACCGGACATTTCGGCGACGCCGGCATAGCCGTTGCAAATCCCCGCTCCAGCAAGGCCTCCGACGCACCCATTTCCTCCTCTGCCGAAATTCTCTCGAAGCCCCGTCCGGCGTACACCGACGAGGCCCGGCTTCTGAGGATCGAAGGCGAGGTTTTGCTCGAAGTTTTGTTCTCGGCATCCGGTGAGACGCGCGTGCTGCGTATGATCCAAGGTTTGGGCCACGGACTGGATGAGAATGCGATTGCGTCCGCGCGCGCGATCCAGTTTCGTCCGGCGAAGCGCGGCGATGTGGCCGCCGATTCCACGGCCGTGGTCCACATCGTCTTCCAACTGGCCTATTGAAGAAACACCATGAAAGCTCGTATTACTCTGTTGCTGCCGTTGCTGCTCGTCTTCCCGCTCGCGGGCGAGGACTCTGCCTCCCCGGCGGACCGTTTGCTCGACCGCATCGTCGAGCGCGAAAGCGCGTTGATCAGCTTACTTCAACTCCACACTCCCCTGGTCGAGACCTATATCCAGGAAATGCCGGATACCACCGCCGCCGCTGACGCCCGCCCCGTCAAGGACCACTACTTCCTCGGACAGATCAAGATCGGTTCCTCCATGGAATATACGCCGCTCATTGAGCGGACCGACGCCCCGCTCAAGACTAGCTTATCGTGGCTGCCCTTCCGTGCCGGAGCGAAGAATCAGCCCATGGCCTTCATGCCGCGCGGCTTCGCGCAGATGGCCTTTCCCGACCTGCACGATTTCAACCGGCAAACCTACAACTTCGAATTCGTCCGTCGTGAGTTCCTGGGCGAAGTGCGTTGTCTGGTGTTCGACGTGGCGCCGCTCAGGAACGAATCCGGCCGTTTCGTGGGGCGGATCTGGGTAGAAGACGCCGGGAATTCCATCGTTCGCGCCAACGGAACGTACTCCTCGGCAATTCCGGCCCGGAACGTACCGGTGGCTCGCTATTTTGAGTTCGATAGCTGGCGGGTGAACGTCCTTCCCAACCAATGGGTACCATCCCAGATTTACGTCGAAGAGCAAGGCTCCTCCGTGGATGGCCATATCGCGGTCCCGCGCTTCAAAGCGCAGACGCGCATCTGGGATTATGCCGCCTCCGTGGCAGGCAACAAGTGGGACGAACTCACCCAGATCCTCATCGAGACTAATCCCGAGGTCAAGGACCAGACTGTCTCCAAGGATCTCTCTCCCCTAGAGAGCCAACGTTCCTGGGAACGCCAGGCGGAAGACAACGTCGTGACGCGCCTCGAAAAAAGCGGTCTGGTAGCTCCGCCCGGACCCGTGGACGATCTCCTCAACACCATCGTCAATAACCTGATAGTTTCAGCGAACTTGGATATCGAAGTGCACTGCCGGGTGCTGCTGACGACGCCGCTGGAAACATTTTCCATCGGCCACACCATCGTCATCAGTCGCGGGCTCATAGACGTTCTACCCGATGAAACCAGCCTGGCTCTGGTGCTGGCGGACGAACTCTCTCACATTGCGCTGGGGCAGCGCACTCCCACTCAGTTTGCTTTCCGCAATCAGACCATGCTCACTGATGCCCAAGTGCTGCAGCGCCTCCACTTCGAGCGCGCCGCGACCGAACTCCAAGCGGCCGGTAAGGAGACCGTCGAAATCATGCGCGCGTCTCCGTACCAGAAGACGGCCAATGCCGGACTATTCCTCAAGGCTCTGGGCGTCCGACGCCGCGTCTTACCGCGGCTGTTAGCAGCGAATCTTGGGAACCAGTGGGCCGATCCTGAGACGCTGGCCCGCCTGGCGGAGTTCACCTCATCCGCGCCCGAACTGCGGGAAAGCGAGTTGGCGCAGATCGCCGCGCTGCCCTTGGGCTCGCGCATCAAGCTCGATCCGTGGCGCAATCAGATCACTCTGATCAAAACCCGTCCCTTGGAGCTCTTATCGCCGCGCGAAAAGATGCCCTTCGAGATTACCCCGTTTATCCTTTATTTAACTCGGCTGCCATAATCTCTTCCAGGTGTTCGCCGGTTTCCTGCTCCACCTTCGCGTGCAGGCTGTTCCCATGCGCATCCATGGTGACGATGGCGGTGAAATCGTGCGCGTGCAAATGCCACATGGCCTCGGGAATCCCGAAGTCGAGCAGGTTCACACCCAGCACCTTGTCGATCGACCGCGCATAAAACTGCGCCGCGCCGCCGATGGCGTTCAAATACACCGCCCCTGAATCCTGTAACGCCGCTAGCGTTTTCTTACCCATCCCGCCTTTGCCGATCACCGCGCGCACGCCGTAATTCCGGATGATATCGGCCTGATACGGTTCTTCCCGGATGCTCGTCGTCGGGCCGGCTGCCTTGACCGTCCACTTGTCCCCTTCCTTGAGCATCACGGGACCGCAGTGGTACAGCACCGATCCCCGCATATCCACCGGCGGAGGATTCTTCATCAGGTGCGCATGCACGGCATCGCGGCCCGTGAACATCTCACCTGTGATCAGGACCACGTCGCCCACCTTGAGCGCCCGAACCTGCTCCTCGGTCAAAGGCGGACGCAGGATCACTTCCCTTCCCGTCAACGGAAATCCTTCGCCGCGAGCCATCTTCGCGACGGGCCGCGCAGGATCGCGATACAGCCACGTGGTAATCGCCCCCGACGAGGCGTCGAGCCGGACGCCCAGCCGCCGATACGCCCAGCAATCATAGGCCACGCTGACAAAAAAACTCGCAGGCAAGCGATTGGCTGCCATGATCTTGCACCCGATCAGCGACGATTTGCCACCGAAGCCCATCGCGCCCACGCCGATCTTGTTGGCCTCCTCCATGATTTCGGTTTCGAGCTTCGCCAGATCCGGATTCGGATTGGTGTCGTCCAGCGTGCGGAACAATTGGTATTTCGCCAGCAGATATCCGTGCGCCCGATCGCTGCCGATGCAGACTCCTACTGCGCCCGGCGCGCAGCCCTGCCCTTGCGCCTGCCACACGGCGTGCAGGATACACTTGCGGACGCCTTCCAGATCGCGGCCGGCTTTGCCGAGATGATCGAGTTCCATGGGCAACGAATACTGGATGTTCTTGTTCTCGCAGCCGCCGCCTTTGAGAATCAGCTTCACCTCGATCTCATCGTTCTCCCACTGTTCGAAGTGGACCACGGGAGTCTCTTCGCCCAGGTTGTCGCCGCTGTTCTTGCCGCTGAGAGAGTCGACCGAATTCGGCCGGAGCTTGCCGCGCTTCGTCGCCTCAGCCACCGCCGCGCGGATCGCCTTCTTGATGGCGATCTGATTCACGCCCACTGGAGTATGGACGTCGAACGTCGGCATTCCGGTGTCCTGACAGATGGGGCCGGAGTCGTCCGCCGCCATGTCGATGTTAGTGGCGATGATGCCAAGCGCTTGCGCCGACTGCGTATTTGGGGTTTCTCCCGAGATCGCCAGTCCCATCGCGTGGCGGACATCGGGCGGCAGGTTGGTAGAAGTCTGCGTGATCAACTCGACAAGGCTTTCCTGTAGAAATTGCATGAAGTTAGATTTTAGCGTGTGCGCTAAGCGCCCGCGCTAGTAAAGCGGTCCGGGCCCGCCGCCGTGGGCAACGCCCCAATCTGCCGCAGCAGACCGAGCTGGTCCCAGCTATTCCAGCCTTCGACGATCTGCCCGTTGGCAACGCGCACGACAACGATCCCTTGGATGCGAATTCGCCGGCCCGTCGGCGCTACCCCGAGCTGGCCCCCCTTATGGGTACCCTCGACGGTGATGCGCACGGTGACTCTATCGCCTTCCGCCATGATGTCCTCGATCTTCATGTGGATGTCAGGCAGCGCACCGCGCAGGTTACTCGCGAAGATCTTGAACTCGGCAGGGCCGTGAGTTGTAACGTCCGTGTCGCCCAGGCCGTATCCAATGCCGTTGGCCGCGAACAACTCGTTGATGGTTTCTTCCCGCCCTTGATTCCACACTTCTTCAAACCAGCGGCGGACCAGTGTCTTGTTAGCTTCACTCATGGTGGCTCTCCAGACGGTCACTGTATCAAAAGAAAAGCGGCGAGTATTCCTACTCGCCGCCATAAAACAAGGATCGAAAGTTGCGTTAGTACCGGTAATGATCCGGCTTGTAAGGACCTTCCACCGGAACCCCGAGATACTCCGCTTGCTTCGCACTCAGCTTGGTCAGCTTCACGCCGATCTTGTCCAGGTGCAGCCGGGCGACTTCCTCGTCCAGCTTCTTCGGCAGCGTGTACACGCCGACCTTGTAGATATCCTTGTTCTTCCACAGATCGAGCTGCGCCAGCGTCTGGTTCGAGAAGCTGTTCGACATCACGAAGCTGGGATGGCCCGTCGCGCAGCCGAGGTTCACCAGGCGTCCCTCGGCCAGCAGGAAAATGCTGTGACCGTCGGGGAAAGTGTACATGTCCACCTGCGGCTTAATTTCGGTCTTCTTCACGCCCTTCGCTGTGTTCAGCGGCTCCACCTGGATTTCGTTATCGAAGTGGCCGATGTTGCAGACGATCGCCTGATCCTTCATCTTCTTCATGTGATCGAGCGTGATAATGTCGACGTTCCCGGTCGTGGTCACATAGATATCACCGCGGCCCAGCGTATCTTCGACCGTGGTCACTTCGAAACCTTCCATCGCGGCCTGCAGCGCATTAATCGGATCGATCTCCGTCACCACTACACGCGCGCCAAATCCACGCAGTGAGTGCGCGGAGCCCTTACCGACGTCGCCGTATCCGCATACCACCGCGACCTTGCCTGCCACCATTACGTCAGTCGCGCGCTTGATACCGTCGCTCAGCGACTCGCGGCAGCCGTACAGATTGTCGAACTTCGACTTGGTGACGGAATCGTTCACATTGATCGCCGGCACCAGGAGCTTGCCTTCCTGCTGCATCTTGTAAAGCCGATGTACGCCCGTCGTGGTCTCCTCGGAAACGCCCTTCCACTCTTTCGCCAGATCGCTCCAACGCCGTGGATTCTCGGCATGAATTTCCTTGAGCAGATCTTTGATCACCTTCTCTTCATGGCTGCCCGAAGGAGTATTGACCCAGTCAGAGCCCTGCTCGAGTTCCACGCCCTTATGGATCAGCAACGTCACGTCGCCGCCGTCGTCGACCACGAGCTGCGGGCCTTTGCCATTGGGGAAGCTAACTGCCTGATAGGTGCACCACCAGTATTCCTCGAGCGTTTCGCCTTTCCAGGCGTAAACCGGAGTGCCGGTCGCCGCGATCGCTGCCGCTGCGTGATCCTGCGTCGAAAAAATGTTGCAGCTGGCCCAGCGCACATCCGCGCCCAGATCCTTCAGTGTCTCGATCAGCACCGCCGTCTGGATGGTCATGTGCAGCGAGCCGGTGACGCGCACGCCCTTCAGCGGTTTTTCAGTGGCGTATTTCTTGCGGATCGACATCAGGCCGGGCATCTCGGCTTCGGCGATGCTGATCTCTTTGCGGCCCCAGTCGGCCAGCTTCATGTCCGCGACTTTATAGGCCAGCGTGGCCGGATTCGCTACGGTGCTCATCTCCAAGGCTCCTTTGAACTTTATATCGTAAAATCTCGATACTACGATATAATACTAAATAGAGACGCATGGCGTCAATCCTCAAATCCCTGAGACTGCTGGCGGATCCGAACCGGGTCCGCATCGTGCTGCTGCTCGAGCGCGAAGAGCTTTCCGTGGCCGAATTGCAGGAAATCCTGGCCATGGGGCAGAGCACCATCTCCACGCATCTGTCGCAATTGAAACAAGCCGGCATCGTCGAGGATCGCCGGACGGGAAAGAACATTCTCTATCGTCTGAAGGCTTTTGGAAACGGTACGCAAGATCAGGTATTGGATGTTTTGCGACATGCTGTCAAGGAAATCCCCGAAGCCGCGGAAGATCGCGACGCCCTGCGTCTCGCGCTTCGCCGCCGCCAGGACAAAGTCCGTTCCTACTTCGATGAGCTGGCCGGAAAATTCGGACGCCAATATGTTCCGGGCCGCTCCTGGCAAGGATTAGCGGAAACGTTCTTGATGCTGATGCCGCCGCTGGTGATCGCCGATCTGGGCGCCGGCGAAGGTACCGTGTCGCAACTACTCACCCGCCGCGCCAAGAAAGTGATCGCGGTCGACAATTCCGAAAAGATGGTCGAGTTCGGATCGAGCCTGGCACGCGCCCACGGCGTCAAGAATCTGGAGTATCGCGTGGGCGATCTCGAAGAGCTGCCGATCAAGAAAGGCGAGGTGGACGTCGCCTTCTTCAGTCAGTCGCTCCATCATGCCCAGCATCCACCGCGAGCACTGGCTGAGGCGTTTCGCATCGTGAAACCCGGTGGACGCGTCATCATCCTGGATTTGCTGAAGCACCATTTCGAGGAAGCCCGAGCGCTTTATGCCGACGTTTGGCTCGGCTTCAGCGAAGTGGAACTTCGCCGAATGCTGACTGATGCCGGATTCCATAACATCAGCACGGCTCTGGTGCATCGGGAAGCCGAAGCGCCGCATTTCGAAACCATCCTCGCCGCCGCTGACAAGTAATGTGTCAAGTGACGGTAGAATCTAGGACACCCTTCGCGATTACCGGTCCGCTGCTGTCCCAACTCGCCGCGCTCGGCTACATGCCTGCCGATATCAACCTATCTCGCGCTCTCACATTATCACGGCGATCGCGTGGCGAACGCCAACGCCTTTTGCGGTGGCGTCGAACGCTCCTAACCCGTCGCCTGCTCTCCCGGTGATCTCTATAACTATCCCGAGGAGCGCGGCATGGGCATCGTTCCAAGCTTCGAGGTCAACGCCGCGCAGACCGCCAAGTCACGTGCGGCGATGGAGGATTAGAAAGCTCCCGAATATTACGAGTAACCGACACAGCTAGTGGAGCGTTTCCTATGATGGAAGCAGCTTCATGAAGAATCCCTGGCTTCACCGGCTTGCGATCGTGCTGGCCGTATGTACGCTCCTGCTGATCGTGGATGGCGCTATGATCGGCCCAGGAACTCAAGCCACGCCGGCGGCGATATCCACACACCGCATCGCGGCGACTGTCGTAAGCTTACTGGCGCTGGGTCTCGTACTCTGGCTGGTATTCACCGACTCGCGTCCACAGGCTCGCCGCTTGGGTTGGCTTACTCTGGCGCTTGCGGTGCTGCAGGACTCCGTGGGGCACGGCGCCGTACTAACCAAGTTTCCAATGACCGCTGGAATCGCGCACGCCTTGATGGCGCCGCTCTTTTTTGCGGCGGTTGTCGCCATCGCCGTGGTTACATCTCCTGCCTGGTACCGCGGCCATGAACACGTCAGCGACTACGGCTGGCCATCCATGCGATCTCTCGCGATCCTGACACCGATTTTGGTGATGTTGCAGATCTTTCTGGGTGCGGCCTTCCGGCAGAAGGTCCTCACGCTGCTGCCGCACGTCTTGGGCGCAATGTTCGTGGCGCTCGCGATTCTTATGGAGTCGATATTCGTTCTGCAGCAGTTCCCCACGCACCGCGCGCTGCGCCCGGCCGCCAAAACGCTATTGGGCGTCACGTTCGGCCAAGTGTTCCTCGGCCTTACCGCGCTGATCATGAAATCCATGGCAGACGAGACGGCAACGCCGGTAGTAGTCACGGTAGCAGCGCATGTCACCGGTGGCTCCCTGACTCTGGCAACCACGATCGTCCTGTCCATCCTCATCCGGCGCAACGTCCAGCCGCGCGTCGAGGAAAATCTTGACGAATCCGTAACTAGTTGATCACCTGTGCTGCGTTCACGGGCGCGCCCTTCGGTTCCCAGTAGCCGATCCATCGGCCCGCCGTCAGCACGGAAAGCCAAAGAACCATCGACAGCACGGCTGCCAGCTTAGCCCGGCCCGGAATTACGGGACTGCGATCCAGATCCCCAATGTTGCGATACACGCTCCGGAAGACCAAGGCGTGAATAATGATCAGAACGAACAGCGTGAGCTTGATGTGTAGATATGGGTTCGGATAATAGATCGCCGCCTTCGACCATAGCAGCAGAATTCCGCAGGTGGCCGTGAGCGTCAGCCCCAGGTGCTTCCATGGCCGCAACCCGTTCACGATATCCGAAACGGGATGCTTGGTGAGCGCAATCCCCAGTATTCGCAAGTCGGTCATCAGAATCATTCCGCCAAACAGCCCCATCCCGGTTAGATGCAGAGACAGAATCACGGGGAAAACCAGCGCCGACTCGCGAATCGCGGTGGCGATCGACATATCTTGAAGTGCTTGGATGAATTCGGGAGGCATTTGATTTTCTCCTTATACGAACGCGATAAAGATTCCGCCGAACACTACGCTGATCCAGAGCGCTAACGAGATCAAGCCCGTAAGAACCGCCACGCCGCCCGGAGCCTGTTTTAACGCAACCCACCGATGAATCGTATAGTTGAAAATGATCGCAATTACCAAGGCGGTGATCTTGAACCGGAAGGAAGCGTTGCGCAGATACATGTTCGGATCGGACGAAAAAATCAGCGGACCGGTGATCAGCACCAGCGCCAGACCGGCGAGGGTCCATGCACGTGTGCCCTTGACCAGGTCCGCGGCGGATTCGTTCTTCAGTCCGATACCCAGCAGCCGAAGATCGACCATAGTGATGGTCCCAATCGCGACGGCGAACCCCAGGATGTGCAGCACTTCGCATACCGGGAACGCCCATTCATTCGTATTCAGAGGATTGCTCGACGGATCATATGCTAAGAAAAGCGCCATTTATTAATTCACCTCGTCTTCTACAGAGAAGTTCCCATCGCGCGCCGGACAAATAGTTTGCGGCGCACCAACTGGAAACCGATGATAACAGACGTAACGCAGAGCGAGGTCCCGCCCAGCATCAGCGTCAACACCACGATGTCCCAGGCCGGACGATAGTTATAAAGCCAGGGAAAGTTAATCGAATGCAGTCCGTGGTACAGCCAGCGATTCACCCAGGACTGAGCGCTCGAGCTATAGTTCCCCACGATCTGCGCTGTTTTCGGATCGATGTAGTAACGCGAATGCGCCTCATCGTTTAGCCGTACGAGCAGTACGGGCAGGGGCCGCTGGCCGCTGCGGTCCAGGTAGTATGCGTCGTAGCGCGTCATAAGTCGCGCTTCGGCGAGGTTTCCTGTCCCGATCGCGGGGGTCACGATATCCAAAATGCGTTGATAATCGAACGATTCGAGCGGCTCGCCATTTATAGGGACCACGCGTGTCTCCCCGCGCGCGCCAGTCGCCAGGTACACCGGTTCGCCGGCAAAAGAAGTTAGTTCGAGTTCCTTTGCCTTGAAGGCCGGGCTCAGTTGCGCAAGCGCCTCGTGTGGAGGCTTTGTCGCGTACTGCGACAACATAGGCTGCTTACCGCGAAGGGCCGTCGTGAGGCCACGGGCGCCGGACCTCCCATTCTCACGGAACGGGAAGGGGTCCATTGAGAGCATCCCGCTAAACGCCCAGGTGCACGCCACGATTCCAAAAAACAGTCCCAGCATGTGGTGAAGCCGCTTCTGCCCCGTGTACGGAATGCTGACTCTGCGCGACGGCGAATACATCATAAGCCCGGCGATTAATCCCATCAGCGCCGCTAGGGTTGCGATCCCTGACGACCAGATCACCACCTTGCTCCACAACGGTCCGTTCTTACGCAGCGGCGTGTAGTAAAGCCAGTGCGGGATCGGCCCCAGGTATGCGAATAAGCGGGACGATCGGGTGGTGAACTGGACCACTTCGCCGGTGCTCTCGGCGATATACACCTGATCGCCGTCGGGCCAAGAGTACTTCAATAGAGGAAGCAGATTGCGGAGGCCGCCCTCCAGCGTCCACTGGTCTGGTTCGGTTATCTCTTCCACCTTCGCTGCACTCGCCGGCTGTCCGGTCCAGGCGGCCGCGGTTCTCAGATTCAGTTCGGCGGTAAAGTAATCCTGCTGGTCGCCTGTGTCGGCATAGACAATCGCCTGACCTCGGCCAACCCGGAAGAAATACGCCGGCCGGCCATCGAAGGATTCCAACCGAGTCGAGCTAGCGGACCCATCGGGGTCGAGCTTGGAATAAGCTTCGGCGGGCGAAAGCTTCAATTGGGATGCGTCGAGAATCGGAGCTCGCGCCAGGCGATCCGCTGTGCTTACCGCGGGGTAATCCCAGTACATCATGAAGATGCCTGATACGAACCACCACGCAAATAGCAGACAGAACGCCAGACCCATCCAGCGGTGGCACAGGATGGCGACCTTCTTGAGCACAGTGAGAGTCCCGGACGATTTGGGCGTAGCCTAAGGAATGTAACATGAATTGGTCCTGGGCAGGCACTCCCGAAGCGTCATCTTATGGTCACTGACCGGTTTGTGACCGTCCTGCTTTCAATGAGTTGGATCGCTTACTTGGGATTACAGGACCAGCCGACATCATTGAACCGGTCGTAATCGCAGACGCGGGCTCCGCCGGCGAGGGTAACTACGCGGGCATGCGCGAAATTTGAGCCGTCTCGCGCGAGATCTGCGGTGACTGTCACCGAGTCGCCCTTCTTCAGGGTGTATCGCGTCCATCCATGTTGCATCAGAGCATTCGGACTACCCAGCTCAAATTCCCACCGGGCTGCTTTGCCGCTCGGTTCGATAACATCCAGGAAGAAGCGGGCATGCGGATTCAACCACTCGGTCTGGGTGACAGTCCCCCTAAAATCCCGCTGTTTGGAAGAGTCAAATACCGCGCTATAGGCATGATGCGCCCGTAACGGCATGGCGGACAGAGCAAGAGCAAATCCTGCGGCGATCCTGAGCGACCTGGCGGTCATTTGCCGGCCTCCTGTGAGAATCCTGCCCGAATTATACAAACCCTATCGCACGGCCGCCGACCCCGACGCCGAACCACAGCATCAGCGACAGGAGCGCGACGGCCCATCCCAGCAGCATCGGACGCTTATCTTCGTCCTTGTGCGTCACCCACCGAAACAGAGTGAACTGGAAAATGATGGCCGGAAATAACACCGCCATCTTGAACTTGAATCCGTCATTGACGAAGCATTTCATGGCTTCCGATTGGAACAGCATGTAGCCCGTAGCCAGCATGGTCAGCAAACCCCACGTCATAAAGGGCTCAAGGTTCTTGGCAAGCACCGTCACTGGCTGCTTTTTCATTCCCAAGCCCAACATTCTCAGATCGATGATGACGATCGCACCGAACATCATGGTGAGCGCCAGGATGTGGATGGTCTCGATTACAGGGAAGGCCCAGATGGTGCCCGCAATCGCCTGGCCTAGCCATGTCTTGTCATTCCACTCGAAAAACGGTTTCAAAGATTGCCACATGGTTTGAATTTATGAGTCTAAAAATTGTAGGCGGTGGTGCGCCCTGCGATGATCACGATACCCCAGCTGATCAATGAAATCCAGCCCGCCAGTTTCGCGGCGCGAGGCGGATCGGCTGCCCACTCCCATTCGTGCATCTTGCGGTAGATCTTCGAGGAGTGAAAGATCAGCACGTTCAGTCCTGCGAGAAACAGGAATAACACTTTCAACCGGAACCAGACGCTGTTATAGCACTTGACCGGTTCCGACCAAAGCAGTAGGGTCCCCGTAATCATCATCATCACGAATCCAGCCGAGATCCAAGGGATGAGCTGGTGAAATACATCCGACGCCGATTCCTTCTTGAAGATCAATCCCATCATGCGGAGATCTGAAATGGCGATGGTCCCGGCCGAGACGCTGATGCCGAGCAGATGCCCGCCTTCCAGCAGCGGAAACATCAGAATCGACTCCCGAATGGAGACGCTAATGGGGGTCTCCTGAAGCCATTGAGCCATTTGAAGCAGTGACATCATCATGAGGAAAAGCACATCCTAATAGCGCGGTACCCAATCGCGGTACCCAATGAGGAGACTAACATGCACAGCCAGTGGTTACTCCCCTCAACAGGTCAACACGCGGTCAGTGACCGGTGTGTGACCGAATAATGCCTTAAGGTTCAGTTACTTCCGCGAAGAGGACTGCTCGGCGATGGGAAGTTCGCGATGCACCACATAACTGACCTCGATGGGCATGGTGTCCATCGACCGAACCTTCAAAACCACCTGATAATAACGCGGAAGACTGCCGTCAGGTTTTTTCATCTTGGAAACCAAGGTTTTAGCGAACATAGCATCGGTGAAGGCCTGCACTTCGCCCGTGATGCTCGAGATCCGGTTGCCGGCAAGGTACAGCACTTCGCCGTTGCCGTAGAGCCCCGGCACGCGACTGATCAAAGCGTAACTTTCCTCGGTATCTTGTGGATCGCGTGGGGGTTTATCGGCGAACAGTTCCGGCTCGCCCGGTCTAGGATTCATGTTGCGGATGCCCTTCGGTTCGAGCACGAACGGACGGTCGGCCGACATGGCCTGCATCTGCCGATTGCCCGCGACCGGCCCCAGGAACACGACGTTGCCCATGGCGATCTCCGGAGCGGCGATCTGGTCGCTGCTAGTGACCAGCACGTCCTGCTTGTGCAGCATTCCGAGAAATTGTCCCAGCAATACAGCGCCCGTCGCCGTCCCACCCTCGCCCGATCCTGCATTTGGAGTTGAGAGGCATACAATCAGCGGCCGCTTTGACGAAACAATCGGCTCCCAAAGCTGCTGCAATTCCGGTGTCCAATCGCGGGCCAATGGAAGGTTGGTTCGTTCCACCTGCCGCAGCCGCATCCCGAAATATATGGCCAGACTCAGCGCCAGCAGAAGCCCCGCCACGAGTCCGATTTCTTTACGGCCCCAACGCGTGGTAGCGATGGGCTGTTCCACAACAGGCTCGGGACGAACCTCGCGCGGTTCAAAGGTTAGCTTGAACCCGCCTTTCGGCAGGTCCACCAGAATTGCATCGTCAATTCCTTCGGTGCGGTAATACTCGCTAAGTTTCTGCCGGAGCCTGGCGACGTGCATGCGGACCGTCGACTCCTGGCGCGGATCATAAGAATCAGGCTTGGCGAAAACGTCCAGCCCGACGGTATACTCCTTGAGGCCGTCGGCGGTTCCAGAAATGGATTTCTCCGCCAGATAACTAAGCAGAGTCCGGTGGATTTCGGATGTTCGCAACGCCTTGCTCTGAAGAATCCGCTGGATCTGAGCGTGCGTGGCTTCCAGCTCTAAAACCATTGCCATCCGAATGATAACACCCCGTCTCTATAACACGTTCTCTGCGGGGCTATGGTTACTTAGTCGCCGGCCACGTTGGCGATTTGAGTCAGGTTCGCGTTCAGAACCGCTTCGGCATCGGCTTCCGTAAACTCCTGGGTCTTGGCCGAATGGTTCATGGAGCAGAACTTGGGACCGCACATGGAACAGAACGCCGCGTCCTTGAACCCCTCTTCGGGAAGCGTTTCATCGTGATATGCCTGCGCCGTCTCGGGGTCGAGCGACAGCTCGAACTGTTTCTTCCAATCGAACGCAAAGCGCGCGCGCGATAGTGCGTCGTCGCGGTCCCGGGCGCCCGGACGATGCCGGGCGATATCGGCCGCATGCGCCGCGATCTTGTACGCGATCAATCCCTGCTTCACGTCCTCGCGGTTGGGCAGTCCCAGATGCTCCTTGGGAGTCACGTAGCACAGCATCGCCGCTCCATGCCATCCGATCATCGCCGCACCGATCGCCGACGTGATGTGATCAAAGCCCGGCGCGAAATCCGTCACCAGCGGCCCCAGCGTGTAGAACGGGGCTTCGTGGCATATTTGGACTTCCTTCTCCACCTGCATCTGGATCTGGTCCATGGGGATGTGTCCCGGACCTTCGATCATCACCTGCACGTCATGTTTCCAGGCGATCTTGGTCAGCTCGCCCAGCGTCTCGAGCTCCGCAAACTGCGCCCGGTCGCTCGCATCGGCCAGCGATCCCGGCCTAAGCCCGTCCCCCAGCGAAAAGCTCACGTCGTGCTTCTGGAAGATCTTGCAGATGTCTTCGAAGTATTCGTACAGGAAGTTCTGCTTATGATTCTTCACCATCCATTCGGCGAGGATCGCCCCGCCCCGGCTGACGATTCCCGTCACGCGCTTGGTGGTCAGGGGAATGTACTGAACGAGAACGCCCGCGTGAATGGTCATATAATCCACGCCCTGCTCGGCCTGCTCTTCGATGACTTCGAGCATAACCTTAATATTCAGATCTTCCACGCGGCGCACGCGCGCCAGAGCTTCGTACAGGGGCACCGTCCCGATGGGAACAGGCGAACCGCGGATAATAGCTTCGCGGATGCGCGGGATATCGCCGCCGGTGGACAAGTCCATCACGGTATCGGCGCCGTACTTCACCGAATAGCGAAGCTTTTCTAGCTCTCCGTCGATGTCCGAAGTGGTCGAGGAATTTCCGATATTGGCGTTGATCTTGCAGCAGGAGGCCACCCCGATACACATCGGCTCGAGGTTGGTGTGATGAATGTTGGCGGGGATAATCATCCGCCCGCGAGCGACTTCATCGCGCACCACGTCCGGCGTCAGACGTTCCCGTGTGGCGACGTACTCCATCTCTTCCGTGATCCGCCCTTGCCGCCCATAATGCATCTGTGTGCGGATCTGGTCATTCACGCGTCGCGCAACCCATTCTTGTCGCATAACGCTCCGATCTTAGCAGAATAAAAAACCCTGCTAGTGGATCTGGGGATGCTGGTTGATATCGAGGCAGGAGAGAGCAATCAGCACCAGAACGAACAAGGCTATACGGAGGGACCAGTATTTCATGCGGGACTTCGGATCGAGGAGGCTCTTTACGCGCTGGTTAAAGGCCGGTTGGGAAGCATGCAATCGAGCAGCGCGGAGAGGACACTCATTAGACCCCGTTATACCGCACCTAGGACTGAGGGAGATCGCGTATGTGAAGACCTTCCGGATTCGCCGCGAGCCGAGGATATTCCGCCGGTCTGCCAGCTCTTACCGGAACCAGTCCAGGATCGTCCGCGCGCCATCAAAACTCCAGGCCGAAAGCGTGAACCCGATCTGCGTATACGCCATCAACAGGATCAGCAGCAAGAATCCGTAGCGCGCGACCATCGAATAGATCTCCACCGGGATTCTCGCCGCCAGCAGCAACTTCGACCCATCCAGCGGTGGCACCGGGATCATGTTGAACAGCGCCAGATACAGGCTCAGCCGCACACCTTGCGCAGCGAAGTTAGCTACAGCTAAATTGGCATGTGCGGTCGCCGCCGCCACCGCCGCGAGAATCACCGCGAACACGACATTGCTCGCCGGACCCGCCAGCGCCACAATCGCCATCCCGTTCAAGCCACCCCACAGCTTCGAGGGATTCGTACTCACCGGCTTGCCCCACCCGAGGAAACCGGCGCCGATCAGCGACGTCACTGCGGGAAGAAGCACCGTGCCGATCCAATCGACGTGGGCCAGAGGATTGAGCGTGACGCGGCCTTGGAGTCGTGGCGTGTCGTCGCCCAATTTAGTCGCGACCCAGGCATGAGCGAATTCGTGCGGCGTCGTCAGCAGCCACAACAACGCCACATTGGTCAGGGCCGCGTCAAAATTCATTCAAAAAAATGCTTATTGAGGCAGGAATCGCACCGGTTGAATCGGCGTGGGCAGCTCCGCTGACTCCCGAGAGGAAGTAACCTTCCATCCTTCACGAGTCTTCTCGAGCAGGATGACGACGGGCACGCTACGTGTCGCAGTTGAACCGTATTGGACGCGTGAGGCTTCCACTCGGGCAACTTTGGAGGACAAGAATTGAACCGAGTGAGTAACCATCACCGGACGGCTCATCTCCGACCAAACTCGCCCGCTGTCGCGCCCAGTTTGCGCGGAATTCCACGAGGTGATGACTCTGTCAATAGCCTCGCGATCCTTTGCTCGATCCGCGGCCCATAGCCACGACGACGCCACCAGGAGTCCGGCTACCCATTTCATGACCCCATGCTAGCACCGTGTTCGCCAAGTATCATATATAGCGATGCGAATTCCCGCCCTTCTGTTTTTGGCGCTGTTGCCGTTATCCGCCCAGGACGCCGGCGTCACCCGCGCTGACTGGCCGCACTATGGCGGCACCCAGTTTTCCTGGCGCTACAGCGCCCTCGACCAGATCAATACTTCGAACGTCAAAAATCTTCTCCCCGCATGGATTTTCCAAACCGGCGATTACACTGAGTACCTCGGCTCCACCCCCATCGTGGCCGACGGCGTGATGTATCTTATCTCCGCCAGCGCGCGCGTCTTCGCTCTCGACGCTGCCAAAGGGACCGTGATCTGGCAGTATCGCTATCCCACCCCGCGCGCGGGCATCGCGGGCAGCCATTCCGATTTCATCCAGAATCGTGGAGTCGCAGTCAGCGACGGCAAAGTGATCTTCGGCACCAGAGACAATTTTCTGGTCGCGCTCGATCAAAAGACCGGCAAGGAACTCTGGAAGGTGAGCGTCGACGACCCGAAGCAGTGCGGCTGCAACAACCTCGCCGCGCCACTGATCGTCAAGGACAAGGTCATCGTCGGTGGTAATGGCGGCGACCAGGCGCATCGAGGATATCTCACCGCCTTTTACACCAAAACCGGCCGCCTCGCCTGGCGTTGGTACGTAGTTCCCGGTCCGGGCGAAAAGGGAAACGAGACATGGAAGGGAGACAGTTGGCGCTACGGTGGCGGCGCTCCCTGGCTCACCGGCTCCTTCGATCCCGACTTAAATCTGGTCTATTGGGGCACCGGCAACGCTGCGGCGGATTTTTACGATACCGATCGCGTCACTGCGGGCGCCAGCAAAACCCGGGATGTGAACCTGTATACAGCTAGCGTGGTCGCGCTTGACGCCGACACCGGAAAACTCCGCTGGCACTTTCAGGAAGTCCCGGACGATCAATGGGACTATGATTCTTCCTATGAAGTCCTGCTCATGGACCGGCAAATCAAAGGCCAGATGCGCAAGATCCTGGTCCACATGAACAAGAGCGGCTTGACGTTCGTGCTCGATCGCGCCACCGGCGAATTTATCAGCTCTTTCAATGTTCCGGAGCTTTCGAATTGGATTTCGGGCGTCACGGAGGATGGCAAGCTAGTGGGACGCAATGAGCCGGAAATGGGAAAAACCAAGAACTTCTGCCCGAGTACGGCTGGGGCTAAAAGCTGGAATTCCACCGCGTACTCGCCTCGCACCGGCTTCCTGTATGTCCCAGCCATGGAACTCTGCATGGACATCACTCCCAACGACACCAAGGCCACTGAAGGGCGCTTCTATATGAATGGCGACTTCCCCACTCGCCTGCCGCCCAATCGATCCACATACAGCCATGTGGACGCCTGGGATCCGATCACCGGCAAGAAAATCTGGAGCGTGCCGTACAAGTACGTCCTGCTTGCGTCCATGCTCGCTACGGGCGGCGATCTGGTATTTACAGGCGATCCCGAAGGGAACTTCTTCGCACTGGATGCGCGCACCGGCGACAAGTTGTGGAGCTTCCAGACGGGCGCCGGACATCGCGGCGCATCGATATCCTATTCGGTCAATGGGCGGCAATACATTGCAGTAACGACGGGGTTTCAGCAGACTGTGGTCGGCAGCGCCGTCATCGGCTTGTTTCCCGAGGAAAGTTTTCGCGCGGGATCGACGCTCGTCGTCTTCGCGTTGCCGGAGGCGTCGCGATGAAGCTCGGTTCGCTCTTGCTCGCCGCCACCGCGTTCGCTGCGGCTCAAAATCTTCCGGACGTCCTAAAGCAGGGCGAAGCTGTATTCAGCAAATCCTGCGCGACCGGATACTGCCACGGAGCCAGGGGCACCAACGGAGGCGCGCCCCGCCTGGCTGGACGCGGATTCGACCAGGCTTTCATCGCCAATACCGTCCAACGGGGTATTCCGAGCACCGCGATGCCGGCATTCGGAGCAACGCTGTCTCGCGCCGATCTAACCGCTGTGGTGGCCTATGTGGCCTCCCTTAATGGCGTCGCCAATCCCGTAATCACCGGTAGCGGCGGACCTCCAGGCCCGTCAATCGCACGTCTTACAGGCGACGCTGCTCGTGGCCGCAATCTCTTCTCTGACTCTGTCCGCAGCTTTGGGCGATGCTCCACCTGTCATGAAATCGGAGGCATCGGCATCCCTGTCGCGACACCGATCGGGAAAGTGCCCGCTGACACCGCCGCGCTGAAGGCGTTGAGCACTCCACAGGTTTCGACGGTGACCCTACGCGGCGAGTCGATGCCGGCTCTCATCGTCAGCAAGAAGGCCAACACGGTGGTCTTCTACGATCTGACCAGCGCACCGCCTGTGCTCCGGACCGAATCGCCCTCCTCCGTTCAGACTGGCGAAGGCAGTACCTGGCGTCACTCCTCTGTTATTGGGTCCTATAATGAAGCTGAGCTCTCGGCGATTCTCTCGTATCTCCGCGCGGTACTAAAACCCTGAAGATCTTCACCATCGGCCACTCCACATTGCCCATCGAGAAATTTCTCGAAGTGTTGGCCGCGCACGGCATTCGACAGCTGGTAGACGTTCGAACGATTCCGAAATCGCGACGCCATCCTCATTTCGGCCAGGATCAACTCGCCCCTTCGCTGGAACAACGCGGAATCCGGTATACTCACCTTCCCGGACTCGGGGGACTCCGTCACGCCCGCAAGGATTCCCTCAATACCGGCTGGAAGAACGCCAGCTTTCGCGGCTACGCGGATTACATGCAGACTCCCGCGTTCGCCGAGAACCTCAGCAAGCTCATCGAGATCGCCGCTGGCGGTCCCACCGTGATCATGTGCGCCGAAGCGGTCCCGTGGCGATGTCACCGGTCTCTGATCGCCGACGCCCTGACCGCGCGTGGAATCGAAGTCGAGCACATCCTGACCGCCACCAGCCGCAAAGCCCACAAATACACCCCTTTTGCGCGCGTCAACGGAGCGTCGGTGACCTACCCGGCACTCCCGCTGATGGAGTCCTGATAGACTTGAAGAGGTTGTTGCTAGCACGCAATATCGCGCTCCTTATGCTTGCGGGGATAGCTCTCGCACAGGCGCCCCCAGCCTCCCAGGACGACGTCCCCACGTACCGTGCCGATGCGCGGCTAGTGCTTCTGCATGCCAGCGTTGTCGGTAAGAACGGGAAGCTGGTCACCAACATCCCTCAGTCGGCTTTCAAGGTTTTCGAAGACGGCGTGGAGCAGCCGATTCGGCTGTTTCGCCGCGAAGACGTTCCCGTCTCCATGGGTATCATCGTCGACAACAGCGGAAGCATGACCAGCAAACGAACCAGAGTCGCCGCCGCCGCCCTGGAGCTGGTGAAGCAATCCAACCCGGACGATGAAGTCTTTATCGTCAATTTCAACGACGATACACACTTCGATCAGCCTCTTACTAACGACGTCAAGAAAATGGAGGCCGCGCTCGCGAGAATGGAAGCTCGCGGCGGCACCGCGATGCGCGATGCGTTGAGCAAGTCCATCAATTACGTGAAGAAGAACGGTAAGAAGGACAAGAAAGTCCTCGTCGTGATCACGGACGGCAACGACAATTCGAGCGATATCACCCTGGAACAGGTTCTCCGTCAGGCGCAGAACAGCGAGGTGCTAGTTTACGCCATCGGACTATTGAACGAGGAAGAAGCGCGGGAAGCGCGGTCGGCGAAGAAAGCGCTGAAGACTTTGGTGGACGCCTCGGGCGGGATGGATTATTATCCCAAGAGTACCAGCGATGTTCAGGAAATTACGCCGCGCGTAGCGCACGAAATCCGAAATCAATACATTCTCGGATACACGTCCTCCAATCAGGTTATGGATGGATCGTTCCGGCAAATTAAAGTGACCGTCACCGGCTTCGGCCGGCCTACGGTCCGCACCCGCAACGGCTACTACGCGACACCTACCGCCCGCGTCATCGATCCATTCGGGCAAACAGTCACCGCTCGCCGTTAGTTCTTGGGCGCAAGTGGAAGCGTAGGCGCGTAATACCCGTGCCGGGCTCGGACGGTGAATTCCTTGCGGTCCTTCACACGAATATCCACGGGATGGTACAGTCCGTCGGTGCGCAGCGGATCCGGCCGGTAGAATACGTTGTACTGATGCCGCAGTTCATTGGCGATGTTCTCGAAGGACTGCCCCATGTCCTCAGCCTTAAACGGAAAGAAGGCGATTCCGCCGGTCTCTTCCGCATAACGCTTCAGCACTTTGTCCCCGCTGGTTTCCAGATGCGTGATGTTGGTCGAAATTGTGTAGATCACCGCGTCAGCCTTATGCGCCATCTCGAGCGCCTGCTCGCGGGTGTATCGGCTCTGGTTATCGTCGCCATCGCTGAGGATCACAATTGCGCGGCGGAATTTATCGCGCGGCTGATCCATCATTAGCTTGTCACGGCAGGAATAGAAAATCGCGTCGTATAGGGCCGTACCGCCGCCAGGCCGTAGCTCGCGGATGGCTTTGGTTACAGCTACCTGGTCGTCGGTCAGGTCTGCCACCAATTCGGGCGACGTATCGAAACTCACCACCAGCGCCTTATCCTTGCCGGGACGCATGACCGTGGTGATGAAGTCCGTCGCGGCTTCCTGGATGAACCGGAATCTCTCGCGAATGCTATTGCTGGTATCGATCAGCATCGCGATCCGCAAAGGCAGGTCGGTTTCCGCCGTGAATTCCAGAATCTGCTGAGGCTTTTTGTTTTCGAAGATTTCGAAATCGTTCCTAGTGAGATCGCTTACGAAGCGCCCCTTCTTATCAGTCACCGTGTACAGCAAGTTGACGCGCGTCACGTCCACGGTGATCCGGCTCGGATCGTCCGCCGAGGGGGATGCCTTCTGCGCCGCCTTCTGCTTGGCGCTCTGGCCAAACACTAAAGTTATGCTCAGGAGGCCAATAAATACACGTTTCATCTTTACCTAGGATTATAGCCCCGCGAGCCAAGCCTCAAGAGCCGTCGGCAAGGGCGCTTCTACGGTTACCTTTTCCCCGGTAGCAGGGCTGGCAAACCCAATTCGCCAGGCATGCAGGAACAACCTTTCTGCCGGCGGAGCGCCATAGACGCGATCGCCCGCCACCGGATGGCCGATGCTCGCCAGATGCACCCGGATCTGATGTGTCCGACCAGTGCCAATGCGCACTTCTAGAAACGTGAACTTCTCGAAGCGCTTCCGCACTCGATAGTCGGTCAGAGCCTCGCGGCCGGATTCAAGCCGCGCCGTCATGCGTATCCGCCGCACTGGATCTCGCGCGATCGGTTTCGTGATCCGTCCCGAATCGGCCCCTACTTTTCCATGCACCAGCGTGAGATAGATCTTCTCTACCGTCCGGCCCGCGAACTGGGCGGCTAAAGCCCGATGCGCCGCGTCGGTCCGCGCGACCAGAATCACGCCGCTGGTGTCCTTGTCCAACCTGTGCACGATTCCCGGCCGCATCTCGCCTCCCAATTGCGAGAGAGCCTCGAAGCGATGCACCAGCCTATTCACCAGCGTCCCTTCGTGCAGCCCGGCGCCTGCGTGTACCGCCAGGCCTGCTGGCTTGTTTACAACGATGAGAGATGCATCCTCGTACAGCACTTCCACAGGAAGATCTTCGGGAGTGGCTTTAAGCGGCGGAAGTCCGGCCGGGGAAACGTCGATCGTCTCGCCGCCGCGCAGCAGAAGCGACGACTTTGCCGGCGAACCGTCTACCTGCACGCGGCCCTCTTTAATCCAGGATTGAATTCGCGAGCGGCTGTAGTCGCTCAGCTTTTCTTGGAGAAAGTGATCCAGCCGCTTCGCTGGCTCACCTGTGAACGTCTGCATCAGAAGAACGATATCAATGTGATCCTGCGGACACTTCAAACACCGCGATCTCCGCCATTAGGTTCGGCAGCCACGTCACCTGCCGCTCCCCCGCAACACAAATTCGCCGTTCCACTTTCCATCCCTGCTGCTGCGCCAACGCCTCGAAGTCCAGCACGGACAGGAAATGGATGTTCGGTGAATCGTACCAGTCATAAGGAAACCGGTCCGTCCGAGGCGCACGTCCACTCAATAGCCAAGCCAACCGCACGGAGTAATGCCCGAAATTCGGAAATGCCACGATGGCACGCTTGCCGACCCGCAGCATCCCGCGCAACACCGCCAGCGGATATCGCGTTTCCTGTAGTGTTTGCGACAGCACCACGTAGTCGAATGCCAAGTTGGGATAGTCTTCGACCGCCGACTCCAGATCGCCTTGATAGACCGATGCCCCGCGCGCAATGGCCTTTTGCACGCGAGCGCCTTCCATCTCGACGCCGCGCCCGTCCACCTGCTTGTGCTCCTTGAGCCAAGCCAGCAGTTCGCCCTCGCCACAGCCCAAATCCAGCACTCGTGTCTTCGGCTCGATCAGTTCCCCGATGATCGCGAAGTCGCGCCGCCCGTAGACATTAGCCATCGACTTTATGCATTTGCAGCCGCCTCACGGAACGTGCTTGCCAGGAATCCGCGGACCACTTCGGTCTGCTGCTCGACCTCTACCAGGAAAGAATCGTGCCCGTAGCGCGCATCCAGATTGCAGTACGCAACGTCGCAATTCCTTCCCCGCAAAGCTTTGACGATTTCCAAGGATTGATATGGCGGATACAGCCAGTCCGAGGTGAAGCTGATCAGCAGAAATCGTGCCTCATTCGATTCGAACAGCGTGGGCAATGCGCCGCGCTGTGTCAGATCGAACGTGTCCATGGCACGCGTGATATAGATGTACGAGTTCGCATCGAAGCGGTCGACGAACTTATAGCCGCGATACTTCAGGTAGCTCTCGACTTCGAACTGGTCGGGCGTTCGCAGCTTGCGCCCGAACTTCTCGCGCATGCTCTCGTCGCTCATGTAGGTGATGTGGCCTACCATCCGCGCTACAGCCAGCCCGCGCCCCGGCAGCCGTCCCCCGTAATAATTTCCGTTATTCCAGTCGGGGTCGGCCATGATCGCTTGCCGCCCCACCTCGTTAAACGCGATCTGCTGCGCGCTGTGTCGCGCGGTGGTCGCGATGGGGATGGCCGAAGCCACGCGCTCCGGATACGATACGGCCCATTCCAGCGCCTGCATACCGCCCATCGAGCCGCCCGACACGGTCAGCAACTTATCGATTCCCAGATGATCGATCAGCATTCTCTGCAGCCTTACCATGTCCGCAATGGTGACCTGCGGGAAGGACATGGCCCAGGGGCATCCCGTCTCGGGGTTGATGCAGCCTGGACCTGTGGTGCCGCGGCAACCACCTAACACATTGGAACAAAGGACGAAATACTTGTCGGTATCGAAGGCCTTGCCGGGTCCAATCATGGACGACCACCATCCGCCTTCGCCCGCCGCATGTGCGTCGCCGGAAAAGGCGTGGACGATTAAGATGGCGTTGGAACGCGCCCCATTCAACTCGCCGTAGGTCTCATAAGCGACCTCTACGGGAGCTAGCGTAGCGCCGGAATCGAGCTCCAGTCGGTCGAAAGTACAGCTAGCAACCTCCGTGACCATGGGGATACTTTCAGTATACGAATACCACCTTCTTGCGAATACTGTAATCGTCGCGATCTTAGTGCGTCGAGCGGTGCGCTCTGCATTGCCCGGGCGATTCTCTAAAGCATCCTGATGCCCGCCTAGGAGCGCGCTAGAGCTTCGAAGATCCGCTTCACGCTGGACGGCCCCGTGCCCGGCAATTCAGGTTTCACCAAGGATTCAGCTATCGGTTCTGACTGGGGGATCGCCAGCCCCGCAGCCCTGATCAGCGGCATCACCATCTCGGGCGTGGGCGGATTAGCTTCCAGATAGTCCATGCCATCTACTGTGATTAGGAGGTTGCTCTTGTCGTCGCTCGCAACCATGTTCCGCTGTTTCAGATACCACAGGGCGAAATTCAATCCCTCGGGTGTCGACTCGAGCATGTTTTCGACTTGACGCATCGAGATGCCTGGTGTGAATGGCTTCTGGCGCCGGCGGTCGTACAGTATACAAAGCAGGGCCGCGCGCAGTGCGGTCTCATGCCCCAGCGCCGCGAAAAAATCGAGCCCGCTGAACTTGAATTCGGCCTTGTCCTCTCCGAGGCCTTTGAGCTTGTCGAATTCGCTCCGCAGCCCCGAATCACACAGAACTTCGTAGGCCAGGTTGATGGCGTCAAACATGGCCTGATCGCCGGTCTTATCGTTGCGAGGATGATACTTCTCTGCCAGTTTGCCGTAGGCATGATGAATCGTATTCAGGTTCGACTTAGGCTCGATCTCGAGAACTTTGTAGTGATCCTGGAACTTGCCGGCGAGCGGAGCGGACATAGATACTTCTTCTATCGGCAGATGTGGTGGCGATCTCCAGGCTCCCGCAAATAGCTACTTTATGTATGCCCAGCCGACTTCCTGTTTGCGAACAAGTTCCGCCACTCCGGAATCGACTGTCGTGGCAAACGGGAAGAGATCCTCGGTCGTGATATTCCGGTCGCGCATCGAGTTGCGGCAAGCCGCCAGCTTGACCCCTTCGCTCGCGAGACGTTGCAGAATATCCGCGTGATCGGTGTTGATCTTGCGCAGCATGTTGAGTCCCGGACCGAAAAAGACCGCTTCGATTTCGACGCCTCCATCATTGGCAAATGCGATCCGCATGTTCTGGATGTGGGCGAGCAAGTAACTCCATTCGTCGCCCTGGGGTTCGCTCATTTGCATTACCGCGTGATGCTTAGGCGCCGCAGGGGTTTGCGATACCCCAACGAGTACGATTACAAACACAGTAATGATGGCCGCAATAATGGATTTCAGTTGCATAAGGGCACTCTAAAATAACTCATCAACCGTTTGGTGGCACATCTCCCTCAAAACGGATACTTCGCCGGCGTCCCGCTCACCGTGATCCACTGCCATTCGGTGAACTCGTCCAGATTCGTAGTGCTTCCGAAGCGCGAGCCGTTTCCCGAGGCTCCCATGCCGCCCATAGGAATCCCTGGATGGTCGGCGATGGTTTGATCGTTGATGTGTACCATTCCGGCTTTAATCTGCCGTGCCATCCGCATCCCTCGATCGACGGATCCCGTCATCACTGACGCTGCCAGGCCATAACCCGTCCCGTTGGCTAGCGCCACGGCTTCCTCGTCGTTTTCGGCGATCGTCACCGGCGCCACGGGCCCGAAAATCTCCTCGTCATAGGCGCGCATGCCGACCTTCACATCGCCCAGCACGGTAGGTTTGTAGAAAAGACCTTCGTGGGTGCCGCCCGTCACAACTTTCGCCCCCGATTTCACCGAATCCTGAACGATTCCGTCTACGCGGGTCAGTTGCTTTTCGCTGATCAGCGGCCCGATCGCCACATGCGCACGGAACGGATCGCCCACCGGAAGCGCGGCGGCGTGCTCGGCCAATTTCTTCATGTACTCGGCCGCGACTTTCTTGTGCACGATATGCCGGCTGGTCGCCATGCAGACTTGCCCCTGGTGCAGGAATGATCCCCACGCGCCGCAGGAAGCCGCGGCATCGAGATCCGCATCATCCAGAATGATCATCGGACTGTTGCCGCCCAGCTCCAGCGAAACCTTCTTCAGACCCTTGCCCGCCAGCTCGCCCACGCGACGTCCTACGGCACTCGATCCTGTGAATGTGACCAGCCGAACAGCGGGGGCCGTGACTAAGGCTTCGCCGACATCGGGACCTCCAGGAATCACGCTGAATACGCCCGCAGGGGCTCCCGCCATCTCGAATACCCGAGCCAGTAAATCCCCGCCCGTCACAGGAGTCTGATGATCCGGCTTCAGCACCACCGCGTTTCCCAGTGCCAGAGCCGGAGCCACCGAGCGCATGGCCAGCACCAGCGGAACATTCCACGGTGTGATCACGCTGACCACGCCGACGGGAACACGAATCGCCATGCTCATCCGGTCCGGAGAAGTGGGCGGAAGAATTTCGCCGATGGGCTGGATCAAGATGGCAGCCGAATGATACAGTTCGCCCGTCGCGATGGCCACTTCGTAACCCGCCTTGGGTTGCACGCCGCCCGTCTCGCGGACGTTGAAATCCATGATCTCTTTCGAGTGATTCTGGATGATCCGGGCTGCCTCGCGCATGATCCGCGCGCGCTCTTCAGCGGGCTTCGCGGCCCAGGCGGGTTGCGCTTTGGCAGCCTGCTCAGTTAGCTCTACCGCCAGCTCTGGCGTGCCCCCTCCTGCATCGCCTAGCGCTTCGCCGGTCGCCGGCTCACGCACTGGAATCGTCTTGGGCGCCGTCTTCCACGCGCCATCGAAATACTTCTTTTCCCAAATAGAGTTATCCAATAGTTGTTCTGACATTTTCTTTTCCGAGCCGTGACAGTGATGGTGCCGTCTTTATTGTGGAGGGGCTGTACCGGATCACCTGCCAGTATACTCTCGGAAAGAATGTCCAACATCACCCATCTCGAATGCAGTCTATGCGCAACGCGATTCGAACCGCACCGGGTTCACAACCTTTGTTCCTGCGGCGGAACGCTCTTCGTCCGCTACGATCTCCCTGAGATCAGAGCAATCTGGACCCGCGATCAGGTTCGATCCGCTCGACCCGATCTATGGCGCTACCTGCCGGTTCTTCCGCCCCAGCGCCCGGAGTCCATCGTCTCTCTCGGTGAAGGCATGACGCCGCTGATCCGCGCACCCCGCCTGGGCGCCGCGATCGGATCGGAACAACTCTGGGTGAAAGACGAGGGATTGAATCCCACGGCTTCTTTCAAAGCCCGCGGCATGACGACCGCGATCACCATGGCGAAGGAGCTCGGCATTCGCAAAATCGCGATTCCGTCCGCGGGAAATGCCGCCAGTGCCGCGGCCGCCTATGCCGCTGCCGCCGGTATCGAGGCGCACATCTTCATGCCGAAGGACGTTCCCCAATCCAATTACATCGAGTGCAAAACTCTCGGCGCGACCGTGACTCTTGTCGACGGACTCATCAGCGACTGCGCCCGCATCGTTGCTGAACGCAAAGACCAGGAAGGCTGGTTCGATATGAGCACGCTCAGGGAGCCTTATCGCGTCGAAGGCAAGAAGACCATGGGCTACGAGGTCGCCGAACAGTTCGATTGGGAGCTACCCGATGCGATTTTCTACCCCACCGGCGGCGGTGTGGGGATGATCGGTATGTGGAAAGCATTCGACGAACTGGAACAGCTCGGCTGGATCGGCGTCCGCCGCCCGAAGGTGATCGCCGTTCAGGCTGCGGGCTGCCAGCCCATTGTCCGAGCCTTCGAGCAAGGCGCGGAGCGCTCTGAATTCTGGCAAAACGCTTCCACCATCGCCGCAGGACTGCGCGTCCCCAAGCCGCTCGGCGATGTGCTGATCTTGAATATCCTCCGCGAGAGCGCGGGAAGCGCCATTGCCATCAGCGATGAGGACATTCTCGACCCGGGCCGCGAACTCGCATCGCTCGAGGGAATCTTCGCGGCGCCCGAAGGCGCGGCTTGCGTCGCCGCCGCGCGCAAGCTTATCGCGAGTCAGTTCCTGAAGCCCGCCGATCGCATGGTCTTGTACAATACCGGCTCCGGTTTGAAATACCTCGATGCCTATGCCGCTCGGTTTAACGCGCGTTGAGGAGAAGCGCGCGTTGCGGGCCCTCCAAGAATATTCCGATCCTCATCGAAGCCAGGAGGGAGTCCGCGGAGCTAAACTAATTTCCGTGACCCATCCACTCACTCGCCGCCGCGTTCTCGCGACCCCCATCGCACTGGCCCTCGCCGCTCGCGATTCTCGAGCTCAGACTGCGCTCCCCAACATCGTCTACATCATGGCCGACGATATGGGCTACGCCGACCTCTCCTGCTACGGCCGTCGCGACTATACGACGCCCAATATCGATCGCCTCGCCGCCGAGGGCATGAAGTTCCTGCAAGCCTACGCCAACTCGGCCGTCTGTTCGGCGACCCGCACCGCTCTCATCACCGGTCGCTATCAGTACCGCCTGCCGGTCGGCCTCGCCGAGCCGCTTGGTACGGGCGTGACGAACGTCGGTCTGCCGCCCGAACATCCCACGCTGCCCTCACTGCTCCGGAAAGCCGGGTATGGGACGACCCTGCTCGGGAAATGGCACCTCGGCAATCTGCCCAACTTCAGCCCGCTCAAGAGCGGCTACGACCATTTCTGGGGATTCCATAACGGAGGCATCGATTACTTTACGCACAAGCCCGGAGTGGGCCCCAATTCGGCAGTGGATCTGTGGGATGACGACATGCCGATCGAGCAAACCGGCTACTTCACCACTCTGCTGGGCGATCACGCCATCAAAACCATCACCGATTACGCCGCGCAGCACCGGCCGTTCCTCGTGAGCTTACATTTCAATGCGCCCCACTGGCCGTGGGAAGGACCGAACGACGAGGCCGAATCGCGGCGCGTCCGGTCGCTTTTCGACTTCGACGGCGGCTCGCTCAAAACCTATGCCTCGATGGTTGGGGAACTGGACAAGCAGGTCGGCCGCGTGCTTCAAGCGCTCTCCAGCACCGGCATCGCGGACAACACCATCGTAATCTTCACCAGCGACAACGGCGGTGAGCGTTTCGCCGATACCTGGCCGTTTACTGGTAAGAAAACCGAACTTCTGGAAGGTGGTCTAAGAATTCCTGCGCTGGTCCGCTGGCCTGGTCATGTTAGGGCCGGGAGTACCACCCAGCAAGTCGCTATTTCGATGGACTGGCTCCCTACGCTGCTGGCCGCTGCCGGGACGCAGCCCGATCCCGCCTATCCACCCGACGGCATGAGTCTGCTGCCGACGCTCACGCAGAACGCCGCGCCGGTTCCGCGGAAGCTTTATTGGCGCTACAACGAAAAGTCGCAGCATGCCACCCGCGATGGCGACATGAAATACCTCAAGATTCGCGAGAACACGTTCCTGTTCAACGTGGTGGACGATCCGTTGGAGCGTGCCAACCTCAAGAATCGCCAGCCGGATGTGTATCGCCGCTTGGTTCAGGACTACGAGAACTGGAACGCGACCATGTTAGCGGAGCAGCCTCGACCCAACGGTGGATTCACTGCGGATCAGCTCGCGGATCACTTTGGGAACGAGCGTCCAGCCCCGCCACCAGCCGCAGGACGACAGTAAAGAGGATTTGTTTGGGATTGGCCCAGGGACCGGCCGATCATCAGCGGTCGAAACCGCCCAGATCGGCCAATTGTCTCTGGGGAGAGCGGGCGGGCCCTCGGAGGAAGAAGCCCACCGCGCTTGAGAGATTCTATCACCACATACGTTGTAAACAAAGTTAAATATCTAGCATCCTTGCCGTTTGGCATAGGTCGACTGGGCTAGGGTGGGACCTAGTTGTGGTTGCCGTACTCCGCCGAGACAATGGGTGTACCCCGATCCAAGCCGCCACTATGTTAGCCAAGCCGCAAACAGGACCCTTTCGTCGACGGTAGAAAAGGCTGTCCAATGCTCACCGGAAAGAAATTTACGCTATGCAAGGAGACTCTTGCGTTACATGTCGATGAAGGCAAGCGCACTGCAGTTCACATACCTAGCGGAGCGATCATCAAGGTTGTTTCAGGCCCGAAAAACGGCGATGGCATCGTCGATGTTCTTTGGGAGGGCCGCACAGTTGCCATGTTCCTGGTGGATGTAGAGGCGCGCGGGACCGAACTAACGGAACAGAGTAAGGCGACCACTCATTAAACGGGATTTGGCGAAGAACCGCTAATTTTCGCGGGCGGCGCTAGAATGGCGGCATGGAAACACGCTGCGAGAACTGCGGAGAGTTGATCGAGCCCCTCAACGATCCGAACCCTTCCGTTAGCTCCGATGATCCGCCGGACTATGGCCTGCTGTGTGCCAAATGTCGACACATACTCGAGCCGCATCCGGAGGAGTGAGTTACCACGTTGTGCCCCAGTCCACCCTGAGGTAATCTGATGGGCATGAAAACGCTCCAATGGATCCTTCCCAATGGATTGCTGGTTTTGTCCGCGAGTTGGATGCTCTACGCCGCTAAAACCGACGGCCTGACCGTGCTGACCGGAAAACAGGCTTTCAGTAACACAGCGTCGCTGAAACCGGGCTTGGCCCATAGAATCACCGCCAAGGATCTTCCCAAACCCGGCGACACGCCGTCGGGCAGGAGCGGCGGTGCCGGACCTCGTCCGGCGAATGCGATGCCGCAGGCTCCCGCCGGGTTCAAGGTCAGTATGTACGTGTCTGACGGACTCACCAATCCCCGGCAGATTCGGACGGCCCCCAATGGCGATTATTTCGTTGCGGATACCGGCGGCGGCGCCGTCAAGGTGTTTCGCGGCATTATGGCCGACGGCAAACCGGAGCAATCCTCGGTGTTCGCGACTTTTCCCGCGGCCTTCGGGATCAATTTCTATCCTCCCGGTCCGAATCCGCAATGGGTATACGTAACCAATACCAGCACGCTGGTGCGGTTCCCCTATAAGAATGGCGATCTGAAGGCGACCGGCCCAGCACAGACGCTGATCTCCGACATCCCCGCGGGTGGCGGACACTCCACGCGCGACATCGTTTTTTCCAAGGACCGCAAGAGCCTGTTCCTGGCGGTAGGGTCTGCATCGAATAATAATGACGACGCCAAGGAATTCCATCGGGCTAATATTCTGGAGTACACTCCCGAGGGTAAGTTCGTGGGGATCTACGCATCCGGCATTCGGAATCCCGTCGGCCTGGCGATCAATCCTGAAACCGGAGAGCTGTGGACTTCGATCAACGAGCGCGATACCTACGGCGATAATCTGGTTCCCGATTACGTTACCCACGTCGAACGCGGCGGATTCTACGGCTGGCCCTGGTTCTATATTGGAGGCAACTACGATCCTGCTCACGAGGGCAAACATCCTGAGCTGAAGAGCAAAGTGATCGTGCCCGACGTCCTGGTCCAACCGCATAGCGCATCGCTGGGCATGGTCTTCTACGACGGGAAACAATTTCCGAAGGAGTATTCGGGCGACGCTTTTGCCGCCGAGCACGGCTCCTGGAACCATGCCGCTGGTTCGGGTCACGAAGTTATCCGAATCCCACTGGAGAAGGGCCGATCGAATGGGGTGTATGAGGATTTCCTGACCGGGTTTTCTACTAACGGTGTCGTCTGGGGCCGTCCCGTTGGGGTCGCCGTGGCAGGCGACGGCTCGCTGCTGGTCACCGACGACGGCGCGAAAGTCATTTGGCGCGTCAGCTATACCGGCAAGTAGTCGCCGTTATAATTCCCGCAGCCGGCGTTCGAGGAATCGACGCTCGCTTTCGTTGCTGACGAGGGACAGAGCTCGCCGGTAGCTTTTGGCCGCTTCCTCCGTGGACCCGACGCGTCGCAGAAGATCGGCACGCGCGGCGTGTAGCAGGTGATAACTGTCCAGCTCGCCAGACGCGGCCAATGCGTCGATAAGAACCAGCCCTTCGTGAGGGCCACCCGCCATCGCGACTGCCACCGCACGATTCAGCGACACAATAGGAGACGCCTGCAGGCGTTCGAGAACATCGTAGAGGCGAACGATCTGAGCCCAGTCCGTTTCTCCAGGTCGAGCCGCCTGGCAGTGCAGAGCGGCAATCGCCGCTTGCAGCGCGAACGGGCCTGGACCGCCGCGAAGCGCCTCCTCAACCAATGGCAACGCCTGAGCGATCTTGGCATGATCCCAACGGCTGCGGTCTTGTTCTTCCAGAACCACCAGGTCGCCAGCGTCATTGAGACGGGCCGCTCGTCGAGAATCGTGGAGGAGCATCAGGGCGACCAGACCGGAGGCTTCTGCGGGCGGATGCGGCGAAATCAGTGTCCGTATCAGATTCCCCAGCCGAATGGCATCCGCGCAAAGATCGGTCCGCACCAATGCCTCACCGCGAGTGGCCGCGTAGCCCTCGTTGAAGACCAGGTAAATCACCGTTAGAACCGCCTCGATGCGCTCCGGCATGTCCAGTGCGCTGGGCACGGCATACGGAATGCCCGCATCCCGAATCTTGCGCTTGGCCCGCACCAGGCGTTGGGCCATGGTCGCTTCCGGCACCAGAAACGCACGCGCGATTTCGCCGGTTTCGAGACCGCCCAACGTGCGGAGTGTTAGAGCGACCTGCGCTTCGAGAGCCAGCGCGGGGTGGCAGCAGGTAAAGATCAGCCGAAGACGATCGTCGGGAATTTCGGCGGTCCCGTGATCTGGTTGGTGGAAGATTTGAGGCGGTACATACGATTCGAGCTTCTCCTCCAATCGCGCCCGTCGGCGAATGTGATCAATGGCCTTGTGGCGAGCCGTCTGAATGATCCAGGCACGCGGTGACTCTGGGACGCCAGAAGTTCGCCACTGGTCCACGGCAGCCGCAAAGGCTTCCTGCGCTGCATCTTCGGCTACCTCGAAGTCGCCGACCAACCGGATTAAGGTGGCGAGAATTCGTCCCCAATCGGAGCGCCAGACCGCGTCGACCGCTTGGTCTGCCGCTTGATCCAGGGACATGCCCGATTGTAAATATTTTTTCTAAGTCTGTCGATTCTGGCGCGCGCCGTTCGACTTACTGACGGAGGTTCGAATATGAAATACCTGCTGTTGATTTACGACGAGGAGAAAAGCTTCGAGAAGATGACCGAAGCCGAGGGACGCCAGTTGATGGGAGATTACGGGCAGTTTACCCAGGAAATCCAGGCGAGTGGCCACTATAAGACGGCGGCTCGGCTGCAACCGACGACAGCCGCTACCAGTGTTCGGATCCGAGACGGCAAACGGGTGGTCACTGATGGACCGTTTGCGGAGACGCGCGAGCAACTCGGAGGTTACTACCTGATCGAGGCCAAAGATCTGGATGAGGCCATTGGGATCGCAGCGAAGATACCTTCGGCCCGCCGTGGAACTGTCGAGGTCCGGCCCCAGATGGAAATGGGTGCGCCCGCGGCGGCGTAGCTGCGAAGAGAGTATGGGCCGGCCTGCAAAACCGGCCCTACCTGACGATTACTGCAACTTGCAGGAGAAACTAGCCGCGTCGTTGGTGCTGCCGACGCCCTTGTACACCGCAACCTGCGGATACGCGCACAGTGGACGTGTCATGTCCACGCTACTGCCCGTTACGTGCGATGCAATGATCGCGTCGGGAGCCTGCCCGGCTTCACGCCAGCGTTCAATCACGCCCATTTTATTGAACTGGTCGGGGCCAGGGCCGCCACCGCAGTGCGCCATTCCGGGTTCCATGTACAGCTTGAACCAATCGTCCTGCTTCTTTCCCATCTTGTTCAGCACTTCCTTGTAGTACAGAACGGTGTGACCCGGCGGGATGCTGGGATCCGCCCAGCCGTGGTACAGCAGCAACTTTCCGCCATGCGCCTTGAAAGCTGAAAGATCGTAAGTTAGAACGTCGATGCCCGCCTTATCGGCTTGCGCCACTTCGGTGTCGAGATCGAAATTGTGCCAGTCGTAGTCCTTGTTCTGGTGGCCCAAGATGCGGATCACGTCCCAAACGCCGCCCGGTCCGGCAGGAACGGTCTTGAGCGATCCAACCTGCAACTCCGTGCCGGGCTCGTAGCCGGTCCAGATGACTTCGCCCTTCTTCGTCTTGACGTCGCCGAATACGATGCGCACCGTTTCCAGCTCGCCCGCAGTCAGACAAGTGGGACCATCCGCCGCTTTGCACAATAGTGCTGACGGATCGTAATGGCATTTTTCAGGATTACTAATGATGCCGTCCTTCACGCCGTCCAGCGCATCGCAGGAGTCCATCACTGCCTTATGCAGCGTTTCGACTTTAGCCTGGGTCAGCGGCGCGTTGTTCTTCATCAACTCTAGCGATCGTTCTACTCCAGCCGCATGCAGATGCACGTGCGGATTCGCAGGAGCGCCCACGGAGGCCGCATCAAAATCCTCCGGGAACTTTGTGATTTCGATAAGCCCCTGCCTGCCACCGGTGGAGCAGCCATTGTAATAGGAGTACTTGGGACCTCTGCCGTAAAACGCCGCGGTGATCAATTTCGCCTTGACGACGGTTTCGTGCATAGCGCGATAAGCGAAATCGGTGATCTTCTCGGGGTGGCCGAGTGCGAACATGCCGCCTCCGCCCATGTCGTTGGCGCGGTGTCCAGTGTCATTCGACGCAGTCGCGTAGCCTTCGCGCAACGCAGCCGCCATCGCGGGATAACTCACCGTGCCGGCCCATCCGCCATTTCCCACCACCTGGAGTTTTCCGTTCCAGTTCTCGATGGGCAGAAACACGGCCGTATCAATCAGCGAGTCCGACGACGGCTCAAGCACCATGAGGACACGACAATAGGCTGGCACGGGAAGAGCAGCTTGGGGAGCTCGTCCTCCAGCTGCCGGACCCTTTGCTTGGCCGCCAGGACCGCCGCGTCCGCCACGGCCTGGTGCCGATCCTTCGAGAGCCGGCAGCACCGGAGTCAGTGTTCCTGTGGGCGCCGCGAAGGGGCCAGCGGGTATGAATTGGATCGACTTGACCGACGCATCGGGAAACGAAAGTTTCAGTTGATCGCAGGGGGTTTGTGCGGCCGCGAGCGCAGCCAGTAAAGGAAGAGCGAAGAGCGTGTACAGTTTGGACATCGAGGTCCTCCTCTCACCTAGCTACTGTACCTGTAAATCAGCAGCTCGTGCGACGCCTACTGTCGCCTAAGAGCTTTAGCCATCCGTTCAGCTTCGGGCATGCTACGCGCCGCGTATTGTAGATGCCCTAGCCCCTCCGCGAAAGTATCCGGCCTCTCCACCAGCAAGCGTCCGATCAACAAGTGAGCCGCGGCGTTGTCCGGGGAAAGTTGAATCGCGCGCCGGACGCTGATTTCAGCTTCCGCTCGTTGGCCCATTTCGTATAAAACCCAGGCCAAATTGGAATGAGGGTGAGATTCATCGGGAATCAGCTCAATCGTTCGCCGGAATTCCTGCGCGGCTTCCGGATACCGTTGCAGCTGGGCGTAGGCTACTCCCAGAGCGTCGTGCGCCTCGGCAAAGTCAGGATCAATCGCGAGTGCTTTCTCCAGTTCCTTGGCGGCTTGTTCAATGTGTTTTCCGCCTGACAGCTTGGCGGCCTTTTTATAGGACTGCCGCGCCGCTTTCGGCGCTCGATGCCGCAGCCGTTTTGCCGAGATGGTCCCCTGCGATGGGCGTTGCTGCGCCGGTAAGTGCACACTGTCCAGCCGCGCGATGGAGACCGTCGGATCGTTTAGAATCGAGAACCACAGAGCGCTCCGTTCCATCCGGTCTTCCGGGCGGGAGGTCTCGATCGTTTCGCTCACCCCCCGCAGGTCTGCAAGGGTTGATGCAAGCACATCCTGGGCTGTAGGAACGCTGGCGGCTTGGGGCCGTGCGGGTAATTGCAGTCCAGAACTCAGGAAAGCAAGACTTATGCGCAAGATGATTCGTGACATGTCTGCACCTCGCCTGCGAGACTGCAGGCACGTAGCCGCCAGGGGAGCAACATAAATCCTTGATTAAATAGCCCGTCCGATTGCGGACAGTGCGTGGATACGGCAGCCGCTGTCCGCAGCCGAACAGAGCCTGCCGCGTTAAACTGACCTTATGTCTGCGCTGACGATTCGACAGGCGAAACCCGAAGACGTGGCGGCCAGCGCCAAGATCTGTTACGAGGCGTTCTACAAGATCAATACGGACCACGGATTTCCTCCCGACCTACCGGCCGTGGAACAGGCTGCGGGCTTGATGTCAGTGATGTTCGTGCATCCCGGCTTCTACTGCCTCGTCGCCGAGGAGGGCGGACGCATCGTAGGGAGCAACTGCATGGATGAACGTTCGCCCATCGCGGGGATCGGGCCGATCACCGTCGATCCGGGAGCGCAGAATCGGGGCGTGGGGCGGGGTCTAATGCAAGCGGTGCTTAATCGCGCCCGCGCGCGGAATTTTCCGGGAGTTCGCCTGGTGCAGGCGGCGTTTCACATGCGATCCCTCTCCCTATACTCGACTTTGGGATTCGACGCACGCGAGCCGCTTTCCGTGATGCAGGGACCCGCAATCAAAAAGAAGCTGGAGGGGTGCATCGTGCGTCCGGCAGTGACCGAGGACTTGGACGCTTGCAATCAGGTGAGCGTAAAAGTTCACGGGCACCATCGCGGAGGCGATCTGGCAGATTCCATCGCCCAGGGGACCGCGGCCGTCGTCGAGCGGCATGGAAGAATTACGGCCTATTGCAGCAGCTTGGCTTTCTTCGGGCACGCGGTGGGCGAGACCAATCTGGACTTGCAGGCACTGATTGCCGCTGCGGATGGATTTGGCGGACCGGGAATACTGGTACCGACTCGCAATGCGGGGTTGTTCCGGTGGTGCCTGGCGAACGGCCTGCGTGTGGCGGAGCCCATGACCCTCATGACTCTCGGGCTTTATAACGAGCCCGCTGGAGCGTATTTACCGTCGATTTTATATTAAGAACCCGCCCCTGCACCTCTTGATTGTCTCTGCTAGCAGTCCGGTTCGGCATACGGAAGTACTAGAACTCCAAGTACTTAGCGAGTAGATTAAAGTTGACATGAAGTCCAAAAACGTTATACTCATTTAATACTTTCAGCGATTTTGGAATCCGCCTAGGAGGGGCGAATAACCATGAAATCTCTTGCCAGCATTGCAATATTAGCCGCTTCACTCGCTGTTTCCGCGAGCGCCTCGGTCATTAATTTCGAAGACCAGCCCGCGGGCCCGACTAATTTTGCCGCTACAAGTGGGGCCCATACCCTGGTATATACCGTCGGCGCGCTGACAGTAACATTCACTGGCGGCGTTATCCTGACCAACGAAACCGCCCAGAGCACTGACAACTCAAATGTTTATGCGACTTGCGACATTTGCGGCGGTCCTACGTCATTTACGAACCCGCTGACGGTTACCTTCAGCGCGCCTGTCCAGAATTTTCAGATCGATATTCTGAATGCTCTCGCGGGTAACTACACCATGGCCGACAATAATGGTCACTCGCTGAACTTTAATCTCGCCACCACGGGCGGCTCACTCGCAACTGAAGGATTCGCCGCTAGCGGAACCGTCGTGACAATTGACTACACCAGCGCCCCAACCGCATGGGATTTTGCGATTGATAATGTCTTATTTAACCAGCCGCTGACGTCGAGCGTTCCCGAGCCAGCATCTATCTTTACGTTGGGAACCGGGCTCCTTCTGCTGATAGGCGTAGGCCTGCGGAGGCGGTTTCAAAATTAGCCTTGGGCAACTGCAACTGCGACCGCTAAGAATTCACGGGGCGGGCCAAAGGTCTCAAGACCTGCCCCACAAATTAAACCTTGGTTTTTAGAATATCGATAAGTTCCTGGACCGAAGCGGCGCTCTTGGCGAGCATGCCCTTCTCTTCTTCCGTCAGCTTGATCTCGTAGATCTGTTCGATCCCCTTCGCCCCCAGCTTTACCGGAACTCCAACAAAGAGCCCGTTGATGCCGTACTCTCCTTCGAGATATGACGCGCACGGCAGGACCTTTTTCTTATCCTTGAGGATCGATTCGACCATCTCTACAGCCGAAGCCGACGGAGCATAATATGCGCTGCCGGTCTTGAGATATTTGACGATCTCGGCGCCGCCATTGCGGGTGCGGTCGACGATCGCCGCAAGCTTATCAGGCGCGATCAACTCGGTCAGCGGAATACCTGAGACACCCGAGAGCCTGACGACCGGCACCATGGTGTCGCCGTGTCCGCCCATCACCACCGCAGTGACATTCTCCACCGAAACATCCAACTCCTGCGCGATGAATGTGCGGAAGCGAGCTGAATCGAGCACGCCCGCCATACCGATCACTCGGTGCTTGGGGAATTTCGAAGCCTTAAACGCGCTCCAGCACATCGCGTCCAGGGGATTCGTCACGAGGATAATGATTGCGTTGGGCGAATACTTCGCGATCTGTTCGGAGACGCCCTTAACCACTTCGTGGTTAGCCAGCAGAAGATCGTCGCGGCTCATGCCGGGCTTGCGAGCCAGTCCCGCCGTGATCACCACCACGTCCGAATTCGCTGTAGGCGCGTAATCGTTCGCGCCGGTAATGCGGACATCATAGCCCTCGACGGGCCCCATCTGGAGCATATCGAGCGCTTTGCCTTGGGGAACGCCTTCGACCACATCCACGAGTACAACGTCGCCCAGTTCCTTATACGCGAGGTTGACAGCGCAGCTCGCGCCGACGTTGCCGCCGCCGACTACAGTAATTTTTTTTCGCATTTGAATTAGATTTAGGTGTTTTCAGTTTCTTGCTTCGCCGGTTCTTTGCCGGCCTCTTTGCGAGCCTGCTCAAACAGGAAGCCGAGAGTCTTGTCGGTACGGATGTGGCCGGCGATGCGGGCCAGTCCGCCTTCCTTCTGAAGCTTGGCGCGCGTCACCGCGGCAGCCTCGCGCTGCTGGCGGGCGATCCGGTTTACTTCACGGTCGACTTCTTCCTGTGTCGCACCGATCGCTTCCCGTTCGCCGATCTTATCCAGGATCAGCGATGCTTTTACGTCGCGCACCGCGCGGTCTTTCTGCGACTCGCGCACTTTGGCCCAATCGAGTTTGATCTGGTTGGGATCGACGCCCTGCGCGGCCAGCGACCGCAATTGATTCTCGACATTGATCTGGATCTGCCGGTCGATGTAAGCATCCGGCACGGGGAAGTCGTGCGCATCCACTAGCTTGTCGATCAACTGACTCTTGGCTTCTTCCTGCGCGCGATGCCCGCGTTCCTGCTGAATCGACTTGCGGATGGTCTCTTTCAGTTCTTCCAGCGTTTTGAAGTCGCCCAAATCCTTCGCGAACTCGTCGTTGAGCTCCGGCAGTTCCTTGCGGCGAATGGCCTTCACTAGCGCGCGGAATTTTACGGTCTTCCCCGCCAGCGCCGGGCGATCGTAATCCTCCGGATAGGTAACGACGAACTCGCGCACATCTTCGGGCGAAGCTCCGCGCAGACTCTCGCTGAACTCCTTCATGGTGGCCTCGTCGCCGATCTTGAGCATCAGCTCATCCTGCGAGACCTTCTCCTGGACACCCTCCAGGCTTTCGAGGGACACCACGGCATAGTCGCCGTCGACTAGAGCCCGGGGCTCCTCGTTGACGTACTGAGCCTTCTGGTCGCGGATTTGTTCGATTCGCGTATCCACGTCGGCGTCGGTCACTTCGGGTTCGTTGTAGGTGACGGTGACGCCGCGATACTCGCCCAATTCAAACGTCGGTGCAACCTCGAATTCGGCCTTGAAGCGCAGCGGCTCCCCCGCATGAAAATGGACGTCGGAGATCCCCGGCCGACCCACCAACTGGAGATTTTCCTTCTCCACGGC
>Ga0157370_10000816_pt1 | contig 39409 bp, 38 predicted proteins | sample C35metaG_FD_113463 | JGI IMG/M metagenome (GOLD analysis project Ga0157370, IMG submission 113463) | Corn rhizosphere microbial communities from Kellogg Biological Station, Michigan, USA - C3-5 metaG | ecosystem: Host-associated > Plants > Roots > Rhizosphere > Soil | place: USA: Michigan... | reverse complement strand
TGTTCTCTCACCTTTCCTTTAAGGCAAAGGCGCCGGTGAAACTTTTCACCCTTATTTTCGGCGCCTGCGCATTTGAAAATTCTTGCCTCAACTGGTCTTCGGATCACCGCAGGCATCACAAGCACGTCGATCACGATGATGATCCGTATGATATTTCCAAAGGCTTCTTCTGGGCCCATATCGGATGGTTGCTTTTCAAGCTGAATCCTGAGCCGCCGCTGGACAACGTGGCTGATCTTCGTCGCGACAAGCTGGTGATGTGGCAGGACCGCTGGACCCATTGGATCGGTCTTGTCGTAGGCCTCATTCTCCCTACCGCCCTCGGCTATCTTTGGAATCTCTCCCAAGGACTCGATCCTTGGACAGGTGCTCTGGGTGGTTTCCTCATTCCTGGTGTCGCCCGCATCGTGGTGGCACAGCACTGCACCTTTTTCATCAATTCCCTCTGCCATACAGTGGGTCGCCAACCCTATTCGGCGAAGCACAGCGCCCGTGACAGTGCGATCATGGCCATTCTTACCTTCGGTGAAGGCTATCACAATTATCACCACGAATTCCAGCACGACTACCGCAACGGTGTGAAGCCATGGCAGTGGGATCCCACCAAGTGGGCCATCTGGTCGCTTTCCAAGCTGGGGCTGGTCGAAGGTCTCCGCCGCGTGCCGGACAGCAAGATCCTGCTGGCTGAAATGGGGGAAGCCCGTCGCCGTGCCCAACTTCATATTGCCGAACTCCGGGGACAGACCCATGGTACTGCCCATCGCTTGGCGGATGCTCTTCATGAAGTGACTGAAAAGTTGGCAGCCAATTATCATGAACTGGAAACGGCAGTTTCCAATCGGGTGCAGCTTTCCCGTGAGGTCTTGAATCGTTGGCAGGATGAAACCCGCGCTCTGATGCGGGAATTCCGCCGCACGGCTTCTTCTTCCTTGGGCGCCCCTATTGCCTGATATCCCATCACTTGCTAAATTATCAGAAGGGAGTCGCTCCCTTCTGGACACTGGCAGGCTGGGTGGCCACAGTCCGGCAACGTCATGCGAATTTCAGACCGCTATATCGGGAAACAGGTGCTTTTTGGCACGGTGTATGCCGTCTTGGTATTAGCGGTTGTTCTCGTCTTGGGGAATCTCTTCAAACAGATCCAGCCTCTGCTGGTGGATTTGAATGCGCCCCTGAGTTTGGTGGGCCGCTTTGTGATCAACATCCTGCCCCAGTCTCTCATGTACACGGTACCGTGGGGATTCCTTTCCGCCGTACTGCTGGTTTTTGGTAAACTCTCGTCTGATCAGGAGATCACCAGCTTTCGGGTGGCCGGCGTGAGTCTTCCCCGTTTGGCGGCACCGGTATTCGTCATCGCCGTTTTTCTGTCATGCATCAGCCTGTGGTTGAATGTGAATATCGTTCCTTTGGCGAAAGCCTCATCCACCCAGATTCTGGCAGAACAGGCGACGAGTGATCCGGATTCCCTGCTTAAGCCGGGTGTGGTGAATTACTCGGAAGGCGATCCTCAAAAATTGCTGATAGAAGGTAAGTCAGGCGATTGGGTCACGGGCTTTCATTACTATCAGAGCCCGCCTCCCAATACGAAGAGTTCCAAGACCTATATTCATGCGGACCGTGCCGCCCTTTCGATGGATGCGAAGAATGCGAAGTTACGCATCAAGTTGAACAACGCTTATTTCGAAACCCGACAGCCGAACGGCAAGGTCCAGATTGCCTTTGCGGCAAATGCGGAACCCCTGCTCGTTGATTTCAAGAAAATCAAGGCACGTAAGATGAGTGCCAGCTCCATGACCAATCAGGAAATCCGGGATTATATCAAAACGGAGAGACTCTCGAAGTCCAAAAAGATCAAGTTCAAGTCCGAGATCACCAAGCGTTATTCCTTTTCGATGGCATGTTTCGCCTTTGCTTTTGTCGCAGTGCCTTTGGGCTTGAAGGCAAGGCGGAAGGATACTTCCAGCGGACTCATCATGAGCCTTGGGATCGGCATGAGTTATTTCCTCGTCACGGTTTTGGCAGATGAGTTCAACAATGAAGCCACTGCGCGCATCATCCTGTGGGCACCCAATGTGATCTGCATTTTGTTGGGATTATTCCTGTTCCGTAGGGCACGTTTCAAGTAGCCTCTGCGACTGGACGAATGAATGTATTGCGGACGCTCCGACAAACCACTCGCAATTTGAGGAATTACCTTGCGGACGAGCATGTGAGTCTCATGCCGTTTATCAAGGACCTGAAGAGTTATAATCGGGCCAAGTGGAAAGCGGACTTTCATGCTGCCGTGAATGTGGCTCTGCTGGATATCCCGCAGGGAATGGCTTATGCCACCATCGCAGAGTTGCCAATAGCCTTTGGGGTTACCTGTTCGATCGCCGCGTCTATCATCTCTCCGTTTTTCTCCGGCTCCCGGCACACGATTCTCGGGCCTACGAATGCCACGGCGCTCATGCTGTTCGGCTTTTTTGCCGCAGATCCCATTCTCGCGGCCCGGGAGACCCAGGTGGTGCCGTTCATGGTGCTGATGGTGGGGATATTCTGTTTGATCGGGGCGCTTCTCCGGGTGGCGGATCTTCTGCAATACATCTCCCGTTCCGTTCTGGTAGGTTACGTTACAGGTGCCGCCGTGCTGATCATGGCGAACCAGTCCAAGCATCTTCTGGGAATTGCTTATGAGGTGGATCAATTCCGCGCGCGCAGTTTCATCGGTCTGGCGGATGCCATGGCCAGATCCCTCCATGCTGCGGCTTGGCAGCCGATTTTAATCGGAGGCTTTACTCTGCTGCTCTTTTTATCCTTGAGGAGATGGAAGCCCAAGTGGCCCAGCCAGGTGATTGTTCTCGTGCTGGCTTCCGCGATTTTCGGCACGCTGCATCACCGCCAGTTGGCGGGATTTGAGCATGTGGCCATGTTCCGGACATTCACTTTGGGAGATCTCATTCCCTCCTGGCCTGATTTGCATGCCACCGGGGTATTTGAAATTGTATCTGCCACATTGGGTGGGGCCTTGGGTCTGGCATTTCTCGCCTGTCTGGAAAATACGATCATGGTGAAAACCATCGCATCCCGCACGGGAGACCGGCCGGATGTGAATCAGGATATGTTCGCTCTGGGCATGGCGAACATTGCCTCCTCTCTGGTCGGTGGGATGACGGCATCCGGCTCGCCGGTCCGCTCGATGCTCAATTTCACCCAAGGTGCGCAAACGCGATTTTCCTCTCTCTATTCAGGGCTGACAGTGCTCACCGCTGCGCTGATCATTGCCTGGCTGCCACGATATGGGATTTCGCTGATTGATTATGTACCGAAGGCGGCCGTGGGAGCTCTCATTCTCGGTATCGCGGTGCGGTTGTTCAATCTTCACAATATCCGCGTCTGTCTCCGGACCACCCCGGATGATGCGATGGTGCTCATCGCCACCTTTGCCGCCACGCTTATCGCTCCTCTCCACGTGGCTATTTTCATCGGCGTCGCGCTTTCCATTACCTTCTTCCTGCGCAAGGCCAGTCGCCCGTTTCTTGCCGAATATGAGTTCAATGAAGCCGGTGAACTTCGTGAAATGGCCGAAAAGCGTCAGCGTCCCATTTCCTCCATTTCCATTGTCCATGTGGAAGGAGACCTTTTCTTCGGCGCAGCGGAACTTTTCCGTACCCAGATCCAGCGTGCCGTTTCGGATCCGGCGTTGCGTATCATCATTCTCCGTCTGAAAAACGCCCGTCATCTCGACGCCACCAGTGTGTTGGCTCTGGAGGATTTGATCAAATTCATGCGTTCCAAGGAACTGCACCTTATCGTTTCCGGTGCGACCAAGGAGGTTTACCGTGTATTGAAAAAATCCGGTGTGCTCCTCACCTTGCAGGAGGGCTGCAATCGCAGGGCGGGGGAGAGCAATCTGTTCCTCACGTCACCGCGTAACCCTAACATTTCCACCCGCAACGCCCTCAAGCGCGCCCAACAGCTTTTGGGCGATGGAAAAGCCCAAGTGCGTATTTTCTACGATCCCACCAAACATTCTCCCGAATGAAACGTTTTCTTAGCATCGTCCTTCCCCTTCTCCTGATAACTGCCTTGGGAATCTGGTGGTTTTCACCTACCCAGGTAGTGAAGCGTCGGACCAAGAGCTTCCTCGATGTGCTGACCTTGGACGCCACCAGCGGGAAGCCGGCGCGCCAGATGAAGGCATTCACCTTCAATGGCATGCTGGAGGAGACGGTGACCTTGAAGAATCCATCGCAGGAAGAACTCAATGGCAGCCTTGAACGGAGCGAGATGGAAAGCGGCTTCTCCTGGCTGATCAATAATGCGTCCAGCAGCCGTTTCGACATTGTCGAGTTTCAGTCCATCCATGTTTCAGGCGAGACTGCCCAGGTGGATTTTATAGTCGATGCTCTCGTTGAACTGCCGACCTACCGCCCTGCCGATGGGAAGTATGAGGTCGGCCTCACGTGGAAAAAGGGAAAGGATGGCTGGAGGCTTTCCTCTGCAGTTTGGTCTGAGAAAAAGTAGATCTCAGGTGATCGTATTTCGCTTGATCCCTTTCGTTCGGATCGAGTCCACGGTGTAGATGCTGATCGCCAGCCAGATGAGGGAGAAGGATACCAGGCGTATGCTGCTCATCACTTCTCCATACAGTTTCCAACCAATGAAAAATTGAATACTGGGGCCGATGAATTGCAGGATGCCCAAAGTTGTTAGGCGGATGGTTTTCGCTGCATAGCCGAAGAAAAACAGCGGAATCACGGTCACCACACCCATGGAGAGAATGAGTGCGGTATGACCCCAGCTATTACCAAAAGCTGCTGGCACACTCGCAGATGAATGGATGAGCCATACCAGACCTATGGGAGCCAGGAGAGCTGTCTCTGCCGTCAGGCCTGTTAGCGTGTGGTGGGGCGTGCGTTTTCTAATAACCGCATACAATGAGAAGGTGGTCGCCAGTGCCAGAGCGATCCATGGAATATGCCCCACTCCCACTACTTGGATGAGCACTCCGCCCAACGCCAGCAGCATGGCAAAAATTTGCGCCCGGTTATGACGTTCACCAAACCATAAGGTGCCAAAAAGCATGTTGAGGAACGGATTCAAATAATAGCCCAGCGCTCCCTCAATGATGTGATGATTCAGCGTGGCCCAGACATAGATCAGCCAATTCGATCCGATCATGAATCCGGAGAGCAGCAGCCATCCTGCTGATGCGGGAGAGCGCAATGAATCTATCAACCGTCGCCATTCTCCCATCAGCGCAATGACGGGCAGCAGCACCAAAAGCGACCACACCGTCCGTTGGGCTACAATGTTCAGAGGTGGCAGAAAGCCGAGCTGCTTCCAAAAAATCGGCAGCACCCCCCACATGAAATACGCCATGATCGCTGCCAATACACCGGAACGGGTTTTCTCCACACCCACAGACTGGTGCAGCCCGGTGTGTTTTGAAATCAGAAACACCACCGGCCCCCTATACAGATTGTCGGAATTGGAAGCTGTTCAATCTCCCAGAAACACAAATTCCTCTGCCACCCGGTTCAGCGACCGGCGGGCGATGGGCATGGCTTCTGCGAGGGCGCTCAGTAGATGGCGGGGTGTGTTACCGGGTGCCTGTGGATTTTCCGCTGCGCCACGAAAGGCCTGTTGGGCGAAGGACTCGTAGAAGGTGATGCCCGGTGCTCCATGGCGCTCGCAACGCCGCGTGAGGAAGCCAGGATAGAGACCGGAGAGAACCATGAATTGATTGCCAGCCGCCACTTGGAGGTGGAATCGCATCCGGCCATGGGATGAAGAAATGATGGCGAGGAAATCCGCCGCGTGGGTCAGACCATGTGCGGTGTCCTGAAGCGGATCTGCAGAGGGGCTGCTGATCCGCTTGGCCATCACTCCTGCCACGTAGTCTGCCAGATCTGCATTCGTGAGTCCTGCATCCACAAATGCGTGGCGCACCAGCACATAGAAATAGAAATGGCTGGAGACGCGGAGAGCGGAAGGGGAGTCCAGCAGGGCGCGGAAGACTTCCTTCAGATCCAGGATTTCCCGCAATGCCTGGGGGTCATCCCAGAGCGTTATCAGGTAGTGCCGCTGCTCTCCCGGTGTCAGGACAGCGGATAAAAATTCGAAATCTGCTCCGGTAAAACGATCACGGCTTGACGGTATCCAATGTTCCATCATACCCGCCAAAATAGCAAAAGGTGGGCCTAATTGACGAGAAAAATACTTTGGTGATCTGAAGTAGATCGCCTTAATGCCTTGTAAAACCTAAGTTTTGGCCCCAAACAAGGCTAGGCAGTTTATCCTTGCCCCGAAATAGCTGCCGGAGTATCCCCCGTGGACCCGAGAGGGAAAACCACCACGATGAACATGACCCGGAAATACAAGTCCGTGGCCCTGGCAATCGCCGGAGTCATACTCCTCCCGAGCTGCGCTACCACAAGTAGAGCGAGTTCACAGGCTCAATCCGAGCAGGATTACCACGTCAAAACCGTCCAGCACGGCAAGGCTTCCTGGTATTCCGTTAAAACAAACTACGGCTCCCGCACTGCAAGCGGGGAGCGACTCACCAACACTGGCTACACCGCTGCCCACAAAACCCTTCCCATGGGTACCAAGGTGCGTGTGACCAATGAGTCGAATGGAAAGTCGGAAGTATTAACGATCAATGATCGTGGCCCATTTGTGAAAGGCCGCATCATTGATGTCACCATCGGTTCTGCCGAACGTCTTGGCTTTGCTGGACGCGGCGTCGCCCCAGTCAAAGTTGAAGTCTTGGGCAAAGTGAAATCCGATGATAATAAAGAAGAGTAACTTCCAAACTCTCACCCCTTAACCATGCGGCCCGTCTCCTTCCCCAAGGACGCGGGCCGTTTGTTTTTTGAAAGATGGGATTAGAATAAGGGAATAAAGTTTGGTGTGGCTAATTTTTGGTGGATTGCTATGCATTTCGCCAGCAGATGAGCGAAAAAACCGCGTGGCGTAAAAGTGTGGAGACTCCAAGTCTTCCTGAAATTCATCGAAGCATCCCCTTGCCGGTGACGACTTCCTTCTGGCGGAAGCTGCTGGCCTTTTCCGGCCCCGGCTTTCTGGTGGCAGTGGGTTACATGGATCCGGGAAACTGGGCTACGGATCTGGCGGGCGGCGCGAAGTATGGTTACTCGCTGCTTTCCGTCATCATGATTTCCAATCTGATGGCCATCCTGCTCCAGCACCTGTGCATCAAGCTGGGCGTGGTGACGGGCCGGGATCTGGCCCAAGCCTGCCGGGATCATTACTCGAAGCACACGGTATGGTTTCTGTGGATACTCTGCGAGGTGGCCATCGCTGCATGTGATCTGGCGGAAGTAGTGGGATCGGCCATCGGCCTGCAGCTTTTGTTTGGCATTCCCTTGATCTGGGGCTGTGTCATCACGGCGGCGGATGTGTTGGCGGTGCTTTATCTCCAGCACAAGGGCTTCCGTTACATCGAGGCGTTGGTGGTCACTCTGATTGCCACCATCGGCGGCTGCTTTCTGGCGGAGTTGATTCTTTCCAAGCCAGATATGGCTGGGGTGGCGCAGGGATTCGTGCCAGGAACCCATATCCTCACGAATCCCGGGATGCTCTACATCAGCATCGGAATCCTGGGTGCCACGGTGATGCCTCATAATCTGTATCTCCACTCATCCATCGTCCAGACGCGGCGGTTTGAACGCACACCTCGGGGGAAGAAGGAGGCCATTAAATTTGCGACCATCGATTCCACTTTCGCGCTGATGTTCGCCCTGTTTATCAATGGTGCCATTCTGGTGCTGGCCGCCTCGGCATTTCATTGGTCCGGCCACCAGGAAGTGGCGGAAATTCAGGATGCCTATAAGCTGCTCAGTCCTCTGCTGGGTGTGGGATTTGCCAGTATTCTATTCGGAGTGGCTCTTCTGGCATCCGGGCAGAATTCCACGCTCACCGGCACACTCGCAGGGCAGATCGTGATGGAGGGGTTCATGAATTTCCGCATCACACCCTGGCTGCGCAGATTGATCACGCGCCTGCTGGCCATCATTCCAGCGGTGCTGGTGATCGGTCTCTTTGGCGAAAGTAAAACCACCCAACTTCTGGTGGCGAGTCAGGTCGTTCTCAGCATGCAACTGGGCTTTGCCGTTTGGCCGCTGATGCGTTTCACCGGAGAGAAGGCGAAAATGGGTGAATTTGCCAATGGTCCATGGATCAAAACCATCGGCTGGACCATCACGCTGGTGATTATTTCCCTGAACGTGAAACTGCTCATCGATACCTTTGTGCCCGAAACTTTCCTCAGCGCCATCGGAAGCTTTATTCATCACATGATCTAAGGTAGGGTGATCCATTGGAAACCCACTCTGCCGCCATGTATCGCCACATTCTCATTCCTCTGGAAAACAGCCCTGCGGATCAAACGATACTGGATCACATCCGTCCGCTGGCGCGGATCGCCAATGCGCGGCTGTTGCTGGTGCATGTCGCGGATGGCTGGGTGGCGCGGAATTTTGATCGCTTCCAGTTGGCCGAAAGCGAGGAGATGAAGGAGGATCGGCTCTATCTGGAAATGCGCCAGGGAGAGTTGCGTGCGGAAGGTTTTACCTGCGAGATCCTGCTGGCGTTGGGCGAGCCCGCAGATGAAATCATCCGTTTGGTAAAAGAATGGGAGGTGGATCTCATCGCCATGTCCACCCACGGGCATCGCTTGCTAAGTGATGTTTTTTATGGGAACACCGCCACCAAGGTGCGTCATGCGGTGGATGTCCCGGTGCTGCTGCTCAAGGTTCCCCGTTAGTTGATGCTTGAGGGTGTTAGCGTTTTCCGCTATTAGCGGAATTATGGATCAGGAAACTGTCACTGGCATTCCACGATTGGACGAACCGGCAGGTATCGTCTGTCCCAGTTGTCTTCTGTCCAATCACCCCGCATCACCTTTTTGTGCGGACTGCGGTGCCCCCATCGGAAACTACGCGGCCATTGATCCCATTCAGCGGATTTATGCAGAGGGATTCGCCTACCGCTCTGCGGTCTCCGGACCACCCAAGATAATTATTTTAGTGGGCATGTGGCTGGTGTTTTCTCCCTTTTTGGTGATTGGATTCCTAGGCTTGATCTCAAAAATTCATATTCTGGAAAAAATCATCTATCTTGTGGGATTTCTAATCGCCGTCGCCATCCTGTATCGCGTGACGCTGAACTTCATCGTGAAACGCCGGGCCGTGGATGAAGAAACGGTTGAGGATGATATATAAGGTATGTTATGCTCCTTACCTCTTCTCCAGCCGCTTTTCTATATCACTGATTACTGTATTGGATGATAGCATCAACGGATGCGCGGCGACTGGGAAAGAGACATTCTCAGCACGGTCCCAGACAGAACTCTGGGTGGGGAGAATCATGAGATCCAGCGGGGTGCGATAGGAGATCACCTTGATTTTTCCGAGGCGGTTTTCCGTGGCAGTAAGATGGTTGAGAAGCTCGCTGCCCGGGCGCATTTGCTCGGCTCCCTTTGTGGGATAGAGCCATGCGGTTTTCGTGCCGTGGTGCGGCGATGAGATGGTGATCAAGGTTTCGCAACGCGTCGCTCCCCCCAGCTCCTGCAGGTAGTAACGGCTGATGATGCCGCCCATGCTGAAGCCGATGAGCGTGATTTTTTGATCCGGCCTATAATGGGCATCAATGTCGTGCTTGAGTTGCGCTGCCAGATTTTCCAGTCCACCACGGCCATCCCATGGGGTGAGGGTGGGTGAGTAGCAGGTATAGCCGGATTGTTCCAGCCGCTGCTGCATCAGTCTGAAATGAGCACCGGTATTCATGAACCCATGCACCAATACCACAGCGCGTGGTGGAGCCGGAGCGGGCTTGGCCTCCAGAGTGGGGGCTGCGGTAAATGATGTTAGGAAAAGAAATAAACGGCAGAATCTCATGGCTTTATTAGCCCGGAGGCCATTGGAGTTGGCGCCCACCCAGCAGGTGGATGTGCAGGTGAGGCACGGCCTCGCCTCCATCCGGGCCATTGTTGATCACGAGACGGAAGCCGGACTCATCAATCCCTTCCGCGCAGGCCACGTTTCCTGCGATCAGCAGCAGATGGCCGAGAACGGCTGCATCCTCAGGCTGGGCAAGAGCAATGCGGGTGATCGGCTTGCGCGGCACTATCAGAATGTGAGTGGGTGCCTGGGGTGAAATATCGCGGAAGGCCACGCAAAGATCATCCTCATGGACGATGGTGGCGGGGATCTCCTTATCACAGATTTTTTGGAACAGCGTCTTCTCAGCCATGCACTGGAAGATTGTCATGATAGGGAAATTGTGGCAAGCTCCCGTCCATGGAGCTGGCGGAAGTGACATGTCCCACCTGTTTTGAAGTGTTCGAAGTGGCGGTGCCCTCCTACGAGGAACTGCCTGCGGAAGTGGACTACGATTGTGAAGTCTGCTGCCGCCCCATGGTGATCGTTTTCACCGATGAGGAGGTTTATGCAAAGGGCCTGGGAGATTAGTCTCTGAAAGGGGGGATTCACTCCATTCTCACTTGGTTTAGCGCCACAGATCAATCGCGGCGGGTCAATTCCACGAAGACATCTTCCAGTGTAGGGATGTGGCGGAAAAGGGAGCGCATCGGCCAACCATATTGGGAGGAGAGCTGATGAATTTTCTCACGGGAGTCGGTTCCGGATTCCACCCACACGGTGAACAGTTGCCAGCCATCACTCAAAGGCTGATGAGTGACTTTTTTCACATGGGGGAGGCGGTTGAGCGCTCCGGCTGCCACTTCAGGATCGGCCTGCATTTCCACCTGGATACGGCCGGCAGCCCGCATCTGATGGACCAAATTGGCCGGGGTATCGGCGGCTTTGATTTTTCCGCCATCGATGATGATCACCCGATTGCAGATCATTTCCACTTCCGAGAGGATGTGGGTGGAGATGAGAACCGTGTGGGTCTCCGCAAGGCGGCGGATCAACTCACGGATTTGGCGGATTTGGTTGGGGTCCAGGCCATTGGTGGGCTCATCGAGGATGAGAAGTTCCGGATCATGCACCAGCGCATCCGCCAGTCCCACGCGTTGGCGATAGCCTTTGGAAAGCGTTTTGATCATCTTCCGGCGGACGTGTGAGAGCCCGCAGGTTTCGATCACTTCATTCAGTCGCAGGCGGAGTTGGCTGCCCTTGAGTCCCTTCAACTGGCCGCGGAATTTCAAGTATTCCCGCACCCGCATATCCTCATAAAGCGGCACATTCTCAGGCATATAGCCGATTTTCCGGCGTGCTTCGATGGACTCGGTGAAAATGTCATGCCCCGCGATGGTGGCCGTGCCGGAAGTGGGCGGCAGATAGCCGGTCAACATGCGCAGGGTACTCGTTTTCCCGGCACCGTTCGGTCCCAGAAAGCCGACGATTTCGCCCCGCTCCACTTTGAAGCTGATGCCACGCACCGCTTCGTGGCGGGCGTATTTCTTCGTGAGTTGATGAACTTCAATCATGTTCCGCATGGCTAAAAAGCCTGTTGAAAAACCCGCTTGTACGATTGACGCGACGGGGTGCGCCCCTTAACTAAGCGCTGCGCGTGGCGGGCCAAGCGGGAAATTCGCATATCCTCCACGAAATTCACTCCCATCTCACATGAACTCATCCGTTTCCGCGCGGCTCAACGCTGACTTGTTGGAAGAAAAATACGCACAATGGTGCGAAAACCCACAGTCAGTGGATTCCACGTGGGCTATCTTTTTCGAAGGCTTCGAGCTGGGCGTGGCCCAATTGAAGAGCAAAGAGAGTGCAGCCTCATCTGTGACCGTCTCTTCCGGCCCGGTTTCGGATGATGATCTGGCCTTCTACGGTAAGATTGTGAGCTTGGTATACAATTACCGCACGCTCGGCCACACCCAGGCTGCGATCAATCCTCTGGAGGCACAACCTGAGCGCAACTCCCGCCTGAATTTGGACCAGTTCGGCTTCAAGGAAAGCGATCTGGATCGCGAGGGTTCCAATCCATTTTTCCGCCATGGCGATAAGATGAAGCTGCGCGACATGGTCGCCGCTCTGGAGGCCACCTATTCCGGCAAGATCGGCTTCGAGTTCATGCACATCCATAACACGACCGTCCGCCACTGGGTGCGCGAGCGGATCGAGGGGCATGCCAATCGTGCCGAGGATGACAGCGTCAAAAAAGTCAATGCCCTGCGCTGGGTGCTGGAGGCAGAGATTTTTGAAAAATTCATCGGGAAGAAGTTCATCGGTGAAAAGCGCTTCTCGCTGGAAGGTGGAGAAGGTGCGATGGTGGCGCTGAATGCCGTCCTTGAAAGCTGTCCATCCTTGGGCGTGCTGGAGATCGAGATGGGCATGTCCCACCGTGGCCGCCTGAACGTGCTGGCCAATTTTGTCCGCAAGTCCCTGACGACCATTCTCTACGAATTCACCCCGAACTATGAGCCGGACCTCGTGGCGGGTGATGGCGATGTGAAATACCACCTCGGCTACGAAAGCATCCGCGAAGTGGCGGATGGCAAGGTCCGCGTAAGCCTTGCTGCAAATCCAAGTCACCTCGAGGCTGTCAATTCCATCGTGGAAGGTAAGGCCCGTGCCCGCCAGCGCGTGCTGGGAGATGATGGTGCCACCACGGATCGCAAGCGCGTGCTGCCGATCCTCCTTCACGGAGATGCAGCCTTCGCAGGACAAGGTTCCGTCGCAGAAGTGCTCAATCTTTCCCAGCTTCCCGGCTATCGCACCGGTGGAACGATCCACCTTATCATCAACAACCAGATCGGTTTCACCACCGTGCCTGCAGATGCCCGTTCCTCCGCTTACGCGACGGATGTGGCGAAGATGATCGAAGCACCGATCCTCCACGTGAATGGCGAAGAGCCGATGGAAGTGTATTGGGCCGCACGGTTTGCCCTCGAGTTTCGTCAAAAGTTCGGCCGCGACATTGTCATCGACATGTATTGCTACCGCCGCCAAGGACACAATGAGGCTGATCAGGCCGCATTCACCCAGCCAACGGTTTCCAAGAAAATCGCCGCCCGTCACACCTTTGGTCAGATCTATCGTGACCGCCTCATCGCAGAAGGTGTGCTTTCCCAAGCCGAATCCGACAAGTTGGAGCAATCCATCTGGGATAAGCTGGAGGAAGGTCACCAGAAAATGCTGAAGCTCAGTGAAGCGGGGGACCGCTCCGTCTTCAGTGGCTCCACAGCCATCGCACAGCCGGATTACTCACACGCTCCGGTGCCTACCGGTATTGATCGTGAAAAGCTCCAGCATATTGGCAAGGTTCTCACCACCGTGCCCGACGGTTTCAACCTGAACCCTACCTTGGAGAAACGTTTCATTCCACGCCGTGTGGAAGCTCTGGAAAACGGTGGACCTTACGACTGGGCGTTTGCTGAAGCACTTGCCTTTGGCTCGCTTCTCATCGAAGGCACCCCGGTCCGCCTTTCCGGCCAGGATTGTCGCCGCGGTACGTTTTCCCATCGCCACGCGGTGTTCTACGATTACGAAACCCGTGACCGCTACATCCCGCTCTACCACCTGAGTGACAGCCAGGCGAAGTTCTGCGTTTACAACTCCCTCCTTTCGGAATTCGCGGTGCTTGGTTTCGACTACGGCTACTCGCTTTCCTACCCGAGCATGCTCACTCTCTGGGAAGCCCAGTTCGGTGACTTCTCGAACGGTGCCCAGGTCATCATCGACCAGTTCATTTCTTCTGCAGAGTCCAAGTGGCAGACGCCGAGTGATCTCGTCATGCTCCTGCCGCACGGCTATGAAGGCATGGGACCCGAGCACTCCAGTGCCCGTCTTGAGCGTTTCCTCCAGCTTTGTGCGGAGAAAAATCTCATCGTCGGAAACTTCACCACTCCAGCGCAGTATTTCCACGCTCTCCGCCGCCAGAAGCGCCGCGATTTCCGCAAGCCGCTCATTCTGATGACGCCCAAGAGCTTGCTCAGCCGCGCCGAGGCCGTTTCCCAGGAAAGCGATTTCCTGGAAGGTACCTGCTTCCAGGAAGTGCTGCCTGATACGAAGCAATTCAACAATCCGCTGGACGTCTCCCGCGTGATCTTCTGCTCGGGCAAGGTGTATTACGATCTCGCCGCCTACCGTCAGGAAAAAGGCTACGAAAACGCGGCCATCATCCGCATCGAGCAGCTTTATCCATTCCATCGTGAAATGGTGGAAGCCATCATTGGACAATATTCGAATGCCTCCAGCTTTGTCTGGTGTCAGGAAGAACCACGGAACATGGGTGCATGGACTTACATTTCTCCTCGCCTTGAAGTTGCAGTGGGACAAAAACTTCTCTTCGCTGGCCGGGGCCCTGCTTCCAGTCCTGCGGAAGGTTCCAAAGCCATGCACTACCGCGAACAAAAAGCTCTGCTCGCCCAAGCTTTTGAACTCTGATTTCTTACCACTTCCCAACGCTCCTTCCTTCCTGATCCCATGTCTTTAGACGTCAAAGTTCCCGCCGCAGGCGAATCCATCACTTCCGCCAACGTTGCCAAATGGCACAAGAAAAGTGGTGATTCTGTTAAAAAAGGTGAAATCCTCGTAACCTTGGAAACCGACAAGGTTTCCAACGAACTGGAAGCCAGTGCGGATGGAGTTCTGAAAATCATCGTGGGTGAGGGCGAGGAAGTCGCCATCGGCACCGTCATCGCTCAACTGGAAGGTGAAGTCGCTGCTGCGGAGGCTCTCGCTCAAGCATCGGCCCCCGCCGTGGCGGTAGCTCCTGCTCCAGTGGCTCCGGGTGCTGTGGTGGAACTCAAGGTGCCTGCTGCCGGTGAATCCATCACTTCAGCAAACGTCGCCGTATGGCGTCGTAAGGAAGGCGATCTCGTTTCCCAAGGAGAGGTTTTGGTAACCCTCGAAACGGACAAGGTTTCCAATGAACTGGAAGCACCTGTGTCCGGTCGCCTCAAGATCATCACTCCGGAAGGGGAGGAAGTTTCCATCGGTGCGGTCATCGCCACCATCGATACGGGAGTTGCAGCCAGTGCCGCTCCGACCCCTGCTGCGCCTGTTTCAGCAGCCCCGCCTGCTGCTCCGGCCGTCGCTACTCCAGTTGCTACGGAAGAACCCCGTGTGAAACCGGATTTCAGCGCTGCTCTTTCACCATCGGAGCGCCCTGTGACTGCTCAAGCCAGCCAGGATGGCCGCACGACGCGCAAGAAAATGTCCATGCTGCGCCGCAAGATCGCCACACACCTGGTGAATGCCCAGCAAACGGCTGCGATTCTCACCACCTTCAATGAGGTGGACATGACTGCTGTCATGGAGCTCCGCAAGGCCGTGCAGGATGACTTTGTGAAGAAGCACGGTGTGAAGCTCGGTTTCATGTCCTTCTTTATCAAGGCCGTGACTCAGGCTCTCAAGGATGTTCCCCAGCTCAATGCCCAGATCGATGGGAATGACATCGTGGAGAATCATTTCTACGACATCGGCGTGGCCATCGGTACGGAAAAGGGGCTCGTCGTTCCTGTTCTGCGGGATGCGGATAAAAAGGGCTTCGCCGAGATCGAAAAAGACATCCTCGACTACGCCAAGAAGGCCAAGGATGGAAAGATCACCATCGAAGACCTCACCGGCGGTGTGTTCACCATTTCAAACGGCGGCACCTACGGATCGCTCCTCAGCACTCCAATCCTCAACCCTCCACAGAGCGGCATCCTGGGCATGCACACCATTCAGCAGCGCCCTGTCGCTCTCAATGGTCAGGTCGTCATCCGTCCGATGATGTATTTAGCCATGAGCTATGACCATCGCCTGGTGGATGGTAAGGAAGCCGTGACTTTCCTCATTCGCATCAAGGAGTGTCTTGAGAATCCTACCCGTCTCCTGCTGGAGATGTGATCCGGTAATATCTTACTTCAAGAAAAGCGGTGGTCCTCGGATCACCGCTTTTTTTGCACCCCGCCTCCTTATTCCAGATTCAGCGTCTGTCTCACCAGCGTCGCTACAAATTCCGCCTGTTCACGGGCCTGAAAGTAGCCCGTGACGTACCTTTCCTTGCGGGAGGGATCCACATACATCACTCGATAGGAACGGCTGCCCTTGCTGCCCACGCGCTCCCTCACCAGGATATCCGTGATTTGATCGCAGCGGATGAACTTGTTCCCTGGCCATGGCAGTGGGCTCGTTTTCACCTCCACTCCTGATAGGGAAATGGTGATGTCCGTTTTGTTGAAAAAGGAAGCGATGACATAATACGTCAGCCCTATACCCACAGCCACATGTAGTAGGGGAAACAGCTTCATGATCAAGGGTGCACCGGGCCGGGTAGCCATCGCATACCAAAAGATCAGAAATCCATCCCAGGCGATCATGAAAAACACCAGAGGGATCAGGATCCAGCTCATCCACACCTTGCGGACCACTTGGCCGGATGCGCTGGGGATCAGATCAAGACCTTGAGGGATGGAGGGAGGAATCATGGGATTGCTTGATATGCATTCCAGATCCGTATCCTTCTGGGGAGCTTTATTTCAGACAGCAAGGGGGAAACTTATGCCGGAAATATCCATTGACCCTGTAGTGAGCTACAGGATGTATGGTGATGCAGTGAAAGAGAAAACCGATGTCACATGGACACGCTCCGCCCTGGCCGGGGAGGCAGGGGTGGGTGTGGAAACCCTACGTTTTTATGAGCAGGAGGGATTGCTGGACGAGCCGCAGCGGAATGCCTCGGGCTATCGCATTTACCGGATGCCGGATCTTGAACGATTGCTTTTCATCCGCCGTTCCCAAGGTCTGGGATTCAGCCTTCAGGACATCAAGCAACTGCTCAAGCTCACAGGAAATATACTCACTCCAAGGAAGGATGTGCGGGATTTCGCTGAGGCTCGTCTGACCGTGATCCGTCAGAAGATCGAGGATCTGAAAGCTATGGAGAGCGCTCTAGATTCCTTGATTCACCAATGCAATGGTAAGGGGGCGCTAACCGGCTGTCCCATCGCCGACTTTATGAAGGATTCAAAAGGAGGGTGCCATCATGAGTGATTGCTGCCATACACCAAAACCCGAGCCCAAAAGATCATGCTGTTCCGGGCATCAGGAGGAGGTTACGCCTCCCGCCAATGCCAGGTATTTCTGCCCGATGTGTCCGGGCGTGGAATCGAACAAGCCGGGTGATTGCCCAAAATGCGGCATGTCTCTTGAGCGGAACCCAGCGTGGAAGCCTGAGGAAAGAGCCATCTATACCTGCCCGATGCACCCGGAGATCCAGCAGGAGCATCCCGGCGATTGCCCCAAGTGCGGGATGGCCTTGGAGGCTTCCTTCACGCAATCCGCCGAGGAAGAAGGGGAGGATGAAGCCTCTGTTCTACAGAAAAAGTTTTGGCTCAGCCTGATTCTCACGCTGCCGGTATTCGTGCTGGCGATGGGAGAAATGGTCCCGGCCTTACGATCCTACGATGGATTGCACGGAGTCTCATCTGCCTGGGTGCAGATGATTCTGGCCACGCTGGCCATTCTTCTTCCTGGCTCCTTCATCATGGTCCGGGCCTGGAGGTCTTTGGTTTTCCGCAGCTTGAATATGTTCACGCTGCTGGGATTGGGGATCGGTGCCGCATGGCTTTACAGCATGGTGGCGGTGATCAGGCCGGATGTATTCCCCCATCACTTGCGGCATGATGGGGGAGCGCCTCTTTATTTTGAGACGGTAGCGGTGATCATTACCTTGGTGATCCTGGGCCAGTGGCTGGAGGCCAGAGCAAGAAGCCGGACGGGTGCTGCCGTGCAATTGCTCCTTGGGCTTGCGGCAAAGACTGCCCGCCGCGTGGTGGAAGGCCGGGAGGAAGACGTTCCATTGAATGCAGTGAGCTCCGGCGATCTGCTGCGTGTCCGGCCCGGAGAGAAAATCCCAGTGGACGGGGTGCTGATAGATGGCTCCAGCACGGTGGATGAATCCATGATTACGGGTGAGCCTCTGCCCGTTTCCAAAAAAGCAGGAGATACCCTGGTGGGTGCCACCCTCAATCAAACGGGAGCATTTCTCATGCGGGCGGAGAAAGTAGGCACGGATACGCTGTTGTCCCATATTGTCGAGATGGTGGCTGCTGCGCAGCGCAGCCGTGCACCCATTCAGCGGATTGCGGATCAAGTGTCCGGGTGGTTTGTTCCGGCGGTGATTCTTGCCGCCGTACTCACTTTCTTCGGTTGGATGAGTTGGGGGCCGGAAGATTGGCTGGCTTATGCGATCTCAAACAGTGTGGCGGTACTGATCATTGCCTGCCCATGTGCTCTAGGACTGGCCACCCCCATGTCGATCATGGTGGGTGTGGGCAAGGGCGCCCAGATGGGTGTGCTGGTGCGGGAAGCCAGCGCCTTGGAACAGGCGGGGAAAATCACGCATCTCGTCACTGATAAAACCGGCACGCTAACAGAAGGTCGCCCGGTGGTGCGGTCTGTTCGTTCGGCCATTACCGGACAGGAAAATGAGTTGCTCGCCCAAGCAGCAGCCTTGGAAAAACTAAGCGAGCATCCGCTTGCTCATGCGATGATCACCCGTGCTGCCGAGGAGGGGCTGACGCTGGAGGCAGTGGAGCATTTTCAATCCATCACGGGCTCCGGGGTAGAAGGTGTGATCGGTGGCTCAACGGTCCGCGTGGGCAAGCGTTCCTGGCTCAGTGGCACAGGCATCGCTGTTCCCGAGGTTCTCATTGCTGAGGCGATGGATCTGGAAAACCAAGCGCACTCGGTCATCTGGATCGCGGTCGATTCCACTATTTCCGGCTTCATCGCAGTGTCAGATCCTATCAAGGAGTCCACACCTGCCGCCATCAAGGCGCTTCATGAAATGGGAGTGAAAGTCATGATGCTCACGGGAGATAATGCTGGTACGGCATACATCGTAGCTAAAAAGCTGGGGATTGATGACGTGCGGGCAGATCTGTCACCCGCTCACAAAAGAGAGGCTGTGAAAAGTCTGCGCGGGCCTGGAGTAATCATCGGCATGGCGGGCGATGGCATCAATGATGCTCCCGCACTCGCAGAAGCAGATGTAGGTATCGCCATGGGGACGGGAACCGATGTGGCCATTCAAAGTGCAGGGCTCACCTTGGTAAAAGGAAACCTTCAGGGTATCGTCCGCGCTCTCATTCTCAGCAGGCAGGTGATGAAGAATATCCGGCAGAATCTGTTCTTCGCGTTCATTTATAACATGATCGGCGTGCCGCTCGCCGCCGGCGTGATGTATCCACTAACAGGATGGCTGCTTAATCCGATGGTCGCTGGTGCCGCCATGGCTCTCAGCAGCGTTTCCGTCATTGGAAATGCGCTGCGATTGAGAAATCTGCCGGTGGACTGAAAAAATCTCAGTCTTCCAGGCAAGCCGTGCCGTAGAGCGTGAAGCCGGTGGATTCCTCGATCTGGATATTGAGGATCTGGCCGGTGAGTCGCTCGGGATCACCATCGAAAATCACGATCTTGTTCTGGGAAGTGCGGCCGGAAAGACGGGAGGCGTTGTTCTTGGACGGTCCTTCGCAGAGTACCTGCTGGCGGGTGCCCACCAATGCGGCATTGCTGGCAATGGCGAGACGGTCCACTACGGCCAGCAGACGCTGGTTGCGGTCTTCCTTATCCATCTCGGAAAGTTGCTCATCCATCTCGGCTGCGGGAGTATTCCGGCGTTTCGAGTAACGGAAAACAAAGGCATTATCAAACTTGAGACGTTCCACGGTAGCCACCGTGGCTTGGAAATCTTCTTCCGTCTCACCGGGAAAGCCGACGATGATGTCCGTCGTAATGGCGATGCCCGGTCGGGCGGCCTTCATCTTCTCACAAATCTCGACGAACTTCTCGTTCTTATAAGGGCGGCGCATCACTTTGAGGATGCGGTCCGAGCCACTCTGCATTGGGAAATGGATGTGGGAGCAGAGCTTCGGCAGATAAGTGAAGGCGGCGATGAGATCATCGCGGTAGCCGATCGGGTGAGGAGAGGTGAAACGGATGCGCTCGATGCCCTCTACTTCATGAACGGCCTCCAGCAGTTGAACAAATGGAGACTTGCCATCGATTTTAGGGAACTCCGTGCGTCCATAGAGATTTACAATCTGGCCCAGCAGGGTGATTTCCTTCACCCCATGAGCGGCAAGGTGGCGGACTTCCCCGACAATGTCTGCAATGGGGCGCCCGCGTTCTTTGCCACGCGTATCAGGCACGATGCAGAAGGAGCAACGCATGTTGCAGCCCTGCATGATGGAGACGAAGGCACTGGCCTCCTTCGGCTTGGGAAGGTGATCGCGGATCGTGTTCTGCGAGCCTTCTTCCTCCGCGGTATCGCAGACGCTGGTTCCGCGAAGAGAATAAGTAGGATCATCCATCCGCGCTTCCAGGCGTTGCTTGAGGATGGTGTCCACATATTCAAAAACCTTGTGATACTTCTGGGTACCCACGACGACATCCAGACTCGGCACTGACTTGAAAAGCTCATCGCCACGCGATTGAGCCATGCAGCCCATGAAGCCGTAAACGATGTGACGTCGCTCACGGCCATTATGCATCATGTTTCCCATCTTGCCGATCGCCTTCTGCTCGGCCTGATCCCGCACGGAGCAGGTATTGATCAGGATGGCGTCTGCGTCCTTTTCATCAGTGGTAGGAGTGTAGCCACCCTCCACGACCATACGCACGACTTGTTCCGAGTCGCGCTCGTTCATCTGACAGCCGTAGGTCTTGACGTAAACTTTAGGCATTTCCGGGAATCAAAAAAGGATGGGCTGGAGCGGGGCAGTCACCACGCTCCATGATCGCGTTACGCTAGCTTGAGGCGTGCGTCGGAGGCGAGTTTTTCACTCAGCTCCGGCCAGCCACCCTGGACCTGAAGATTGAAGCAGTGGAGGTAAACGGTGAGGAGCTTCGGATCGAATACATCCACCAGGCGATCAATCGTGGAATTGAGGCGTTCTGTATCCAGCTTCTTCGGCAGATCACCGACGACTGCACCCTTGCCATCGTGGGGGATGCCCAGACCATCGCAGAACATCGCCAGCAGTGATTGCTGGGCAGCCATGAGATAGGCTTGGAGCACTTGTTCGCCGATGGAATCCGTTGCACGGATTTTCAGCGTCTTGTGAACCCATGCGTATTGATCCACCATGGATTTCTTTTCTACGAAGACAGGGCGGAGCTTGCGGTTTGCCGCCAGGGCGGAGACGGCGGACTTATAGACATTCCGATCATTGGCTCGAAACCAATCGAGAATTTGAGCAACGAAGGCGGAATCGACTTGGGTAAAAATTTCGTGGGCGTTCACGGCGTGGAGGTGAGAATTGCGGTCGCGCAGTCAATGCATTCCAGAGCGACGTGGCAAGGGCGGAGAATCGTCAGTTTTACCCCCCGAAAACTGCAATCAGTAAGGCGATGAGAAAAACGCCTGCCGAAACGATGATTCCAGCGCTGAAGATCAGCATCCGGCCTCTGCCGAGAGGTGTTCCCTGGCGGACAAGGCCGCGCCAATAAAGCTCGGTCAAAGGGCCGAGAAAAAACATGATATTGGCAGCGATCGCCACCAGAATGCTCAGGGTAATACCCACATTCAAGGGCAGATGCATTCTTACGAGCCATATAGCGAGAATGCCCAGCCCAGGCAGAATCAGGATGCTGTTATAAAGCAGCCGAAGCTTTTCCCATCCCTGCACCAATTCACTTAGAGATGCGGGGGCCTTAGGCGGAATGTCCTGCGCAGACGCGGGCGGGGTATAAGGATTCCTTTCCGGCATCAGTGGATTTTTTATTGAACACCCAATACTTTGGCGGGGCTGGCATTCCCGAAACGATCCAAGGCCGTCACTGCAATCGAGTCGGCACGCTGGATGGTGATCCCGTTCGCTCCGGCTGGAACGATGCGCACCGTCCGCCATGTGTCGCCATAGCGGGCCTGCACGGCGATTTTGGCGGTATTTCCATTCGCCTGCCAGTGGATCGCGGTTCCCTCTCCCTGCACGGAGGCCCCCACGCTTGGAGCTGCTGGGGCATTTCCATTGATCCATGGCATGGGGGGAATGGCAGCGGGCTGGGTGTAGATGCTGGCAAGTTTGGTGGCGATACCGCCTTTGTTGGTCACCAGGCTTTTCGCGCTCCAGTGGATGTGGCCATTCCAATTCCGCCCGATTTTCCGGGAAAGATTGATTTGGTTGGTAATTTCCGCTGCCGGGCGACCGGGATCTTCCTTGGAATTGATCCGCTCGGTCGCGATTCCCGGCCACACAGGGCGATCACCCTGCTGGCGCCACCAGTTGAGCAGCAGGGAGTAGCTTTGCTTGCGCGGAGAATCACGCCAGTAGAGCTGTGGGGCCAGGTAGTCCACCCAGCCGTTGTTCAGCCACTTCCGCGAATCGCACGCCAGCTCCTCATAGCTGTTCAGTCCGGCTTCGATGCCGCTGGGAACGCCCGGTTGCCAGATCCCGAAGGGGCTGATGCCCACGCGCACCCATGGTTTCTGCCGCTTCACTGCAGAATAGAGATTGCTCACAAAACCATCCACATAGGCGCGGCGTTGGGATGGGCTTTTCCCATCATTGAAGGTGAGGCTGCCGGATGGATAAGGATAGAAGTAATCATCCATGTGCACGCCATCGATGTCGTAACGTCTCACCACATCCAGAATGACATTCAGCGCCCGTGCACGCGTGTCCTGCTGGGAGGGATCACACCACGTCATGGTGCCGTAGCGCTTGGTGATCTGCGGGGAGGTGCGGGTTACGTGATTTCCTGCTGGATTTTGGGAATTGTTGGAAAGCGCGCGGAATGGGTTGAACCATGCGTGCACCTCAATGCCGCGTGCATGGGCTTCCCGAATGCAGAAGGCCAGGGGATCGTATCCCGGAGAGGCCCCCATGCGTCCGGTGAAGGATGAGGACCACGGCTCCAGTGGAGAGGAGTAGCATGCATCACACTGCGCCCGCACCTGAAAGACAACGGCGTTCATTTTCAATGCCACCAGCTTGTCCAGAATCCCGCGCAGTTCGGCCTGTTGGGTGCCGGAACTCAGTCCCGGAGAGCTCGGCCAATCGAGATTGTAAATGGTGGCGATCCACGCACCGCGAAATTCCCTTGCGAGTTGGGGCGGGCGTTCATTCACCGGCGCATAATTCTGCGCGGTCGCAATGGCGGACATTCCCAAGGTAAACAGCCAGACAGCCAGACGGATCATGCCCCGGACCCTGAGCTATCATTTCAGGAATTTCCACTCCTGAGTTCTTCTTTCTGAGGGATTCCCGGATGATTCAGGGCAGACTATCCATGAATCATCCGGGGTGCCATGCTACACATCCCTGAGTAGGCTTAGAAACCAATGAATGAGCAATGTTCTGAGTAACGCATTGCATAATGCGTGCCAACTTCTCTGACTGAAGCTTTCGTTTGATTCCTGGGTTTGATTTAATGAATGTCTGTCTATTGCGCCTAAATTAAATGAGGTGTAACTGTTAAGAGTGAACCGATTTTTTGTATCTATGATGCTATGGCTGGGATTATTGATTCCGGCGAATGCAATTAAGATTCAATTGAATTATACGTATGATACGAATAATTTTTTTAGCTCTCCAGACCGCAAGGATGCATTACAGGCCGTAGCGAATTTTTATGAAAAACTGCTAACAGATGAATTGTTGGAAATCAATAATTCTACTTTTGGCGGCAGTCCCTCGTGGACAGCTCGTATGGCCAATCCTTCTGCTGCGAGTGGTTTTATCGATATTCCGAATTTGGTAGTTCCAGCCAATACATTGATTGTGTATGTGGGATCTTGGGATATGCCTGCCAGCTCCGGTGTGGGAGGGGCTGGAGTTTCAAATTATCCCGCAGGGCAATCTGCTGCGTGGATTAATCGAATCACCAGTCGGGGCCAATCCGGAGCGTTGACATCACCAGCTACGGATTTCGGACCTTGGGGCGGGTCATTAGCATTTGACACTACCCCTATCCGTCCATGGAGGTTTTCAACTACCTCATCAGCCAATAATACATTACCCTTCATATCCATTGCTCTTCATGAAATGGGGCATTTGCTCGGTTTTGGAACCTCAGCATCTTGGAGTGCCAAAATAACTAGTGGAACATTTAGAGGGATCAATGCAGTCCAGTCATATGGTGCCAATGTCCCGCTTTACGGCGATAATGCCCATTGGCGAGATGATGCCAAATGCCTTGCAACAGGCTATGATCCTACGAATTCAAACAATGTATTGAGTGAGGCTTATGGAAGTTTTGGGACGCCGCACGGGATAAGTCAGATTGCTTTGATGGACCCATCCCTATGCTCCGTCGGATCAGTCCACAAAGTAATGACCGATCTGGATATTTCCGCCCTTCGTGATATAGGGTGGCAGGTTGATGTTCCTGTTGCATTAGCTTCTTCTACCTTTGATTCTGCTTCATATACTTACAATTTTACTTGGCCAAGTACTACAGGTTTTACTTATAGAATAGAAAGGAATTATACCCTTTCCGGCTTATGGACTATCCTGAATACCCAGAATGGGAATGGAAATATCCTGACGTTCACCACTCCCTCTACCTCCGGCCAGCCGAGAGCGTTTTATCGATTAAATGCCCAGCCTATGTCCACCATTGTGGCAGCGCAAAAAACCAAGGCTCTCGTTCTTCCGTCTTCCAGTAATGCAAATCCTGTAGTCATCGACACTTGCTATTATTCGGAGGTTCTTAATGAAGAATAAGCACTTTTGTTCGCCAAAAAGTTGAATGGTTCTAATTTCGGCCATGGCAAATCTTCTGGCGGATGAGACTTCACCCTACCTGCTCCAGCACGCTCACAATCCTGTCGACTGGCAGCCGTGGAGTGAGGCTGCGTTTTCACAAGCGCGGGAAGAGGGAAAACTCGTATTTTTATCCATTGGCTACTCGACCTGTCACTGGTGCCATGTGATGGAGCGGGAGAGTTTTGAAAATGAGCGCGTCGCGGCGGTGATGAACCACCATTTCGTGAATGTGAAGGTGGACCGTGAGGAACGGCCGGATCTGGATGCTGTTTACATGGCATTCATTCAGGCGACCACCGGACAGGGCGGATGGCCGATGAGTGTGTGGCTGACGCCGGAAGGAAAACCCGTGTTTGGCGGGACTTATTTCCCGCCGGAAGATCGCCATGGCCGGCCAGGATTCACGAAAATCTGCCATGAATTGGGACGTTTGTGGCGGGATGACCGTCAGAAAATGATCCAGAGTGGGAAAAAGGTGATGGCCCATCTGAAGCAGCAGGCCGCTGAGGTGGTGACGTTGCGAGGGGTGCCGGATGCCCGCGTCTTCGGTGATTTCCTGGATCGTTGTGAAGCGATGTTCGATGCGGAACTGGGCGGCTTCGGGGGGGCGCCTAAATTTCCCCGTCCTGTGGTGGTGCGCGCTCTCATGCAGTTGTCGGAGCGGTTTGGCCGGAAAACCGAGGAGGGAGAAATGGCGTGGAATATGAGCCGGTGGACATTGCGAGCGATGGCCGCGGGCGGGATGCATGACCAACTGGCGGGCGGATTCCACCGCTACTCGGTGGATCGCTACTGGCATGTGCCACATTACGAAAAAATGCTCTATGATCAGGCGCAACTCGCGCACGCCTATCTGGATGGTTGGCAGATCAGTGGGGACGCGTCCTTTCAAGAAACCGCAGAGGGGATTTTCAGCTATCTGCTCCGGGACATGCGCGATGAAGGAGGTGCCTTTCATGCGGCGGAGGATGCGGACAGCCTGCCATCACCGGAGGCAGATCATAAACGCGAAGGGGCCTACTGGACATGGGAGGTGAAGGAAATCTATCAAATTCTCGATCCCAAAACGGCTGCGATCTTCTCCGCTGCCTACGGTGTGCAGACGGAAGGAAATGCCCGGCCAGAGAGTGATCCGCACCACGAATTGGAAGGACAGAATACTCTCTACCGTGCCGTGCACGTGAAGGATCTGGCAGCGCAGTTTGACATGACGGAGGAGGAAATTTCAGCCACTCTGGTAGTTGCTAGATCTCGTGCATTAAAGGCGCGTTCAGATCGTCCACTGCCACACCGGGACGACAAGATTGTGTCAGCTTGGAATGGCTTGGCCATAGGAGCACTCGCTCGTGGTGGCCGTGTTTTGGAGCGGCCGGATCTGGTAGCTGCAGCCGTAGAGGCAGCACAATTCCTCCGGCAGCATCTATGGGATGGAAGCATTCTCTTCCGCAGCTATCGCCAGAAGCGGGGAAATGTTTCGGGGTTCCCAGCGGATTACGCATTCGTCATTTCCGGGTTGATAGAGCTTCATGCCGTGGATTCATCTGGCGGTTGGCTGGAATGGGCGCATGACCTCCAGCAGAAAATGGATGCCGTTTTTTGGGATGCCGAGCAGTCCGGTTACGTGATGCGTCCGGCATTGAAGGGTGAGCACCTGCTGGTCATCCGGGAAGACTATGATGGTGCAGAGCCGGCACCCAATCATGTGGCACTGGAAAATCTATTGAAGCTGGCCATTCTGCTGGATATGCCGGAATATGAAAAGCGTGCGGAGGCACTGTTGCGTGCAGGCTCACGGGCATTGGAAACGCAGCCCTTTGCCGTCCCGCTGCTTTTGGCCTCACTTGATCTTCATGAGCGAGGGGTAATGAAATTCCAAGTGCCACCAGCCATGGCAAAGGAGCCCATCCTCCGCACCAGCTATTTCCCCCGGGCTGTTTTTACGCCGGGAACGGGAAGTGAAGTGATCCTGTGTGAAGGAATGGCTTGCCGTCCCTGGACGTTCTCAGAGTGACACCATTTTGAGTTAAATCCGTCAGGAAAGCCGGTGATTTGAGATAATCGAGCTCAGCTTGGCGGAAGGGAGATATGGGATCCGTGGAATCATCTGCGGCCCGCCCCGGGTGGCACATGACCAGTGTGTCATCTTCACTGTTGGCCAGGATTTTCCTGAAAAACCGGTCGAAATCAAATCCACCCCTGTAAGGTCTGAAGCCTGAGAAGTGCGGATTGAATGCCAGCCCTGCCCGGTGGACTGCACTTTCAAATCCACTGGTGATTCCGCGGATGATGATACCCTTAATGGATAAGGCAGAAGTGGTGGGAAGTCTCACCCATGCGTGGGGATTCCGTTTTGCCGTTTCTTCCAGCACCACTTCGCGAATAACAGGAAACGCATGCACATGCTGGTGCCCATCCACGAATTCCGGTGGCTGCCCGTAATGCTTTTCAAATGAATCCCACTGGCGGATGAACAGATTCCGGATCACCGGGATGTTCAAATTGGAGGTTAAGGAGTCTTTCATCAACTCCCGCACGGAAAGGTGGCTTCCGTCAAAATCGTGAGTGAGATTAAAGTGCAATCCCACCTGCGCGCTGGCGTTCGTGGCTTTCATCCTCACTGCCATTTCCGGCCAGAAGAGAGACTCCGTCATGCATGAGACAGCACCTAACCGATCTGAGGCAACAAGTTCCAGAATGCCCTCACTGATCGGCAGCGATTGGGCAAAGTCATCCGCACACAAGGTGATCCGTTTCATGATGCAGGCGTGAATACCCACAACCGCGAGGCCGTGTAGGTGAAGATTGCCACAGTGATCAGCACAAGAGCGAGAGCCACCCGGTAATCCAGATCGGTGGCTTTAAGAAGAACCATGTACAGTCCCTCGTTGATCGCGAATGAGCCTAACGAAACAAACAACATCCTGCCGTAATCACTGCGGTTTCCTGTTGCCTTGAATGTCCATGTCCGGTGGCCCAGATACGTCACTTGAAATGCCACGGCAAAGCCGAAAACATTGGCAGCCCACGGCGGCATCCCGAGTGAAACTAAAAAAATCACCACACCCAAATGCACTGCCGCTGCTGCCGTGCCTACGCAGCCAAACCGTAAGAGCTGTGAGATCATTTCTTCGGGAAGCCGTGTTTTTCAGAAACCAGGTAGTTCGGGCGGTGCTTCACTTCATTGAAAATCCGCGCCACGTACTCACCCAGGATACCGATGGAGAGCAATTGCACTCCGCCCAGAAAAGTCACAGCTACTGCCAGAGTGGACCAGCCCGGCACCGGGTTTCCATAGATCAAGGTATGAGCCACGATGTAGATGGCATAAATGATCGCCAAGCCAGAGATCACGGAACCTACCCCTACCCATAGTCTCAGTGGGAAGGAACTGAATGAGGTAAGTCCCGTCATGGCCAGATCGAACAATTTCATGAAATTGAAACTACTGGAACCGGCCCGCCTTTCCTCCACCGTGAATGGAATGCCGATGGAGCGGAAGCCGACCCAACTATAGAGCCCTTTCATAAAACGGTTCCGTTCCGGCAGATCCCGGAGAGCCTTAACCACCTTACGGTCGAGTAGGCGGAAATCTCCAGCATTGGAGGGAATATCCACCGATGCACCCCGGCTGAGAGCCTGATAGAAAAGCCGGTTGAACTGACGCCTTACCGGTGGGTCTGTCTTTCTGTCCGTGCGGATGGCATAGACCATTTCATAGCCTTGCTGCCAGTGGTTGATGAACTCATCGATGACCGGGAAAGGGTGCTGGAAATCTGCATCCAGGATGACCACCACTTCGCCCTCCGCCTCTTCCAGTCCCGCACTGATGGCTGCTTCTTTGCCGAAATTTCTGGAAAGACCGATCAGTTGGATAGGCAGTCCACCGGATGCCGCGATCACTTCCAGCCCGGTGTTATCCTTGCTGCCATCATCCACCACGATCACATCGTAGTGATCCGTCAGGCCGGACAAGTGGGCGCACAATGAGTTCAGGAATAATGTGATGCCCTCGGATTCATTATAGGCAGGCACCACACAGGTGATCCATGGTTTCACCGTGGATCTTTGTGAAGAGGTTTGTACGGAGACAGACTGTTGCATGACTTTCATGTTAGTTGCCGATAGGTTGGGTATGGGCAGGATCAATGCCTGCCATCACGGGAGTGTCGGTGCGTTCCACATAAAGCGCAGACTTAGGTCCCCATTGACCGATGAGAATGAGATGACTCTGGGCGAGAACGGGCAGCTCTTTGTAATATTTTGGCTGGGTAGCCACAAAAAGACGGCCGGGTGCCTCAATGCGCTTCAGCAGTTCATCCAGAGATTCCGTTGTTTCAGCGCGGCCATCCGTATAAAATTCCGCCGAGTATTTCCGATCACGGAAGTATAACAGATTGTCCTCGTTCTTGCAGCGTTCCTTATAGGCCTTTACCAGTTCCCGTTCCGATTGCTTGGGTGAATTCTGCGGTAGGATAATGGACACGGTGATTGCCCAAAGGGTGATCACTGTACAGGTGGCGATCAGTGCTGGATGGAGAGGATGGAAGCGCCATGGTGTTTTTTGCTGGGATCTGCGCCAGCAGATTTCCGTGAGCAAAAGGGCAATCGCAGGCAGAGCCGGCAGCGGATAGGTGGCAATGATATTGCGGGCAGGGGAGAAGAAAACCAGGGGCCACAGAGCCCACAGAGCCCAATAGAGTCCGCGCCCATTATCTGCCCATGCCCAGTTTTTCAGGTTCCGCCATTGCCTGATGGGGGCAGCCAGCAGCCCCAGACACCATGGGAAGGTCGCGATCAGCGCATAGATCCAGATCATGCCCAATCGCTCGGAATGGGCTTTTCCATAAAGGTCACCTTTCCATTTGGTAATGGTGAATCGGCGGATGTGCTCTCCTACGATGAAGTAATCGATGAATCCGGGAGTGCGCTTTTCAGCCATCACATACCACGGAACGGCCAGCAGCAGCATGAGCAGGGTGCCGGAAACCCAGGGAATCCTTTTCCACACATGCCGCCACTGACGCGTCAGCAGGCAACTAACAAAAATAGGTGGTCCGGCGATGACCAGAGCCAGCGGCCCTTTGGCCAAAAGCCCGATGGCCAGACCGATGAAAAAGGCGTAGCCCCACATGCGGGATTTTTCCGTCAGGGCGAAGCGGTAGCTTACCATCGCCAGGGTCGTGCCCAAGAGCAGCGCGAGATCAGTCATCACTGCAGCGGAGCAGTAGAAGAAAAGAGGGCATGCCATCAGCAGGGTGGCAGCGATGAGCCCCATGTTGGTTGAGCGGAATTCGCGCCGTGCCGTGTGAGCCACCAGTGCCAGAACAACCAGTGCCGCGAGAAAGATAAAAATCCGGGAGCCAAACTCATTTGCCCCGAAAAGCTGGATGCCCAGCGCGGACATCCACATGGAGAGTGGTGGCTTGGCCCAGAAGGGCACCCCATAGGAAAACTGCGGTGTTACCCAGTTTCCTGTTTCCGCCATTTTCCGGGCGATCTCCGCATACCGTGACTCGGAAGGATCACAATGGGGAGCCAGAACCAGCAGTACCAGACGGCAGAGAAGTAAACTTACCAGAAAAAATGAAACCCAGTAGGTAGCTTTGTGGCGGGCGCTGGAAGATGGAAGCTGCGTCATTGATGACGCCACAGATAGCAGAAGGAAAATGAGAACTTGGTGAGAGCCCTGTCTTTTTCGGGAAACTGCTGCTTAAGGCAATGAAAGCGTAAAAGCGATTTCCGTTTCAGATGCACGGGAGGCCGTCAGGTTTCCTCCCATGGTGCGTGCTGCCTCCCGGCTGAGAGTCAGGCCGATGCCCAGATGGGATGCCGCATCATGGCGGGAGGTTTCCCTGCGGAAAAGCGGCTCGAACATGCGCTCCAGATCGTCCGGAAAATCATCCACTGCATTGGTGATTCTGATTTCAGTGCGCCCTTCTGCCTGGGCCAGCGCCACCTGCACGGTGCTGGATGCCTTTGCATAGGAGCGGGCGTTGTCCAAAAGATTGTTCAGAACAATCTGAAGAAGGGTCTGGTCTGCCTGGGTGAAAAAGGAGGAATTGTCCCCTCGGTAGCTCAGTTGCAGGTTTTCCTGTTCGAACTGGGGCCTGAAATTTTCAACTGTGGACGAAACGATCCGGGAAACATCAAGCGATTCGATGACGAGGGCCGTAGTGGATTGTTCCAAGCGGGCGAGTGCGGAAAGGCGCTTTACCAATTCGCCCAATTCAATGGCGGTCTTCTGGCAGGTGGTGAGGTGTTCAGCGTAGGCTGCCGCATCCCGTTTCTGGGAAAGAGCCAGATCCGTCGTGGCACGTAGCCCGGCGATGGGGGTGCGGAGCTCATGGGCAGCATGGCGGATGAAATCCTTTTCACGCTGGCGGGTGGCCGCCACCCGGGCCAGCAGCCGGTCAAAGGTTTCGGCCAGTCCCTTGAGCTCGATGGGTAATTCGTCCGGCAGGTCCAGTGCCGCATCCAACTGATGCTCGGAACGATTCTGCACTTGCCGAGACAGTAGGTTGATCGGGAGCAGGGCGGTGCCTACCACCCGCTGGATGAGCACAAACCCCAGCCCAAGGATGAACAAGGTGCCGATGATCAGAATATTTCTCAGAAGCTCCAGCGTCTGATAGGTCGGCTCCCCGTCACGGGCTACCACAAGGGTGAAGGGAATCGTTCTGGGATCAATCACCTCATCCTTCTCCACCATGCGTAATTTTTCCTCCGGTGTTACGAAAGGAAAGATGCGGAGTCCGATGGCCCGGGCCCGGTGTCCATTGGAGAGAGTGATGCTGCGGAGAAGTGGCTCTCCTCCGATACCAGTGAATCTTGGAAGATCACGGAAATGCAGTCCGGGAGAGCGGGTGGTGGCTCCCGTATTGTTTTCCCAAAACTGGAACAGTCCATCGGGTATGAGATCGCGGTTGGTGCCGATTCCCTCCTGCCACTCGAAGCTGATTCGGTCATCCTCCAACTCCACTTGGTTCGCCAGCAGCGCAGCCGTTTCCTTGATCGCTACATCCAGTTCACGATAGAGCCGCTGGCGCACCAGGAGATATGTCCATGCCGATAAAAGGCAAAGCAAGGTCCCTACGCCGATGCCGCAACGAATAAGGAGGGATCTGCGGATGGAGGGAGTGCTCATGGATGGTCCAGAAGGTAGCCGTGGCCACGTTTGGTGTGAATCAGATCGGGGAGGGAATTTACATTCAACTTCTTGCGCAGGTAGCCGATGTAGACATCCACCGTATTGCTGGTGCCGCCGGTGCTGTCTTCAAACACGCGCTCCCAGATGTCCGTGCGGCTCACCACTTCTCCAGCCCGGTAGAAAAGATATTCCAGCAGCCGATATTCAAGAGCCGTCAGCTCAATCGGTTGTCCTGCGCGCAGAACTGTTCTGCGCATGGGGTCCAGCTCCAGATCCGCCACCTGCATGACCGGGTTTTTCTTCACGTAGGTCCGCCGCAGCAGAGCACGCGTGCGGGCCAATACTTCCTGAAGCGGGAAGGGTTTTACCAGATAATCATCCGCGCCGGCATCCAGTGCCTGTAGGCGGTCATCCAGCCCATCCCGCGCACTCAGCACCAGAATGTGTACCGGATTCCCCAGCGCCCGCAGCCGCCGCAGGATCTCCATGCCATCGATGTTTGGCAGCATGAGATCCAGCAGGATCAGATCATGGTTACCACCTTCCGCAGCCCACAGACCTTCGTCTCCGGTGGCTGCGGTATCCACGATGTAGCCTGCCTCCTGAAGATACTGGCTCACCGCGGTACGCAGTGCGGCATGGTCTTCTATCAGGAGCAGGCGCATGGCAGTTAGAGTCGTTCCAGAAGGATGTTTTCACCCAGCACCACCAGATCCACACTACCCTTCAAGGTCTTGTCCAGGAAGGGGGTGTTTTGGGATTTGGACTTCATGAATTCCTTCGTGAAGGTCGTGTCCTTCTCCGTGTTGAAAAGAATCAGCTCCACTGGCTGGCCTTCCTCAATGGAAATGGCAGGCAGGCTCATGAAGCGGCGTGGCTCGGCAGAGAAACGTTTTACCACCAGATCCCAGCCGAACTTCCCGGTAGCCACGAAGTAGTGATGGAGGGACACCAGTGCGGTATCCAGACCGGTGATGCCATTCGGCGCGCTCACGAAATCCTGGGATTTTTCAAAGGGTGTATGAGGCGCGTGGTCTGTGGCAATGAGATCGAAGGTGCCATTGATCAGGCCCTGCAACAGTGCCTCATTGTCCGCCTTCGTCCGCAGTGGCGGGTTCATCTTATAGTGGGTATCGTAGTCACCGATGTCCTCATCCGTGAAGAGCAGGTGGTGGGGTGCCACCTCCGCAGTTACCCGCACATCGCCACGGGATTTCCACCAGGCGATGGTTTCCATGCCCACCTTGCTGGACACGTGCTGGATGTGGATGTGCGCACCCGTGGCGTGAGCCAGGCGGATATCACGATCAATGATGATTTCCTCCGCACATGCGGGTGAGCCTTTGATGCCCAAGCGATAGCTAACAGCTCCTTCATTCAATGCACGTGGACCCGCCAGTTCAGGCACCTCGCAGTGACTGGCGAAAAACATGCCAAACTCGGTGGCATACTGCATCGCACGATACAGCACGGAAGGATCTCCCGTCGTGTCTCCATCGTCCGTCAGCATTTTCACGCCCAGCGCCCGCATGCCATCAATCCCTGCCAACTCTTTGCCGTGACGACCCTTCGTCACACAGCCGGAGGTGTAGACCGGGATGCGTGCATTCTTTTTCGCGGACTCCAGAACCTGCGAAACCACCCCTGCATTATCGATGGCCGGCACGGTGTTGGGCATCATCACCACACCGGTGATACCGCCATTGATCGCGGACTCTGCACCGGAGGCAATGGTCTCCTTTGCCTCAAATCCCGGCTCACGGAAATGCACGTGCGCATCGAACATCGCAGGCATCAAAATGCGTCCCGCCGCATCAATCACACGGGCACCCTCTGGTGCAGCCAGACTATTGCCGATTTTTTGAATCGTGCCATCGGCCAGAAGCACATTTGCCTCCTTCAACTCAGGTGAATTTTCAGAAGCAATGCGGGCGTTTTTGATGAGAAGGGACATGGAGCTTGGAAGAGGTGCGAGAAATTACAGCGGGAACACGAAAGGCTAAAAAGGAAAAAGCTCTTCAGGGTGTGGGCGTGTCTGGGAATGCCTTCCTTAAAAGGTTTATAAGGTGTAAGGCATATGAATGTCGGGAGACGATTGAGGGAAATCCTTGTGATTTCTGGTGATCAATCGACTTCCATGCATGCGGGCGGATGCTAAGATGATTGCATCTGGAAGTTTTAGCTTGGGGACATGGTGACGTCTTAAGGTGAGGGCTGCTTCCGCTATATCTGCGGATAACTCCACAATATCAAACTGGGCCAGAAAACTTCGCGCCATATCTTCTCCCGGAGTATCTTTCACACCTGCCAGCACTTCCATCCAAGTGATTCTGCTGATCAATCGGATACTATACGGTGCGGTGGCGATCTGTGCCTCCGTCACGCCGTTCAAGAAATCAATCAGAATATTGGTATCAAAGAATCCAGTCATTCCCACTCTCCCCGAAGTTGATCCTGCCATGACTGACCATCTCCATAGTAACCTTTCAGCGAACCGAAGCCTGAAAGAGGTTTGATAGAGGTAGGGGATTTGCCCTTGCGAACTACATAGTCGGCTATCGCCTCACGAACCACCGCGGAACGGGGGGTAGATTTTTCTGCCGCCAATTCGTCCAATTTTTTAAGATCTTCCTCGGGTAGATCAATGATAGTCCGCCTTTTCATCTCAGAACGATTAGCCGATTTGGCTATTGATATCAAATAAAAACATCAGTTGATGTTGGAAAGTGATATCAAAGCGCTGATCCTGGCTTCAAATAATAAAGCACTGCCATCCGCACCGCGATGCCGTTTTCCACCTGATCATTGATGAGGCAGCGTTCGTAATCCATGACTGCATCGCAGAGTTCCACGCCCCGATTCACCGGGCCGGGGTGCATGATGTAGAGCCCGCGTTTTTGGATTTCAGCCAAGCGCGCATCGCTGATGCCGTAGAGCTTGTGGTATTCCCGCAGGCTGGGGAAAAACTGGACGTCCTGGCGCTCCATCTGGACGCGGAGGAGATAAACAATATCCGGGGCCCAGGCCATGGCTTCCTCGTAGTTGGTGAAGCGGCGGATGTTTTCCGGGCCAGCCTTTGGAACCAGTGATCCTGGTCCCAGATAGGCCACCTGGAGGCCGAGCTTTTTCAGGATGGTGCTGGTGGAGCGGGCTACGCGAGAGTGGAGAATATCCCCGATGATGAGAACCTTTTTCCCCTCAGGCTCTGGGAATTTTTCTTTGATCGTAAAGGCATCCAGCAGTGCCTGAGTCGGGTGGGCGTGAGCACCGTCTCCGGCATTGACCACGGAAGCCTTCGTCAGTTTCGCGATGGTGCCCGGCAGGCCGGATGCCTTGTGGCGGACGATGATGAAATCGGTCCGCATCGCCTGCAGGGTCTCCACGGTTTCGCGCACGGATTCCCCCTTGGTGATGGAGGAGTGAGCCACGTCGAAATTCGTCACGTCTGCAGAAAGCCGCTTTGCCGCCACTTCGAAGGACGAGTGGGTCCGGGTGCTTGCCTCATAGAAAAGCATCAATACGGATTTTCCCTTGAGAGCTGGCACTTTTTTCACCGAGCGGGTGAAAATTTCCTTAAATGGAGATGCCTGATCGAGGATGAATTCGATCTCTTCACGGTCTAGCGATGCGATATCGAGGAGGTCTTTACGGGACATGCCGGAGGTTTGGGGAAAAGTGGAAGACCACGTAGAGGGTGGAGAAAAACGCGATGACGAAAATCAGGGAAGCATGCGCACGGGATTGCGGCTTTCTGATGAAAATAAATGCCGTGATCAAAATGGCCAGCCCCTCACAGCCTCCCGGGACCGATACCCTCGTGTCCAGAAACGTGAACACCGCTCCCATGATGGCCATAAGGTAGCCGAGAATCAGCAGGGGCAGGGGAGCGGTGAGCTTGGGAGGAAGAGGCGCCATGCGGGCAGCCATGACTTCGCGATGGCGCATATTATCGAGATCGCGCTGGGTATGCCGATGACTGGGTAGGTGGCTATCCGCAGGTGCTGGGGGATGTAGGACAGACAGCGGCAGTTGCTCGGATTTGCGGAGCGATTTAATCGTGCTGCCTTCCGCTGTGTGATCGTCTATTGTAACTACCTCCTTTGGCAGGACTGGCAGCCGTTCGGATTTTCGCAGGGAGGAGACAGGCTTTGGAGCACGATGCGGCAGCTTTGTGAGCAACGGATTGATACCTGGGCGGGGGAGTTGTTCCACAGGTGTGGCCTCTGCCTGAAGTGAAGAGGAGAATGCTGGGTCCGACCGCTGTGGTGTGATGGCCGAAGGTGGCTCCGGCTCAGATACTTGAGGCGAAATCGCGCTCGGAGCAGGGGGCTGCGCAAAAACGCCGAGTTCTTCGCGAAGCTTCGCGATTTCCTCGGCGGATTTTTTGCGCTGCGGCAGATTCATGGCGCGTCTTTATGGATGATGCGGACGAGGTCTTCACCGTCCGTGCCTTCAAGGGAAACCAATACGTGATCGAGCCGCTGTGTGTCCAGAGTGATGCCTGTGTAATTCGGCTGGATCGGCATTTCACGGTGACCCCGGTCAATCAATACCGCCAGTTCCACCTTGGCCGGGCGGCCATAGTCCGCGAGAGCATCCATGGCTGCACGAATGGTGCGTCCGGTGAAAAGCACATCGTCCACCAGAATGATGTGGGCACCATCCACCGGGAAAGTGATGTCACTTTCCTGCAGGAGTGGAGTTGAGTGCAGGTGCTCGAAATCATCCCGGTAGAGGGAAATATCCAGCACTCCGAAGGCAAGATCCCGGTCTTCTTCGGAAAGAAGCGTGAGCACGCGCTCCGCGACTTCGTCTCCCCGGCTGCGGATGCCTACGAGGGCGATCGGTTGGCCGGAGGTCTGGGCGCGGATGGCGTCAGCCAGAGCTTGAATACCGGAGGCGATTTCTTCGGCAGTGAGAGTACGTTCCATGAGAGCGGGGGAAAAGGGTTTAGAAATTGAGGATGCCAATGTCTCGGCGGCGTTGCAAGCCATCGAACTGGATAAGGTCAGCCGCAGCGTGAGCTTTTTCCACGGCTTCCATACGGGTGGAGCCACCGGAGACGACTGCCAATACGCGGCCGCCATTCGTTTCCCATTGGCCCGCCGCATTTGACTTGGTGCCGGAGTGATAAACGCGGGAACCTTCCACAGTTTCCGTGCCGGAGATGAGATCCCCATTGCGGGAAGTTTCTGGATATCCCGCAGAGGCCAGGATGACGCAAACGCTCCAGCCATCATCGAAGGAAATGAGGTTGCGATTCAGCTCCCCCTTCGCACCAGCGAGGCAAAAGGCTGCCAGATCTCCCTTTACGAGAGGCATGACCGCCTGGCACTCCGGGTCACCGAAACGGCAGTTGTATTCGATCACCTGTGGCCCGGTAGGCGTGAGCATGAGACCGAAGTAAAGGAATCCACGATACGGCAGGCCTTCCTTACGCAGGCCATCCACGGTCGGTTGGACGATTTCCTTCTCAATGGTGGCAAGCAACTCCGCGGAAACGAGCTGACGGCTGGCGACAGCGCCCATGCCTCCGGTATTCGGGCCTAGATCGCCATCTTGGGCACGCTTGTAGTCCCGGGCCGGGGTGAAAATCAAATACTGGTCATCGATAATGGCAGCGAAAATGGATACTTCGGGGCCTGTGAGGCACTGTTCTACCAGCACCCGGCCGGCACCGAAACGGCGTTGGGTGAAAACCTCATCCAGGAATTCCAGGGCGGAGGCTTCATCCGGGCAAACGGCCACACCTTTTCCTGCGGCCAGACCGTCGAATTTCAATACGGTAGGGTATTCACCCGCGATGGCTGCCACGGCTTCCTCCAGAGTGTCTGTGGCAGACGCGCGAGCCGTCGGGATGTGGTTGCGGACGAGGAATTCTTTCGCGAATTCCTTGCTGGCTTCCAGTTGGGCGGACTGTTTCGGCGGGCCCCAGCAGGGGATGCCGTTCTTTTCGCAAAGATTGGCCAGACCCTCACCTGTCACCAGATAGCTCTCTTCACCCGCCACACAAAGGTCGATGGCATTTTCTTTCATCCACTCGATCAGGGATTCCAGTCCGGTGGCGGTGGTCGGTTTCGCCAGCTTGAAAATCGCATCGCTGCCCGGGAAACAAAACAGCTCCGGCTGGCCTGGAGATTCCGCCAATGCCCTTACCAACGCGTGCTCGCGTCCACCTTTTCCAACGACCAGAATTTTCATCTGCGCTGGTTGTCGGGGAATCCGGCGGCAGACTCAAAACTTTTCGATCCGAAAACACTCACTCCGCCACCACAAACATCGCAGCGAAGGCATTGCTCCCCATCGGCCGGGTGGGATTCACCGCGCATTGGGAAATCGTGCCATCCAGAAACAATGCGTCCTGACAATCCAGCTTCAGGAACAGTCCGGCGAAGTCCCAGAAATTCACCACCTGCCCTTGATCGGTGATGGCGAAAATGAAGCGACCTTTCGAATCCACGCCCACACCATTTCGCACCAGCCTGCTCGGTGAGCCTTCGATAAACGCCGGATGCCGTTTTCCGCCGATCAGTAAGAGCGGCCCGCCCTGGATCGCGTATTGCGGCGCCCGGTAATCCCGGACTCTGGAAGCCTCATCCGTCCTCCTTTTCCAGACCTCCACCGTGGAAATATAAGCGCCTTCATCCCGCCCGCGCCAGCAGGAGGCCACACCGTTCGGCTTCAGGAAAAAGTTTCCTCTCCCGTCTTTCTCATTGAGGGGCAGCAGTTCCTTCGCGTGTTCCACATGCAGCCCACTGGGAATCTCTCCCGGTTCGAAAATCCCGGCGTTCATGATGAACCTCACCATTTTCCCTTGTTTTTCATAGGCGGCCTGCACCCTGTCGAATGTCCGGTAGGGCTGGCCCTGATCATCCTTCCACACCAGTTGAAGCTGATCGGGCTCCACCCTCACCACGCGGAAGACAGCCCCAGCGTGTTCGATTTTCTCTTCTCTGACTTCCGCACAGAGAAAGGAAGTGGATAGGAAAAGGAAGAGGAGGGTTGTCACAAAATGCATCCGCATGGCCTAACGATTTTCAGTTGTGGAAATTGGGCCGCGGAATTCATTCTGCTTGGCTTCGCAATGCATTTCGCAGGTTCGTTTTCATTACGTAATAACTAGAAACAAGACCGTCTAAATCGGGGCGGAATGAATCCAATTCTTTTGATTGAGCATCTTATCTTTATTGGCGTTGGACTGGAGCCTTCGGATCCTTTACGGAATCGATGCCTCGATCTGTTCCAGCGCCAGAACGGTGTAGGCTGTAACAAGCAGCGGATTGGACTCCATCCATTTGCCATTCGCATTCACCCATGAGCCATCGGCTTTTTGAAGGGACAGCAGTTTGTCACCCAGATCTTTTTTCCAATCCGCTTCCGTGCCATTCTCCAGCTTAAGCGTGCTGAGATTTGCCACGGAAAGAGCCTTGGCCATAGCCTGATAATAATAATACAGCCCCTGTGCCTGCATGCCGGGGTTTTCATTCACCGTGTAGTTTTTACCCAGCCATTCCTTCACGCCGATCACACGTGGATCTTCCGGGCTGAGCTTGGCATAAATGAGAGAAAGCAGACCT
>Ga0157370_10000815_pt1 | contig 39443 bp, 35 predicted proteins | sample C35metaG_FD_113463 | JGI IMG/M metagenome (GOLD analysis project Ga0157370, IMG submission 113463) | Corn rhizosphere microbial communities from Kellogg Biological Station, Michigan, USA - C3-5 metaG | ecosystem: Host-associated > Plants > Roots > Rhizosphere > Soil | place: USA: Michigan... | reverse complement strand
GAACTACATGATCTTCAGTGATCGCAACTGCAACTACCCGCAGTTGAAGTATGCCAAGTGGTGGCTCACGCAACTCCGCCGCTGGGGATTCACCCAGGGCGCGCCGGATTATGAAGGCGTGGCCAAGCAGGTGATGCGCACAGACATCTACGAAGAAGCCATGGCGGAAATCGGTTACACCCACGGTGGTGCAAGCACTGCCAGGGAAACCTTCTTCGATGGCTCCGTCTTCGATCCAACTGCAGATCTGGAAGCCTATGCGGCTTCATTCGCAGTCAAGAGCCTCAAGGGCTGATCGGGAATCTCACCTCACTCCCTGGCAAGTCCGACCCCTGCCCGGAGTGACTTCATTTTGTAATCTGTTATTTTCATGAAACTCTTTTACCAACTCAAGCTCGACGCCATTCTTCTTCCCATCATCGCCATCCTGATTTGTGTTGGTGGATGGGCTCTCGTCGCAGGTCATTCCAAGACCACTACCAAAGTCGACGATTGGGGGGATACGGTGACGGAAACCAAGCGCTTTGGTCTTTCCAAAAACCTGCCTTCACCTACCGAGACATGGGTGGCCAGCAAGCCGTATGTGATGGCTCCATTTGCCAAGCGGGGAGAACTGGATCAAGGTATTCTACGCTTTGCATGGCTCTCCTTGAAGCTGGTGGCCCAAGGATATGCCATCGCCCTCATCCTCGGAACACCGATCGGATTTTTTCTGGGTCTATCGAAAAACTTTACCCGCGCCTTTGACCCCATCATCCAGATCCTTCGTCCCGTTTCCCCTCTCGCTTGGCTGCCACTGGGCATGGTGCTTTTCAGTGGATTGAAAGTCATGGATTCGAGTGGTCGATCCATTTTTGGCACGTCGGATGCCGCAGCACTTTTCACGATCGCCATCTGTGCCATGTGGCCCACCGTTCTAAATACAGCCGTAGGTGTGCGTGCCGTGCCTCAAGATTACCTGAACGTGGCAAAAGTTCTCAAACTCTCGAAGGCGAAGACGCTCTTCAAAATTCTTATTCCATCTGCCCTGCCTTACATGTTCACGGGTTTCCGCCTCTCGCTGGGAATCGCATGGTTGGTCATCGTGGCGGTGGAAATGCTCATCGGTAAGCCGGGGGTGGGAGGCTTCCTCTGGCAGCAATACAATGCCAACAGCTACGCCCACATCATTCTCTCCATTCTTACCATCGGGGTGATCGGTTATATTCTGGACCGCGCCATGAGCCTCATCGAAGGACGTTTCCGCACCGCCTAACACTTCATAATCATGCCACCGATTCTCGAACTGAAAGGCGTCTCGAAAGGCTTTGGCCGGGCGCATGAACGAAATGCCGTGCTGCGGGATGTGAACCTCACGGTGAACGAAGGAGACTTCGTTTCCATCATCGGTTACTCCGGGAGTGGGAAAAGCACGCTCATCAATCTCATTGCCGGGCTTCTCAAGCCGGATACCGGCACGGCCAAAATGGATGACAGCATCATCCAAGGCCCCGGGCCGGATCGTGGGATTGTTTTCCAGAACTATTCCCTGCTGCCGTGGTTGACCGTTATTGAAAATGTCCGTCTCGCAGTGGATCAGCTGTTCCCCGCCATGTCCGAGCAGGAGCGGAAGGATTACGCTGCCAAATATGTGGACATGGTGAAGCTCAGCCCCGCTTCCCACAAATACCCGAAGGAGCTTTCCGGGGGCATGCGCCAGCGCGTTTCCGTAGCCCGCACCCTGGCGGCGAATCCACGGATCCTGCTACTGGACGAACCTCTATCAGCACTGGATGCCCTCACCCGCGCCACCCTGCAGGATGAAATCGCAGAGATCTGGCAGAAAAACCGCACCACCGTCATCTGGATCACCAACGATCCCGATGAAGCCATTCTGGTGGCGGATCGGGTGATTCCGCTGCTGCCCGGTCGTGAAGGAGCCACCCTCGGCCAGGAACTCCTCGTGGACACTCCACGCCCGCGTGATCGTAAGGAAATCATCAAGACCACCGAGTTCAAGGACCTGAAGATCCAACTCGTAAATACCCTGCTGGACGCGAAAAAGGAAAGTGCCCCCACCATTACCAAAAAACTCTCCACTCCCGACATCCTGCCCGAAGACCTCGGGAAAAAGAGAAGCTTCACTCTCTTTGAGCGTCCCGCTCCCCGCCGCCGTTCGCAACTCGCCCGCGAAGAACTCAAAATCGAAGTGCCATGACCGCCCACGCCCCTATTCTCGAACTTTTCAAACTGTCCAAGGCCTACCCCTCACCAAAAGGACCTGCAGTCATCGTCAAGGACTTCACCCTCAACTTCGGCGCTGGTGAATTCATCACCCTCATCGGCCACTCGGGATGTGGCAAGTCCACCGTCCTCTCCATGGTGGCGGGTCTCACAGACATTACCGATGGCGCGATGATCCTCGCTGGACGGGAAACCAATGAAGCCGGGCCGGACCGTGGCGTGGTATTCCAGTCTCCCTGCCTGCTGCCGTGGATGACTGCCTTTGAAAACGTCATGCTCGGCGTGGACCAGGTTTACTTCACCGCTCCCAAGGCAGAACGTAGGGAACTGGCGGAGTATTATCTCTCGGTCGTAGGATTGGGTAACTCCATGCACAAATACCCGGGAGAGCTTTCCCAAGGCATGCGGCAGCGGGTGGGCATCGCCCGTGCTTTTGCCTTGCAGCCGAAGATGCTGCTGCTGGATGAGCCATTCGGCATGCTGGATGCGCTGACGAAAATGGAGCTTCAGGAAGTGCTGCTGCAACTGTGGCGCCGGAACAAACTGACCACCCTCATGGTCACGCACGATGTGGATGAAGCGATTTTCCTTTCAGACCGTGTGGTCATGATGACGGATGGGCCGGAAGCTGAAGTGGGAGATGTTCTTACCATTCCTTTTGATCGCCCCCGGGTGAGGGCAGAGATTCTGGCAGATCCACGCTATCCGGAAATCCGCAATCATCTGCTGACATTCCTCAACGAAAAATCCCACATCCGTCCGAGTAAGATCGCATCGGCCAAGGCTGCCTCCACCGCTGCTGAAACGGGGTATGTGGCGGCGGATTCCATCCGACACGCCCATTAAGAGAGACAACGTAAACGGCATGGCGGATGGAATCCGCCGCCACATCTCAAACATGAATCCCACTCATTTGATCATGAGTTGAATAGTAGTCCTATTTCTGCATTTTTGAAAAATTGGCATCCTCTCCGCTTTTACAGCGGCGATGGTTCAGTCCAACACATTCACACCCGCCACCAGAACCCTCCGGTTTGGTTATGTTCCTTTGGTCGATTGCGCTCCAATCGCCGTGGCGCAGGAAACCGGTATTTTCAAGCGTCATGGTTTGAATGTCATCCTCTCACGTGAGCTTGGCTGGGCCAGCGTAAGGGATAAGATCATCTACGGTCACCTGGATGCCGCGCAATCCATTGCCGGCATCGCCATCGCTCTCGGTCTGGGCATCAGTGAGATGCGCTGTGAGGTGGTGGTGCCGCTTATCCTCAGCCTGCATGGGAATGCCATCACCATTTCGACGGAGCTGGGACCGGACAAGATCGGTAAAGGCGAGAAGCTGAAATCCTATCTGACCTATAATTGGAAAAAGGAACGTCCCTTCACACTGGCCGTTACCCACCGCTACTCCTCCCACTTCGTCCTGCTCCAGACCTGGCTGCAGCGCATGGGCCTCACCGCTCCAGAGGATGTGGAGATCATTTTCCTGCCGCCAGCCCTCATGCCGCGCCATCTGAAGGCCGGTCACATCGATGGCTACTGCGTGGGTGAACCATGGAACTCGGAATCCATTCTCGCTGGCACCGGCTGGTGCCCCGCCACTTCGGCCGAGCTTTCACTGGGGCACCCGGAAAAAGTGCTGATTCTTTCCGGAAATTACCTTCACGAGAATCGGGAGGATTCCATCAGCCTGATCGCCGCGCTCATGGAAGCCTGCGAAAAGTGCCAGGATCCATCGTTCCGCGAAGAGCTGGTGCACATCCTCGCCAAGCCGGAATACACAGGGGCACCTGTGGAAGTACTCCGCAACAGCCTGGGACCTTATTTCAATTCCGGTGTGGGTGGTCAGAAAACCGAGGGCTTCCACCTTTTTCACGGAAACTCCCTCAACCGCCCCAGCATCGACAAGGCTTCATGGGTCCTCGCCGGAATGCGGACCACTGGCACGCTGCCGGATGCCACCTGCGGCTCCATCACCCGCATCTATCGAGAGGATCTCTATCACTCTGCCGAGCTGCAACTCCTGGCCCAGGCTTCCCACTGATCTCATCCCGCCAACCCCTAACTAATCCACCATGTCCACCTCTGCCGACGGCCAGCTCAAACTGCTGGACTTCCAATCCAAATCGATCCGAACGCTTCACGTTACGTGGATTGCGTTCTTTCTTACGTTTATTCTGTGGTTCGCCCATGCGCCCTTCAAGGGAGCGCTCACCCATGCATTCACTCTCACGGAGGCTCAATGGAAGGCCCTTCTGATTCTGAACGTGGCGCTCACCATTCCTGCCCGGATCGTGATTGGGATACTTGTGGATAAGTTCGGGCCGCGAGCCACCTTTTCCCTGCTGTTAATGGTATCCGGACTGTTGTGCGTATTTTTCGCCAGTTGCCACACCTTTGAAATGTTGGCCCTCGCCCGCTTCCTCATGGGGTTCGCGGGAGCCGGTTTCGTGATCGGCATCCGTCTGGTGGGCGAATGGTTTCCACCCCGTCAGGTCGGCCTCGCAGAAGGCATCTATGGCGGCTGGGGAAACTTCGGCTCCGCAGCGGCCGCCATTGTCCTGCCATCGGTGGCACTTGCCTTCGGCGGACCGGATGGCTGGAGATATGCCTTCATGAGCGCAGGTGGAGTGGCATTCCTCTACGGCATCTTTTTTTACAAGGTGATCCGCAATACGCCCAAGGGTTCCACCTACTTCAAGCCGAAGAAATCCGGCGGCCTTGAGGTTTCCACCCCTCGGGACTTCTACTTTCTGCTGGCCATGAACATCCCGATGTTCGCTGCATTGGCAGCCCTCGCATGGAAGCTCTCTCCTGCCGGTGTGAAACTGCTCTCCACTCCTGCGGTGAATCTCATCTATGTCGGTCTGGTCATTCTCTTCATCGTCCAGGCATGGCAGATCTACCGCGTGAATGAAGCCATGCTCAAGGCAGGGGGTGTTCCGGAGTTTCAACGCTATCCATTCAAGCAAGTGGCCATTCTGAATGTGAACTACCTGATCGCTTTCGGTTCCGAACTGGCGGTGGTGTCCATGCTTCCCGGTTTCTTCGCAGACACCTTCGGCCTCACTTCAGTGAAGGCGGCGCTCATTTCCTCCGGCTTTGCCACCATCACCGTGGCGGCCCGCCCCAGCGGCGGCTGGATCTCTGACAAATTCGGACGCCGCAAGACGATGCTCATCGTTCTGGCAGGTCTGGCGCTGGGCTATCTGCTGCTTGCCCGTATCGATTCCACCTGGCCACTCGCCCTGGCCGTGGCTGCCACCATCCTCTGCGGACTTTTCGTCCACCTCGGCACGGGTGCCGTCTTCGCCATGGTGCCGCTGATCCAGCGCCGCATGACCGGCCAGATCGCAGGCATGACAGGCGCTTATGGAAATGTGGGCGGCGTGGTTTTCCTGACCATCTACTCCTTCGTTTCCACACCGGTGTTCTTTACCATCATCGCCTGCTCCTCCGTGCTCGCCTTCGTCGCATCCTGCTTCCTGCAGGAGCCAAAGGGACACATCGCGGAAATCGCTGAAGATGGTTCCGTGCAGTTGATTGATGTGGCTTGAGTCTCAAGGAGGTGAAACGTTCAATTACCGCCTCCTCTTGTTTTTGCTAGAACGGGATTTGCCATCATAACGAAATGGGACAAGAATGTCCCATCCCTTATGCATCTAAGCGGTCGCATCGAACTCACGACAGGGCTCTTCACTTCTGCCGGTCCCAAGCCGCAGAATGAAGATGCCCTGGGAGTCCATATTCCAGAGGAATCCCTTCTTCCAACGAAAGGCATCGTCGCCTGTATCGCGGATGGAGTATCGGCCGCAAGCGCTGGAAAGGAAGCAGCGGAAACTTCCGTTATCGGTTTTATCACGGATTACTATCAGACACCGGAATCCTGGGAGGTGAAGACCGCCGGGCATCGCGTGCTGACGGCGCTGAACCGCTGGCTTTTCTCACAGGGGCAGGGCCATCGCGCGGCGGAAAAAGGCTGTGTTACCACCTTTACCGCCATCATTCTCAAATCGCGCACCGCTCACGTCTTCCACATCGGAGACAGCCGTCTGTATCGCTGGCGGGATGGTGAACTGGAACAAATCACCCGTGATCACTCCACGCGTGTTTCTGCGGATACCTGCTATCTCACGCGTGCCCTCGGTCTCAGCCTCACTCCGCAGATCGATTATCATACCTTTTCGATTGAGGTGGGCGATCGTTTCATCCTATCGACGGATGGCATCCACGAAGAAATACCGGATCAGGCGATCGAGGCACTCCTTCAGGAGCAGGATGACATTCAGGCCTGCGCCGATGCACTGGGCATGGCAGCAAATTACAGCACGGACAATCGTTCCTGTATCGTTCTTCGGATAGACTCTTTGGCAGATGCGGATAAAAACGACGTTTACCGCGAGTTGGCCAGCCTCCCCTTTCCTCCTGACCTGTTGCCTGGGCAGAGCATCGACCGCCTGCAGGTGGAAAAGATCTTATCCGCCTCGCGCAACTCCCAGCTCTACCTCGTCCATGATTTGGAAGATGGGAATCGCCCCTATATCTTGAAGGCCCCCTCAGTGGCCTTTGAAGATGATCCCTCCTATCTGGAGCGCTTCGCGCTGGAGGAATGGATAGGCCTGCGGATGCATCACAAGCACTTGGTAAAGGTCTTCCGTCGTGAACGACCACGCCGGTTTCTTTATTATCTGATGGAGCCGGTGGAAGGTCATACCCTCACCCGCTGGATGGAGTTGAATCCACAACCCATCGTGGAGCAGGTAATTTCCATTGTGGGGCAAATCGTCGAAGGCGTGCGGGCACTCCACCGGAAGGACACACTCCATCAGGACCTCAAGCCGGATAATATTCTGATCAATGAGGCCGGGCAGGTGAAGATCGTGGATTATGGCTCCTGCCGTGTGGGTGGAATCGCGGAAATCTCCACGCCATTTGAAAGACCATCCGCCCTTGGCACCCTCGATTTCTCAGCCCCGGAATACCGATTGGGCATCCCGGCCAGCCGCCGCTCGGATCTGTTTTCCATCGCACTCATCACCTATCATCTCCTCACCAATGGGAAACTTCCTTTTGGCACGGCATGGGATCATGCCAAGTCTGCGCGGGATTTCATCCAGTTGAAGTATCGCCCCGCTGTGTTGGCGAATCCCATGGTACCGCCGTGGATGGACAATGTTTTGAAGAAGGCCCTCGCCGTAAGGCAGGAGACACGACCGGACTCCATGTCCGAGTTCATGCATCAACTTAGGAAACCGGATGCGGAATTCTTTCACAAGGAGGCACTTCCATTTGCTGAGCGGAATCCGGTGCTGTTTTGGAAAATTGTGGCATTGGTTGCGCTTGTTGGATGGTTGATCACGTGGGCACACCTGCGATGACTGAGTTCGGCTCATTCATGACCTCTTCAGATATGAGTAATGCTCATGATTCTAATGGCTGCGTTTCGTAGTCGATGACGTGCCAAGGGGTGGCGATGGCACAAGCGGTGCTCAGTGGAGGGTGAACAACAATCCCATCGCCATGGTATCACTTGAAAACTCCGGCTTCTCCGAGGAACAAACCAACTATCTTTCAGGATTTATCTCTGGAGTCCTGCAATCACGCCAACTACCGTTTCTCGGTCAGGACGCGAGCCGCCGCTTCACCCATGAGCCTGCCGTTGCCGTAGAAGAGACACTCTTCGGCACCCCCATCGAGGACCTCTGCAAGGAAGAGCGGATCAAGTATGAGAAAAATGGCCTCGATTGCTATGATACCATTCTCGCCAATGCCGCGACTAACACATTCCCGCAGGATGGAGATGTATTCCGTTACAAGTTTCATGGCCTTTTCTTCGTCACGCCTGCCCAGGAGAGCATCATGCTCCGCTGCCGCATCGCCGGTGGTGCGCTAAAAACCCATCAGTTCCGTGGGTTGGGAGAAATCGCTGCCGATTGGGGTCCGGGCCATCTTGACCTCACCACCCGTGCCAACGTGCAGGTGCGTGAGCTGATGCCGGTGAACTGCGCCAAGGTGCTCATGAAACTGGCGGACCTGGGACTCACCTCTCAAGGTTCCGGTGCAGACAACATCCGCAATGTCACCGCCACGCCGACTACCGGCTTCGATCCGGAAGAACTGCTGGACGTGATGCCATACGCGAACTCCATCCATCACTACATTCTCAAAAACCGCGATCTCTACGGCCTGCCTCGTAAGTTCAATATTTCCTACGATTCCGGCGGCGCAGTATCTGTTTGCGCGGATACCAATGACATCGGCTTTTACGCCGTGAAGGTGGGAGAAAACGACAAGGGCATTGCTCCTGGGGTCTATTTCCGCATGCAACTCTGTGGCATCACCGGCCACAAGCAATTCGCCACGGACAGCGGTGTGCTGCTGACTCCAGAGGAAACGATCCCTGTTTGTGGAGCGCTCATCCGGACGTTCATCGAGAACGGTGATAGAACGAACCGCAAGAAGGCACGCCTCAAATACCTCGTGGATGCATGGGGCATCCCGAAGACTCTGGCAGAAACTCAAAAAAAGCTGGCGTTTCCATTGCGCTACTTCCCACTGGAAGGATGTGAACCATCCAGGCCAAAGGCCAAGCATGGCCACCTGGGCATCCACCCGCAGACCGATGGGAAAAACTACCTCGGCGTGCTCATCCCTGTGGGCCGCATGAGTTGCGAGCAGGTGCAGCACATCAGCGACATCGCAGACCGTTATGGCCGTGGTGAAATCCGGCTGACGGTCTGGCAGAATCTCATCATCCCCGGCATCCCGGATGACAAGCTGGAGGCTGCCACCGCAGCAGTGATCGCTGCTGGTTTCGATTACCGCCCATCCACGCTCACCGGTGGCCTTATCGCTTGCACCGGCAGCAAGGGATGCAAGTACGCCGCTGCGGATACGAAGGGAAATGCGATTCACCTTGGAGATTTCCTGAAGTCCCGCATCGAGTTGGATACCCCGGTCAATATCCACCTCACCGGCTGTCAGCATTCCTGTGCCCAGCACTACATCGGAGACATCGGCATGATGGGATCTCCCGTGAAGGACGCGGATGGTAAAACGGTGGACGGCTACACCATCGTGCTCGGTGGCGGAGTGGATGACACCCAGGCCGTGGCCCGGGAAGTCTGGAAATCCGTCGCCTACACGGACATCCCGCCGATGATGGAAAAACTTCTTACCGCCTATCAGACCAAGCGTTCAACGGATGAATCCTTCGTGGATTTCACCAACCGTCATTCCATCGAAGAGATCAAAGCTCTCGTTGGCTGAAGTCTCTTTCCCTGTGGCTGTCACGCCCTGCCTCAGCCACTTTTAAAACATTCAAAACTCCACGTCTCATGCAACTCACACTTCCAGAAAACGCTCCCTTCAGTGGCGCTCAAAGATTATGGATCAAAGGATTTCTTGCGGGGATTTCCTCCACACTCGCTCAAGGGGGGGACGCATCCGCCGCCCCACCAGCCGCTGCCGCCCTGCCCGCCGGTATCCCCGTGACCATTGCCTACGGTTCCCAAACCGGGAATTCGGAATCTCTCAGCAAGAAATTGGCCAAGACTCTCACAGCGAAAGGACATGTGCCCACGGTAAAGGACATGGCGGAACTGACTCCCGGGGATCTCACCAGCCTGGGACACCTGCTTATCATCACATCCACCTATGGCGATGGTGAGCCACCGGATAATGCCAGCGGTCTCCATGGCGCACTGGCTTCATCGGATGGCCCTGCCCTTGCTTCCCTCAGCTACTCGGTGCTGGCCCTCGGTGACTCCAATTACCCCGATTTCTGCAAGTGCGGCCACGATTTTGATCAACGTCTTGCCTCACTTGGAGCGCAACGCATCGCCCCCATTGTGGAATGTGATGTGGAATATGACGAGCCTTTCGCAGCCTGGATGTCTCAGGTCGAAAAGGCTCTCACAGCCGCTTGATTTCCCACGTTTTCATCACCCATCAGCCCTCTCTCCCGCGTGCCGGACACCCTACAACGCCTCCCCGCTCTTCCCGCCTCATCCCGGAAAGAAAGCGCACCCGCACCGCAGGAAGTCCGCACACTGATAGATCAGCTCATTGCGGAGCAAGGCCAACTCCAGACACCCGTAGCCCGTTTTTCGGATCTGCATGATCGGTCGCCCGATCTGGAGGAGCATTACCGCTCACTCATTCCTCTATCAAAACCGGGACCGGGTGAGCAGTATGCCTTTGAAGTTTCACTGGATCGCTGCACCGGCTGCAAGGCTTGTGTTTCCGCCTGCCACTCGCTGAATGGTCTGGATGATGAGGAAGCATGGCGGGACGTCGGCGTCTTGTTAGGCGGGCGCGAGACTCCCGGCTGGCAGCAAACCATCACCACCGCCTGCCACCACTGCGCAGATCCAGGCTGCATGAATGGCTGCCCGGTGGGTGCCTATGAAAAGGAAGAGGACACCGGTATCGTGCGTCACCTGGACGACCAATGCATCGGCTGCTCCTACTGCATTCTCAAGTGCCCATACGACGTTCCCAAATATTCGAAAAAGCGCGGCATCGTTAGAAAGTGCGATATGTGCCACCAGCGTCTGGCAGAGGGGGAAGCCCCGGCATGCGTCCAGGCCTGCCCCACCGAGGCCATCCGCATCGTGAAGGTGGCCCGTGACAAGTCTCCGGCTGCCCGGGAGAAAGCAATGGATACCAGTCTTTTCCAATCCTCCATCGGTGATTTCCAATCCGCCATTCCTTCCTCGGACATTACCTTGCCCACCACCCGCTACGTGGGCCGGGATATTCCTTTGCAAATCTTCGCAGCAGACCGGGAAAACCTCATTCCCCAGCATGCCCACTGGCCGCTGGTGCTCATGCTCATGCTCACTCAGGCTGGTGTCGGCCTCATAGGCAGTGCGGGGGTAAAATTCGCCAACACACCGATCCTGCTGGCTGGCACCGGGATTTTCTTCGCAGGGATGGCGGCATCGGTCTTCCACCTCGGCCAGCCGCTCAAGGCATGGCGCTTTTTCCTGGGTCTTCGCACCTCATGGTTGTCCCGGGAAATTCTCGCCTTCTCAATGTTTGCACCGATCCCCCTCGTGCTCTGCGCGTTTGCAGCCCTGCAGTGGTTTCCGAATCTGCCGATCCCGGCATTCGTCACCTCCCTGCTGCCGATGGTGGGAAAAATCACCGCTGCATCCGTGCTGCCGATCGGTCTCGTCGCGGTATTCACCAGCGTGATGATTTACCACGATACCCGCCGCTCACTGTGGCGCTTCCCGCTGGGTGCGGCACGTTTCTTCGGCACCGTGGCAGGCTTCGCGGCACTGGGAAATCTCATCTCCCATCCCGGCTCTCTACTTTCCTACGGAGGCTTCATCCTCGCCGTATTGCTCAAGCTCGCTCCAGAAGCCCGTTTGCTCCAACTCGGAGAAGACGAAGACACACCATGGGCCCCGGACGTTCACAGCGCCCGCCTGCAACTCGGTCCATTAGGGAAAATCCTCCGCTCCCGCATGGCTTTGGCCATAGCCGCCATTGTCATCGCCTTCATCCAACCATGGCTGGCCCTGCCCCTGCTGCTGCTGGCAGATCTCTTCGAGCGCCAACTCTTCTTCCAATCCGTTCAAGCCCCGAAAATGCCCGGAAACTTCGGCCCGAGCCGGCATCATTGAGCAAGTCTCATCCAGAGAGGTTTCTTAACTGGACGTTTAAGGAACTTTCTCTCGTCAGTGGGGTTGCAGTTGGAGGTAGTATCCCTCCGTTTGAAGCCCTCCAGACAATACGCCCGCATCATTGTTTCCGTTTTGGCAGTCAGCTTGTGCGGCCTTCTTGGATGGTTTGCGACGCGGGATGTCCAAAAATCCCTCGCGGTTCCCAAAAAGGTTCAGGAACCACAAGCTCCGTGGAAAGCCACTCCCACTCCTGTCCGGGCCAGCAAGCGCGAACGCGACGAGTTCAAGGATGGCTCGACGGTGGAGGTGATGGCCAGTAGCCGGGATCAGGAACTCATTCTCCGTTTCCCATCCGATGAAACCTACGCGGCGTTTCTGAAGGCGGTGGAAAAGACACGGGTCGCCGTCGTGGATCGGCTGGATCGCCTGCGGGCCATGCGGGTGGCTTTTGAGCATCATGAGGATTTGGATGCCCTTCTCTCTGGTGAAAACATCACCCTCTACCCGGCCATCACCCGCATGCCGGAACGCATCATGCCAGGCACCGGAGTTCAGGAAAATGCCGTGGGTTTTGAGGATAAAGTCATCGAATGGCTGGGCGTGATGGGTGATCATTCCTTATGGGGAAAAGGTGTAAAAATAGCCGTATTGGATTCAGGAGTAGTCCCTCATGAATCTTTATCTACCTTAACCAAATCCATTGCGATAGAGCCTTTTCCATCTGACTTCAATCTCACGCACGGCCACGGAACTGCGGTGGCCTCTCTGATCGCGGGGAACAGCCGCATTGCGCCTGGGGTAGCACCTTCTGCCGAAATCGTTTCCATACGGGTGACGAATGAAGCAGGCGTTTCCGATTCCTTTGCCATTTCCGCAGGCTTGCTCTCCGCCATGGATGAAGGGGTGCAAATCATCAATGTATCCATGGGTTCCTATGAAGACAGCCCCTTGATGGCGGAGGCGGTCTGGATGGTCCAGAATCAGGGAATCGTCATCGTGGCCGCCTCCGGCAATGATGGTCAGGATGATGCCGCCTACCCTGCTGCCTATCCCGGAGTGATCAGTGTGGGGGCGGTGGATGCCCGGGGCGTGCAGCTTGATTTTTCGAACTACGGGGAATACCTTTCCCTCACTGCTCCCGGTTACATGGTGAATGCGGCATGGCCAGGAAATCGCTACGTCCGCATGAGCGGCACTTCCATGAGTGCCCCGCTGGTCACCGGTGCCATCGCGGCCGCCATGTCTCCTGGCACGGGGGAAAGACTATCCGCCACGGAGGCAGCCGCCTTGGTCATGGCCTATACCGATGAGACGGGTATTCCGGGACCGGATTCCCAATACGGCTCCGGGATACTCAATCTGGGCCGGGTGATGTTCCGGAATGTTCCGGGCCTGCTGGATGCCGCCATCACCAATCAACGTATTGTCCCCATCAATCAGGAAGCGAGCGAACTGCAGGTGACGGTTCAAAATCGCGGCACCTCCACGCTGATCAATACTTTGGTGGAAATGGATACGCCTCTGGGCCTGAAAAAGGTCAACGCCACCACCATCGCTCCCGGAGCCTGCCAGACCTTCGTGGTCCCCATTCCTGCGGATACGCCCAGGGAGCAGCCCTTCCGCGTCAGGACCCGCGTCCTACTCGGCATGCCAGGGCAGGATCAAACGCCCCAGAATAACGAGCGAACCGACATCCTTTCCCTCCAGCAATCCTAAAAAAGGCGGCACTGGAGAACCAATGCCGCCTTTGAACATTCGAAGGGGCACACAGTCCCCTCTTCCTGAATTTATCGACCCATCCAGCCGCCATCCACGACGAGGACTTCGCCAGTGACGTAGTCGGAAGCCGGGCTGGCAAGAAAGACGATGGGACCCTTGAAGTCTGCAATTTCACCCCAACGGCCTGCCGGGATACGCCCCAGAATGGCTTGCTGGCGCACGGCATCATTGCGAAGAGCCTCGGTGTTGTCTGTCGCGATGTAACCAGGGGCGATGGCATTCACCTGCACGCCCTTGCCAGCCCACTCGTTGGAGAGAGCTTTGGTAAGCTGGCCGATGGCACCCTTGGAAGCCGCATAACCAGGAACGGTGATACCGCCTTGGAACGTAAGCAGAGAGGCGGTGAAAATGATCTTGCCGGAACCACGCTCGATCATCTTTGCACCGATGTCACGGCTGAGGAGGAACTGGGCGTTGAGATTCACGTCGATCACTTCATACCACAGCTCATCGGAATGCTCCGCTGCCGGAGCACGCTTGATGGTGCCTGCATTGTTGACGAGGATGTCCGGTGTGCCGTGCTCTGCGAGCGCGAGGGTGGCGAAGGCCTTTACGGCATCACGATCCGCGAAATCGCACTGATAGCCGGTGAACTTGCGTCCCAGTGCAGTGACGGCTTTTTCGATCGCACTGCCCTGTTCCAAGGAAGCACTCACGCCGATGATGTCTGCACCTGCCTCTGCCAGGGCTTCCGCCATGGCGTAGCCGATGCCGCGCTTGCAGCCGGTGACGAGAGCGGTTTTTCCTGCGAGGTTGAACTGGGAAAGAATGCTCATGGATCAGGCGAGGTCGGTGATGGCGATTTTATCCATGTCCGTGAAGGCTTGGTTTTCACCACCCATGGCCCAGACGAAGCGGTAGGCTGCAGTGCCCACGCCGCTGTGGATGGACCATGCAGGGGAAAGGATCGCCTGCTTGTCATGTACCCAGAGGGGGCGTGTTTCCTGAGGCTCACCCATCATGTGGAGGACGGCGTGACCCGCTGGCACGTCGAAATAGCAATACACCTCACTGCGGCGGAGGTGGGTGTGGGATGGCATGGTGTTCCAGATGCTGCCTGGTTTGAACTCGGTGTAGCCCATCACCAGTTGGCAGGACTTGATGCCGTTTTCGTGAATGTATTGGCAGATGGTGCGCTCATTGCACTCTTCCTTCGTGCCCAGATCCACACGGGTGGCATCCGCTGGAGTGGCCTTGGTGGTAGGATAGGTGGCATGTGCCGGGTAGCTGATGAGGTAGAACTCGGCAGGCGCTGCTGCATCGGCGCTGGCGAAGGAGATCTCCTTGCTGCCACGGCCCACGTAGAGGACCTCGCACTTTCCGAGTTCGTACACCGTGCCATCCACGGTTACCGAGCCCTTGTTGGAGAAGTTCATGATGCCCAGCTCGCGGCGCTCACAGAAGAACTGCGCACGGAGTTCATCACCTGCATCAAGGACCAGAGCCCCATTGGTAGGCACGGCGGAACCCACGATGGCGCGGTCCAGATCGGTATAAACGAGCGAAATTTCACCCGGTGTGAACAGCTCTTCCAGAAGGAAGGACTCGCGGAGTGCGGCGGTATCGAGAGCGGCAGTTTCGTTCGGTGACGGAGCGTGGATGATTTGCATGGTGGGAAAAGGTGGGACTGAGAAGCCGCAGGGAGTGGAACGGGCCACGGCGGAGCGTTCAAGGATATTTCCGCTTTTGGCCGTGGAGCCGGAGTTGGGACGACGGAAATCCGGGAAAAATGAACGGACGATGAACTTCTAAAACGCACTTCTTGGCATTCTCTCATCCTGCCACTACATACAGCCCGCACATGCCGCACGATCCCTTCCCCTCCCTGTCCTGCGCTGCGGTCATCGTGGCGGCAGGCTCCAGCCGCAGAATGGGATTTGATAAACTGGCCGCCGGACTTTCCGGGCTTTCTGTTTTACGGCGGACCATTGAGGCGCTGGTAGCTGCGGATTCCATCACTTCCATTGTCGTGGTCTGTCCTCAAGAACGTTGGGAAGGTCTGGGAAGAATGGATTTTTCAAAGCCCCTCCTCCGCGTGGACGGCGGGCGAGAGCGGCAGGACTCCGTGGCTGCGGGGCTGGCCGTCCTGGATTCCGGCATTACCCATGTGGCAGTACACGATGGGGCACGGCCCCTCATCGCGGCGGCGGACATCGATCGCTGCGTGGCTGCTGCTCTGGAATACCGGGCTGCCGCGCTGGCACGACGGGTGACGGAGACGCTGAAACGTTCCACCGTAGAAGATTTCAGCGCAGAGGCGGTCTCAAGGGAGCACTTGTGGTTCATGGAAACGCCACAGGTTTTTGAAATCGCTCTCTTGCGTGATGCCTACGCAGCCCTTACTGCACGTGGACTGGCAGTGACCGATGAAGTATCCGCCCTGGAAGCCATTGGTATTCCGGTGAAACTCATCGAATCCACGCTACCGAATTTAAAAATCACCACGCCGGCCGATCTTTTTCTGGCGGCAGCCTTACTGAAATGAGCAAAGCGATCTACGAATGGCAGGAACTGCCCAATGGCCCGAAGGTGGCAGTGGCCTACTTAGCGGAGTCCGAGTGCGCCGCGCTCTCCATCTACATCCCAGCGGGGAGTCGTGATGAGGTGGGCTACCCGGCAGGACTGGCCCATTTCGTGGAACACATGGTCTTCAAAGGCACGGAGCGCCGGAGCGCACGGGACATCAGTTTTGAAATCGAAAACGCCGGAGGCCAGCTCAATGCCAGTACCTCGGAGGATCAGACCGTTTACGAAGGCCGCGGTGAGGCGGATCTGATGCCACTGCTGATCGATATTCTGGCAGACATGGTCTGGCACCCTGTCTTTCCTAATGCAGAGATCGATCTGGAGCGTGAAGTCATCGGTGAGGAAATCACCATGTACAAGGAATCCCCTTCCGATCACATCGGCGATCTCATTTCCCAAGCCCTGTGGGGAGCACACCCGCTGGGAAATGCCATCTCAGGTTCGCTGGAATCCATTTCAGAGATTGATCGCGAAAAACTGGTGAGTTTCCGGGATCGCCACCATTTCCGGGAGGATGTGGTCATCGCCGCCTCCGGTCCCTTTACGTTGGCGCAGATCGTGGAAATGCTGACTCCCCATTTGCCTGCCACCTTCCATGCAGGTGAAAAACCACTGCCCTTCGATCCCGCCACTGCCACTCCGGGAAACATCGTGGATGCGCGGGATACGGATCAGCTCCAGCTATCACTCGCGTGGTATGCTCCCGGCCGCCAATCCGAAAAACGTCACGCCATGCGCCTTCTCAGCCTGATGCTGGGTGAAACTGCCAGTTCCCGGCTCTTTATGGAGCTCCGCGAGGAACGCGGGTTGTGCTATCAGATTTCCAGTGACGTCACCCTTTTCGATGAAGTGGGTGCCTTTGAAATCAACGCCGGTCTCGACCCGGACTCCCGCACGGAAGCGCTGGAATGCATCTACCGGGAAATCGCAGATCTTTCCAAAAACGGCCCACGCGAGGGTGAACTGGAACGCGCGAAACGGCTGGCCATTTCCCAGAGCAAATTCGCATTTGAGACCACCGGTGCTCATGCGAATTGGGCCGGGGAAGGTCTGCTGGACTATGGACATATCCCGGCGGTCACGGACTGGCGGAGCAAGGTCCTTTCTGTCACCCATCAGGAGGTGCAGGACATCGCCCGTGAGTTGTTTGATGGGAAAAAGCCTTCCATTGCAGAGATTACTCCTGACTGAATACTCCTGACTGAACGGCCACCACTCTTTAAACAATGTATCACGCCTTTCATCCATTCACTGTGGAGCACTACACCACCCTCCTGATCGGATTCGGGGTGCTGGGCGTTTTAATCGTCATGGGAAGGTATGGGGGGAGTCCGCGCCAAGTGGCGTCCTGCTTGCTCACTTTCTGCTGCCTCAGCGCTTACCCTCTCAGCCAAGCGGCGTGGCTTTCCTTTGATATCGATCAATCGCTGGACAACCAACTGCCCCTGCATTTGTGCGATGTGGCTGCATTCATCGCAGGCTTTGCCATGATCACGCGCAAGCCACTGCTCTGCACCCTCACCTATTTCTGGGGGCTGGCTGCCACGGTGCAGGCACTGCTCACTCCAGCCATCCCGGTGGGATTTCCCGCGTGGCCTTACATCACGTTTTTCATCCAGCACTTCGCCATCGTAGGAGTGGCCCTCTACTTGCCCATCGTCCAGAGCTGGCGGCCGCTGACGCCTTGGTGGAAAAGCCCGCTCATCGCCTACGGCTGGATTTTGATTTATCTATTGACCGTGATGATCATCAACCGGGTGCTGCATTCCAATTTCGGCTTTGCCATGCACCCGCCGGAAAATCCCAGCCTCATTGATCACCTGGGCCCCTGGCCGTGGTATCTTGTTTCCATGTCCGGCATCGCGCTGGTGCTTTTCCTCGTTCTGGCACTTCCATTCTCCAGATCCAGTGCGCGTTCAAAATGAATTGGTCTCTCCTCCTTCTCCCGACTATATTTCTCCCATCCCATGAGTGAAGCTGCCAGCAAGACCAAGAAAGCCCGCGTCAATGTCCGTCGCCCGGATGTGATGGAACGGGTGGCTGCCGAAGTGGCGGAACATTTCCACTCCTCAGTGGTGGAAAAGCTGAAGGATAAAGGCGGTAAGCTCACGATTGGAAATACCACCGTACGCCTCGCCCAGGAATTCGGTTTCTGCTATGGGGTGGAGCGGGCCATTGACCTGGCGTATGCCTCCCGCCGGGTGTTCCCGGAAAACCGCATCTTCCTCATCGGAGAAATCATCCATAACCCGGATGTGAATGGCCAACTTCGCGATATGGGCATCGTTTCCTTGCCATGGAAAGACATCGGCCCGGATTACGATGACCTCACGGATGACGATGTCGTCATCGTCCCCGCCTTCGGCGCTCCCACCAGCTTCATGAAGAAGATCGAGGAGCGGGGCTGCTACGTGGTGGATACCACCTGCGGAGATGTGATGAAAGTTTGGCGACGGGTGCGTGGTTTCGCCAAGGACGGCATCACCTCCATCATTCATGGGAAATCCAATCACGAGGAAACCCGTGCCACCTCCTCCCGGGCCCTTGGTGAGGATGGCAGCGGCCATTTCCTCATCGTCCTTACTCTGGGAGATGTGGATTACGTCTGCAATTACCTGATCCATGGAGGTGATCGCGCAGCGTTTCTCAGTAAATTCGAAGGCTCCTATTCAGAGGGGTTTGATCCCGATGTGCATCTTGAAAAAGTGGGCGTGGCCAATCAGACCACCATGCTCAAAAGTGAGACGGAAGAAATCCAGCGCCGTCTCCGCAAGGCACTGGAAATCCGTGATGGAAATGGCGATGCCTTTGTCGTGTTCGACACCATCTGCGGTGCCACCCAGGATCGTCAGGACGCGCTGTTCAATCTTCTCCGCACACCCATCGACATGCTGCTCGTTGTAGGCGGCTATAACAGCTCCAACACCCAGCATTTGGTGGAAATCGGGGAAAAACAACTTCCCACTTTTTTTATTCGGGACGCCTCACGACTCAAGTCACTGCAGGAAATCGTTCACTACGACCTGCATCACGCAGAGGAAGTCACCTCCAGCTACGCCCGCATCTTCTCCAGCCACGAGCCGGTATCCATCGGCATCACCGCTGGCGCCTCCTGCCCTAACAATCTAATAGAAGAAACCATCATCAAGGTTTTTGGATTAAGAGGGATCGACAGGGAAGTTGTGGTGAATGCATAGCCGGGGAAGTTTACTTTATCACCTCCAGCCACACACCATCTTTGCAAAGGATGCAGGGATTCGCGGTTTTGCCGCTGACGCTACGGACTTTCTTGAATGCTAGCGGTTCCTTTTCCATAAGGACGTAAAGTTTGCCAAAAGCCCGGAGACGTTTGAGAATTTCCGTGGAGTCCAGAGCGCCTGGTGGGCCGATGTTCTCGATGGCTGCCAAGTGGCGGCGGGAGTAGTAACTGCCTTTTTCAGATTGCTGCGTTCCTGCATGCCCCGTAGCTATGCATTCCAGAATTTCATCCATTCGGCTTGCTGCAGCGGAAGCTTTCTGGAGATCCAGAGAAATGCTTCCTTCACTCTCGGAAATGGGAATGGATCCTTGCAAAAGAATCGGCCCTTTATCCAGTTCCGGACTCATGAGATGATAAGTGTAGCCGGTTTTCTTCTCTCCCTGATAGATGGACCAACTTGTCGCCCGCACGCCTTTATAAAATGGCAACAAGCCGTTGTGATAATTCGTCACGGAATGAAAACACTGCAAAAGTTGGGGGCTGAATTTTTGCCGGCAGTAGATGGAAAAGCCGTGGGTGACTCCCATCTCCTGCCATGTATCCAGTAGCTTCGGATGATTCACGTCATTTTCCGGCGGATGGATTACTGGCACTCCGTAATGCTGGATCAAGCTGACAAGTGGGCTATGCGACTGGGATTTCCCCATGAGATGCTTGAACCAATGATACCATTTTTTCCTCTTGGGTTGCCGGGACTGCTTGCGCAGACAGACAGCAGCCACCTCCATGTGGGATTTCGTAGAAATATGCTGTAGGAATGCCTCCAACAATACCATGGGAACTTTCCCTGGCATATTCTCAGTGAAAACCACCCACTTGAATCGCTCCCGTTGCTGTTCCCTCATATCTGGCATAGCTTAAATATCATCACTTTATGAATACTTCATCTCTTTTTTAGATGAAGGGGTGCTCTTTATCTCCAGCCAAGACTCCTTGCACTATCTCATTTCTTTTACTACACTGATAACCCGGCATAACATTCACCTCTTATTCGGAGCCGGAATAGAGCCAAACCCCAATTTCTATGAAACCCAATGGCACCTCGCGCATCAGCCTGCGCGACATCGCGAAACGTCTGGGGGTAAGCCATGTGACAGTGTCTCTGGCGTTGCGGGATAATCCCCGCATTTCTCAAAGCATGCGGGAAAAGGTGAAGGCCGTGGCGGAAGAGATGAGCTACCGTCCCGACCCAATGCTGGCTGCTCTGGCTAATTATCGAAAAGACAAAAGGCAACTGCCTGTTACATCTTCCATCGCATGGATCAATGCTTGGCCTGAACCCGATCAGTTGAGGAATCACCGCGAGTTCGATCTTTATTGGGAAGGTGTCCAGGAAGCCGCGCTGAAGCATGGCTATCGCCTGGAGGAATTCCGTCAGCAGGGAGCCATTACGCTCAGGCGGCTGGATCAGATTCTTTCTTCACGAGGAATCAAGGGGATCCTCATTCCTCCCCATACCTTCCACCCCGAGTGGTCCGATTTCCCATGGAAAAACTACTGCGTGGTAAAATTCGGCCGCTCAATCACCGATCCAGCAGCCCATATCGTTACGGCAAATGAGGTGAGCAATACCTTGCTTGCCTATCACAAGATCAAGCAGTTGGGTTACAAGCGCATCGGCTACATCGCAGACGAGGAACGCGCATTTGAGGCCCTTTCCCTTTTTGAAGCTGGCTATCTGTTTGCGCAACGCGAGGACAGTGACTCAAACCTTCTGCCAATTCTCAATATCCAAGCCCACCGGGTCTATGAAAGCCTTCCCAAGATCCATGCCTGGATGAGGGAATACCGGCCGGATGCCATCATCACGGATGTGGCGGCGATTCCCCTGATCCTGCCTCAGTACTATCCGCCATCTGAGTTGGGCATCGCAGCCACTTCCATCATGGATTGTGATGCGGATGCCGGGATTGACCAGAATGCACGGGAAATCGGCCGCGTGGCTTTCCGTGTTCTCAATACTCTGATGCACGAAAGGTCCAAGGGAATACCGGAGATTCCTCATGAACTGTTGGTGAGCGGCAAATGGGTGAATGGCAGCAGCCTGCCCGATAAACGACCCTGAGGAACTGCGTAGGTTGAAAAGAGCGGCCTTTGCGATTGCCCGCCTATCGGGGCAGGAGCATAGTGGCGCAGATGAGTTTGCATTTCCCGAAGCTCCTTTGTTTCATCCGCCGCGTATTGAGGGATTTCTTCTTTAGAAACAATGGTCTTCTGCTCACTGCAGCAGTGGCGCATCACATGCTCATTTCGATGATTCCCTTGTGTGCGGTGTTAGTGGTTATCTTCTCTCATTTTATCAATCAGGACAAATTGCTGGCCTCCATTGCAACGGAAGTCTCCCTGATCGCCCCCGGGTTTACCATGACGCTCATGGACGTGCTGCGTGCCTTTCTGCGAACACGGGAGCTCGTCGGCTGGGTGGGTGTGGGGGTGCTGCTGTTTTCCAGTTCGGTGGCCTTCCGGGTGTTTGAAAATGCTTTTTCCATCATCTTTCACCGCCCCATTACGGGAAACAAAAAGCGGAAGTTCTGGATATCCGCCCTCCTGCCCTATTTTTTCATTCTCATCGTTGGAGCAGGTCTGGTCTTCGTGACCACGGTAAATGCGGTACTGGATGCACAAACCCTGAAAAATTTCAGCCTCTGGGGTTTCAGTCTCGTGGAGCAAAAGACATTGAGCCTCATCATTTACCTAACAAGCTTGCTCAGTCTGGTGCTGCTCTTTGCTCTCCTATACAAGATCATGCCTGCAGATAAAATCCCTATAAAGCACGCATTGTATGGAGGACTAACAGCCACCATTCTCTGGGAGATTGTCCGCCATCTGGTGGTCTCCTATTACACGAAGGTTTCAGCGGTGAACGTCCTCTACGGCTCCATGGCTACCATCGTGATCGTGTTGTTCACTCTGGAAGCCATGGCGCTGATTGTTTTATTGGGTGCCCAAGTAATTGCCGACCTGCAGGCTACTTCCAAGATCGGTATGCGGTGGCATGAAGATCCTGAAAAGGGTCCATTTCCCGAAGGGGAAATTTTTTAATGGCAGAAATTAAGTCCTCAAAACAGATCCCCCGATTTGCTCAACGGGATTGAGGAAGAACGGTTTCCTGGCGACCATCGAAAGATCGCTCTGTGGGAGAGGAGGTCCGAGTATCTTTTTCTGCGGCACCGGGATTATTGGGGATTCCGCGAGCAGTGCGTTTTTCACACGCCCCCAGAGAGAGCACAAACAGCAAAGCCAAGCATTTCCAAAGGAGGGGACTTTTCATGGAATGATATATTAGCAAATCCTAGTCCCTCTCTCGAAAATCCTGCAGTTAATTGAAAATCAATAAGTTAAGTGAAAGTTGATTCTTTAAAAAGATGCACATGGCATTGGAGAAAATGCAATTTTCATTAAATCGAAGATTGGACTTTTACAACTTATGTTCTTACTTACCAGATGCTCATTTCGGAGAAACCCAATCCCTCGTTTGAAAATGTGGCTACCCAAATGATGGAAGCGAACTGGGTAAAAGATTACATTTACGAGGAGGGCTCCGGCTACCGTTTTCGATGGAGTCCTCCGGGTCTTGAAAGGGCATTTCTTCTTCAAGAGGCCATACGGCAAAACGAATTACTCCTTGAGCGGGAAGCCATCCGCTTCACACGGGTGTGCAGGGGCAAAGAGGCGCCCGCTCCAGGTGAAGAAATCACGGCGGAGTTGTGCGCGTTCTGGTTGGCCTGCATGGATGAGTTGGAGATCGAAGAACCTGAAATCAGCACCTTCGTGCAGGTGATCGATCACTGGCAACCGGATCGCTCCCAGATGTTTTCCTAGGCAGCCTTTCGGCCTTTCGCGTTTATCCTGATATGCAAAACTGCCGCTTCCTGTAAATGAGAAGCGGCAGTAAGAGCGCCCAGCCTCAAGCGTTGGAGATGATTCTATCAGGCCTCCGCTTCCACTTCAACAGTGGCGAGGATTTTTTCGGCCAGTTTCGTAAGAGTCTTATCTGTATCTCCTTCTTCCTTAAGGGTGGCTTCGAAGAGCGCGGTGACCTCTGGCAGATCCAGGGCCTCCGATAAAGCCCGGACAGAACCGTAGCCGGAAATTTCATAGTGCTCCACCTTTTGAGCGGCAGTGATGAGAGCCAAATCCTTGAGAGAAGGCAGGCCTTCCTCTTCAATGGTCTCTGCTCCTTCTTCGATGAGACCTTTCATTGCCTTACAGGTTTTGCCACGTGGAGTGGCGTCCAGCAGTTGGGCTACTTTTTCCAAGCGCTGCACATGACCTTCCGTTTGCTCCAAGTGCTTTTTAAAGCCTTCTTTCAGAGTGGGTTCACTTGCGGCCTTGGCCATTTTTGGCAAAGCTTTCAGGAGTTGAGTCTCAGCGCTGTAGAGGTCTTTGACTTCGGCTACGAGCAAATCTTGGAGTGTTTTGAGTTTTGACATGGCGGTGTAATTTAAAGTTGGTAAATTCCCGTCTCTTAATCGCAGAAAGAAGGCCAGCCCTTGGCGAAAGCGTGAAATGCTTGTGCCTCAATGGATTCCCGCTTCCCCCTGGTCGCCATTCAGCGTGTACGGGAATGCGAATGGCAATTCCGCCATGCAATGCACCTTCCCTTACACACGGACGGCTTCTGCTCCCTGCCCCGCCCATCAGAGACCCTCCAACTTTCTTAGGACTTGCACCCGCGGCCTGCCGGGGACATGGAGAAGCTTCACAGTAACGTCTCCCGGAATCTGAGAATGAGCGACTCTCCAGAAAACATCATCGTCGGCACGCGCGGCAGCGAACTGGCCCTCGTACAGGCCACCACTACAGAAGGTCTGCTGGCCGCTACATTTCCACAGGCTGCCATCCGCCGCCAGGTGATCACCACCACGGGGGATCGCCGCACGGATGTTTCCCTAAGCGAGGTGGCAAAATCCGAGGGGACCTTTGACAAAGGAGTTTTCATCAAGGAAATCGAGGAAGCTCTGGCCGCGAGTGAGATCGATATTGCGGTTCACAGCCTCAAGGACATGCCGACGGTGCTGGAAAAAGGCTTCGCTTTGGCGGCTGTGCTGGAGCGCGCGCCGGTGCGGGATGCCCTCATCATGCGTGAGTCAGGTGGCCTTTCAGCGTTGAAACCGGGTGCTAAAGTAGGTACCAGCAGCGTGCGACGTGCCAAGCAGATTCAATGGCTGCGGCCGGATCTACAAGTGATCGATCTCCGGGGAAATGTCCCCACCCGCCTGCGGAAACTCGCGGAACAGGATGACTACGATGCCATCCTTCTGGCGGAAGCCGGCTTGGTAAGGCTAGACTATTTACCCGCCACCGCCGCGCAGGAAGACAGCGAGCCCGTGCTGAAAATGGAGGGCTTATACGCCACCCGCCTGCCGGAAAGTGAATTTTTCCCGGCTGCGGGACAAGGTGCCATCGGCTTGGAAGTCCGCGCTGATGATACCACCAGCCGCCTCTATTGTGAAGCCATCGGCCATGCTGAAACATGGTTGAGAGTCACTGCCGAGCGGGAATTTCTCCGTTTACTGGACGCCGGATGCCACACCCCCGTAGGTGTCTATTCTTTCGTGGATGGCTCCGAGATGCTGCTGAAAGCCCGCGTTTTCCCGGAAGCAGGCGGCACTCCCCAGACTGGTGAAGTCACCGGCCCCTCCGCAGATCCTATTTCCCTCGCCCATCAACTTTTCACATCCCTCTCATGAGCAAATCAGGCACTTGTTATCTCGTCGGCGCCGGCCCTGGCGACCTTGGTCTCGTCACCCTTCGCGCGAAGGAGTTGATCGAACTGGCAGACGTGCTGGTCTATGATGCACTCAGCAGCCCGCAGCTCCTCGGCTGGACCAAGGCTGGCTGTGAAAAGATCTACGTGGGCAAGCGCGCCAAGGATCACTCCGTGCCACAGGATCAGATCAACGATATCATCGTGGAAAAAACGAAGGCCGGAAAAAACGTGGTACGCCTCAAGGGTGGCGATCCGATGATCTTTGGCCGTGGCGGTGAGGAAGCTGCCGAATTGGCAGCCGCAGGCGTAATATTCGAGATTGTCCCCGGCATCAGTTCCGCCATCGCCGGGCCTGCCTACGCTGGCATCCCGGTGACGCACCGTGATCACAATACCCAGCTCACGATTTTCACCGGACATGAAGACCCGACGAAGGGGTTCAGCTCTGTAGACTACGCCCAACTGGCGAAAACTCCCGGAACAAAAGTATTCCTGATGGGCGTGGCCCGCTTGGCTGAAATCACCGGTGAATTCATCAAAAACGGTGCCGATCCGGAAACACCGATCGCCCTCACCCGCTGGGCGACCACTGGCTCCCAATCCACCATCGAGGGCACTCTGGCCACCATCGCAGGCATTGCCGAGCGGAAGGAATTCACCTCTCCTGCCGTGGCCGTGATTGGCAATGTGGTAAAGGAGCGGGCGAAGATCAACTGGTTTGAAAAGCGTCCTCTTTTCGGTAAACGCATCGTGGTCACCCGCACACGGGATCAGGCTGGAGACCTCAGCAAGCGTTTGATGGATCTGGGTGCCGATGTGATCGAGTTGCCCACCATCCGGATCGAGCCGCCGGAAGACCGCCTCACCTTTGCGGAAATGGTCACCCATGCCCACGAATACGATTGGCTCGTTTTCACCAGCCCGAATGGTGTGGAAAGATTTTTCGATGCGTTTTTCTCCAGCTATGACGATGCCCGCAGCCTTGGAAACCCACGCATCGCTGCCATTGGCAATGGGACTGCACAAAAAATCCGCGAATATCGTTTCGGCGTGGACCTCATTCCCGAGCGCTTCGTAGCCGAAGGATTGATCGAAGCCTTTAAAAAGGAATCGGTGGAAAATCTCACCCTCCTCTGGGTAAAGGCTGCCGAATCCCGTGATGTGGTGGGAGAGGGTCTCACCGGTCTGGGTGCCATTGTGGACGAGTGCATTGCTTATCGCACCGTGCCGGAAACGGAAGATCCTACCGGAGCGCGGAAGCGTTTTGAAGAAGAAGGCGCTGATCTGGTCACCTTCACCTCCAGCTCCACCGTCGATCATTTCTTCAACCTCGGTCTTGATTGGCCGGAAGATTGCGTCGCAGGCAGCATCGGCCCTGTCACCAGTGAAACGCTGAAGAAAAAGGGACTGAAACCCGCTTTCGAAGCGCCGAAGCATGACATCCCCGGCCTCGTGGACGCCATTGTGAAATACTTCAAGAAGTGACGTAAGATTAAAAATGATGGCATGGTGGATGGAAAACCGCCGCCACGTCTTCATTTCTGCATGGCGGGATGGAAATGCGCTGCTTTACTCGTTCTTATGCCGAGCAAGCAGCAACTCCTGGATCTCCAGTTTATCGATACCCGCCACAAACTGATTGATCTGGCCGCCTTTTTGGATCGGATGGATCGCCATCCCGGTGAGGAGGACTACCGGTTGCAAGCTTTAAGAAAAGCTCTGCCCCTCCTGCTGGAAGACCGTCCTGATAGAGCGCGGGCTGTGCTGGAATCCTTTTCGGATACTTCCACCGAGCTTCCCCAGACCGCTCTCTTCCAAGGAGCCTCCGGTGCTGCGCTTCTTTGAAAACTGGAAACCGAACCTTTTAAAACTCCAGTGAAATATATCGAGCCTCACGCCCACATGGTCAGCCGAACGACGGATGACTACGAAAAACTCGCTCTCGCGGGGTGTGAAATTTTGTGCGAGCCAGCCTTTTGGGCAGGATTCGACCGCTCTTCCGCGGATGGTTTTTACGATTACTTCCGCCAGCTTACGGAGTATGAGCCCAAGCGTGCAGCGCGGTTTGGCATCCGTCACTACAGTTGGCTGTGCATCAACCCGAAGGAGGCGGACGATCCGGGATTCGCGCGTGAGGTCATGGGCCTGATCCCCCAGTTTCTCGATCAGCCGACGGTGCTGGGCATTGGCGAAATCGGCCTGAACAAGAATACGCGCAATGAACTGGCCATCTTTGAGGAACACGTGCAACTGGCCGTGGATCACGATTTGCCTATCCTTATCCACACGCCGCATCTGGAAGACAAGCTCAAGGGCACAAGGCTGATTCTCGACGCCCTGGCCGGGTTTTCAAAACTGGATCGCGGCAAGGTGATCGTGGATCACGTGGAGGAGCACACCATCTCCCATGTGCTGGACGCGGGCTATTGGGCAGGAATGACACTCTATCCTGAAAGCAAATGTTCCCCCAACCGCGCGATCGACATGCTTGAAATCTACGGCAGCGAACGGCTGTGGATGAATTCTGCCTGCGACTGGGGTATTTCCGATCCTCTGGCAGTGCCCAAGTGTGCGCTGGAAATGAAACGCCGACTTCACACTGCGGCGGACATTCATCAGGTGATCTACGAAAACCCGAAGAAGTTCCTCAGCCAGTCGCCGAAGTTTATTGCCTAACGGAATATGGATTAAGGCAAAAAAATTAGGGGCAAAAGAATCAGGATGATTCTTTTGCCCGATCATATTTAAATTTTATTCTTAATCTTTTTGCCCATCCTCTTCCCTTTCTGAACTCGCCTTTCTCTATCCAATCACCATGCAGTTTTTTGAGTCCCATTTATCCTACTGCACCAACATCCATCCGGCGGAAACGTGGGAGGAGACCCGGGGGATGCTGGAGGGCCATGTTCTGGCAGTCCGCGACCGTTTGGTGGCTGAGCGTTGTTTGGGAGGAAGCGAACCATTCGCGATCGGCCTGCGGTTGTCTGCGGTGGCGGCGCGCGAGCTTCTGGCGGGTGATCACCTGCAGCGTTTCAAGGCGTGGCTGGCGAAAACGAACACCTATGTTTTTACGATCAATGGCTTTCCCTACGGCAGCTTTCACGGCACGCGGGTGAAGGAGCAGGTTTTCAGACCGGATTGGACCACACGGGAAAGGGTGGACTACACGAAGGATCTTTTCCGCATCCTCGCCGCTATCGCGCAGCCCGGGACTGGGGCGTCCGTTTCCACGTTGCCGGGATCGCACAAGACCTTCAGTGCAGATGAATCCCTCATTCGCACGCATCTGTTGGAGATGGCGGAATTTCTGGAAGAGCTTTCTGCCGAGAGCGGCCTGGATTTCCACATGGGGCTGGAGCCGGAGCCGCTGGGACATTTTGAGAATACCGCGGAGACGCTGGCGTTTTTCTGCCGCCTGCCGGAAACGGAGGCCGTCCGCCGGAGGATCGGCGTGAACTACGATGCGTGCCACTTCGCGCTGGAATATGATGAGGCGCCGAGCGCTCTGGATGCACTGACCAAGGCGGGCATCCGAATTTCAAAAATCCATCTCTCCAGCGCGCTGTCGCTCGATCCCCGTGATCCGGTGGCCCTGGCTGCCATTTCTTCCTACAATGAGCCGGTGTATTTCCATCAGGCACTGCTGCGTGGAAAGAATGGCGCGGTCACGAGATTTCCGGATCTACCGGACTTTTTCGCCGCAGGGCTGGATCCCGCGGAATACGAGGAGATGCGCGTTCATTTCCACATCCCACTGGATGCCAAGCCTGCTCCACCCTTGCGATCCACACGTGATCAAACGGCAGCAGTGCTGGAATGGCGGAAGAGGCACCCGGAAGCTTGCCTGCATTACGAAATAGAAACCTACACCTGGGGAGTGCTGCCTGATGGGATGCAGAGACCGGTGGAGGAACAGATCGCGGGAGAATATCGATGGGTGCTTGCGAATGCGTGACCGAGCGTGTTTCTTCGCCCCACATGTCAGACATTAAAATCACGCTTCACACCACCGCTGGTGACATCGATGCCACGCTCTACGGCGAAAAAGCACCGATCACGGTCTCCAATTTCCTGAACCTGGCCCGCCGTGGCTATTATGACAACATCGCCTTCCACCGCGTAATCGCAGACTTCATGCTGCAAGGCGGAGATCCGACTGAAAGCGGGCGGGGCGGCCCGGGCTACAAGTTCCCGGACGAATTCCACCCTCTTCTGCGCCATCGTGCTCCGGGTGTATTCTCCATGGCGAATGCCGGACCGAACACCAACGGTTCCCAGTTTTTCATCACCACCACTCCCACTCCATTTTTAGACAATCGTCACTCCGTCTTCGGTCAAGTGACCAAGGGCATGGATGTGGTCGGAAAGATCACCGGTAAAAACAATACGGGTGAGCGCGGCTGTAAATACAACGGTGTGGGTGACAAGATCACTTCCATCACCATCCACGATGATGCCACTGCGCTGTTCGAATCCCAAAAGGATTACGTCCAACATTGGAACTCCATTCTGGATAAGAATAAGTAAGGGCTTTCATCTTACTTAAGAGATCTTAACTATCTGCCTTCTCCGTCCGGTTTTGATACCACTGGGCGGAGATTTTTTAATTTTATACCTAAGGCATTTAAAAACAGTGTATTAAGATCCATTTTGATAGGGAGAGGACAGGCCTTAAGTTCTTACGTGATCACGTAGGAACGGCCCACACACCTTGAAAAGCTTGGGAGAGGAGGTTTTTAATGAGCCCGTCAGCAGTTCCCCCGCTCTGGCGCAACTCCCCCCACCTCATGAATCTCCTCCACTCCCCCCGTGGCGGACGGATTATCAAAGGCTTTCTCGTCGCCTTGTCCGCCCTCAACCTCGCCCACGCTGCTGATCCAGTAGCGGTCCCCAGCGGCACCCTTACCATCGACAATTCATTCGTCCGTGTCGGTGTGAAATCCCAAATCGGTTGGAATATCGCTTATCCAACCAATGCGAAAAATCTGATCACGAAGGACGATGACGGCACCTGCACTCCGAAGGTAAAAGTCCGCATGCAAGTCCGCGTGCTGGCGGCAGCCTTCAGTAACAACACCACCTATTGGACGGTGAAGGGCTACGTAAAGGTAGGCTCCACCTCCACGAATATCTTCACCGGCACCCAACAGAACGTGAATGCCTCTACTGTGGTGTATGATAAAATCGTAGCAGCGGGTTCCGTGATCAATGTGAACGCTGCCACGACCACCGATGGCTACACCTGCTCCACCAGCGCCAAGGACAAGTCCGTGGTAGCCTTGTTCGACGGTGAATCCTTGCCAGCATATCAAAGGACTGCTTATCCTAACATGCAGCTCAACGTTCTGGACTACATCGCCAATTACATGAATCCGAACAATACTGCCAAGATCGGAGAAAACCAAGTGATCTTCCTAGGTGACTTCAACGGCTTCGGTAACACCGGTTACGACCTGAACGACTACGTGCTGCTCGTCACCTTCACTGCAGCCTGATTTTTCCCAGTTTCCACCTCTCTCCGCCTATGAAAACCTTCCTCATGCTTCTTGCTCTGGCCACACCGCTGATGGCGGCAGACGTGGAAATCTCGCCGGAAGCTCTCGCCGCCATCCGGAAAGCCTCGCCGATGGCCAAGCTGGAGCAACCAAAAGAAGGCGAAGCGAAGGTGATCCGGGCGGACAATCAATCACTCATCAATGAGTCCGTCCTTCTCCACGACGGGACACACTGGACACTGGTTCCGAAGGGTGCTGTCGTTCACATTCCCAAGATCATGAAGGATCGCGTGACGGCCAAGCCTGTCGGCACGCTTCTGACCTGGACGGAATTCCTTTCCCAGAATCAAGGTTGGATTTCCACCTGTGAAGTCAGCTTTGAGCAAGCCAGTGGCAAGATTCCTCTGGATCCAAAGAAGGTCGAGTTCTGGCAAAAGCAGGACAAGATCATGGTGGCCGTGCACCTGGGCGGCCCCATCTCCGTAAAACCCGGCTCTGAAGGAGCTGAAACTCCAGCCATCTCCCAACGATGAAACGGATTTTTTTCATTCTCACACTTCTGACGCTTCCGGTTTTTTCACAGGAATCCGCCAACTATCAGAATATCATCCGCCAGATCCAGAGCGGCTATACCTGGCAGACATCGGGCGTTCTACCGACAGGCACCGGCACAGCCCAAGGTGCACTTACGGAGGCTGGCTCCACCTTCCAGCTCTGGACCATTCACAAAACTCTGGGCACCCAGTATCTGCTGGATACCAAGACGGTGGGAGCGTATTTGCCTACCGGTGACATCAGCGTGACGACTACTGACACCACGGGCACCAAATGGGGTGTGAAACGCACCCGCATCGACAAGCCGTTCACCGTCACTGCAGTCGTATCCGGTCTGATGAAGGATCCCTCTCTGCCGGATGCCTCCCGAAAGGTGCTGATGGAACAACACATCGCACTTTATCCTAACAATGTCATTTCGCTGGCGGCATCCACTGTTTTGGCAAATACGCCGGTAGCCACTGCCTTCATCACTGCCGGGGCCACGGATCGTCTGGCCACCACGACTACCATCAACTATGCGCAATCGTCCTTCATGAGTGTCAACCCATACACTTCAAAAGGAGAAGAGCATTTCGTGCTCCACGCGCTGGCAGATGGAGCGATTGCCCAAACGCAGTTGGATTCCGACTATGTGCAGATCTGGCCCTTGCCTCTGGGAACGCTAACCGGTCTTACCGCCGGGGCCACTTATAAAGGTGCCATGCCTGCGATTACGGTAAACCTGACCAATCTCTATCCATTCAGCACCACGGATGTAGTCGCCTATCCTACCTCGGATGCGACCAAGGTAATTTCCCTGATGACTTCGAAGTACGTTGTGGACGATAAATCGAGTCGTACGGATACGCTGAACATTACCGGCTATGACGCGGCTTTCCCAACCGATGGAAGCTACACGGTGGAAATCCGGACTACCGATCCTTTCGACACCAAAAAGCTTGTTACCATCACCCCCATCATTGTGGATCGCACCTTGAGTATCCGCGCCATGCAGGTGGGTAAATAATTTAGACATCCCCCCAAAACATGAACCGGCCGGTGCAGATCGGAGGACAGCCCCAAGCTCCTCCTTGATCGCCCGGCCGGTTTATTTTTCGCTTGATTCATGCCTTGCGGGCGTTCGGCATCATCGTAGATGAAGGTAGGCCACGAGAGCTTGGCCAACATGGCCAAAGCCTTGGTTTTCAAATAAAAACCCGGCACCGAAAACGATCGAAGCCGGGTTGATGGAATTGGATGAGATCATTCAGCGGGCAGCGGGCGCAGCGCCACGGCCACTACGGCTGTTGCTGCTACCATTGCCATTGCGGCGTCCGCTGTTGCGGAAGTCACGACGGCCACCGCCATTTCCGCCGCCACCACCACCGCCCCGCTTTTGCTGGGAAGAGGAGTTTCCACTGCGGGCTTTGGCCATCAGGTGTTGAGCAGCGAGGGATTCCGAATGCCAGTTGTGATCGTCCCAGCGAGGGACAGGCATCTTGATGATCTTTTCGATATCACGCAGATATTCCAGTTCGTCCTCGGAGCAAAAGGAAACGGCGCGTCCTTCAGCACCGGCACGAGCGGTACGGCCGATGCGGTGGACGTAGGATTCCGGCTCATTGGGCAGATCGAAATTCACGACCAGACCCACGTCCTTCACATCCACACCACGTGCAGCCACATCCGTGGCGACCAGTACTGGAATCTCTCCACGCTTGAAGCGTTCCAGAGCCTTTTCACGGGCGGCCTGGGATTTGTTGCCGTGGATGGCATCGGCCGGGAAACCGGAGGCGCAGAGAGCCTTGGCCAGTTTGTTAGCTCCATGCTTGGTGCGGCTGAAAACGATGGTGAGCTTGCCTTCCTTGGCCTTCGATTGCTCGCGGAGCAATTGATCGAGGAGAGGCTTCTTGTTTTCGCGGTTGATGAAGCAAACCTGCTGATCGATTTTTTCAGCAGTCGTTACCGCTGGAGTGATGGTCACCGTGGCAGGATCGCGGAGAATGGTGTGAGCCAATTCCACAATGTTAGGAGCCAGGGTAGCGGAGAAGAACAGCGATTGGCGGCGGGCTGGAAGCAACGATACGATGCGCTTCACATCACGCAGGAAACCCATGTCCAGCATGCGGTCCACTTCATCTAGGACGAAGAATTCCACACTGGAAAGATCCACGTGGCGTTGATCGATGAGATCGAGCAAGCGGCCCGGGGTGGCCACCAGCACGTCCACGCCACGGCGCATGGCATTGATTTGAGGCACCTGGCCTACGCCACCATAAATAAGTGTCTGGCTGAAGCGGACATACTTGCCATAAGTGGTGAAGCTCTTGCCTACTTGGCCCGCCAGCTCACGGGTGGGAGCGAGGACGAGCGTGCGGCAGGACTTGGGACGCACCGTGCGGCGCGTTGCATCCAGGGCATTGAGGATGGGCAGCGCGAAGCTGGCGGTTTTTCCAGTACCGGTCTGTGCGCAGCCGAGGAGGTCGCGGCCTTCAAGAAGAAGCGGGATCGCTTGTGCCTGGATAGGAGATGGAGTGTTGTATTCCAGTTCATGGAGCACGCGATGGAGGGGCTCTGCCAATGGCAAAGCCTCAAAGGAGGTAACGGTCATGTTGTTTCGAAATACCTGCCCGACCTCGGAAATGAGGCGGCTGGCGGTGTCGATGAGCAGTTGGAGGTGATCCCAGAAACAATCTCTCATCGATGAAGACCGGAAAAGGGGCGGAGTCAAAAAACGACACCTGGCAAGCAGCAAACCGCTGCTCACGACTGCTCAATAGTCTGGATTTCAAGAATGGCAAGGACTTTCCGATCCGTGGGACTTGGAATTTTTTACTGTAACGCCACTCAGGCAGCGAGGGAGTGTGATATTTGTTAGTTCCTAAAGAAAAAAGGAACCGCGAATCTCACGAATCAGGCGAATAAGAAAGAAACACCACGGATTTCACGGATGACACGGATTTTTAAGAATTAGAATTTCACATCTTTTTCTTCATTCGCCTGATTCGTGAGATTCGCGGTGCCCTCCTCTCTTCCTGAAAACTAAACACTGAAAACCAGCAAACTTTCTCCCAATGTTTGATTCTTCCCAGGAGGCTGCCTAAGATGCGGCGCTTCTGCGAAAACCTATGCTCACGCTTCTTAAAATCCGCAATCTGGCCCTTGTAGATGAACTTGTCTGGGAACTCGGCACCGGCCTCATCGGGGTGACGGGAGAAACCGGTGCAGGAAAATCCGTCATCGTGGGTGCCCTGAAGCTGGTTCTGGGTGAACGGGCGGAAAAATCCCTCATCCGCACAGGCGAGGATACCTGCTCGGTGGAAGCGGTTTTTGAACTCAAGGACCCTACGGAGATCAATGCCATTCTGGCGGATGGAGGCCTGGATTTCTGCGAGGATACCCAGCTCATCGTCCGCCGCGTGATCGGGACGACGGCGAACCGCCAGTTCGTGAATGACTCCCCCGTCACTCTGACACTTTTGAAACGGCTGGGCGAGCATCTGGTGGATCTGCATGGCCCGCATGATCACCAATCACTGCTTTCCACAGAACGTCAGCTTTCCATGCTGGATGCCTATGCCGGGGCAGAGCCAGCCCTGGCCCTGTACCGGGAAAATTACCGGTCATGGCGCGCGAAGGCTGCCGAACTGGAGGAGCTCCGCCACGCGGAAAGCGCCAGCGAGCAGGAGCTGGACATGCTCCGCTATCAGTTGGAGGAAATCAACGCAGCCAATATCACTCCGGAGGATGAGACGGAACTGGAGGACCGCTGGCGGCGTGCCACCAATTCCACCCGCCTGGTGGAGTCCGCCGCTGCCGCCACCTCCGCACTGAATAGCGAGGATGGCATTCTTGAGCGCCTCACGGAAGTGCAGCGTCTGGTGCGCGATCTGGAAAAACTCGATCCCTCGGTGCGTGACCGCACGGCCTCACTGGAGACCGCCGTTCTGGAACTACAGGATCTGGAGGCAAATCTATCCGATTACGCAGAGGAACTGGACATCGATCCAGATGAAGCCGCCACATTGGAAGAGCGCGTTAACGTGATCGAAACCCTGAAGCGCAAATACGGTCCATCCCTTTCCGATGTGCTCTCCCGCCGGGATACCGCGGCAGCGCGCCTGGATACCATCGAAAACCGGGGAGAAAAGTTGGAAACCCTGGAGCATGAACTGGCCACTGCCCGCGAGGCTCTGGAAACGACCGGCAAAACCCTGGGAGCTGCCCGCCGCAAAGCGGCACCGAAGCTGGCCAAGGAAATTGCCAGCCAACTCAAGGATCTGGGCTTCAAACAATCGTCTTTCGAGGCACCTTTACATGCCCTGTCCGCTCCGGGCCCACAAGGTCTGGAAAGCATCGAATTTCAATTCGGTCCGAATCCGGGTGAACCGCTGCATCCGCTCCGTCAGATCGCCTCATCAGGCGAAATCAGCCGTGTGATGCTGGCCGTTAAATCCGCCCTCGCCGATCAGGATGCCACGCCGCTGATGGTTTTCGATGAAATCGATGCGAACGTCGGCGGTGAAATCGCCCGCGCCGTAGGTCAGAAAATGGCGGCCCTCGGCACCCGCCATCAGGTCATCGCCATCACCCACTTCCCACAGGTGGCCGCCACGGCAGCCCACCACTTCGTTGTGGAAAAGGAAGTCACCTCCGGTCGGACGCGCTCGCGTTTGTTTTCCGTTCAGGGAGAAACCCGCATCCAGGAACTGGTGAGAATGCTCGGTGGCGGCGGCGAACAGGCCCGGGCCATGGCCGCTTCATTGTTGAATGCGTGAGCCGCCATCGATTTTTGGCCGCAAAGATACCTTAAGAAACGGAATCGTTTCATTTCCATGGTTTGTGAGTCACCGGAGACATCGTTTTTGATGACAGGAGGTAAGCGCAGCGAGGATGCTTGGCATACCACCACCGGTCTGCTTGCATCGTCCTTTGATATCTTTTCATGAAGCCATCGCTCCGCACTTATAAAGCCACGCCCGAAAGTGTGGAGCAATCCTCGCGCGAAGTCTCAGCCGCTCTGGGAATGCCGTGGCGCGGGCCAGGGATGCCGCGGCTGGTGATGGGCAGGCGGGAGTGGGTGGCCTTGCCGGATCTGGGCGTTTCCCCCGTGCGGGCAAAGACGGACAGCGGCGCATGGAACTCGTCCCTTCATGCCGAAGAGGTGACGCTTTCCGAAAATGAGGAAACGGTGCGATTCATGACCATCAACCACTTCGGCCAACGCCATGCCTGTGAGGCTGCGGTGGCCAGAATCGGCTGGGTAAGAAGCTCCACTGGAGTCTCCCGCCAGCGTATATTCATTCATACCACTCTGGAACTTGTAGGCGGGCTGAAGCTGGATGTGGTTGTAAGTCTGGTAAATAGAAAGAAAATGCTGTGTCCCATGCTGCTGGGCAGGCGTGCGCTTTCCGGTTTTTTCCTGATTGATCCCCAGGCGGCATATCTCCTGGGACCACGCGGCGGATTGGAGAGGAGCTGTTAGTTTCCAAGCGTTTGAAATGGCCTTGACCATGGAGCGCGAATCAGCGCTTTGTTAAGGCGTGAATCCTAATCACCAAACACTTCGCAACCTGTTGTTAGTGACTTCGATTTTCTGTGGCTCCTCCCTGGCTGTATTTGCAGAAGAGAACCCTAAGAAAGACGAGTCCCCCCTGGATCTGAAAACCCTGAAGCTGGCGGATAGCGACTACGCGATGCCGCTGCCGGGCGAGATCCTCTACACACTGAAATCCGCCAAGCCGGAAGCGTGGAAGCAAGTCACCGCCGCCGCCCAGACTCTGGATGTGGCTGCCGATGATGAAGCCTCCTCCGCCATCCTGCTGGGTGCCTCCGTGGCAGACTGTTTCCTGGCGATCGAAACCAAGGACACCGCACTCTTCGACAAGCGCAGCGACACCGCGCTGGAAGCGGCCAAGAAACTGGGAGCAGAACAACCGATCCTGGATTCCGGAAAGACGCTGAAGGATCTCGTCAAGGAAGGCGCATGGATGAAAGTGGTGCCAAAGCTGGACAACTTGCATCTGGAAACCCTGGCAGCGATGCGAAAGATCGATGACACGGATTCCGAGGCGATCACCCTGGCCAGTGGCTGGCTGCGTGGGCTGTATCTATTTTCGGAAGGTCTGCTGGCCGATTACTCGGCTGAGCCTACCCTTGCCCTCCGCCAAAAGGATCTGGTGAACCATCTCATCACCAAGCTGAACGGCATCTCTGACTCCGCCAAGGAGAGCCCGCAGGTGAAAGCCCTCTCCGCTGCGCTGGGCAAGCTGCCTGCCGCCCTGCCGGAAGCAAAAGATGCCACCCTTACCAAGGAGCAAGTCGCCACCCTGAACGCCATTGCCAAGAGCGCATTCGCCAAATAACCCCCATCGACTTACCGAAATGAACTCTTTTTTCCGTTCCAGATTCAGCAAGTTCACGGGTGCTGCCGCGATGCTTTCCGCAGCCCTGCTGTTGACCGCCACTCCAGCTACAGCTTCCGTGCTGGGCGCACGCGTGTGTGCTGCCGTGCTTTTCGATGCCTTGTCCAATGACTGGTATATTCGTGATGCATTCAACTATGGCCTGCTCCAGCGCGGACAGTCCACCGTTCTTGCCACCACGCTCAATGCAGGCCGCACCTACAAGGTGGTGGCCGGTGGTTGTGAAGATGCCTTCGATGTAGACGTGGCCGTTTACGACGAAAGCGGAAACCTCGTTTCCCGGGATTCCGATACCAGCCCACTGGCGGTGGCCACGGTTTCTCCCCGCTGGTCCGGCACTTTCTATGTAAAGGTGACGATGTACCAGGTGCGCCCCAATAGCGGCGGCGCGGCCCACTATGTGGTGCAGTATGCTTATAAGTAATACATAACACGGAAAGGCAGGGCTGTGATGGCTCTGCCTTTTTATTCTGAACCTAAGGGGGTGGGACATTCTTGTCCTACCATCCATCCTAACGAGGAAAAAAATGGCACAGGAATGTCCCACCTCCTTAGGTGCTCATTTCATTCGCTTATTCCCCCAATGCTCTCCTGCAGCGACGCAATCTTCCGCCTGGCTCCTGCCCTTACGAAAGATGAGGCGGCAGCGCTTTCCTCCTCCTTTCTTGCTGCGGAGCTGCTGGATCATCCGCTCATTCAGGAGGATTTGTTTCTGGGAAATTTCACCTCGCGCCTGCATCCTTACCGGCTGGCAGATGCACGTCTATCAGTCCGTGCGGTGAAACTGTGCGGCGAGTGGCTGGTGTGCCACTTTTGCCCGCCGGAGATCGTGGTTTCGATCGATGAAAATCAATCGTGGCTCGCTGGGCAGTGCCACCTGCTGGCGGACCGGGACACCATTTTGCTAGGTGAACACCGGCTGAATCGGGAGTCCTTGGAAATGGTGGCAGAGTGGCGCGATGACATGCCGATCGTTCGCTCGATCGATGCGGAAGAAAACAGCGTCCGCCTTTCCAGTATTTGCAAGCCGGGGCATCAGGCGCTGCTGCGCTACGATCAGGGATTCAGTCTCGCTCCATTGCCGGGGCGTGTGATCCGCGTGAATGGCGTGGAGATCGGGCAGACGCAGCCGGTTTTTCCCTCGGACCGCGTGGAGATTGGTCATTTCCGGGGCCGGGCATTCGATTTGATCAGACGCATCCGCGCGCGCAATGACGTGCTGTCTCTGGAAAACGTAAGCAAGTGCTTCCCGGATGGAACATTGGGGCTTCAGGATCTAACGTTTTCACTACAGAGCGGGGACTTCGTTGCGGTGATGGGCCCCAGCGGCTCGGGAAAATCCACCTTTCTGGATGTCATCACCGGCTCCCTTGCGACACAGGGTAAAGTGGATGTGGTCGATTTCAGTGGACGCATCGCGGTAGTGCCGCAGGACGATGTCCTTTTCGAAACTCTAACGGTGGAGGAAAATCTCCGCCACGCCGCAAGACTCCGTACCAAAATGACGGAGGTGGAAATTTCCCGGAAGATCGATGAAGTGCTGCCTCTCATTGGCCTTGCAGAAAAACGCGCCCTGCGTGCCGGATCCGATCTGGATCGCACACTCAGCGGCGGTCAACGGCGGCGTTTGAGCATCGGGCTGGAATTGATGGGAAATCCCAGCCTGCTTATCCTGGATGAACCCACCTCCGGCCTGTCCGGCCCGGATGCCGCCTCTGTAGTGGAGCTTTTGAGAAATCTCGCACGCCGGGGAGCTCTGGTGATTGCCACCATTCATCAGCCTTCTCCTGAAACGTTCTCGCGGTTTGATAAATTGATCGTACTGGATCGCGGAGGAGTGCTGGCCTACTTCGG
>Ga0157370_10000814_pt1 | contig 39443 bp, 39 predicted proteins | sample C35metaG_FD_113463 | JGI IMG/M metagenome (GOLD analysis project Ga0157370, IMG submission 113463) | Corn rhizosphere microbial communities from Kellogg Biological Station, Michigan, USA - C3-5 metaG | ecosystem: Host-associated > Plants > Roots > Rhizosphere > Soil | place: USA: Michigan... | reverse complement strand
CGGGTGGCACGGTGATCCCCAACTGGGAAAGCATGTTAGTCAGCGTCTGGGTGGTAAATGGCGTTTGGGTGGTCTGGTCACCAGTGCCGTCGAGGCCAACCACCAAGCCGTAGCCGATCAGGGCGTTATCACGCACGCCCTGAATGGTCGCCAGATCGCGAATTCTTTGCGCCGAAGCCGGCAGCGCGGCCGCCGCGCAGAGCGTAATACAGAGTAAGCCGGAAATTAGTTTTCGCATGAGTGCCTCATTAGTACGGCGATACATTTAGGAAGAACCGCTGCAACCAGCCCATGTTCTGCGCTTCATTGATGTAGCCGTTACCCACATATTCGATTCGGGCGTCCGCCACCTGCGTGGAAACCACGCTGTTGGAGCCGCTGATGGTGCGCGGGTTCACCACGCCGGAGAACCGGATAAATTCGGTGCCCTGGTTAATTTCAATCTGCTTCTCGCCAACCACGCGCAGGTTGCCGTTGGCCAGCACTTCGCTAACCGTCACGGTCAAAGTGCCGCTGAAGGTGTTGTTCGCCGCCGCGCCGCCTTTGCCGCCGAAGGTGTTATCGCCGGAGATATCCATATCGGCGCGGGCATTGCCGAGCAGGCCTTCCAGATAACGCGGCGCGGTCGCCACGCCAAACTTGCTTGAGCCATTACGGCTGGCGTTGGCAGAGGAGCTTTTGCTGGCACTGACGTTTTCTTGCAGTACAAGCGTCAAGGTATCGCCGACGTTACGTGGTCGACGGTCTTCAAACAGGGGCTGATAGCCATAGTTCATCGGCTGAACGGATTGGAAAATCGAACCGTTCGGAACCGGTGGTGCCGCAGGAGCAGGTTGAGCCGTGGTGGCGCCTTCGACCAAGGGTTTATGCGGCATGTACGCGCACCCGTTGAGCAATAAGGTCACTAATAGCGGCAGAGCCAACACGCCATGTCGGTGAAAATGTGCACTGTCTACCGACGTTAATTTCATGGTCACCACGGAAATCGCCTTCGAAAAAGAATGAATCGGAGCCTGAAGTAACGGGGGCGGCGTACCGTCCCCCGCAGGCCAAGGTAACGCCGGGCGTTACCTTTCTTACTCTTAAAGCTGAGTTAACTTCTGCAACATCTGGTCGGATGTTGATACTGCTTTACTGTTGATCTCATACGCGCGCTGGGTCTGGATCATGTTGACCAGCTCCTCCGCCACGTTAACGTTTGAGGTTTCAACATAGCCTTGGTACAGCAGGCCTGCGCCGTTCAGGCCCGGCGTGCTTTCCGTTGGCGCGCCAGAACTTTGGGTTTCCTGATACAAGTTTTCACCGGTGGACTCTAAGCCTGAGTCATTGATGAAAGTGCTGAGCGTCAGTTGCCCTACCTGCTGCGCTGCCGCCTGCCCCTGCACGGTCACGCTGACAATGCCGTCACGGCCGACGGTGATTTTCAGGGCGTTAGCAGGGATGGTGATAGCCGGGATAACCTGATAACCACTGGAGGTCACCAGCTGACCGTTTTGGTCAACCTGGAAAGAGCCGTCACGGGTATAGGCTGAGGTCCCGTCAGGCAGCTGCACCTGGAAGAAACCCTGCCCTTTGATGGCGATATCTTTACTGTTATCCGTCTGCGACAGGTTGCCCTGCGCGTGGATACGCTCGGTAGCGACCGGACGAACACCGGTACCGATCTGCAAGCCTGACGGCAGATTGGTCTGCTCGGAAGACTGGGCACCCGGCTGGCGAATTGTCTGATACAGCAAATCTTCAAACACCGCGCGCTGGCGTTTGAACCCGTTGGTGCTGACGTTCGCCAGGTTGTTGGCGATGACGTCCATGTTGGTCTGCTGCGCGTCAAGGCCAGTTTTCGCGATATATAGCGATGGGATCATGTTGTTACTCCTCTGTCGCCGTTAGGTCATCGACAGCAGTTGGTTGGCGCGTTGTTCGTTTTCATCCACGCTGTGGATGACCTTCATTTGCATTTCAAAGCGACGGGCGTTGGCAATCATGTCAACCATGGTTTCCACCGGTTTGACGTTGCTGCCTTCCAGCGTTCCCGGCATCACGTGGATGGTCGGGTCGGCCTGGAGGGTATTGCCCCGAGCTTGGGCAGTGGCCGGCGTGAGACGGAACATGCCGTCATCGCCACGGGTCACTTCACTGCCGTTGGCTTTCACCAGTTTTAACTGGGCCAGCTGGCCCATGGTGTTAGGGTCCGCACCCGCCTCAAGCACCGAAATGGTGCCGTCGGCCGAGATGGTCAGTTGCGCATTCGGCGGCACTTCAATCGGGCCGTTGTCACCCATCACTGGGTTCCCCTGAATGGTTAACTGATTGGTCGGCGAAACCTGAAGATCCCCGTTTCGGGTATAGGCTTCAGAACCATCAGGCATCTGCACCGCCAAAAAGCCGTCCTGCTGTAACGCGACGTCGAGCGGGCGACCGGTGTAGTTCAGCTGGCCCTGAGTCATGTCGGCACCCGGCGTTGAAGCCGTCACCAAAGTACGTGTCTCAAGGCTTGGCCCATCGACCGGCACCGCGCGCAGCGCCATCAGTTGGGCACGAAAACCCGGCGTTGAGGCATTGGCCAGATTACTCGCGGTGACCGACTGCTGGTTCAGCGTCTGGCTGGCAGCACCCATCGCGGTGTAGATAGCGTGATCCATAGTGCGTTCCTTTTGCGTCTGTCATTCAGCGCGATTAGCGCAGGTTGACCAGCGTGTTCAGGATCTGGTCCTGGGTTTTGATGGTCTGGGCGTTCGACTGGTAGTTACGCTGAGCCACGATCATGTTGACCAGCTCTTTACTCAGGTCGACGTTTGACGCTTCCAGCGCCCCGCTTTTCATCTCACCAAAACCGCCTGCACCCGCAATGCCGGTGATTGGCTGACCAGAGGACTGGGTGGCGGACCACACGTTATCGCCTTCAGATTTCAGACCTTCCGGGTTAGAGAAGTTAGTCATCACGATCTGACCCAACAGCTGGGTTTTCTGGTTGGAGTAGACACCGGTGATGGTGCCGTCGTTATTGATTTGGTAGCCGGTCATCTGGCCCGCGGCATAACCATCCTGATTCAACGCACCGATGCTGTTACTACCGGTGTTCTGCTGAATACTGCCAAGGAAGCTCAGCGAGACGTTTTGCGGCGTCGTAGCACCGTTGGTGCTGTTATCCATCGGCAGAGTAAAAGCAAAAGCCGTCGCAGTTGGCGTGCCGTCAGCATTGGTGGTGCTCGCCAGAGTACCGTTTTGGTTGAAGTTCAAGGTGCCTAGCTTGCCCGCTTTAGAGCCTGAAACGCTGGTATCTTGTGAATAGACGTCCCAAGAGTTCGGGGTAGCCGAGTTAGATGACTTAACGAAATACACGTTGTTGTCATGCTTATTACCCAGTGAGTCATAGGTGGTAATGGTGTTGACGTAGTTGTAGCTGTCCGGATCTGAACTGGAGAAAGTGGCGTTTTTCGGCAACTTGTCGCTGGAGTTCAGGTTAGCCACCATCAGGCCGCTGCTGCTTGGCTTGGCGATCATCATGGTGTTCGGAATGGTCAACGGCACTGGCTGTGCGCCCTGAGCGATGGTTGGCGGAGTCCCGGTTGCCGGGTAGCCCGTCACGCTCAAACCTTGGGTGTTCACCAGATTGCGTTTGTCATCCAGAGAGAGCTGGCCGTTACGCGAATAGAACACGCCGCCGCTGGAGTCAGTCAGGCGGAAGAAGCCGTTGCCGCTCAGCGCAACGTCTAAACCACGGTTGGTATTGGTAGTGGTACCGTCGCTGAAGTCCTGAGTAATAGCTGCCACTTTGACACCCATACCTACTTGAGAACCGGCGAACATGTCGGCGAATGAGGCGGTGCCTGATTTGAAACCAGCGGTGGCGGAGTTGGCGATGTTGTTACCAATCACGTCCAGGTTGGTCGATGCTGCATTCAGGCCGCTGACTGCTTGGTTAAAGCTCATGGTCTGCTCCTTTTTGCCTGTCATCCTTCTTGTTGCAGGGCTGTAGCCAGTCCTAAAACGAGAGTGATTAAAAGCAAAATCAATAGGTTAAAATTATAAATTTCTGTTTATGCTGCTGTGTGAAATCTTCAATCTGCTACAAAATCTGTCGAACGTTGGCGAGCGTGGTGGTGCCGCGCACGCCGAGATCCAGCACTGCGCCGGAGCTGTCATTGGTAACACCGTTGACCAGCGCGTAGTTCAGCGCGGTGGCGACCATCTGCTGGCCGCCGTTGGTCGAGTTGATGCTGAAGGTGTATGCGCCGTCCGGTGCCGCCGTGCCGTCATCCTGCTTGCCGTCCCAGGTGTAGCTGTGGACGCCGGCAGTCTGTGAACCCAGCGCGATGGTTTTCACCACTTTGCCGGTGGAGTCACTGATCACCACATTGTTGGTGTCCGCCGCGCTTTCGAGTTGCAGGCCAAACGGCGTGGTGCTGACCTTGCCGTCAGAGCTGCCCACCAGAATCGCCCGCCCTTCAATCATCACCCCGTGACCAATCAGCGCCGTGGCCTGAACCGACTGGTTGCTGTTGATCTGCCCAGAGATGCTGCCCAAGGTGGTGTTGAGTTTTTCGATGCCGCTCACGGTATTGATTTGCGCCAACTGGCTGGTGAGCTGGGCGTTATCCATCGGATTGGTAGGATCTTGGTTCTTAAGCTGGGCGACGAGCAGGGTCAGGAAGTTATTCGACAGATCATCCGCCGTGGATTTCGGCTTGCTGTTGTCGGTATTAATGGTGTTGTCGGTGCTGTCGTTGACTGAACTTAAAACTGACATAAGCGGCTCCGTTATTGACCCAATGTCAGGGTTTTCATCATCAACGATTTGGTGGTATTCAACACCTCGACGTTGGCCTGATAGCTGCGTGAGGCGGAGATGGTGTTAACCATTTCGCTCACCACGTCGACGTTGGGCATCTGCACATAACCCTTGGCATCCGCCATGGGGTTGCCGGGCTGAAACACCATGCGCATCGGTGCCGGGTCATCCACCACCTCGGCTACTTTCACGCCACCGGTTTCTTGGCCAGGCGCGGCGTTGACTTGAAAGACCACCTGCTTGGCGCGGTATGGCTGACCATCCGGGCCGGTGACGCTGTCGGCGTTGGCCATGTTACTGGCGCTGACGTTCATGCGTTGCGACTGGGCAGAAAGCGCCGAACCGGCGATATCAAAAATGTTGAGCATCGACATACTGGTTATCCTTGAAGTACCGACATCATGCCTTTCACCTGCCCGGTCAATACGGTCAGGTCAGTCTGATATCGCACACTGTTATCCGCGAAATTGGTACGCTCACGGTCCATATCCACCGTGTTGCCATCCATCGACGGCTGATCGGGAATGCGGTACATCAGGTCAAGATCCGGGCCTGAGCTGGTCGCCGCTGGAATGTGGCGCGCGTTGGTTAACTCCAGCGACATGCCGCTGCTGTTCGCTCGCCCTGCTTCCATCACTTTCTGTAACTGACTGGCGAAATCGATATCGCGCGCCTGAAACCCCGGGGTGTCGGCGTTGGCGATATTCGCCGAAAGAATTTCTTGCCGCTGGGCGCGCAGGTTGAGCGCTTCCTGTTGGAACTGTAGTGCGGCGTTCAATTTGTCGAGCATGCGCCCTCCGCAAAGTGAGAATTTGGAGCCGACAGCATAAATCCCTATGTCAACAACCTATCGCGGGAATAAGCGCAAAATGCCCCGCTATTTGTCCCTTTAGGAAATGCAAACTGCGGGTAGACTTGTCGCCAGAAGTGGGGTTCCCCCCAGAAGCCATCATGACGAGGCGCAAGGCGAAATGACTAAGCTGAAGAGTGGACAAGCAGGCGTGCTTTTACTGAGCCTGATACCGGGCGCGGTGCTGGCAGCAGCGCCGGCGGCGGCGTCAGACAATAACAACACGCCCTTGGCTGGACATATTCAGCAGTTTTTCAGTCAGCAGTACGCCGGTAATGGGACTCAGGTGAAAAGCCTTATTACCACCCCTGCCGCCCGCCAGCCGCAGTGCCTTTCACCACAGCTTTCTCTTTCCCCCAATGCGCGGCCTTGGGGAAATGTCTCCGTGGCGGTGAACTGCAACGGGCAGAAAAGCTACGTGCAGGCACAGGTGCAGGTCAGTGGCAGCTACTGGGTGGCGGCGCGAAACGTCTCTTCCGGCGCGCATCTGACTCAGGCCGATATGCAGCAGAAAACGGGGAGATTGGACTTATTGCCGCCACGGGCTATTCTTGACAGCCAGCAAGCCATCAACGCGGTGACGCTGCGCAATATTAATGTCGGTCAGCCCCTAACTTTATCGATGCTGCGCCGCCCGTGGATGGTCCACGCGGGGCAGGAAGTTCAGGTACAGGCGACGGGAACCGGGTTTAATGTTTCCAGCTCTGGCAAAGCGATGAATAACGCCGCCGCCAGTGAAACCGTGCGGGTCAGAATGCCTTCCGGGCAGATTGTTAACGGCAAAGTAGCAGCAGATGGCACGGTGAGCATCGCCATCTAGCGAATGTTTCCCTGCCATTGCAATAAAGGCTAAAGTTTTTCCGTAAAGTGTCGATAACCTGATATCAAAGCCGCAATTTGACGGCATATCAGATTGGGAGAAGTATTATGAGCATCGAACGCACTCAGGCATCGCAACCGGTTAGCCCGATTCAACAGCGCGATCCGTCTGACACCAATGCGCAAGTGACACGCAAAGAAAGCACCAACAGCGCGCCGGTTAGCGGGACTGCCGTTACCCTGAGTGACGCTCAGGCCGTGCTGACCAAATCAAGTTCACAAGATATCAATACTGCGCGTGTAGAACAGTTAAAGCAGGCTATCCGTGACGGCAAACTGACCATGGATACCGGCAAAATTGCCGATGCGTTGTTGCAGGACACGCAGGCCTATCTCAACGATATTTAAGTCAATAAGCTTAAGTTGAAAGGTAAAGAAGCCCGATGAAAGATTTTATCAAGACCATGAAGACGCTGGTGGAAACGCTGGAAGCACTGGATTTGATCATTCAACATGAACAAACCCTGCTCTGCTCAGGCCGCGTCAATGGGGTAGCTTTGCAAAATATAACTGAACAAAAAAGCTCCCTGCTGACCACCGTCGATTATCTTGATAAACAGCGTCGGGAACATGACGCGAGATTGAAGCAGAATGCGCCCTATTCGCGTCAGCCTGAAATTGCTGCCATGTGGAAGGCCGTGGTTCAACTGAGTGAGAAGCTCAGCGCGCTAAACCGCCATAACGGTATGCTGCTCAATAAGCAAATTGACTACAACACGCAGGCCATGGCCATTCTGGGCGCCAGCCAAACGCAAAAGCTTTATGGCCCAAACGGCCAGACTTCAGTCAGCGGGCAGACCGTGCGTAAAATTTCGGTATAAAATAGCAACCAAATCTGTCATTTATACCGGGAATTAATCGTTTAAATGTTAATTCACTTTATTCAATAATTAATCCTTTATTGCGCTATAGAGACTTCATCCAACTATTAATAGTGTAGCGCACCTCTATAAATATAACAGCCATCTAATAACAAGCTACTGTCTCCCTAAGAATGCCACGCCTCCCCGTAAATAAAGAGCCTACACTTATATTTACTTTCATTAGTAGAGGTATAAAATTATGGCCAAACCAAGCAAACCGGTACTGCGCACTGACTCTATTTACGATGATTACCATAATGAATATCATAATGTTCATCTTTTATGGGACAATGTCGTCAGCGATGTGGGTATCGCCAGATGGGAAATTTATATTGATGACGTAAAAGGCTTTGAGACTAGAGACGCTAATATACTCAGCACCTATATCACCAATTTGCCCTGCGGAAAATCCGCCAAGTACAACCTAGTTGCAATCGATAATAACGGCAGGTCTTCAGATCCAAGTAACTCTATTATAGTGTCAACGAAGAATGTCTTAGCTCCACCCGAGAAACCTAGGGTGCAAATCATTCAATATCACGGCATTCTCAAGATTGAAATAAATATAATGGTACCGACAACGGATACCATATCAATATATCGAGATGGAGCTTTTGTTGCGAAATTTAATCTTTTCACTATCATGGATTATTATGATCGGGGATTAGCTACCGGACTGACTTACCAATACGCCATTGTTGCCTCTAACAAAATGGGCAGTGCTCAACCTGTGATAATTAAAATCATGAACACTGACATATACAGTGTGTCTTATACTGGAGGCAGCTTATGACTACGCCTGTTGCTATTATTTCGGCTCACGCAATAAGCCGACACCAAGTTAATATTACTTGGAAAATTTCAGAGCCCCATTCGGATATTTCTTCTGGCCATGTCTATATCAATGGAGGCTGGGCGAAGACCATATCAAACATAAATAAAGGTAGTATTATCATTGATAATTTCAGTCCAGGCATGAGTTATGCGATTGATATTAGGCTTCTTATCCCAGGCATCGGGACGGGGCCGGCGAGTAATACCGTTTACCTAACCATGCCCGCTTTCACCGGTTTGCCAGCGATACCTATTGCATCACCGAGCGTGGATGGTGGGGGTACGGCGGTTAAATTTGATTTATCATTCGAAGAGACAGAAACAGAGAGCGAGGCGGAAAAACGCGATAATATCACTGGATTCCGTATATATCGAGATAATGAGTTACGCTATATTTCTAATGATCATGATCTTACTGATATTATTGATAAGTTTTTGACGCCGGGCCAAGAACATCACTATCAGGTCTGCGCTTACAATATTCATGGCGAAACACCAAGTAGTACATCTTTTAACGTGACGATTGTATTAAACTAACTCGGAAAGCTAGCCCCTGAATATTACTATTAGAGGGCTGGCTTTATTAGCGATAATTCACGATCACCTGCTGACTCACCACGCGCAGCGGCGGGTTTAACCTGCCTTGTCCCTCAACCCCAAATACCAGTCTGAAAGAAGACTGCGCCGACTGACCAAAGAAGTTACGCGTTTGCCCCTGCGCGGCGTCCAGCTGCTGGCAGCGGTTGCTGCTACTGCACAGCTGCACCTGCAAACCCGCCGGTTCCGGACCCAACAGGCTGTAGCTCCAACTTATAGTATCGATAACCGCCGAGGGCATCTGCATCACCGGCGCGTTTGCTGATGGACTTAGCATTGAAGCAGAAGCCATCTGCCCGCGATTTTGCAGCGTGATGCCCGCCTTGCTGTCCGACCAGGAGCCAGAGGCCGCCAGAGCGGATGCCGAGCAGCACATGATTAAAAGCCCCGTAGCCATTTGTTTCATCATTACTCTCCGCCAATGGTGGCAGTCATACGAATCTGGCGGCTGTCGCTCATCTCCAAATTCGACATCACGGCAATTTGCGGCAGTGAACGACGCAGGAAGCGAGACAGCAAAGCGCGCAGCGCATGGTTGACCAGCAATACCGGCGGCGCTCCATTGACCTCCTGTTGTTGCAGCGCGGCCTGGGCCTGTGTCAGTAGACGCTCCGCCAGCCCCGGCTCCAGCCCGCCGCCGCCCTGCAGTGCTTGCAGCAGCAGGCGCTCAAGGGCGGTATCCAATCCAATAACCTGCACTTCACCGGTGCCCGGGAACCACTGTTGAGTGATTGCCCTGCCCAGCGCGACGCGCACCACGGCCGTCAGTTCGTTGGCGTCAGTTTGATTCGGCGCATGCTCGGCCAGAGTCTCAATAATGGTGCGCATGTCGCGAATAGAAACGCGCTCCGCCAGCAGGTTCTGCAATACTTTATGTAAGGTAGTCAGCGTTACCACGCCCGGGATGAAGTCCTCAGTCAGCTTCGGCAACTCTTTGCTGACGCGCTCCATCAGCTCCTGCGTTTCCTGACGGCCAAACAGCTCTTGCGCATGCATGCTGATCAGGTGATTAAGGTGGGTGGCCACCACGGTACTGGCTTCCACCACGGTAAAGCCCTGAATTTGTGCCTGTTCGCGGAGTGCCGGTTCAATCCACACGGCGGCCAGGCCAAAGGCCGGATCCTGAGTTACTTCACCCGGTAATTGACCAATCGCGTTGCCAGGGTTAATCGCCATCCAGCGACCCGGATGGGCCTCGCCGGAACCGATTTCCACCCCTTTCATCAAGATGCGGTATCCGGCAGGTGGTAATTCAAGATTGTCGCGAATATGGATAACCGGCGGCAGATAGCCCATCTCCTGCGCGAACTTCTTACGAATGCTGCGGATACGCCCCAGCAGCTCGCCGTTCTGCGCGTGGTCGACCATTGGGATCAGGCGATAGCCGACTTCCATACCCAAAGAGTCTTCCAACTGAACATCCGACCAACTGGCTTCCACCAGCTGCTGGCTTTCGGTATTCACCTGCACCGTCTCTTTCGCCACTGCCGGTTTCTGCTGCTGGCCGCGAGTCCACCACGCCAGAGCCAGTAAAGCCCCGGTGAACAGCAGGAAGACGAAGTTCGGCATACCCGGCACCAGACCGAGCAGGCCCAAAACGCCGGCGCTGAGCATCATCACGCGAGGGTTGCGGAACAGCTGGGTGACCATCTGCTCGCCGACATCTTCATTGGTGCCCACGCGGGTAACGATAACGCCCGCCGCGGTCGAGATAACCAATGCTGGGATCTGCGCAACCAGACCGTCACCGATGGTCAGCAAGGTGTAGCTTTCAGCCGCGTGGCCGAGATCCATTCCGTGCTGCAACACACCCACCAGCAGGCCGCCAACCACGTTGATCACCATGATCATCAGGCCCGCGATGGCGTCGCCGCGCACGAACTTACTCGCACCGTCCATTGAGCCGTAGAAATCGGCTTCCTGAGTCACTTCGGAACGGCGTTTTTTCGCTTCTTCTTCGCCAATCAGCCCGGCGTTGAGGTCAGCGTCAATGGCCATCTGTTTACCCGGCATTCCGTCTAACACGAAACGCGCGCCCACCTCAGCAATACGCCCGGCACCTTTGGTGATAACCATAAAGTTAATCAATACCAAGATGATGAACACCACGATACCGATAGCAAAGTTACCGCCAACCAAGAAGTGGCCGAATGCTTCAACCACACGCCCCGCCGCCCCTGCGCCGGTATGGCCTTCGAGCAAAATGATACGCGTCGAGGCCACGTTGAGGGATAGTCGCAACAAGGTAGAGAACAGCAGAATGGTTGGAAAAGCAGCAAACTCAAGGGTGCGCTGGGTGAACATCGCCACCAGCAACACCATGATCGACAGGGCAATGTTAAAGGTAAACAGCAGGTCGAGGATGAACGGCGGCAAAGGCAGCACCATCATCGACAAAATAATCAGGATCAGGATAGGCCCGGCGAGCACCTGCCATTGTGTATCTTTGAAGCCCGGTAAGCGCAGCAGCGCGGCCAGATTACCCATGTGTTTCTGTTTCTCCAGCAAAGTCCAATGCTTCAGGCACCGGTAAATGTTCAGGTTTTTTCGGGATTAATCCGCCTTCACGCTTCCAGCGCTTAAGCTGATACACCCACGCCAGCACTTCCGCGACCGCGGCATAAAGCGCGGCGGGGATCTGCTGACCAATATCACTATGACGGTAAAGCGCACGCGCCAGCGGCGGGGCCTCCAGCGTCGGAATTCTATGTTCGGCAGCCAGTTCTTTTATGCGCAGCGCCACGTCACCCGCCCCTTTCGCCAACACTTTCGGCGCGCTCATTTTGCTTTCGCTATATTGCAGCGCAACGGCGTAGTGCGTCGGGTTGGTAACAATAACGTCGGCCTTCGGCACGTCGGCCATCATGCGGCGACGCGCCATGGCCCGCTGCTGCTGGCGAATACGGCCTTTAACGTGCGGATCGCCTTCCTGACTCTTAAACTCGTCGCGAATGTCTTGTTTACTCATCCGCAACTTTTTAATGTGGCTCCAGATTTGCCAAAAGACGTCGAACGCCACCATTGGGATCAGGCCGAATACCACCATCATGGCGCAAAACGCCACCATGCTTAGAGCCTCGGCCAGCGCCGGAATGGTCGGCTGCGCCATCAGGCGCATCATGTCCTGCCAGTGATGCCACAGGTAAAGACCGCAAATGAAGCCAACAATGGTGGCTTTCAGAATGGCTTTCAGGAGTTCTGCCAGCACCTGCGCTGAAAACATGCGCTTCAGCCCGGCAATGGGGTCCAGACGATTGAGCTTCGGCGCAAAAGATTTGCCGCTGAAGTTCAACCCGCCGAGCAGCAGAGGCGCGGCCAGCGCAACCAGAACTAACCCACCAATTACGGGCAGCAGTGCCCAAACTGCACGCCCCAGCAACGACGCCATTTGCCGCAGCATTTGCCGGTCATTGCTGATGATGTCGTGATCGAAATTCAGACCTTGTGAAATCATCACCGCTAACTGCCGCGCCATTGACTCCCCGGATACCCATAGCAATGAAAAACCGGCCCCCAGCATCAGCATGGAGGTCAGTTCGCGCGAGCGCGGTATCTGCCCTTCTTCGCGGGCCTTTTCAAGCCTGTGGGGTGTGGGGGCTTCGCTTTTTTCGAGATCGCTTTCTTCAGCCACCGGTCGGTTCCTGTTGGTGCATCATCCATCGCCAAAAAGCCATGGATACAATTTCAGGCATAGCATGCCAAAACCTTGTGGGTCTGATTGCTGGAACAAAGGGGATAAATGGGGGTTATTCTTGAGATAAATGGCTTGAAGGTGATTACTGAGATTGCGCCACGCGCAACTATACAACTCGGAATGACTTACCCAGCGAAGGTTTTTTCATGACAACTTTTATAATTCCTCTCATATTGCCATGAAATGGAGCTACATAATTAAATAAGCGGCACTAACTCTTACAAATCGTTATATATACACCATCAAAAAACCATGGATAGGTAATCAAAATAATGCAGAATTTTTTAAATCAGCAAGAAATAGAGAAAATGATTACGGCAACGGCTACGGGTAAAAACCGTGCGCGTGATGAATGCATGTTGTTAATGTGTTTTATACATGGACTGCGCGTGACAGAGCTAATTAATTTGCGGATTAGTGATATTGAATTACAAACAAAAAGGATTTCCGTTTCCCGTTTAAAAAACGGTTTTACTGTCCAGCACCCTTTGCAGCCCCGCGAAATTGTAGCTATAGAAAATTGGTTACAGATACGTTCAAGCTTTTTAGATGCAGATACTCCGTGGTTGTTCCTATCAAAACATGGCGGGCAGCTTTCCAGACAGCAATTCTATCGACTCGTGCGTAAATATGGCGAAATGGCCGGGCTGGATACTCAGGTTCATCCCCATATGCTTAGGCATGCCTGCGGCTATGCTTTAGCCGATAAAGGCTTTGATACAAGATTGATTCAAAATTATTTAGGGCATCGTAATATTCAAAACACCGCTATTTACACTACCAGCAATACGCCACATTTTGTGGCGGTAGAGATTTAATCTCAGTTGCCGAATCTGATGTTTGACTCTCGCCCTTCACTATAAAGTTGAAGGGCGGGCCTACTTATTTACACCCTAATTTAGATACACACTATGTTTAGAGATAAAGTTTATCTTTCATCAAAAATAATTCAGCATCATTTTTAACGGATAATTTACGCATAGCATTACACTTATGGGCACTGATCGTCTTAATACTAAGACTTCTCAGAGTAGCAATTTCTCCCAGACTCATTCCATTAAACAGATGCTTAAGCACTTCCTTTTCACTGCAGGTAAGTTGACGAGCAGAGAGATCGGCTGAATTATTTTGCAAGGCAAGATAGCCACAGATCTTCTGGCTTAGAAAACGTCTCCCTTGTAAAGCCTGCCTAAAAGAATCAACAATTTTGGCTAAAGGCTCACTACGTGCAATAAGACTGATATTAGGCTCGCAAAGCAAGGGGCGCATTTGCTCTCCTGACTGACAAGATGTGTAGACAATCATAATCAGATTAGGATACTGCGAACATAGATTTAGAATAATATCTCGCCCTTCGATGAAGGACTCACTCTGGCTGTACAAATCAGTGACGAGCACATCAACTGACTGATACATAAAGGCTTCGCTTACCTTCTTAAGACTGTTTTCTTGCAAAATGACATCTTTCACGATACCTAGTGAATCAAGAAAATAGCATAGACCGGCAAGTGCTAGCGGGCTGCTATCCATTAATGCTATTTTGAGTGGTGTAGTTGGCATGACACGCAAAATATAACTCCCTGTATTATTAGATGTATGCCGTTTTATTGGCCGACCGTTATTACGTCAGAAGACAACGCCGGGCCAAGCTTTCATCATCCATATTCCTTGTGCAAACAGCTCACTGTCGTTCTTAAATCCCAACTTCGCCATAGCGTTGCGTTTATGAGTGCTAATAGTGCGGATATCACGATGCATTTTCGCTGCCACTGAAGAGACATTCATACCGGAAAAAAGATAGGTCAACACATCCAACTCGCGTCGTGTCAGCGCAGTTATCTCTTTTCCCGGGTCTGATAAGCTCAACAACTGTCGCAGTTTAGGGCTGTAAAATTTCCCCCCTGATACAATCTGCGAGATACATTGAACAAAGGCTATCGTCGGCTCACTTTTCAATAAAATGCCGTGAGCACCCGATGAAACGACCAATTGAAGTATTCTGTATTCGCTAAAAGCGGTGCAGACAATAACTTTTACCTCCGGCCAGCGAGAATGTAATGAAGGCAAAAGCCTTAATCCATCCAAAACAGATTCTTTTTCCCCGCATAAATCCATCAATAAAAGTTTTGGGCGATGAGCCTTAATTAGCGGCATGATGTCCGCCAGCGAATTGGTATGAATAATATCCTTACCTACATCGCAACTCTCCAGTAAAAGGCGACGCATCCCTAAAGCTGTCACGGGGCAGCTCTCCATAATGATCACCCCGTTATTTTTAACGGCTTGAGGTTTCATGGATGATGACGATGCACAACGGTGTAACTGCGACATTGGAAAATTATTCATCTTCTCATCTTTATGTTCGGAAAATAGAGAGTGTTATTAAACTGGCTTAACGCTTTCATTTCTAATAGTTAGCAACAATAGTGAAGTCCTTTTATTTATTACAAACTCACAGGAACAAAGTATCATCGTTTCTCAGCATCAAAATACTACTTATTGATATGTGAAGCTAACCTGCATACTGCCTACTATTGATCCTGGGGTGACATTACCGGAAACAGTATATGCACGCGCTTGTAAATTAAACTTTGCCGTAGAACTTGCGCTCTCTATTGCCTGCGTAACATTGGCGCCGTTACCTAACATCCGACTGTCACTGATATTTTGTACTTGGATCTGTAGGTTAGTTGCCGAACCTGTGTTGATAAAAGTATCTGAGCCTGCGGAGGCTGGGGTCCCATTCACTGTCATTGTGACACTTTTGGTGGTTTCAGGGCATGCGCTCAATTGCAGACTAAAATTCACCCAGGGTGCTGCTGAACCAGCTGATGATAGAACATATTGATGTATACCATCACCCAGGTTTACCTCAACGCCAGAGGTCGGGAAATTAACCCGGCAAGCCGCGGCTTTTATATTGCCGGTGATTTGCAAAGTCGTGGCTGACTTTGAGGAAAACGAGGTTGCACTTAAAATCAGCATTATTGACGAAATCACCTTGAATTTCGTCGCTGTAAAAATCGTCATATCTACATCCTTCTAACCTTTAAGTAGCATTCACTTTTAAGGTGAATGCTATGGGATGCTGCTTGTCAGCTTACTCAAGCTCAGCCTGAATCGTTGCAGTCGCAGTAAAATTACCGGTGCCCGGTGTTCGCCCAGTGGTATTAATGGGGTAGAGCTTTATCTGGGTAGATGCAGATTGCGACGCGTAATTCATATTTAACGGCAGGTCTCCGCTTATTGGTGGGATAACTGCGCCTGAAGCATTTTCAATTTTTACGCCCACATTTTCGTTAGTGGTTGCCAGAACGCTGGGTTCACTTGGGTCTGGCGTCCCCTGAAACGAAAGGCTCACCTTGACACCCTCTGAAATATTGTTACAGGCGACATTAAGTTGCTGGTTTTTAGGCACAAAACCTTTGGCCATCTCACCTTTAGTATTAATATTCGTGGCGATAATATCGCCGAAAGGAATAGTGATCACTCCTCCGCCGTTGATAGTGCAGGATTGGGGTACAGTTACTGTTCCACTCATATAGACAGAAGAAACGGGTACTGTTGAGATACTTTCGCCATCAGTAGCAACAAAAATATCAACAACTTTAGTCATTGGAATAGTCTGTACGCCGACGAAGGCTCTTCTAAAATAGAGTGAAACTGAACCTTTATTGCCAGTTTCCCAAAAACCACTTCTTTCACAGGATGTACCTGTAGTATTTTGATTGCTCATATGGAAAGGTGCAGGGATCATTTTCCTTAAACCACCCGCGACAAAAATACTACTCGCCACTCCTAAGTAAGGGCTTATCCCATAGTATTTATTAGTACCATCGTTATAAACCACCCCACCACTTTCAGGTACTTTTGCGGTAATATATGGTGCAAAAAAGACCCCACGGCAATTGCATCGAATAATGTAATCACCCGCGGTATTCCAACTAAATGCGTTGGGCTTTAACATTCCCGCGGTATTTTCTGATGGCGTAGTTAAGGTATAATTCATATTAAAATTATACACTTTAGTACTGGTGTCAGGCCCGCAGGTAGCAGAATTTGCTGTTCCACTAAACGCGAATAATGCAATACTCGTCCCTAACAGCGTAAACGCTCTGGCATATCCAACTTTGTTCTTGGCAGAGTTCGTTAACTGCGAGAAAACAGTGCTATTTATATTATTCATATTCGAATTCCATTTCATCGACATTCCCCTTTCAACAACTCGATATTGGCAGCGTCAATCGATTTTTGCAGGCGATAATCCACTTCGCAGGTTTGCGATGCATCATTACCCCATTTCACACTTAATCGTCCTGAGTCACTCATCCCGGTAAGATAAACCTGGCCACCGTCACCGACGATATTTCCGTTATAACTCTTGTTACTAAGATCAGTAACCATGGCACCAAATGGCACTGGCTCACCATTGCTACGGATAAGAGTCATTAATACACGCTGGCCAACGCGAGGGTTGAAATCGGCACGTACTACAGCTCCTCGAGCAGGAATCACCGATGTTGAACTCATGGTGATATCTACATCGTCAGGCAGGGATTGAGTATCAAGCACAATTTGGTTATTACGATATGGCGTTGCGTAAGGTACGACCGCGTATCCGCGCCCATCAGTGATAACGCCTGAGTTGCCAGTTACTCTTACATTTCCAGCCCCTGGCGCTTTCACCAAGACCATGGTTTCACTCAAAGGTTGAGAGAGGGTTAAACCATTTTCATGGACTATCGCTCCACCTTCTAAACCATAACTCAGACGGCGTTGGTTTTTGTCATAGCTATAGCCAACATTGAATTCGCCTTGTCCCCCTTTATAATCGGCGGCGGCGCTTCCACTGGATCCCTGACCTTGACTTCCATAGCCCTGGCTCAGGTTATAACTTAAATTATCATCAGCCAAAGCTGTACCACTTAAGCCTAGGTTATTAGTGGTATTGCCTTTTTTACTGGTGCTCATACCATAGGTAGCGTATCCGCCCGGTAACCATTTATTCAATGGTATGCTGACGTTAAGGGCAAAAATTTGGTCAGTATATAAAGTACGGGAACCGTAGCCATCCGTACCATTTTTGTTGTAGGTGTAATTCAGGCCATACGAAATACCAGACCATGTATTGTTATATCCCACTCCGACAGATTCAGTACTGCGATTATTATTCCAATACTTTTCTTTAACCATGCTGACTGAAATCGCACCGCCCTTCTGCCACAGATTTTGGCTCATGGTCAGCTCAAAACGGTTCTTTTTCTGATCCGAAGTATAGCTATTGCCGTTGTTGTAGCTGTCTAATGCTTCTTGCAGGGTATAGAAACCTGCCGTTGAATAACGATAGCTAGCAAGACTGAAGTTAGTCCCTGTTTCTACGAAGCTTTTCCCGTAGCGCAACCGATATGATCGACCACTGGTTTTAGGGGTATCTTGCTGAGTGGTCCAAGCTTGCGTGACATCAGCAGACAACGCACCAATTCGCCCTAAATTTTGCCCCAAACCAGCGACAAAAGCCTGATATTTAGTGGCAGCCTGTACCCCACCGTAAACAGTGGCCCCATAGCGCATGCCATAAATAGCAGTGCCCTGTGAAAAGACTGCTTTCTCAACATCACTGTTGCTTGAGCGGTATTGACCACTGGTCAGGCTATATTTGAGTCGGCCTTCGCGCTGAAGTACCGGGACAGCGGCGAAAGGAACAACCAAATTCTGTTCGCTTCCGTCGGCCTCTTTGATAGTGACCTGTAAGTCACCGGAGCCCGATGTTGGATAGAGATCCGAAATATTAAATGGACCCGGTGCGACATAGCTTTGATAAATAATATAACCATTCTGCCTGATAGTGACCTGCGCATTACTGCGCGCAATCCCACGCACTACCGGTGAGTAGCCTTTCATGCTGTCAGGGAGCATGTCATCGTCAGAGGCCAGTTGCGCACCACGAAACGAAACGGCATCAAATACTTCACTTGGCGAAGCACTATCACCCAGAGTTAACTGGCTCTTTAATACCTTAATATCGCGCTGCATATAGGTATTAATTGATTTCCAGCGGTCCTTACCATCGCTATCTCGGCTCCACGTAGAATAGTTACGCAGGCGCCAATCGGCCAGATTCATGCCGGTTCTAAGGTTCAAATAATAACTATCACTATCCTGTGAAATACTATTTTTGGCCTCTTGATTCGCACCGGTAAAATTGTAATTCATCAACAGGGCTGGAATACCGTTATCCCATTTTTCCGGCGATACGTAGCCACGAGCCTGTTGATTTAGTGCTGCTTGAGGAAGGCTAAGGTCTAAACGCTGCTGTTCAAAATCAAAACGTGCCGATGCCTGCGGAATATCCTGGCTGAGGTTCACGCACTCATCCGTTGTGTTGATTTTTGGATACAGCGCGAGTTTGACGCCCAACTCTTTTAACATCTCACTATTTAGGCAGGGTTGAAGGCTTTGGGTTCCTGCTGCATCAGTGAATAAGTTAAAGTTGACATCCTGTGTGATGATCATTGTCCCGTTGAGATAAATATCAACGCGATAAGTCCCTGGTGGCTGATTTCCACTTTTTTCAAAAATTGAAAGATCAGCATTTCCCTGCATTGGGTTATCAATTTCAAGTAAAGCCGGACTAAAATATTCCTCAGCGTTCGCGATCCCGGCTCCGCCAAGCATTGCAGCAAGCTGGCAGGAGATGAACCAAGCGAGATAGGAATGTTTGAAGCCGACTGAGCGGTAACTCTTCGGTTTTTTCATTATTTTGATTCCATTCTTATCACCGCCAAATAATCGGCGTGATAGGTAGTGCGCATCCATAGCGCCCTGACGTTATTTACGCCTACTTAGTGGCTATTAGCGATCATAATGTCTGAACAAATGATTGGCTTGTGCCGCCATAATCGTTGATATATTGCCAGCTTAAGGTGTTACCGGAGATATTATTCGGTAATGTAAAACTGACGTTTGAATATGGCGCCACCATTGGGACATCTTTAATTTCCGCGCCGTTAAGTTTGACGTTAAAGAAAGTAAAATAGTGGGCTGAAGAGTTGGTGATCTGCACAGAATTACCCGTACGTTGCCATGTCAGTTTTTTTACGGCATCTTCGGGGGTAGTTTCGACACCTGTAGGTCTATATATCAACTTAATCCGCGTTTTGACGGCAATTTGCAGTGTATTCTCTCTTTTTTCCGCATAAGGAATTGATTTAATATTCATCCAGAATATAGATTCCCTATCGTCCGGCAGATTTCCTCCGGCGCGTACCACGCGCAAAACATTCTGCCGTTCAGCATCCAGACGGAATAATGGCGGTGTAGCGAGAAATGGCGCCTTTTCTGCTTTTTTCTGCCCTGAAACAAGCTCGCCGTCTACCCAGGATTGAATAAGGAAAGGAACCTTGTCAGGATTATTAACAGTGATTGATGCTTCTTTCTTATTGCCTTCGTAAATAAGACGTGTGCCGCCAATGACAATCCCTGCTTGTACCGATGTGGTTATAAATAGCAAAAATGCTGTGATAATCGTAGCTCGCCATCTTTCCATGATGTTTACCCAATAAAATATCTTAAATAGATCAAGGGTAATATCTACCCCTGATCTGATATATCAAATCGCTTCTAAACCATTATGTTTAATGACTGAGATTTATTGATAGATAATTGTAAATTGAGCTGCACCTTCTGCTGCACCAGCGGTAACAGCAGTAGTCAGAGAGACATAACGTGCCTTGAAATCAAGGTTATTAGCAGTGGTCTTTAAAGCATAGGCTGCTGAATCTTGATACAAGCTAATCGGATTATCATCTTTGTCATAAATTTTGATACCGACGCCAGTCGCTTTACCTGTACCAGTAGCAACGGCTAATACGGTATTATCACCCGCCACTTGCGTACCATCAAAACGCACTTTGGCACTGGTCACTGTTGAAGGGCAACCTGTTAATACTAAGGTGAATTTTTGAGCAGCAGATAAAGATCCAGATGTTGGAAACGCTGTAGTACCAATTTTACCCAGTTGAACATCCAGATTTTTGGATGCTGCACTAACAGTACATGGGTTACTAATAACGTCGCCCTTAAAATTTATTGTACCGTCAATAGCGAAAGCTGAAGAAGAGATTACAGAAGCAACCAACAAAGCAAGACCAGTAATATTTTTTTTCATTTCAAATTTCCTTTGAACATATGCATAGAGGACGCCGTCATTGGCGTTCGCATTGTTTTTGACAAAACCATCTGCCATTCCATTACTTTGTTCTTTAGAGGTTCCACCTCTTAAATAAACGGCTAAGTCATTACAGTAAAAATGCTCAACAATTCATTCCGAAGCAAAGTGGCTCTACTTTAGTTCCGCTAAAAAAAACTGTCAATAGACAGTCAATTATAATATAAAACTTTAAATTAATGATTATAAATCAGTACGTTGCGTTAAAAATTCAAACTTTCGACTCCATTCAAAACTAAGTATTTTCTTACGCTACAATTAGTCTTTGCTTTTATATGAACGCCTGATATGAAATCACTAACTTTTTATTCCAAGAAACATAAAAATTTTGAACGCATGCTCCATAAGCAATGTTTAGTTAGCATATAAAGCCAAATGTGTCATTTCAGTTTAAAATGAATTATTTAAATTAAAGCCTAGTATTTATATTAGCCCCTGACGTCAAGATACCTGTAAACACTCAAATCCACTGTCACATTAAGCCAGACGAGTTAACTAACTCACTAATAAAAGGCAACGATAACAGCCTTGTAGTTAACAATTAAACACCTAGAGGTATGGCTAAGCGAAGTCTTTACTTTAAAAGGATCTGGGTAAGATATTTCTAATGTTTAGCTTCTGTTTATACTACTGACCGAGATTGGAGAAAAATTAACAAAACAGGATGAGAGTGTTGTGAAAGAGAGGAAGAGGGAGTGGGAAAACAAATACATCAAATTGAACATCAAGAGTAAAGGTGCCCTTGATGTTCATTTAACGTTGATAAGTCAGTACTGGAGAGAGGTGTCAGGCAGTAAGGCCGCCGTCAATAACTAACGTCTGGCCTGTCATGTAACGGGCACCCTCGCCGACCAGCCATGATACCGCATTGGCAATGTCTTCAGGTTGCCCCAATCTTCTCATCGGAATGAGGCTGCGGATGGCTGTCATTTTCTCTTTGGGTAGAGATTGCAGCATTTCACTATCAATAAAGCCAGGTAATAAGCTATTGACCCGAATGCCAAACCTGCCTAACTCTACTGCGAGAGAGCGGCTCAGGCCGATCATGGCCGCTTTACTGGCACTGTAAGCCGTCTGCCCAATATTGCCTTTAATGCCTGATACTGACGACATCATGACTATCGCCCCCTCCCTTTGCGCAATCATGGCGGGAAGCAAGGGCTTGTTCCAATTGAACACGGCATTAAGATTGGTATCCATCACCTGTCGCCAGTTGTCGGATGTCTGAAACATATGCAATGCATCAAGCGTAACGCCCGCGTTGTGAATAATGCCATAGGGAGCGCCAAGGCGTTGAATAAGCTGAGAAGCCGTGTCATTTACCGCCGCCTCATTCCGACCGTCACAGCGAATCCCTTCAACCTGCCCAGGTAATGACTCGCACAATGCCAGAAGTGATTGGCTTTGCTGTTCAGCACTCTGCCAGGTGAACACAACATTCCACTCTTTCGCCAGCTCGAGAACCGTCGCCCGGCCAATACCGCGGCTTCCGCCGGTGACCAAGATCCATTTGTCCAGCATAGGCTATTCACCCTTCTCACTAATGAATTGGCAAAGCTCGCGCAGAGTGAGGCCAGGTTGGTCAACGAAAACGTCAGTTTCTATCGTAACGCTGAACTCTTTATTGGCCAGAAGCATCAGCTCAACATAATCCAGACTGTCTAACTTGAGCTGTGAGAGAGGCATGTCTTCAGAAATGGACTCTATCTCGAGATCCTTAGCTTCACACAGCATGGCGCAAACTTTGCTATAAACTTCATTGTAATCAATCATTTTTATTCCCTTAAAAGCTATGTTTTAGGTGTGTTATTTAGCGCCAAAAATTGTCGCTTTCAATGTAATGGAGCTTTTTATCAACGCTTTTTTATTCACAAAAGCTTGGATGGCCACGCACAAAATAAAGCCGCTATGGCTCTTTCCCACCATTAGCGCAGGCAAGATAGAGAAGTTCAGGGGTTGGGCAAAAGCGGTTATGTCATCAGGCACTAACAGACTGGGGGAGAAATGCGTTTCATGATGAGTTTGCACTATTTGCATTTGCTTAAATACCGCCATCAAATCTGTGCAATCCAGCTCTGGCAAAACATCGCGAACGCGGCACATGGTCTCTGGCGAGTGAATAAGCTGCTTAAACAGCAGAGCGTCTAGCACATTCCATAAGTTGAGACTCTGCCCGGTCATTGCAGACAATTGCCGCGCCGATGTGAGCATTTCCAGCGTTGAGATCTGGCCATCCTCGGCCTCCGGGCCTTTAGTCAGATCAGGTGCTGCGACCAGTTTGGCATTGATACACCCCTCCTGGCTTAGCGCATTACGCAGGGTGCTACGCAGTTGGATCTGGCCGTTGCGTGAGAGTTCCTCAGTCTCCAGCAGGTGGGCTTGCTGATAAAAAACCGGCCTATCCAGACGACAGCTAAACAGCAGGCTTTGATTCTGTGGCATGACAACGGGTGCCTGGATCCCCAGACTCGCTTTGATATCCAGCATGGCGCGCATGCCATGGATGCATAACACATCCAGCCCCAATTGGCGGGCTGCCGCTAAATTAAAGTGAATAGGATTGTTATCGCCGGAAAATGCCGCCCACTGCTCGGCATCTTGCAATTGGTATTGCATTGACATTACTCCCCCTTACCTATGATCAGGGCGGCGTTTGCTCCACCAAATCCAAAACTAAGATTCAGCGTATTTTTCACGTCGCCACGACGGTGCCCTACGACGATGTAATCAAGGTCACAATGGGGATCGGCAGTCTGCATATGATGAGTCGCGGGCATGATTTGATGCTCAAGCACCTGCAAACAGACGATACTTTCAAAGCTCCCTGCCGCGGCAATAAGGTGTCCGGAATAGGATTTAGTGCTGGAACAGGGGGTGCTATAGGCGACCTGTTCGCCGAGAGCCTGTTTGATGGCCTGTGTTTCGTTTAGGTCATTCAGCGGGGTTGAGGTTCCGTGCGCATTGATATAATCAATGTCATCGGGAGTTATCCCGGCCTGCGCCAATGCGCGGCGAATCGTTTCTACGCGAGCAATTTTGTCTTCCGCAGGAGCTGTGAAATCAAAGGCATCAGAGTAATTGCCATAACCTTTAATCTCGCCAAGGATCCTTGCTCCGCGCGCCAGAGCGCTTTGGCGATCTTCCAGACAGAGCACGGCTGCCCCCTCGCTCAAGACGAAGCCGTTGCGCTCGGAGCTAAACGGGCAACAGGCCTTAGTGATGTCCTGCGGCTCGCGGCATAGCGCCCCGAGAATATCGATATTCCAGGTCGACGAGTCAGAACGCAGCGACTCACCCGCCCCGGCCAGCATCATCTTGGCGCGCCCGGCTCGAATCAGTTCGAAAGCATCACCAATGGCGATGGTGCCAGTGGCACAAGCCGCCACCGGCGAGTTTTGATATCCCCTCAAGCCCCACAACAAACTGACCGCCGCCGTTGCTGAACTGGGCATCGAAAAGAAGCAACCAAAGGGTGAACCCATATTGCTGCGCAGATAATCTTCATGTTGCATCTGCGTTTCATCCTGCCCAGCCCAGCCTGAGCCTATGATTGCGCCGCACTCAAGCAAATCGTAGAACTCCTCAGGGCGCTTTTCACCAAAGGCCATCTGCATGGCCTGTTGCGCGGAGAGCAAGGCCAGATGTGCAAAGCGCGGCAGCCGGCGACGGATCGCGGCCGGCACCGACTTAAGCGGCGGCTCATTATCAATCAGGCCGAAAAAGCGTGATTTAATCCCCGCCGCCGACCTGTCGTAGTAACGGTAGCCGAGGCGGTAATTCATGATAGCGTCCCAGCTTTCAGTGGCATTTGCTCCCATTGGCGTCACCGCGCCGTAACCTGTGATCACTACACGGCGTGGAGAATTCCCCGCGCCAGCAATATCCTTATTCATCTTGCATTCCTTTAAATTTCTGGCGGTTAAATCAAACTCCGCCCAACGCCAGCCAGAGTTTCATCGTGGCATAGAGATAGTTGTATTGCGTTTGCACCAGCGTATTTTCGCTGTTTAGCAAACTGTCCTGTGCATCAAGCAATGTCTGATAGGAAACCGCACCCGCGCGATACTGGCTGTCTGCCAGTTGCAGCCGCTGCTGGCTAAGTTGCAAATCAATCAATTGGCTCTGTTTCTGCTGTTGATAGGTCACGCGCTGCGACATGGCGTTATCCACGTCACTCAGAGCGCTATACACCTTGCTGCGAAATTGAATAGCTGCCCGTTGTACCTCAAGCTTTGACTGCTCAATGGTCAGCTGCACCCTATTCCATTCAATGAACGGCAGGGAAAGCGTGCTTCCCAGCGTGCGCACCGGATTACTGAACCACTGCTGAAAGGCCGTGGCTCCGGCGCCGAGTCCAGCACTTAAGGTCAGTTTGGGATAAAAATCGAGGCGTGCCACGTCTGACCCCGCGAGGGCTGCCCGAAGGTTCCACTCCGCGACCTGCACGTCCGGTCGCTTGGCGATGACCTCCAACGGCAAATGCTCTACGACCGCGACCGACTGATGAATATTTAGCGTTGCAGGCTCCGCCTGTCTCTGATGAGGACCACGGTTAAACAGGATCGCCATCGCGTTACGCGCTTCTTCGCGCTGCCGCTCGAGGTCACGCTGGGTCACACGGCGGTTGAGCACTGCCTGTTCCGCCTGCACCACGTCTAAACGGCTGACCTCCCCGGCGTTAAAGCGCGACATGGCCAAACGCTGAGAGCTTTCGGCGATATTAAGGCCTTGCTGGCCGTTAATAATTTGCTGGTTGAGACTACCCAACTGCCAATATAGCTGCGACAGCGTGCCAATCAGCGTCAGCGCCGTGGCCTGCCGGTCTTGCTCTGATGCCTTAGCCAACCATTCGGCCTGATCCCGGCTGCGTGCCAGCCTCCCCCACAAATCTAACTCATAGGAAGCGTTTAATGCGCCGTTGTAATTCTCATCAGCGTGGGCCGAGGTGCTGATATTTTTGCTATTGCTGGCCCCCAGCGACGCGGTGAAATCTGGCGTCATATTGGTCTTTCGCAGGCCTGCGGTCAGTTGGGCTTGCTGAAGCGCCAAAGTTGCCAGAGCCAAATCGTTATTGCTCTCCAACATGGCGTTAATCGCCCGAGAGAGCTGCGGGTCCTGAAAATTGTCCCACCAATGGGCGCTGTGGCTAAGGAAGGATGCGCCGGTTGAGCCGGTATTCTCGCTTGCGCGCCACTGTTCGGGGATGGATAACGTCGGGCGTTGATAGTCACTTTTGAGCGCGGGTCCACATCCCGACAGGCAGAACAGCATGATCAAACCAAGTATTTTTCTCATTCGCGAGCCAGTGCCTCCGTTGGGTGTAGACGGGCCGCGTTGCGAGCCGGGACAAAACCAAATCCCAAGCCAATCAAAGCGGAAAAGGCGCAGGCCATGACAATCGGCGGCCAGGTAAAGACCAGGGTGAAGGCATCCGTGATCTGGGCGAAAATCAGACCGGCAATGCCAGACCCGACAATGCCGATAGCGCCGCCTAGCGAGCAAATGACCATGGCTTCGATTAAAAATTGCCGCATGATATCGCCCGGGCGCGCGCCGACGGACAAACGAATGCCGATTTCATGCGTCCGCTCGGTCACCGATACCAGCATGATATTCATGACCCCCACTCCGCCCACCAGCAGGGAAATACCGGCAATGGCGGTGATCAGCAGCGTCATCGAGTCGGAGGCGCTTTGTATCGCTTTGGTCATTTGGTCATTGGTCATGGTGAAAAAGTCGCGTTGACCGTGTTCACGCTCCAGCAGTTTCTCAACTTTGTCCTGCACGTTAGCAATGGCATAGCCCTCGGCAACCCGCAGGGTGATTGACGCCAGCGGCTTATCTCCCGACATTCGCTGTAGCAGCGAGGTATAGGGCATCCAGGCTTGCAATAGGTCCCCGGCATATTTCGGGCCGGGCTTATTGGCAACGCCAATCACTCGAAAAGGCACACCGGCCAGTTGGATAATTTGCCCAATAGGCTCTTCGGAGTGAGGAAAAAGGGTGTTTTTGATATTGGTATCGATGACAATCACCGGTTCGCGCTCGTCCACGTCTTGCCGAGTAAAGCGACTGCCCGCGCTGAAAACGGCCCCCAGCACGTCAAAATACCCCTCGCTAACGCCAGACAGGGAAGTTGAAACCTGCCTGCCACCGCGCACCGCCATTACTGACTTGCTGACCACGGGTGAAAGGCTGTCGACATAGGGCTGGCGCTGCAACAGTTCTACATCACTGATTTTCAGCGCCCATTGAAACTCCGGGCGCATTTGTTCCCAGCTCAATCCGGGAAGTATTTCCAGAGTGCTGCTGCCCAACTGGCTGATTTCGCTAAGGATGCTCTGTCTCGCCCCTTCTCCTACCGCCACTGAAGAGACTACGGAGGAGATACCAATGATGATCCCGAGCATTGATAAAAACGCTCTGCCGCGATGGCCGAGCAGCGAACGCCACGCCATGCGGATAGACTCTTTTACATCTCGCCACGCGGGAGATCGGCCTGTGTCGACGGCCACGGGCAAGGCGGTGTTGATCGGAGCCTTTTGCCACTCTGGGTTCGCGCCGTCCGCCACAATTTCGCCATCGCTAATTTCAATAATCCGTTGGCACTGGCGGGCAATGCTACGGTCATGGGTAACGATAATTAGCGTGTGCCCTGCATGGTGCAGGCCGTGTAAAATGGCCATAAGCTCCTGCCCGCTGGAGCTATCGAGCGCCCCGGTCGGCTCATCGGCCAGAATAATATTCGCGCCATTCATCAATGCGCGGGCAATACTCACGCGCTGCTGTTGGCCACCAGAAAGCTGTGACGGGCGATGCAACATGCGCCCGGCAAGGCCCAGACGGGTTAATAAATGCTGTGATCTGAGTTCGCGCTCTGCGGCGGGCATGGCGGTGTATAACGCCGGAATAGAAACATTTTCCTGAGCGGTTAAGTAAGGTATCAGGTGATAACGCTGGAAAATAAAACCGATAAACTGGCTGCGCAGCTGCGCCAACTCGGCGCTGCTGGCGGAGCCGGTGGGGACGCTCATGATGCGCATTTCGCCCTGAGTCGGCTTGTCGAGACAACCAATAATGTTCATTAGCGTCGACTTTCCCGAACCGGATGCGCCAATGATGGCGACCATCTCGCCACGATGAATATTCAAGGAGATATTCTTCAATACCTCCACCTGCTCACTGCCAGAGACAAAGCTGCGGGAGATATGCTTGAGTTCGATCAACGCTGTCGAATCAGCCATTTTCACTCTCCGTCATAGCTTCAGCCGCCGTGACCACCGACTCACCTTCTTGCAGCCCTTCAAGCACTTCCACGAACTGGCGATCGTTGATGCCAACGTTAATCAATCTTGACTCAGCGCGGCCATCTTTAAGCACTTGCACTTGATAGCGATTTTTACCCTGCTGCGGCCCGAGGGCGGTCACCGGCAGGCGCAGTGCGTTCTTCGCCTGCTCCACAACGATAAACACCTGCGCAGTCATCGAGGTGCGCAGCACGCCCTGTGGGTTGGCGACGTTGAACATTCCGTTGTAATAGACTGCGGAGGGTTGATCATCGAATGAGCTTTCGCCATTGCTGTCTTGCAATGCCTGAGTCGGCGCGTCCTGAATCGCCTGCATCTGGCTGTCATAGCGCCGTTGCGGTTCGGCGAGCACGTAAAACCACAGCGGCTGGCCGACTTTTACTTTTAGAATGTCCGTCTCGGAAATGCGGGTGTGGACCGACATAGTGCTGACGTCGGCGAGAACCAAAATGGTTGGTGCACTTTGCGAAGAAACGATGGTCTGCCCCTCTTGGGTAACAATCCCCAAGACGACACCATCGATGGGCGCGCCAATACGGGTAAAGCCCAGATTGGCTTGTGCCGTTTCTAGTGACATCTGCGCTTGCACTATCCCAGCCTGATTGACATCAATTTGCGCCTTTTGAGTGGCCACCTTGGCCTGTGCTTGTTCGAGGGTGCTGCGCGTCCCCGCCCCTTCTCTGTCGAGGCGCAACTGGCGATTGAGTTCCAACTGATATTGCTCAAGGGTGACCACCGCCGCCCTTTTTTGCGCCTCGGCGCTTGCCAGCTCTGCCTGAGACTTGCGCAATTCGCTAAGCTGCAACGTCGGGTCGATTTCAGCCAGCAGTTGGCCTTTCTGTACTCTCTCCCCTTGGCGGACATGAACCTTGGTCAATTGCCCATTGACCTGCGCCCCCACGTTGACTTGCAGAGAGGGTTTGAGGGTACCGGTCGCCAGCACGGTTTTCTCAATATCACCGCGGCTCACCGCGACCGTGGCAATCGAGGTATCGCCGATGGCGCTTGCCTGACGCAGCCACGCGCCGACAATCAGCATGACAATGACGACCGTTACTACCGCCGCCGCTTTGCCGGGCTTGTTTTTCATTAAAGCGATAGCTCTTCTCATGCTGGCGTGGCCTCTTGGCTCAGTTGAGCAATATGGCCGGAAGACATGCGGTAGACCTTGTCAAACAGCGCCAAGGTCGATTCGCTGTGGGTGACGGTGATCAGCGATTTGTTAAATTCGCGGCAGTGCTCGATTAAATAGGCCATGACCCGGTAAGCCGTCTCATCATCGAGATTGGCCGTGGGCTCATCCAGCACTAAGACTGGGCAATTGCTGTACATGGCCCTGGCTAGCAACAGGCGCTGCCGCTGTCCCAAAGAGAGCGCGGCATGACTTTCGCGGATCAGCGCATGCTGTTTGCCCGGAAGTTGCTCAATTACCTGGTGCAACTTCAATCCCATCAGCGATTTATCAATGCGGCTCTGTTTTTCACCATCAACGTGGTTATCAAACAGCGTGATATTTTCCAGCACCGAGGCGCTAAACAGGATGTCCTCCTGGCTCTGCAAGAAAAACAGTTTCTGCAATTGCTGACTGTCTAATGCATCACCATCAGCCAATATTTCCCCCGACTGAGGGCTAACCAGCCCGGTAATAATTTTCAGCAAGGTGCTTTTTCCAGCCCCTGACTCGCCGACAATGGCAATTTTTTCACCACGCTGGACGCTAAATGACAGCTGCTGCAACAAAGGCTTGGCGGCATCATAAGCAAAATTGATCTGCCGATAGCTCAGGCACTGGTGGAAGTGAACCGCCGGGGCAGCACGCTGGCTCTCAGGCTCCACCTTGCTTGCGCCATGGGGGAACAAATCATTCGCGCGGGTATCGATGACATGGAGCTGGTTTTTTTGCAGCACTGAAAAGAAGATTTGCGTGATGTAATTAGTAAAAATTTGGCGCACAAAGCTATAGGCAAAAAACTCTCCCAGCGAGATAACACTGTTTTTCAGCAAAGGAAGCGCCAGCAGCATAAACAGCACCATTTCTAGACTACCGATAAACTGATACAGACTGCTTTTCACCTGCTCGTACATCTTTTGTTTTTGCTGGCAGATGAATAGCGATGATGCGTAGGTGGCGAAAACTTGCTGGCGCTGAGGACTGATACCCGCCGACTTTATAGTGGAAAAACCCTGAATGGTTTCCAGTAAGAAATCACTCTGTTCGGCGCTTTTGACCTGCAATTGCTGCGTGTAAAACCGGTCGCGATAAATCGCCCAGACGCTCACCAGACCCATCAATGTCACCCCCACCGCCGACACCATCGCCAGCAGTGGACTCATATAACACATCACGCCGAAGGCAATGGCACCAACGATCCAGTCAGTTCGCAGGCCGTTATCAAGCTCGATTTTCTGCGCCGCGGCCAACTGCCAACTGGAGAAGCGACTGTAGATTTCGCCCGGGCTGCGCTTATCAAAAAAGCTTAAAGTGTTGCTGAGTAACCGTGAAAATCCCGCCACGCTTTGCAAGACAACAAAACGCTTAATAAATCGCTCTGTGACACTTCTAACCACATAGGCCAGCAGGGTCGAGACAATAAAGGCGAGCAGGAAATAGAAATAGGGAAAATCAGCGTTACCCGCTGATGAAAACACCGTATTGATGGCGCTACTCACCATGATTGGCATGATGAAGAGCGTTAGCGACACCAGAAATGCCAGCACCATCAGGCCGTAGATACCGCGAATGGCCGCCGTCTGTTTGAGGCTCATGCACTCCAGCAGGCGAAAACGGCGATTGCGCTGCACGGCGGCAACGGCCTGTGGGTCAGGCGGCGTCTCTGAGTCAATCACCAACGCGTAACCACTGATTTCTGCCTTAAGAGCCTCCACAGGCAGCAACTGTTCACCTATGCCGGGATTCATCACACAAACATAGTTGCCCTGCCGATAGGCCAGCAGCACATAGTGGCTAGCCCCATAATGGAGAATGGCGGGGAGTGGGATCTCAGCGAGCTCTTGCCGCTCGAACACCACCGGATAGGCCGGAATAGCCAATTCGGATAAAATTTCACATAGCGTCGACAAGGCAGTGCCGTGAGCCGAAGCGGGAAAACGCTCGCGAAGCTCTTCCAGAGAGATGCTGATCCCCTGCGTTTCAGCAAGCATACTGATGCAGGCTAAGCCGCACTCGTTGGTTTCGCCCTGAAAAATTAATTTCGGAATAATATTATCCATAATTGACTGTTTTAACGTCCTGTTAAATTAATGCGCAGTAATGGGATCTCGGGTGTTACTCATTAATAAAGTAGAGTGAATGTGCATGCCATAACATCCAATCATCGGCATGCTCTCTAATCGACTGTTCAATAATTTCTGGCATCTGCTGTTTTAATTGCCTGGCCTGCATCGGCGGATAAATCTTTATCTTCACGCCCCCTTCATAATAGAGATGATAAAACACCACCTGGGCGGATATCGCACGTGACAACCTCACAATGCCATTATGTAATTTGGCCGGGCGTTGAAATAATTGGCACGCCAATTTAGAGGTTTGCCCTTGGTAAGCGCCAAGAGTGAATTCAGGGGTAATATCGGGGAACAATATAATATTACGATCACCCTGCGCCGCTCCCATCACAGAAGAGAGTAAGTTTCCGGCGATAACATTGCTCTGGTCATGAATCGAACAGTAATCAAGGTTCAACCCGCCTAGTGTCAGCTCTTCAGGTGAATGAACCTGCTCGCCAAAGGAGGCAATCACTGTGGCTTTACCAGGATAAACCCCGGCTGCCACCATGGTCGCCAGAATGTCCGACACCATATGGAGCGGAGCCAGCATCACTGGCTGTCCCTGTCGATGTAAGGGTTCAACCACTGCGTTAAGTTGCCCGGTGCAGGCAGCAATCTCTTGAAGAACCTGAGCATTACGCCCATAGGTCGCGGCTTTCACCAGCCACTCGCGGCGCTGGGTTAACCAGATATAATCGAGGGGTTTACTGTCTTGCAGCAAAGACGCTTTATTCGCCCGCGCAACCTCGGCCCGCAGCCTGAGCCCACGTCCGGTCATGCCTAACGTTCGACTCATGTGCGGTAAAATGAAAAGCCAGCGATAGCGAATATGCCGCAATAAAAAATAGCTAATTCGCGTCCCAATGCGCGGAAAGAGATCACCCACTCGCCGAAAATAAGTGGCAAGATTCATCCAGGCTAATAGGCACCGTAACAGCAGGAGTTTCATTACTGCTCCAGCGGACGGTCTGTATTCAGTAAGGATAATAACTGGTCAGCAAATTCAGGGAATGAACGATCCTGAATCGCTACCCACTTCTTAGCAACGATAAAAGTCGGTGTGACGGTGATATTATAATCGCGGGTCACCTGGGTCATATACGCCAGCTTCTCTTTCACAACAGGTGATTGGCGCGCTTTATTGTATTCCGCCAGACTGATTTTGTTGCTTTTAAGCCAGGCTGTTAGCTGTGCGACATCACCTAAATCAATATTATCTTTATTGACTGCCTGATAAGCGCTATCACGATATTTGGCTTCTACGCCCATGGCATCAAGGGTGGCAAATACTGCGGCATAGCGCCCCAATCCGGACTGGTCGTCATAGCTTACATGCAAACGCACCAGCTTTTTCCCCGCAGGCAGTCGTTTTTCAAGCTGTTGGATATTTTCTTCATTCGATGCACAGTAATGGCAACCATAAGAGAGGATTTCAATAATATCCTGCCCATCCTCAATGATGCTGTTGGTGACGTTATCTGTACTGAGCGATGTTAATAAATCTTGAGAGGATTGTTCGTTTTTATTTAAAACAAACTGGTGAAAATAGGCCGTAGTGATCAAGGCAGAAATGACCGCAATGAAAATCGTATATAAAGTAACGGAGATTATTTTTTTACGCATGATCCACTCAATCCTTGAGTATAGGGAGTTAATTAAAAAAATGGGTACAAAGTTATAACTAACAATGTACCCAACTGACTAAATCAACTTAACGACTCATCAGTTTGCTAAACAGTTTGAACCCGAGCTAACGGTCATTTTCTTGTTGATAACACCGTGCTTATCAGTACAGGTTTTTACGGAATAGCATGCTGCTTTACCGTTAGGACCCATACTCTGCTCATAGGTATTGCTGCAATAGCTTTTAAAAGTACCGCCAACGATGGTAGCTGCTTGTGACATAGTCATCTTTTTCATGGGTAATTTCCTTATATATAGTCAATTATTACTGCTACATTTATTGGTTAACAATAACCAATATCCTTTTTTTCCTCTGTTAATTAAAATGAGGAAATATGTTCAAAGATAACAAGAAGAGTTATTGATAACGCTAATAACCTCTTGATGCGGCGCAGTATAACGACAGCATTTTAATGGAGCAATACTTTGGAAGGCGTATTTACTAATAAAGCCACTCACATTAAATTACTTTAATTAGGATATTTCTTGGTTATATATTCCAAGCATCGCGCTTAAGAAACTCATGAGATTGAAATTCATAGAAATTAATCAGTAGATGTGAGTGTTTCTCGCTTAGAATTAACTAAGAAAAAAGGATCATTGGTTTAGATTTATTCTAATAAGCCAGGTAACTGTTTTTTGAGAAAAAATGATTAAGCTGCGCTAAAGATCGCTATTACTGACTCCATCCGTTTGCTCAGAATACAAACGGATGGAATAAGGGAGGTAGAGATAAAAGAGGAAGGCGACGATTTAGAAGCCCAAACTGTCCAACAAGTCATCAACTTGTTCTTGGGAAGCCACCACGCCGACGCCTTCTGCATTGAGTTGCGGGCCATTCAACAGACTGTCGTTTTCACGCTTGGCTTTAATGTTCTGCTCAGGAATGTTATCCATCAGTACGGACAGCAGCTGATTCTCAATCTCTTGGACCACGGTCATCATGCGTTTGATAACTTGCCCGGTTAAGTCCTGGAAGTCCTGCGCCATCATGATTTCCAACAACTGCGCATTGGTAAAACTGGTGTGCTCAGGAATTTCTTTCAGATAGCTGCGGGTGTCCGTCACCAGCTCACGAGCATCGGACAGCTCGATTGGGTTTTCGAACCACTCGTCCCAGCGCGCATCCAGTTTCTTCGCCGCAGCTTCAAGTTTGTTTTGGCGCGGTTGCGCCGCTTCAACACAGTTTAAAGCACGTTCTGCCGCCTGAGCGGTCATGGTGACAACGTAATCCAGACGATCGCGGGCATCAGGAATGGCTTCCGCTGCCTGGGCGATGGCTTGATCAAGCCCCAATTCGCGCATACTGTCGCGCAACATGCGTGTCAGTTGCCCAATCCGGGCGATAATATCGCCCGCGGTTGCTGCATCGTTTGCAGGCATTGTCATTCCTGGAGGAAGTAAGTCAGCCATATCTGCTCCTACATGCCTAGTTTTTCAAAAATTTTGCCGAGCTTCTCTTCCAGAGTCGCGGCAGTAAATGGCTTAACGACATAGCCACTGGCGCCAGCCTGAGCGGCTGCCACAATGTTCTCTTTCTTGGCTTCTGCGGTGACCATTAGCACCGGCATTTTTGCCAATGCGGCGTCGGCGCGGATAGTTTTCAGCAGATCAAGACCGTCCATGTTTGGCATGTTCCAGTCAGACACCACGAAGTCGAATCCACCGGCACGCAATTTGTTCAGTGCATCAACGCCATCCTCGGCTTCTTCCACATTCTGGAAACCAAGTTCTTTCAGCAGGTTGCGCACGATGCGGCGCATAGTTGAAAAGTCATCTACCACCAGAAAACGCAGATTTGGATCGGCCATGTTTTAGTGCTCCTAAATTGTGCTGCTTCATCACCCTAGCGGGATGAAAAATTAAATACGTAAAGCCTGTCCGGCTGATATTTGTGCCAGCATGCGCTGGCTTATTTGGCTGAGATCCACCACCTCATTGACCCCACCGGAGGCGATCGCCTCACGGGGCATCCCGAACACCACACAACTGGCTTCGTTTTGTGCCAGGGTATAGGCCCCGGCGCGGTGCATCTCCAGCATGCCGGCAGCGCCGTCATTGCCCATTCCTGTCAGGATCACCCCAACAGCATTGCGTCCGGCGAATTGCGCCACCGAACGGAATAACACGTCAACCGACGGGCGATGGCGATTCACCGCCGGGCCGTCGTTCAACTTGACCTGATAGTTTGCCCCGCTGCGGGTCAGCTCCATATGCCTGTCCCCCGGCGCGATGTAAGCATGTCCCGGCAGCACACGCTCGCCGTCTTCCGCCTCTTTCACCGTGATTTGGCACAGCTTGTTCAGCCGGTCAGCAAAAGAGCGGGTAAACCCAGGCGGCATATGCTGAGTGATCATCAGTGCCGGGCATGTCGGCGGCAGTGGCTGCAATACGTGGCGAATCGCCTCGGTGCCGCCGGTAGACGAGCCAATGGCAATTAACTTCTCACTACTGAGCAGCGGCGTATGGCTCAGCATGCGCGGCATATCAGCATTGACGTTCTTATTCAGCCGCGCCTTTGACGCCGTGCGGATCTTGTCGGCAATCAGTTCGCTATAGGCCAGCATGCCTTCGCGGATCCCCAACTGCGGCTTGGTGACAAAATCAATGGCCCCCAGCTCCAGCGCCCGTAAGGTAATTTCCGACCCCTGCCCGGTTAAAGAAGAAACCATCACCACCGGCATCGGGCGCAGGCGCATCAATTTTTCGAGAAAATCCAGTCCGTCCATGCGCGGCATTTCGACGTCAAGCGTCAAAACCTGCGGATTGAATTTTTTTATCAGGTCGCGCGCAACCAGCGGATCAGGCGCGGTTGCCACCATTTCCATATCCGGATGACTGTTGATAATTTCGGTCATCAACTGCCGCATCAACGCCGAGTCATCGACACTCAACACTCTGATTTTATTCATTACCTCTCCTTGGCGAGACCGTAAACAGTTTGGCCACGCAAATAAAATTCCCGGCTAATCTGGCTGAAGTTTTCGGAATGTCCGGCAAACATCAGGCCGCCCGGTTTTAGTAACGGAACAAATCGGCGTAAGATTTTTTCCTGCGTCTGTTTGTCGAAGTAAATCATCACGTTCCGACAAAAAATCGCATCAAATGGCCCAGTAAGCTGCCAATGGCCAGCCAGCAAGTTGATCTGCTGAAAAGCCACCATTTGCGCCAGCTCCGGGCGAACGCGCACCAACCCACTGTGCGGGCCAGTGCCTTTCAGGAAGAACTTTTGCATCTGCTGGGCACTGAGCGTGCGCAACTCTTCCTGACGGTAGACGCCAGCGACGGCCTTCTCTAATACCTGCGTATCAATATCGCTGGCATGAATGCTGCAACTGGCCATTCTTGGCCCCAGTGCTTCACTCAGGGTCATGGCGATGGAGTAAGGCTCTTCCCCGGTTGAGGCGGCGGTACTCCAGACGCTATAATTGTTCGGCCGCGAGCGAGCATGTTCAGCGAGAATAGGAAAATGATGAGCTTCGCGAAAAAAAGCCGTCAGGTTGGTGGTTAAAGCATTAATAAATGCCTGCCATTCAGCGCTATTCGCATCACTTTCCAGCATCGCCAGATACTGGCCAAAATCATTAATTCCTAGAATTCGCAATCGACGAACCAGTCGGTTGTAAACCATCTCTCTTTTGTGATCCGCCAGAACGATACCGGCGCGCTGATAGATAAGCTCACTGATACGGCGAAAATGGATGTCCGACAGCGGTAGCCGTTGGATCATTTGCGCCATAATTGACGCGTTATCCGGAACATGGTTTGAATTAGGAGCACTCATAATGCGGACTCCTTAAACGACAGATTCTGTTGCTGTTGCCCAAATGGCTTTCCCTACTCTCATTACCGACGCATCAGAGGCGGAAACCGCCCCTGTCATGCTATTGCTACTGTTAAATGCTCAATGACTGACTGCTTAGAAGGTTTCCCAGTTTTCAGTCAGGTTGTTGCTGGCGGCACCTTTGCCAGCTGGTGTGGAAGAAAAATTTGGCGTTAGCAAAGGTTGACGGGCCGAGGTCGTGGTCGGGCGAACGACATTCACCTGATGCTGGCCAAGGCTGAATACCGCCACGGACTGCGTCAACAGGCTCGCCTGCTCTTCTAACGCCGCCGAGGCCGAGGCTGATTCTTCAACCAACGCGGCGTTCTGCTGGGTTACGCGGTCCATTTCGGTAATGGCCTGCGCCACTTGCTCGATGCCACGGCTCTGTTCATCAGAAGCAGAGGTGATTTCGCCCATAATGTCGGTCACGCGGGTGACGGCGCTGACCATATCACTCATGGTTTCACCGGCGCTTTCGGCCAGAACGGAACCGGTATTAATGCGGCTTACCGAGTCATCAATCAGGCCTTTAATCTCTTTCGCCGCCTGAGCGCTGCGCTGCGCCAGACTGCGCACTTCCCCAGCAACCACGGCAAATCCGCGGCCTTGCTCACCGGCGCGGGCAGCTTCAACCGCCGCGTTCAGTGCCAGAATGTTTGTCTGGAAAGCAATACCGTCGATAACGCCGGTAATGTCGGTAATTTTCTTCGAACTAGCGGCGATATCGCTCATGGTTTGCACCACGTTAGACACCACTTTGCCGCCCTTCTGTGCCGTTTCGGAGGCACTCAGTGCAAGCTGGCTCGCCTGACGCGCGTTTTCGGCGTTTTGTTTCACCGTCGCGGTCAGTTGCTCCATGCTGGCGGCCGTTTCTTCCAGAGAAGACGCCTGCTGTTCGGTGCGTGAAGAGAGATCGTTGTTACCCGCAGAGATTTCGCTGGCGCCGCTATAGATAGCGTCCGCGCCCTGACGCACGCCAGACACCGTGCGGATCAGCTCGCTTTGCATGTCTTTGATGCTTTCAGCCAGCAGACCAATTTCGTTACGGCTTTCCACCGTCACTTCCTGCGTCAAGTCGCCGCGAGCAATGTGCTGAATGCTTTCCACCAGTGAACGCAGTGGGTGAACCAACACGCGCTGCACGCCGAGCCACGCCAGGCCGATAAACAGCACCAGCACCATCAGGATCACACCCAGCACCCAAAGTGAGCTGCTAAAGGAGTTTTCGCTGACGTTAACCGCGTGGTTATACAGTTTGTCGTTTTGGTCGATATAGTTGACGAATGCTTTCTCAAATCCGTCCTGATATTGCTGGGTCGGCTGTTCGAAGAAGTCATTGATGCGTCCCAAGCCGATAAGGTCAATCAGCTCGCTCAGCGCGCCGTTAAGAACGTCATAATTCTTTTTAATATCAGCCGCTAATGCCGGATTTTGGCTCGCATCGCTAGGAATTTTTTGATATTTGGCGTAGTGCTCGCCGGCAACTTTCAAATCCTTTTGCGCGACGTCGATAAGCTCTTTAACTGTTGCCCCACTCCCCATTTGGTTGGCATCGAGCATAAAGCGAATGCCCGCGCGGTTGAGGGTGTTACGGGTTTGCAGAAGATAAATCCAACTGGCATTTAACTCAGCCTGTTGCACACGAATTTGCTGCGAAGTGGCGAAGTTATCTTTATCGGTTTTAAGCGATTTGAAGAACAGCCCACCAGAAACCAACTGTAACGCCCCAAAGACCACCAGTAAGACAACGATGGCCGTGACCACTTTCATACGCTTAAACATCATGTTGTGCCTTTTTCCATTAATTCATCTACAGAGGGTTATCGGCAGGGCGATGTATAACTTGAGAGCGGTTTTGTAAAACCGCTGAAAACTTAACTTCTAAACCGTGGGCTCGCCGCCCACCCCCGCAAAACCTTGCGTTGCCATGCAAACTGGCCTTAAGGGCAAGGTCGTGCGCTGCCGCCACACCGGCCTTAAGGTCAAAACCGTGGGCTCGCCGCCCACACTGGCCCAAAGGGTTTTAAACGAAACCCTTTGGAATCCTGCGTTTTTCTGCAACTGGAAGATCGAGGCTTCGCAAGGTTGGGATGGACATGTTTCAGTTGCTTCTGTGGTCGCCACGAAATGCCGCCGCTTAGGCGGTGCCCTCGCTGCGGGATTCCAACCCGCGTACAAAGACACGCGGTTTTCCACCTCTTGCTCGGCGTCATTTCTGAACGTGGCCTACTGGCATTTACCCCGTGCCGTTTCAGTGGAGTAGACCAACGCTCCACTGGAACGGCACTGTTGAGAAGCCAATAAGTCGCGTTCAGATGTGACGCCGAGGGAGTGGTTCGAGACCTATGGCTCGAGCCGAGCGAAGCGAGACAGCGTTGCGTAGCAACGACCCGAAGGGCGAGGCCGGAGGCCGAGTAATCCCGAACTGAGAGAACCGCCTAAGCGCCGGCATTTCGTGGCGATCACTGAGGTGCCTGAAACACGTCCATTCCGACCCTGCGCAGCCTCGATCTCACAACAGAAAAAACGCAGGGTTCCAAGGGAGGCGCGTTTACGCCTCCCTTGGTCGGTGTGGGCCGACGCCCACGACCTTGAATTTGAATTTG
>Ga0157370_10000813_pt1 | contig 39470 bp, 24 predicted proteins | sample C35metaG_FD_113463 | JGI IMG/M metagenome (GOLD analysis project Ga0157370, IMG submission 113463) | Corn rhizosphere microbial communities from Kellogg Biological Station, Michigan, USA - C3-5 metaG | ecosystem: Host-associated > Plants > Roots > Rhizosphere > Soil | place: USA: Michigan... | reverse complement strand
GTCGAGTGTGGCGACAGACCCCGGGCGGATCCCCGTGCACACGATGCTCCGCCCCTGAACCTCGACGTCACACAACTCACTTGCGTCGCGTATGTTCGATTGACGCGCGACAAGCGCCATCTGTGCCGCTTTATCGTTTGAAATCTCCATGGGGAGCTGCATGCGAAGTGACGCGTAGAGCGGGTCCGAATGGGCGCTCGGTAGACTTGTTCGCGGGTGGGCGTCTGCCATCGGATGAGGCGATCCGATCAGCCGGCCGGGGTCGTCGGGATGGAAGTCCTTACGAGCGGCCTCCCTTTCCAGGCGAAGACTCCGCGTATCCTCCAGCTCCCGCAGCAGCCTGGGATCGGTGACGTCCTTCATCTCGGTATACGACACGGTCGTGGTCGGTTGCGCACTAGTAAATTCGCTCCAGTCGCCGTTGCGGTCGCGCCCGAAGAAATGATCGTTCCGCCCGATGACGTTGGGTTCCATGTGAGACCTGTCGCCGATGGCCGAGGTCCAGGCCGCGGCCATGTCTGCGCCGTATGAGGCGCGCTCCGCTGCTGACATGCCTGCCGCGCGCGCCATGTCACCCAGTGTGGCTGCGCCACGGCGGGTTCCCATGAGATCGTTGTCCAGCATGGTCTTCCAGATTTTCTCGGACTCTTCCGGACCGTTCGCGCCGTGATGGCGAGCGGCTTCGAGCAGCTTGCGCGGCGTCCATGCATTGGGATCGATATGAATTGCGTTAAATGACAGGTCGTGAGCGTCCTGCACGAGCTTGCCGGAAAGGTTGAGTGCTCCTTGAACGTCACCTATTTCCATTCTTTCCTGACGGATGTTGAAATCGTTCTGGATCAGTTTTACACCGAAGTCATCCCACTCTCGCTCGCTCAGCACTCTTCCGCCGTGCTGCTGCGCGTAGTGCTGAGCGTACGCATTGGCTGTGGCGCCGGGCATGTTGTCATTGCGAACTACGCCTAACGCTAAGCGCCCATAGCCATCGTTTCCGGGTAGTTCTGCAAGATAGTTCCAGTACAGCTCACGGTTGCCCGCGGCCGCGTACCCGGACAGAACATCGAGATTTTTTTCCGTCAAGCCGGTCATCACTTCACCTCACGCGCTTTCAATGTCTCGCGGACGAATGTTTCCATTCGCTGCCACTCGGGCATGACTACTCTGAGATAGCTTAAGGTCACTGACAGCCGGTACTCGGGCACCAGGAATCGATGTCTACATGTCGCGCGGTGCGAACGATCTGAGATATCGACGATTCGCCCCGACTCGATTCGTACGCCATCCGGATGCGGCGCGGGTGTGCAGGCGATGACCGTCGTGGGAATTCCGTCTGCCCCCATGCGGACGTACCAGTCGTCGTTCTGCATGGGGTCGGGCGGCCTGACGTTGGTTCCGTAATTCTTTATGTAGAAATCACGGAACTTGCTGAAATCTACGGAATACCTCGTCAGGCCGTAGGAGGTTTTTCCTTCGATTCGTGCATGGAGATCTTTGACGATACGCTCACGCTCGGTTGGATTGCCTGGATCCATTGGTTCGATCGCGCGACGGAGCAGGGCGCGATACTGCGCGTCTGACAGCCGGTCGGCTGTGGACAAGTCAATACTTATGTGATTGATGAAATTATCGTTTGTGTCGTGGTAATCGACGCCGAGCGCCAGCGGCTGCAGAGAGGGCCACTGCACGTCGAGCATCACTCCACCATCTGGATCAGGTCCAGACTGTTGGTAGTACATGCTCTTCGGAAAGCGGAAGCGGTAAGGTCCGAGTTTTGCCTCGACGGTTGGTACGACGTCCCTAGCTTTGTCGGCGGGAGCTGGCGGCGAAAGCGATGTTGCTGCCGCGCCGACTACGACGGGAGCCGCCGCAAGCGCCGCAAGAAACGCAATCAAAGACTTGGAAACGGGCATGGCCTCTCCTTGGTCGATCGTCTGGGGCGGCGGCGTGTTCGGCTTCCGCGATAAGGTCAAGGTACGGCAAATGACGGGTGTCGGCACCGACGGGGTCACCACGATCTGCTCGCCCGCCCGCAGGGACATGAGGCCGGTCGGCGATGCGGGTGTCGACGCGAGGTGGCCGTCGTCGCGATGGGCGGCAACGAACTGCTTCAATGCATCGGACTCACGCCTTGCCAGCGCTTCATCCCGTGGCGCATGGACGACGCAGGCCGTGAAACGGCGGTCGAGCATGATGGCGTTGTTGCCGTAGCGGTCGTGCAGGGCGGCTAGGCCCCGCGTCGTGGCAAGACATCGCCACGCCGATTCCGCGTCGGTCAGCGCGGCGATGGGCGGCAGCGTGTCGAGGGCATGGGCCACCAATAATGACGACTCGCCCACGTCCAGCGCCGCCTGCCACTGGCGTATGGCCGATTCGATAAAGGGGCCGGACGCGGTGCGCCACCGATCGGGCACATCCAGGTACACAGTCGCTCGCCGCCAGGATGCCGGTGCCAGCCTTTCGCTCCGCGTGGCGGCATCCACGATCGGGTCCGCAAAAGGCGCCAGAACGTCGGAGACACGCTTCCAAACGATATCGATACCGGCATCATCAAGCCCCAACCACCCACGAAGTCCTCCCCTGGCCTGGAAGCCGACTTCAGGACGCTCTGCCAGCGTCTGCAGGAAGGCGCGTCGGGATACGTAGTGGACGGCCTGTGCGCAAAGCCGGTGGATATCGCCCGGGGCGGCGGGCGGCGCCTCGTTGTGCCCAGACCGCAGCACGTCGGCGACCACATGCGCCAGGCTGACGAACGCGTTCCGCGTGTGACTGACGATGAATCGTTCGTGTCGGTTCGCTTCGGGGAACCACGCCGCAGCAAGGTGTCGAAGCTCATCGGCCGACAAACCTTGCGGTCCCCACGCGCCGGCCAACGGATTCCAGGCAGGGCCGCCTCCGAAAGGGTTCAGCCGAAGGACGGCCCTCCCGGGTGCCGCGTGTGCGAAGGCAAGGCTGCGGGAGCCGCAGTCGATGACGAGGGTGGACCCGTCTGCGTGCCGCAGCGACGCAAGGACGACGGCGTGCGCCTCAGGGTAATACGGAGCGGATACGAGGACTGACGCGGCATCGGGTGCGCCCAGCGTGCGCCCACGCGCTTTCGTTACGTGAATTACACCGGGCTTGATCGCGGTAAGCAGGAGGGACGAGGCTGATAAGCGGTCGAATGGGCCGGACACCGGGACCGAGGAAGCCCGGCGCCGCCATAACACGATACCCAGGCACCACAGCAATAGCGGCAGCACCAGCCCTGCGCCCGCGCAGATCGCGATGCGCGTTGCGTAGGGGCGGTAAGCCGGCTGATCGAGCACCTGCCAGTAGTCGTGCCACAGGCCGGGTGCGAAGGCCGACGTCGGCAGGCCCAGTGAGAAAATGATCAATCCGCTCGCGAGGGAGGGGGCGATCGCACACGCGCCGAGGGCCGAAACAGCCGCGCCGACGCGCCAGAACCATGGCTCCATGCCATTCCTTGGTGATTGTTTTCCGGGTCGAATTATCGCATGGGTACGGCCACGGCAAACTTGCCGACGCGACTCAGACGATGTTCGTCCACCGCCACCAGTCGGTCTTCTTCTCTTCGCGCACGAAGGTGAAAAGCCCCGCGCCGAGAATCAGCACGATGCCCACGAGCATCGGCCAGTCGAGATGATCGTGGAAGATCAGATACCCGAACAGGATCGCCCACAACATCTGGCTGTACTGGGTCGGTGCCACGCGCGCCGCCGGGGCGTTCTGCGTGGCAAGCATCAGCAGGACCGCGCCCGCCGCCGCGAGCAGCCCGTAGCCAAGCACCAGGAACCACTGGTGCAGGTCCGGCCACACGAAGTGCGGCAGCATCATGATGAAGCCGGCGATCATCGGCCCGATCACGCCCGCGCCGTAGAGGGTGATGCGCTTCTCGGTGGCTCCGGCCATGCGTAGGGCGATGATCGACAAGGCGCCGGTGATTCCGCAGATGATCGCCGCGACGTGGCCCTGGCCCAGGTGACGGAAGCCGGGCCGCAGAACGACCAGTACGCCGAGAAATCCCACGACCACCGCGGACCAGCGTCGCCAGCCCACGTGCTCGCGGAGGAAGACCACCGAGAGAATCGTCACGAAGATCGGCAGCAGGAAGATCAGCGAGAACGCCTCGGCCATCGGCAGGGCCGTAAAAGCCATGACGGCGGTGATGTTGCCGATGGCGCCGGCCATGGCGCGCAGCAGCCAGAGGCCGGGCATCTTCGACACCACGACCTCGCTCCAGCGGTCCCCCGGCTTCTTCAGGAACGGAAACGCCGCCATGGCGAGCACGGCGCCGAAGAACACCGCTTCGTACGGCGGCAGGGAGCCCTCGAGGGACTTCACGAAGGCATCGCTCCACGCGTAAGCCGCGTAGCAGGCGAAACCGAGCAGGACGCCTTTGAACATGGGGAAAATCCTGAAGGCGGGGGCATCCCATTATGCAAACGTTTGCAGCCCTTGTATGCATGTTGCGGGACGCCATGACCCCGACCCCGCGCGGGTCTACAATCGAGGGCTTTCCGGCTGCCCACGTACGAGTACCCGCATGGCTCACCGTCTCGACCCGCTCGATCTTTACGACGTCCGCTCGCTGCTTACCGATGAGGAGCGGGCCGTGCAGGACGCCGTTGGCCGTTTCGTCGACGAGAAGGTGTTGCCGATCATCGGCGACGCGTTCGAGCAGGGGCGTTTCCCGGCGGAACTGGTCTCCGAGATCGCCTCGCTGGGCCTGCTCGGCGCCACGTTGCCCGAGGAATACGGCTGCGCCGGCATGAACGCCGTGAGCTATGGCCTGATCTGCCAGGAGCTGGAGCGAGGCGATTCCGGTCTGCGCAGCTTCGCCTCGGTGCAGAGCTCGCTGTGCATGTATCCGATCTTCGCCTACGGCTCGGAGGAACAGAAACGCGAGTACCTGCCGCGCATGGCCGCGGGCGAGGTGATCGGGTGCTTCGGTCTGACCGAGCCGCACGGCGGGTCGGACCCAGCCAACATGAAAACCGTGGCCCGCCAGGACGGCGGCGACTGGGTGATCAACGGCGCCAAGATGTGGATCACCAACGGCAACCTGGCGCACATCGCCATCGTCTGGGCGCAGACCGACGACGGCATCCAGGGCTTCATCGTGCCGACGGACACCAGGGGTTTCGCCGCGCAGGAAGTCCACAAGAAGATGAGTCTGCGCGCCTCGGTGACGTCGGGCCTGTTCTTCGACGATGTACGTGTTCCCGACAGCGCGCGGCTGCCCAACGTCAAGGGTCTGAAGGGCCCGCTGGGCTGCCTCAACCAGGCGCGCTACGGCATCACCTGGGGCCCGATCGGCGCCGCGCAGGCCTGCCTGAAGGAAGTGCTCGATTACGCCTCGCAGCGCATCCTGTTCGGCCGCCCGCTGGCCGCCAACCAGGCCGTGCAGATCCGCGTCGCCGACATGGCACGCCGCATCACGACGGCGCAGCTGCTTTCGTTGCAGCTCGGTCGCCTCAAGGATGCCGGCCGTCTGCAGCCGACGCAGGTGTCGCTGGCGAAGTGGAACAACGTGCGCATGGCGATCGATATCGCGCGTGACTGCCGCGACATCCTCGGTGGCGCGGGTATCACGACCGAGCATTCGGCGATCCGCCACGCGCTGAACCTGGAATCGGTCATCACTTATGAAGGCACCGAGACCGTCCACCAGCTGGTGGTCGGTCGGGAGCTCACCGGCATCAACGCATTCTGAGGCACGTGCCATGCACGGCCCGCGTATCGAGACCGACCGGCTGATCCTGCGTCCCACCGCGGCGGAGGATTTCGAGGCGTGGGCCGCGTGCATGGGCGATCCGGAAGTGAATCGCTTCCTGGGCGGTCCGCAGCCACGCGCCGTGGCCTGGCGCAACTTCATGACCATGGCCGGCTGCTGGAGCATCAATGGCTTCGGCATGTTCTCCGTCATCGAGCGCGCGAGCGGTCGCTGGATCGGTCGTCTGGGTCCCTGGCAGCCCGAGGGCTGGCCGGGCCATGAGATCGGCTGGGGCATGGCGCGGGATACCTGGGGCAAGGGCTACGCGACCGAAGGCGCCGCCGCGTCGATGGACTGGGCGTTCGACCATCTCGGCTGGAGCCAGGTGATTCATTCGATCGCGCCGACGAATATCGCGTCCATCGCCGTGGCGAAGAAGCTCGGTTCTCGCTGGCAGGGGCCCGGCGCGCTGCCGGCGCCGTCCACGGACGTTGTCGTCGACCTCTGGGGCCAGACGCGCGAGCAGTGGCTCGCCCGGCGTCGCTGACGTATACGCCGGGCGGGCTCGTGTGTGGCCTCGCCCGGCTCTCTCTCTTACGAGTATTTCGCCATGTCCGTCCCACATCCCATCCCCGCCCGGCACAAGGGCTTCAACCGCGCCGAGATCGTCGACCAGAACTTCGTCGAGTACGTGCAGTTCTGGCAGGGCGACGTCGCGCGCGCGCCGCAGGACGATGAACCGGTATTGCCGGGCAGCGCGCTGGATGCACGCGGTTTTCGCGAACTGCTCGAGTCGCAGCTGATCAGCCGGCATCTCGATCTGATGGCGCGCGTGCTGCGCGTGCAGAACAAGGTGTTCTATACGATCGGCTCGTCGGGGCACGAGGGTAACGCGATGGTGGCGCGGCTGACGCGGCACACCGATCCGGCCTTTCTGCATTACCGCAGCGGTGGTTTCATGGCCGAGCGGTTCCGCAAGCTGCCGGGCATGGATCCGGTGATGGATTCCGCGTTGTCGTTCGCGGCGAGCCGCGAAGACCCCGCCTCGGGTGGGCGGCACAAGGTGTGGGGCAGCAAGCCGTTATGGGTGTTGCCGCAGACCTCCACCATCGCATCGCACCTGCCCAAGGCGCTGGGTACGGCCATTGCGATCGAGCAAGGACGCCGCATCGGGCATGCCCTGCCGATCCCTCAGGATTCGATCGCGGTGTGCTCGTTCGGCGATGCATCCTCGAACCACGCGACCGCGCAGACGGCCTTCAATGCGGCGGCGTGGACCGCGTACCAGAAGCTGCCCGCCCCGGTGCTGTTCGTCTGCGAGGACAACGGCATCGGCATCTCGGTGAAGACGCCGGGCGGCTGGGTCGCCAACAACTTCCGTCACCGCCCCGATCTGGATTACTTCCATGCCGACGGGCTGGACCTGGCGGGCGGTTACGCCGATGTCCAGCGCGCCGTCGAACACTGCCGGCGCACGCGGCGTCCGACCTTCCTGCACCTGACCACCACGCGCGTCATGGGCCATGCCGGCACCGATTTCGAGATCGAGTGGCGCTCGATCGACGAGCTGGTGGCTCTCGAAGCGACCGATCCGTTGCTACGCAGCGCGGCGATCGCGCTGGCCTCGGGTCTGTACGACAAAGACAGCTTGCTCAATCTTTACAACGCCACGCGCAACCGCTGTTTCGAAGCGGCCGAGGACGCCGATAGCCGCCCGCGGCTCGCGTCGCTCGAGGAAGTCATGGCGCCACTGGCGCCGTACACGCCGGACGCGGTTCGTGCGGAAGCGGAACGCGCCGCCGATGCCGCCGAGCGGGAGCGTGTGTTCGGCGGCGCCGACAAGCTCCCCGAGGCCCAGCCGCCGAAACATCTGGCCGTCCAGATCGGTCAGGCCCTGCACGATCTCATGGCGAAGTATCCGGAAAGCCTGCTGTTCGGCGAGGACGTCGCGCAGAAGGGTGGTGTGTACACGGTCACCAAGGGTCTTCATAAGGCGTTCCGCAACACGCGGGTATTCAACACGCTGCTCGACGAAACGATGATTCTCGGCCTCGCGCAGGGCTATGCCAACATGGGCATGCTGCCGCTGCCGGAGATCCAGTACCTGGCGTATTTCCATAACGCCTGCGATCAGATCCGCGGTGAAGCGGCCTCGCTGCAGTTCTTCTCGAACGACCAGTACCGGAACCCGATGTTGATGCGCGTGGCCTCGCTGGGTTATCAGCGCGGTTTTGGCGGTCACTTCCACAACGACAATTCGATCACCGCGCTGCGCGACATCCCCGGCCTTGTCGTAGGCTGCCCGAGTCGCGGGGACGATGCCGCGACGATGCTGCGCACGATGGCGGCGCTGGCGAAGGTAGACGGCCGCGTGACGGCCTTCCTCGAACCGATCGCGCTGTACATGATCAAGGACCTCCACGAGGCTGGCGACGGTCGGTGGCAGTTTTCCTACCCGGCACCCGGTGAGGCCATGCCGCTGGGCGAGGGGCGGGTTTATGGCGACGACGCCGACGACCTCGTGGTGTTCACGTTCGGCAACGGGGTGCCGATGAGCCTGCGTGCCGCGAAGCGTATCGAGGCGGAGCAGGGCTGGAAGGTACGCGTGGTCGATCTGCGCTGGCTGGTGCCGCTGAACGATGGTTTCATCGCGACGCAGGCGGCGAACGCCAGGCGGATCCTCGTCGTGGACGAGGGGCGCAAGAGCGCGGGCGTCGGCGAGGGAGTGATCACGGCGATCGTCGAGGCAGGCCTCGGGCACGTGCCGTTGCGCCGGGTCGTCGGTGCGGACACGTTCACACCGCTGGCGGGGGCGGCGTTTCTCGTATTGCCGGGGGACGACGATATCGTGGCCGCGGCGGAATCGATGCGGGAGCGCACGTAGACCGCAGCGCGGCCTAGTTGGCGACCTTACCCTCGCGCCGCACCAGGGCCGGCCCCGCCGGCCCCGAGCACACCACCCGGTTGCGGCCCGCCAGCTTGGCCGCATACATCGCCGCGTCGGCACGTTCGATCAACGACTGCAACGTATCCGCCGGCGTGCGCAAAGCCACGCCGATGGAAACCGTGAGCGGTTCGCTGTTCTCGCCCAGGTGAGCATCCAGTCGTGTGATGCGGCGGCACAACCGTGTCGCAACCTGCATGGCGTTCTCGCGATCCACGCCCTGCAGCATGGCGACGAACTCCTCACCGCCGAACCGACCCAGCAGATCCGAAGGCCTCAGTTCGTCTCGCAATGCCGCCGCCACCGCCACGAGCGCGCGGTCGCCCGCGGCGTGGCCGAAGCGGTCGTTGAGTTCCTTGAAATGGTCCAGGTCGAGGAAGAGCAGGGCGATCGGACGCGACATGCCTTGCTCCAGACGCTCCAGCGCGGCATCCGTCCAGGCGCGGCGGTTGTGCACCCCGGTCAGCGGATCGCTGTCGGCCAGCTGCCGCGCGCGATCGCGATCGTGGCGGATGGTGAGTGCGCGGTCCGACAAGCCGATCGACAGCACGATGGCCTCGAAGGCCCCGAAGGCGATCGCCGCGTTGGGCAGCCACGGCGCGTCGGCAAGCATGCCCTGTGCCTGCGCGCCGCATAACGCGGTCAGCAACAGCAACGGTGTCCAGCCCACGAGGAAGAACCATGCGTGTCGCGAGCCGCGGGCCGCGGCGATGGCGCCGGCGACCAGCAGCAACGATGCGCCGATCAGAAGCAACGGCTGTAGCAGCAAGGCCGCCGTCTGCACGAGCACGTCGATACCCGTCGCACGCAGCACGATCAGCACGGGCATGCCGACGGCGAACGCCAGTACCGGCATGCGCAACAGCGGTGCGTAGTCATCGATCTTGGCGAAGCGAAGCACGAACAGCGCCGAGAACGAGACGGAGAGCGACGTCGCCGCGGCGCCGAGCGTATCGCCCATGCCCGCCAGCGACTCGAACTCCAGGGGATGGAAGATGTAGCCCGTCTTTACGCCCTGGATGAGCGCGTAGCAGACCAGATAAGCCGCGTACCAGCCGAAAGTCATGTCACGCAGGATGGCGGCGAAGCACATCGCCATCAGTGCCATGGTCAGGATGACCGCGAAACAGGCCGTCGCGAAAGCGACCCAGCCACTGTCTTCGCGAAGATAGTCGGCCCACGAGCTGGTCGACATGGTGACCGCTCCGGCGGGCATCGTCGTCGGTTCGAACTTGAGCAGGATCGTGTGCGACGCGGGCATCGACGCGGGCAGGCTGAACATCAGGCGCCCATGTCCATGCACGCCGGGGCCGAAGTCTTCGAGCGAAGTGGACACCGCCCGCCCGTGTTCGTCGTAGAGGGACACGGCGCCGAGCCCGGGCGTGTTGATGCTGAGCACGCGTTCGCCGGCGGTCCAGGGCGGAAGTTGCCGCAGAATGACCCAGGTGCCGTTGGCCGAGGCCGGGAAGACCTGCATGCGCGCCGGGTCGAACGAGGCGAGCGGCCGGTTGTAGGCTTCGAGCAGGACGTCCGACGGGACATCGCCGGGATGGGCCTCACGCCAGTTACCGGTGAGGGTGGCCGCGGGTGTCGCCATGACGGTGAAGAGCAGGCAGGTGACGACCGCCTGGATCAGGCGATGTAACCACTGCCACTGTCTTTCCCTCGAGCTCATGCCAGTCCTGCATCCGACGTACGGCGGCGCGCCAGCCGGGCGCGCGACGTGGATCCGGCGGCATTCCAAGGAAAGCCCGTCTCCCTTACCAGCAGCCACATTGTGCCGCTATTCGGCAAGCATGTCGCCTTGGCCGTTGGGGGTAGGTGAAGGGCCTAGGCGGCCGCCGGAGCGGCCAGACCGCCGAATCGCTCGAGCAGCTGGGTCTGCGCGTCCCGTACCGGCTGCCCGGTTGCCGGCTGGAGGAGCGTGTAACCGCCATCGGCCTGCTGGACCCAGGCCGAATGGTTGTCGGTCAGATAGAGGTCGAGCTCGCGGCGCACACGCTGGCGCAGCTTCTTGCCCTCGATGGGGAAGCACGTCTCGACGCGGCGGTCGAGATTGCGCTCCATCAGGTCGGCACTGGCCAGGAAAAGTTCGGGCTCGCCATCGTTGTGGAACCAGTAGACGCGGCTGTGCTCCAGGAACCGGCCGACCACCGAGCGCACGCGGATGTTCTGCGACACACCCGGAATGCCGGGCCTCAGGCAGCACATGCCGCGAACGATGAGCTCGACGCGGACGCCCGCCTGGCTCGCCCGGTACAGCGCGCGAATGAGCTTGGGGTCCGTGACCGCGTTGATCTTGAAGACGAGCTCCGCCTTTTTACCGGCGGCGGCGTTCGTCGCCTCGCGAGCGATCAGGTCGAGCAGGCCCTTCTTCAGGGTGAACGGCGCATACAGCATGCGCTTCATCTTCAGTGCCTTGCCCATGCCCGTGAGCAGACGGAACAGGCGATGCACGTCGTCGCACAAGGCCTCGTCCGAGGTCAGCAGGCTGTAGTCGGTGTAGAGGCGCGCGTTGCCCGAGTGATAGTTGCCCGTGCCGAGGTGGGCGTAGCTCACCAGTTTTCCGTTCTCGCGACGCTGCACGAGCATGAGCTTGGCATGCGTCTTCACGCCGACGACGCCATAGGTCACCACCGCACCGGCCTGCTGCAGGCGTGAAGCGAGGCTGAGGTTGGATTCCTCGTCGAAGCGCGCACGCAGTTCGACCACGGCGGTGACCTCCTTGCCTGAGCGCGCGGCTTCCACCAGCGCGTCGACGATTTCCGAATTGGCTCCGCTCCGGTACAGCGTCTGCTTGATCGTCAGCACCTGCGGGTCCTTCGCCGCCTGGCGCAGGAAGTCGACGACGGGCGAGAACGACTCGAACGGGTGGTGCAGCAATACGTCCTGTTTGCCGATGACCGCGAACATGTCTTCGGCCTCGGCCAGCACCTTGGGCAGTGCCGGGATGAAGGTCGGGAACTGCAGGCGCGCGTACTGCGGCTGCAGGGTCATCTCGAAAAGGCGAGCCAGGTTGACCGGGCCGTTGACTTCGTAAAGGGAGTCAGCCTCGAGCGAATATTGTTTCAGCAGATAGTCGACCAGCGGCTTGGGACAGTTATCCGCGACTTCCAGACGCACGGCGTCGCCGTAGCGCCGCGAAAAGAGCTCACCGCGCAGCGTGCGCGCGAGATCTTCCACGTCTTCCGGATCGATCGTGAGATCCGCGTTGCGGGTCAGACGGAACTGATACGAGCCCAGAACGCGCATGCCGGGGAAAAGATCGTCCGCGTGCGCATGGATGATCGAGGAGAGCAGGACGTAGTTGTCGCCGCCCTCACAGATCTCCGGGGGCATGCGGATCAGACGCGGAAGGATACGCGGGGCGGGAACGATGGCGAGGCCCGAATCCCGGCCGAACGCATCGGTGCCTTCCAGCTGCACGATGAAGTTGAGGCTCTTGTTGACCAGCCGGGGGAACGGATGGGTCGGATCGAGGCCGATCGGCGTGACCAGAGGCGCCACCTCATGGCGGAAATAGCGGCGTACCCAGAGCTTCTGCTTATGCGTCCACTGGTTGCGCCGGACGATGGCGATGCCCTCGGCGGCCAGGGCCGGGAGAATCTTCTCGTTGAGGATCTGGTACTGCCGGTCGATCTGGCGGTGAGCGACCTCGGCGATCTCGGCGAGCACGCGGCGTGGCGGAATGCCGTCGGCGCCGATCACTTCGTGGTCGAACGCGATCTGCTGCTTCAGGCCGGCGACGCGGATCTCGAAGAACTCGTCCATGTTGGACGAAAAGATCAGCAGGAACTTGAGGCGTTCGATCAGCGGTTTGGATTCGTCCAGCGCCTGATCGAGGACGCGGATGTTGAACTGCAGCTGCGACAGTTCGCGATGGACGTAGAGGCTGCTGTCGCCGAGGTCGACTTCCGGCAGATCCGGCGGCGGCGCCACCGCTTTGCTGGCGGGGCTCTTGGGTGCCGTCGGCGTCTCGTTGGGTGGCGTCATCGTGTCCAGGGCGTCGTCCTCGTCGCGAATTACGACGACCCCATGGTACGCCGCCCGGGAAGGATATGACCGGGCTCTTACATCACCGTGACACGAGGTCAGATCACGAGCGGCTCGGGCTCGAGGGTGACGCCGAACATCGCCTCGACGCCTGCGATCACTTTCTGCGCGAAGCTCCACAGCTGGGGGCCGCTGGCCTTGCCGTGATTCACGAGAACCAGTGCGTGGCGGTTGGACATGCCGGCATCGCCATCGCGTGCGCCCTTGAAGCCAGCCGCTTCGATCAGCCACCCGGCGGAAAGCTTGGCCGTGCCGCCCGCATGCGGCCACACCGGCAGGCCTGGGTGGGCGAGCGCCAGAGCGTCGGCCTGATGGGCGCCGACGATGGGGTTCTTGAAGAAGCTGCCCGCATTGCCGATCACGGCCGGGTCGGGAAGTTTGCGCGAGCGCAGCCTGACGACGGCCTCGGCCACGTGATACGGGGTGGCGCGCTGCGCGCCCATCTTTTCCATTTCTTCGCGGATGCCCGCGTAGTCGAGCGACAGCGGCCTTTCACGCGGGAGATCGAAGGTCACCGCCACGACGATCCAGCGTCCTGGTTGCCGCTTGAACGTGGAGTCTCGATAGGAGAACGCACAGGCGGCCTTGTCGAGCAGGACGAACTCGCCCTTGTGCGTATCCCAGGCCTCGACCGTATCGATGAACTCCGCCACTTCGACGCCGTACGCACCGATATTCTGAATGGGCGAGGCACCCACGGTGCCGGGGATCAGGATCAGATTCTCGAGGCCGGCGTAGCCCTGGCCCAGCGACCACCGCACGAAGTCGTCCCAGCGTTCACCGGCGGCGACACGGATCAGTACGCGATCGTCGCGCTGAAACGTTTCGACGCCGCGGTTGGCGATGGCAACGACGGTCGCGTCGATGTCGCCCCTGATCAGCATGTTGCTGCCCTCGCCCAGGACCAGCACCTTGCCGTCGCGAACGGCAGGGTAGGCAAGCAGCCCGGGCAACTTGCCCACGTCGTGCACCTCGGCGAGCAGCCGCGCCCGGGCAGCCACGCGCAGCGTATTCCGTCCGGCGAGCGGTGCGTCGCTGGTGAGCAGGAAACCACCCATGTCGATGGGATCGTTGTTCATGCCACGATCCCGCGGCGACGGATTTCGGTGACGGCTTCGGCGATCAGCTTCGGGCCGCGGTAGACCAGGCCCGAATAGACCTGCACCAGGGATGCGCCGGCCTCGATCTTTTCGGCGGCGGTGTCGCCGTCGAGAATGCCGCCCACGCCGATGATGGGAAGCCGGTCGCCCACGCGGGCCTTCATGGCGCGCAGGACGCGCGTGGACTTCTCGAACAAAGGCCGTCCCGACAGGCCGCCCACTTCGCCGGCATGCGGATCGCCGGCGACGGTGTCGCGGTCGATCGTGGTGTTGGTGCAGATGACGCCGTCGATACCGGAAGCGAGCAATACGTCGGCGATGGCGTCGAGTTCGCCTTCCGAGAGATCGGGAGCGATCTTCAGCAGCATCGGCTTGCGTGCCCCGTGTCTCGCGGCAAGGCTCTCCTGCGACTCGCGCAGCGTGCCGATGAATCGGCGCAGCGTCTCTTCCTCCTGAAGGTCGCGCAGGCCCTGTGTATTCGGGGAGGAAATGTTGACCGTGATGTAGCTGGCCAGCGGGTAGGCCCGATCGAGGCAGATCAGGTAATCGTCGATGGCACGCTCGTTGGGCGTGTCCTTGTTCTTGCCGATGTTGATGCCGAGCACGCCGCGGAAGGATGCCTTCCGTACGTTGCGGACCAGCGCATCGATGCCGCCGTTGTTGAAGCCGAGCCGGTTGATCACCGCCTCGTGATTCGGCAGCCGGAACATGCGCGGCTTGTCGTTGCCGGCCTGCGGACGTGGCGTCACGGTGCCGATCTCGACGAAGCCGAAGCCCATCGCCGCAAGGCCGTCGAGGTGCTCGCCGTTCTTGTCGAGGCCGGCCGCGAGACCGACGGGGTTCGGGAAGTCGATACCGAACACCTTCACCGGCAAGTCAGCCGGCGGCTTGGCTATCAGGCCGGAAAAGCCGCTGCGTTGCGCGACATCGGACGCGTAGAGCGTAAGGCCGTGCGCGGTCTCGGCGTCGAGGGCGAACAGCAGGGGGCGGATCAGATCGTACATCAGGCGTCCGGGTGTCCCGCGAAGATACGGGTGTGGTAATCGAAATCGATGGTACCGCCGTCCTGCGTGGCGTCGAACAGCGAGCGCAGGGCGAACAACAGCGGTTCGTGGTTGGGGTGGCCGGGTTTCGGCATGTACGACGACGACATGGTGCGGCCGAGCAACGCCTCGTAGTCCAGCTTCTGACCGTGCGGAAACGACGCCATGCCGCGATAGCCATGGCCGAACCACTGCGCCATGGCTTCGTCATCGGCGTAGCGCCCGGCCACGCTGACATAGTCGATGCCGTACTCGTGCAGCAGACGCTCGTAGCCTTCGAGGAACGGCGTGCCGATGAGCCGGCGCGTGTTCCAGAACACCGCCACCAGACCGCGGTCACTGAGCACGCGGGTGAACTCGGTGCGTACCTTTTCCTTGTCGAACCAGTGAAACGCCTGCCCGGCGATGATCAGGTCGACCGACCCGTCAGCCAGGCCGGTCGCTTCCGCGGTCCCGTCATGCGACCGGAAGCGCCCTTCGGTGCCCAGCCATTGCTCGGCCGCGGCGCGCATGGGTGCGTTCGGTTCGACGCCGGTTACGCGGTGCCCGGCGTCGAGGAACAGCTTGCTGGAGATGCCCGTACCGGCGCCGATGTCGGCGACGGTCCAGTCCGGCCGCACGCCCTGCTCGTGAAGCCAGCCGACGAGCGCCCGGGGGTAGTCCGGCCGGAAGCGGACATAGTCCGCCACGCGGTCGGAGAAGCGATCCGTGGAGCGCAGGTCGGTCATGTCGTTGTCCGTGGGTCAGAACTCGAACTTGATGCCCTGGGCCAGCGGCAGCGAATCGGAGTAGTTGATGGTGTTGGTCTGGCGGCGCATATAAACCTTCCAGGCATCCGAACCCGACTCGCGACCGCCGCCGGTCTCCTTCTCACCACCGAAGGCGCCGCCGATTTCCGCGCCGGAGGTGCCGATGTTGATGTTGGCGATGCCGCAATCCGAGCCGGCGGCCGACAGATACTGTTCGGCGGCTTTCAAATCCTGCGTGAACAGCGCCGAGGACAGGCCCTGCGGCACGGCGTTCTGCTCCGCGATCGCCTCGTCCAGCGTGTCGAACGGCATCACGTAGAGGATCGGCGCGAAGGTCTCGGTCTGCACGACCTCGTCGGTATTGCTCAGGCCGGTGATGATCGTCGGCAGGACGAAGTTGCCCTTGCGGTCGGTGAGCGCCTTGCCGCCCGTACGCACCGTGCCGCCGGAGGCTTTGGCCTTCTCGACCGCGGCGACGAAGGTCTGCACGGCCTCGGGGCTGTTCAGCGGACCCATCAGGGTGGTCGCCAGCGTGGGGTCGCCGATCTTCTGCTCGACCTGGCCGTAGGCCTTGACGAGGGTGTCGACGACCTGGTCGTGGATGGAACGATGCACCAGGACGCGGCGTGTGCTGGTGCAGCGCTGACCGGCGGTGCCCACGGCGCCGAAGACGATGCCGGGAATGGCCAGCTTCAGATCGGCCGACTGGTCGAGGATGATGGCGTTGTTTCCGCCCAGTTCCAGCAGGCTGCGGCCCATGCGCTTCGCGACGCGCTCGCCGACCATGCGACCGACCTGGGTCGAACCGGTGAAGCTGATCAGCGGAATGCGCTTGTCGTCGACGAAAGTCTGCGCCAGATCGGTGCCCGCATCGTTGAACAGGAAGAAAATGTCCGGGAAGCCGGCTTCCTTGAGCGCCGCGTTGCAGATCTTGATCGTGGCGATGGCCGAGAGCGGCGTCTTCGGCGACGGCTTCCAGATGCTGATGTCGCCGCAGATAGCCGCCAGGAAGGCGTTCCAGGCCCAGACGGCCACCGGAAAGTTGAACGCGCTGACGATGCCGACCAGGCCGATCGGGTGCCACTGCTCGTACATGCGGTGACCCGGGCGCTCCGAATGCATCGTGTAGCCGTAGAGCATGCGGCTCTGACCCACCGCGAAATCGGCGATGTCGATCATTTCCTGAACTTCGCCGTCGCCTTCCGGCTTGATCTTGCCCATCTCGAGTGCGACCAGCGAACCCAGGGCGTCTTTATGCTGGCGCAGGGCCTCGCCGCAAAGGCGCACGGCCTCGCCACGGCGCGGGGCCGGCGTGGTCCGCCAGATCGCGAAGGCTTCCTGCGCGCGCTGCACGATCGCCTCGTAATCCGTGGCGCTCGTGGCCTGTACCGTCGCAATCGGCTCGCCGGTGGCCGGGTTCACCGGCGTGATGGTGCCGGCATCCGTGGTGGCGGCCCACTCGCCGCGACCGAGGTAGGTGCCCGATTCCGTGGCGTTGAGATCGAGCGCTGCGAGGATCTTCGAGGACATGACGAACTCCGGGAGCTAAAACCGCGATTCTAGCAAACGAGTCCTTCACACCCTGTTGTGCGGCGCGGGACGGATGTCGCGGGCGCGTCACGGTCGTCCGAACTTGCGAGCACCCTGCAAAGACACCGGCAAGTCTATGGTCTATCTCACAATCCCTTGAGGGTCGGAGGCCGGACATGGCGCATATTTACGAGGTTCCCTATCTGCCCGACGCGTCCGGCGCGTGGACTGTCCGCACTCACGGGCGAGTCGTGGAGCGCTTCGACTCGCGCTTTGAGGCCCTGCGGGCGGCGGTCGCTCGCGCCTCGGGCGACGGCGGTGACACCGCCATCGCCGTGGAAGGAGCCGACGGCATCTGGCGACCGTTCGGGGCCGATATCAAACGTCCCGTGACAGTCCGCAGGATGCCGACCCAAAGGCATCTTTCCGCCGTGCGATGACCTGCGCGGCTTCAGTGCTCGGGAGGTACGTTGATGATCATGCACGACACCTTGCCGTCGAGACCGTTGTCTTCGTGGTAGACCTTCGAGTAGACCACCTGGCCGTTACCGAAGTCCGTGTCCTCTAGGCTGTATTCGAAACCCCAGGCCCAGGTGCGGGGTACCAGCTTCCGGAAGGTGAAGGACACCCAGTCGTCGCCTTTTCCGCACTTCGGATCGTCGTACAGTTCGACAACGGTTCCGGCGGGCACGTGTTCGAACTCGATCGACTTCGCTTCATCGTTGGCGCAATGGCCTTCCTTATCCCGGAAGTGGTACTGCGCGTGTGCTCCGATGGTGAGTGGGACGGAACAAACGGTGTCCTGCGTGAGGTTGTGTCCCTCGTAAAGTCGAACGTAAGGCGGCATGACCTTGGCGTCGCCCGTGCCGTCGGCTTCCTGTTGCGCTGACACGAACCCTCTGGCCTGTTGAACTGGATCCGCACAACCGGCGCTCGCGGCTAAAAGCATCGACAGAGCGATCGGCAAGCGGGCGAGCAACGTCGTGTTGTTATATTTCATGGCACTTCCCCTACATTTTGGCAATGGTGAGTTCATTGACCTTCGCAACGAACGACAGGGTAAGTGCGTGATCGTTGCCGTAAGCGTCCACGATGTGGATCGGCGTGCTTCTCACGGGGGCGACTGGCTTCTTCTCCTTGTCAAGGAGTCGGCCTGCCAAGTTGCCCATGAGTAGCCCGACGACCACGCGCGCCGGCGACGCGCCTTCGATCCTGCCCACGCATCGGTTGAACATCTCCAGAGGCGTGTACGACGCGGGCGGCTCTGCATTCCCGCCGCTTTCGACGGAAGGCGACGGTACCTCGATGGTCGCAAGGGGAGGAAGCGGAAAGTTTTCCGGTTTGTCGGCGCCAGGCTGGGCGTAATAGGCGACGCTCCATTGCACATGGTCGTTGAGGCTGCCGTTACCGTAGATCGAAAAACCCTCTTGCTTACCGGCGCTTCTGCTGACGGATCGGAGGCCCAGTTCGCGGCCGTTGTAAGAGACGTAAATGTAGTGCTCGTTGACCCAATAGAAGTAATCCGGGCTGCCGACTTTCACCGGCGCAAGGCGGCCGTCGGCGGAGGTGGCCCCGTAGCTGGTGATGGGCAGCGTCGGAAAAGCGGAAGGCGTGACGTTCACCCAGGAATTGAACTGGCCATCTTCGCCTTCGCCCACCGGGTCGTCGGCCCCGATGCTGTTCGTGGTGATGTAGACCGGCGTCGCACTGCGTGTGTCCGACGACGGGATCGGAATGCGCGCGGCGATCTGGCGCGACGACAGCGCCGAGGTGGACACATAAAGTGTGACGACACTCTGGTGAGGCGCGGGGCGCTGGACGTCCGCCGATGGCGGACGGGTGCTCTCCGGGGACGCAGCCGTGTCGTGCTGCACCGCGCCGATAAGCGACTCGTCCCAGAGGTAGCCGTCATCGTGGGTCGAAAACGCCCAGTCAGGGTGGGGCTGGCCCGGATCGCGCCGGGGCAGGGGTTCGCCGCTGGCGTAGTCGATCAGTTCGATCGTATCGAGGTCCGCCTGCGTGAGATCGACCGGCTTGCGGTCGCTGTCGACCGCCTGCAGCATGACCCTCACGGCGCATTGCTGTCGCGTATTGTTGAACAGCTTCAGCGTGTGGCCGTTGCCGGGAAACGTATCCTTGTAAATCCTGAACAGCACGAGCTCCACCCAGCGACCCGCCTCTGGTGTCGTGACGTGTTTTTTCATCGGAACACTCCTGTTGTGGTGGCAAAGCCGGGGACGGTTGCTGCCGGCCCGGTGATCCATATGCATCCGAAAACCGCTAGTAGGTAAAGACATCGACGCTCCGCAAGTTGAGCGCGTCCATAACAAGCGGGTCAGCGATGGAGTAGCAGTGCGCGACGATGGTGTCGCCCTCCTTGTTAAGCCACTTTCGAATCGTACCTGGGCTTCTGCCAGCGAAATTTTTGGTTCGGATTTTCAGGCCGGCGCCCTGAAATTCGAAGGAAGTTTTAGCTGCCGCGAAGTTGTCTTCCGGTTGAAAACGGCTGTCATCATGGACCCTGATTCCATTTTTATAGTTGTCCCCGAGCGCGTCTCCGTGACCGCCATCCAGCATGCGTATTTTATGAGGGCCCTTTTGCGCTGCTCTTTGTTTCGCGACCACGCGTAACCGGTCGGCGACGATTGAGCCGGTCGTCATGGTGTCCGTGACATGAACAGTGCCCCCAGCGGCGTTCGTAAATGAGAACCAGCGGGGGGTGATGTTTATTTTGGCCGGATCGACAGGCATGATCCGGTTCGGTATTTGAGCACTTACTGCGGGCGCGCCCACGTAGTGGTTAACCTTTCTCCCCGAGGGATGGACGGCCTCAATCAAGCCTGAGTCGGTAGTTCCTGGATGAAGGGTGGTCGCTGTCACGGTCGGTGTTCGCCCGGTCGCCCCTTGCGTCGCTGACCGCCGGGCGCCCACGAATCTCCCACGCGGCGCTCCCATTTTTGGTGCTGCCGACATCGCACCCGACGCCAGCCCCGTTCCGAACGCTATCCATCCCAGGATGCCGGCGGTCTGTTCATCGCCGGTCGCCGCCGAGGCCAGGGCGCCGACCTCCACGGCCACGGACGTGACCTCAAGTACCGCGGCGGCAGCCATGACCATCATGGTCGGTGTCGATACCGCCGCGGTAAGGCTTCCGGCGGCGGCCGCGGCGACGACGCCGAGCAGGGCGCCGCCGGTCGCAACCACCGCGACGGCGGCACCGATGGCGCCCAGCGCGAGGCCGAGCCAGTCCCACCACGCGCCTCCCGTGGGATCGATGCGGTTGATCGGATCGCCCGCGCAATAGGCGTAGCGATTGACGCCGCCCGCGCCGAAGGGGCTCGCGCGATCGGGGCTGAGGAAACGCCGCAGTGCCGGCGAATACGGGCGCTCACCCAGCAGATACCAGCCGGTATCTGCGTCGCAGACCTCCCCGGCGAAACCGGACCGCGCCGCGTCGGAGGTCGTGTTGCGATCGCCGTAGGCCCCGTAGGTGCGCGTCGCGACGGCATCGCCGGCCTCGAGAATCACCGAACCCTGCGGGTCGTTACCCAGCAGCCATGTCCTGCGCAGGTCACGGCTGAGGACAGACTCGGCGACGACCCTGCCGCCGGATCGCAGGAAACGCCTCTGCTCATCGTCGTCGAATTCGCCGTAAAGTTGTCCGTCGTCGTAATAGCGGAGGGTGCTGCGTTCCTGCTGGACGACCTGTCCTATCCGGCCGTCGGGACCGTAGGCGTAGTCGGTGCGAACGTTGCTGGCCGATGTGACCGAGGCGAGCCGACTCGCCGCATCCCACGTCAGCACATTGCCCAGCCCGTCTTCGATCACGTTGCCGTTGTCTTCGTAGCGGACGACCAGCGGGGTGCCGTAGCCCGGGTAACCCGCGAGGCTGCTTTCCACGCTGACGAGGCGGTCGAGGTCGATGGCGTCGTAGCCGTAGGCGGTCCGGTTGAAGCGGCCATCGACGAGCGTGGTCTCGACGCTGCGCAGATTGTCGATGCTGTCGTAGTCGAAGCGTTGCGTGCGATAGGCATGACCTGCTTCGTCGACGGGATATTCCCCGTCGATGGCGTCGATAGTGTGGACGACGAGCCGGCCCCGGGTGTCGTATTCCATGCTTTCTTCGCGCAGGGGCGACACATCGTCGTTACCGAACCACCGCTTGCCGGTCACCTTGCCGTCCCTGCGCCACTCCAGGACCAGTTTCCGCCGTTTGCGCTCTCCCGCGCGCTCGGCGAGCCAGGTGGTGCCGGCCACACGGCCGAGATCGTCATACTCAAGGCTCTCGGTCACCGAGCCGCCCGCGTCGGTCGTCGCGGTGCGTGAGGTCGGGCGTGAAAGACCGTCGTAGGCAAAGGTCACATCGACGAGCCCAAGACCTTCTTTTGTCACGTGCTCGAGGCGCTCGGTACGCCCGCATTTGTCATAGTGAAAAACCTGGGTGGCTCCGTCGATCCCGCTTTTGACCAGTTCGACCCCACACGGTGAAACGATCACTTCGCTCGAGCGGGACGTGTCGCCCATGGTCACCGTCTGCTTGGTCATCCGGCCCAGGTAGTCGGTTTCAATCCCCATCTCGCCGCTGTCGCTCTTGATCGACTTAGGCATGCCGCTGATCGGATGGTAGGCAGCCGTTCTCAGCACGACCGGCGGGTCGGATGCGAGCGTTTCCGTCACTACCGCTTCGTTGAGCCAGGGATCGTAAGTCCGGCGGATCTCGCCGCCTGCGGGCAAGTGCTCGCTGGCGGCGTTGAACTGGTCGGGCCTGTAGTCGTAACGTCGCGTCAGGCTGCCGGAGGTTTCGCTGAGGAGACGGCCCAGGCCGTCCCAGTCCTGGCGGCCGAGGCGCAGGGCAGGGGCCCCGTCCGCGGGCGTCACGGACATGCTGGTCGGTAGTGCCTCTTCGTGCCCGGCCGCGAAGGTGTACGCGAACGCCGTTCCGTCGGGGAGCGTCACCTCGGTCAACCGTCCGAGAACGTCCCAGTGCTGCGCCGTCACCTGGCCCAGCGGATCGACGATCTCGATGCAACGACCCAGGCCGTCGTAGCGCCATTGGGTCACGGCCACTTCGCGGGCCGCGCCTTCGTCGTCCCAGATACCGGATGCCGCCCGCCGTTGTCGGCCGGCCGCGTCGGTGTCGGTCGACTGCCAGCCACCGATGCGCCGTCCATTGGCCTCCTGCCACGCTGTCGTGCGGGTGACGACCTCACCGTTCACCTCAATGAGAGCCGTTTCGCTCCGGGCATGACTTCCGTCCGGTGCCGTCCGGTCGCTGCATCGGCCCCAGTCGTCGTACTTGAATTCCGTGCGAAGCCGTAGTGGCGCATCGCTCGCCAGACGATCGTAAAGGACCTCGGCCAGCACCTGACCGAAGTGGTCGTAACTCACCTCGCGGACGGTCATCATGCTCCCGTCGGGCAGCGGCTCTTCCTCGGCGGTGACCCGTCCCTGTTCGTCCAGCCTCGTCCGGTGTGGCAGGCCGGTCACTCCCCTGCGTTGCACCCAGCGGCTGGTTGTCGACACATGGTATTGCCACTCGCTTGTGATCACTTCCTGTTCCCGACCGCGTGCGCGGCTTTGTGTTTTCGGCCGGGAGAGATTGTCGTAGATGGTGTAGGTGTGATTGCCCAGCGCGTCCATGCTGCCCCGCAGCTGACCGCCGACAAGGGCGACCTCTTCTTCCGTGGTACTGGTCACGCCGTCAAAGGTGGTTTCGATGACCGTTGTGACGATGGTCTGCCTGCCTGTGTCGGTTCGGTATGTGAACTCGCGGGTCAGGGTCAGGCCGTCCTGCGTGCGCGATTCCTTCGACAACGCGCCGTGACGATCGCTGTGATCCAGGATGAAATGCTGCTCGCTGCGGGTCAGCGGGTCGTCGCGGTCTTTTTCAACGAGGGTTTCCTCGCAAGCCTGCACGTAGAACGTCGGCGCGCGAGGGGATGCCACGGCGCGCGCTGCGCCGGCCGCGACCCGTACAGGCACGTCACGGTACTGGTAACGCGTCGTGAGCACCGGACCGCCGCCCGGTCCCGGCTCGACGGTTTCGCTCTTCAGCCGATACGCCAGTCCGAGCGGATCCGGTGGGCAGAGACCGCTCTCACCGCCCAGGGGGAAATACGCCGAGCGCTCCACGATACCGGTGGCGCCGTCCCGGTGCGAGATCAGGTTGCCGTCGTCATCGTAGGTGTTATCGGCGATGGTCACCTGTTTTACGGTCGGGTTGCGCTTGTCGTACAGCGTGGTAGTGATCGAATGCGGTAGCTGGAAGCTCGTCTTCTGTCGGACGAACGGGACGCCGCGCTCCTCGCCATAGACCGTCTTCACCTCCTGGACCACCGTGCCCCGGGTCGTGGTTTCGCGGACGATCAGATGGAAATGGTTGTAGGTTCGTTCGATCGTGCAAAGCGTGTCGCCGTTACTGGCGACCTGGGTTTCCCGCGACCCGTATACGAATCCTTCGGCGTCGCCGTGATGCAGCAACTGATCGTTTCGGTTTTCCCATGCCGTGACCAGGGGATGGCCGAGGTAATTGTTGGCACCATGCGTGTTGTAGGCATACCGGCTGGTTTGCAGCACCGTCGTGCGATCGGCGTCGAGTACGCGGCGGCGTTCGGCGACGGCGGGCATGTAGCGTCGCCCCGCCCCCGGTAGAAGCTGAATGGACTCCTCCGCATACTCCACGACATCGAGGATGCCATCGGGCGATGTGACCGAACGCAGCAGTGCGAGATAGGGCGGTTCCAGGCTGTTCTTGTAGCCGAAAGCCCACACGGCTTCTTCTTCGTCGCGAACGGGCTCAGCGTTGAGTTCCGTGAGCGCGGGGATGCGAACGCGCTGCAAGGTGTCGCCCACGCGCGAAAAATGCAGTTCCACCGGCGCTGTCAGCCCGGTGAAGATGGTCAGGTGGATGTTGCCGCGATCCGGGTAGGAGAGTATGAGCAAGGGCTGACCCTCGTCATCGACCACGCGTGTCAGGACAGGCGTGCCGTGTGGCCCGCTTTCCCATGTCAGGTGAATGGCGTCGCCACTGGGGTTGACGATACGCTGGGGACGCAGACTACTGGAAGAGCCGGCGGCGGGGGCGAGATATTCGATGACACCCGTGGCGTGCTCGAGTACCGCGGTACTGTTATCGCCAGCGGTGAGCCGAAAGCTCTTTAGCTTACGGTCGGGAAAGCCCGAAGGAGTGCCGGGGAACAGACGGTCGAAACGGTGACTGTCGCCGCTGCCGAGCACCAGCATGCCGACGTCGCGTTCCAGCCGGGTGACACCCAGATGCCAGCCCGTGCCGAAACCATCATCATTGCTGCTCAGCGCATCGTAGTTCAGGCGGAACTCGAACGAGGGACCGCGTAGCTGGTTGCCCTTGCCGGTGGTCAGATCGATGCCTGCCGAGTACATCCCCGTGCGAGGATCGACGTCACCACTGACGTGACTGTAGAAGCTGAAGGCACCGGAGTAGAAGTCGTCATTGGCGAGGGCGCCTTGTGTTTCGGGAGACCGACCGGTCATGAGCGTGCACTCCTTCGCGTCAGAGGAACCTTAGTTGATCGCGCGTTCCCGTGACGAATCCGAGTCGGCACGTATGCTTGTTGCCGTACATGTCGGTCACCTCTATGTCCACCGGGCCACGCGGCACGAGCTCGTCGTCGGCTTGCGGCACATCGTCGTCGCTGGGTTGCGGGATATCGATGCGTCCACAAAGCATGATGACCCCATGGTCGGGATACACCTTATCGAGCAGGGGAAGCGGCTGGCCTCCCACAGGTACTCTGTCGTCCCAGTGAATTTCGCTTTCTCCCGGACTTGCATAGCCGGTGAAACACGGGTTCTCCGTGAAAGGGAGTTCGTTTTTCCAGTGGATCATTCCCGCCGGGCTGCAACGCATGGACCTGATGGTCGGACCAGGCGAGGCGGTGGGCTGCAGGAACAGCAGGTGGACCTCATTGAAGATGCCCGCCCGCGAGGACCCGGTCCCACGGGTACCGGACGGGCCGAGGCGGAACTCGGCTGGCGTATAAACGGGTGGGGACACGGCTCGGACCAGCTTGTCCGCACCCGTGTCGAGTCTGCTGTTGTACGGGCCTTCATGGCCGTCCGGGTCCAACACGTAGCCATCGGTCCGATACGTCCACTTGTTGTCGCCGGTAACGCGGAAAGCGAGTGCAAGAGGCGCGCGCAAGGCGTCGGCCGCCGCATCGACGTAGAATTCCAGGTAGTCCCCGCCCGCGAATGTCGTGTCGGGTCGGCGACCAAGACCGGGGTGAGGCTCGTAGCCTCGGAAATCGCGTTGTGCTGACCAGCCCCGATGTCGCTCGCCGCCATCTTCCGAGATGGGGATTTCGACTTCCGGCTTCGCGTAATCGATCAGGCGTACGCTGTCCTTTTCGCTCTGCGTCAGCTTCACCGGTTCGAAATTGTACTCGGCCTCGATGTAGAGACGGACGTAGGCTTGTTGCCGGCCGTTGGTGTAGACAAGGCTGTCGACATGGAGCGAAACCCGGGCGATTCTCCAGCTGTCATCCGCGGCGTTGGGTGTCTGCGCGTTCATTGCTACTCCCTTTGCAATTCAATCCCTGGTGGTCGCGTCATACGGTAACGAGCGAGTGCCTTGTCACAGTTGACGGCTTACTGGCCGTGTTGTCGATATGGCATGGGTTGTAAGCCTGCCCGGCGCTTAACCGGCAGGATCGATGCAAGTCGCCGTCGGCATGGCGTCAGTGGTATCCACGGAGCGCGAGGTACACCCTCACACGGCGTAGAGGGTGATTGAAAAGATGTTGAACCGCTTCATCAGGTGCCGGTCGGCGCCGCTGAAGCAGTACGCGTTGATGATGTGTGCATCTTTCATGTTCCAGTACTTTTCGACTTCGGATTTCGACATCCCCGATATATCGACGACCGAGATGTTGCTCTGGTTTTTTCTCGAGTAAAGCGACATTCTCGGTATGCTGGCTCTGTCGTGCAAAAAAAATTTCTTTTCCCTCCAGAGGCGCCAGCCGGCGAGCCAGTTGAATCCCGCGAAGTCGCCATGGACTCCGGTCAATACGATGATTTTCTTCGAGTCGTTCAGTTTGCCGATGTCCCGTATGACGCCATCGACGAGGTCGTCGCCATCAATGGGGGTGTCGTTGAAATGCACGATGCCACCGTTGCCGTTCGGTCTGCTCGACCATCGAGGTACGACTTCAGGGCGTCCTTTATAGCCCCTCCGGATGACTCGACCGTCAGGCAACTGGCCCCTGGGTCCTTTTTTTGCGTGGTGAAGCGTGACCGAGCGTCCACCGTAATCGAATTGAAAGGTCGAGTGCCCGGCGCCGCTCCTTCGCCATGTGGGGAGAGGCAAGCGACGTGCGCCTGGCGCTCCCGCGGCATGCTTCGTGCCGACAAATCGAGTCGCGGCGCGTCCCGCCGCAGGTCCCACGGACAGCGCGCCGGAGGCCACGCCGGTGCCGAAGGCGACCCAGCCCAGAATGGAGGCGGTTTCCTCGTCGCCGGCGGCGACCGCGGCGAGCGAGGCGATCTCGACAGCGGCCGAGGTGACCTCCAGGATCGTGGCGGTGGCCATGACGACCATCGTTGGGGTGGACACGGCAGCGGTGAGGCTTCCGGCGGCGGCGGCTCCGACCACGCCTAGCAGTGCGCCGCCGGTGGCGACGGTGGCTACGACCGCGCCGATGATACCCAGGGCCGCGCCCAGCCAGTCCCACCAGGCGTTGCCACCGGGATCGATCCGGTTGACCGGATCGCCCGCGCAATAGGCGTAGCGATTGAGGCCGCCGGCGCCGAAGGGGCTGGCCCGGTCGGGGCAGAGGAAGCGTTGCAGCCTGGGCGAATACGGTCGGTCGCCGAGCATGTACCCGTCGATGTCCTCGTCGCGGGCTTCGCCCGCGAAGCCGGTGCGCGCACCGTCGTCGGTCGTATCCCGGTAGCCAAACGCGCCATAGGTACGCATCGTCGTCGCGTTCGCGCCGCTTTCGACGATGGCCGAGCCTTGCGGATCGCTGCCGACGAGCCAGGTGGTGCGCAGGGCACCCGCGAGCACGCTCTCGGCGACCACGGTACCTCCGGCACGCAGGTAGCGACGTTGATCCGTGTCGTTGAACTCGCCATAGACCAGGCCGTCGTCGAAGTACCGGTAGGTGGTTTGCCCCGCCCGTCGTATCCGCCCGATCCGGGCGTCAGGCCCATAGCCGTAGTCGGTCCGGACGCCGTCGGCCTGGCGTACGCCGATCAGCCGGCCGGCGCCATCCCAGTCGATGCTGCGGCCCATGCCATCATCGACGAGGTGGCCGTTGGCGTCGTAGCCAAGGCGGAGCGCCGTGCCGTATCCGGGATACCCGGCGAGCGTGCTGTGGACACCGACCAGACGATCGCGGTCGATCGTGTCGTAAGCGTAACCGGTGCGGTTGACGCGTCCGTCGACGAGCGTGGTCTCCACCGCAAGCAGGTTGTCGATGTCGTCGTGAGTGAAACGTTGGGTGCGATACGCGTTGCCTGCCTCGTCGACCGGGTATTCACCGGCGAGGGCCATGGCGATGGTATGGGTCTCGAGCCGGCCCCGGAGGTCATAGTCCATGGTTTCCTCGCGCAGCAGTCGATCCTCGGCGTCGTACCACCGTCGGCCCGCCAGTTTGTCGTCGTCGCGCCAGTGCAGGGTGAGCGCTCGTCGCGTCGCTCCGGCCTCGTTGTCGATGAGCCAGGTCGTGCCCGACACGCGGCCGCGTCCGTCGTAGGTCACGCGCTCGGTCAGCGAGCCGCGGGCATCGGCGATCGTGCACGTCGACGGTCGTGACAGTGCGTCGTAGTCGAAGGTGATTCCGACGATCCGCAGGTCGTCGTCGGCAAGGTGGTCCACGCGGACGACGCGCCCCAGATCGTCGTAGACGGACACCCGACGCACGCCGTCGACGCCGGTCCTGGCCAGCTCCAGGCCACCCGGGGATACCTCGACGTTGCAGAAACGCGTGGAGTCGTCCATGCGTATGTCCTGTCCGGTCATGCGACCGAGATAGTCAGTCCGGATGTCCATGACGCCGATGTCGCTGCTGAGCGACACCGGCACGCCGACGCGTGGATGGTAATTGGCCTTTTTCAGCGGTACGGGTGGATCGGTCAGCAGCGTTTCGGTCAGCAGGGCCTCGTTGAGCCAGGGTTCGTAGGTACGCTGGATCTCGCCGCCGGCTGGCAGGTACTCCCGCTCGGGGTTGAACTGACCCGGCACATAGGCATACCGACGGGTCAGGCTGCCGGCGGTTTCGTGGGTGAGCCGACCCCATCCGTCCCAGTACCGGCTGCCCAGCGGGATCGTATCGCCGCCCCCGGCAGGTACGAGGCCGATCGTGGCGAGCAATTCACCCTCGTGCCCGGGAGCATAGGTGCGCCGGACGACCGCGCCATCGGGCAGCGTGGTGTCGAGCTGGCGGTCGAAGGCATCCCAGCTTTGCCCGGTGATCCGGCCGAGCGCGTCGACCGTCCGGACACAGCGGCCCAGGCCGTCATACTGCCATTGCGCGAAGGGCCCCTCGACGGCGTTGCCGAGCCCGTCCCACTCGCCGACCTGGCTACGGCGTTGCCGCCCGGCGGCGTCGGTGTCGGTCGACTGCCAGCCACCTATGCGCTCGCCGTTCGCTTCCCGCCACACGGTTGTCCGGGTGAATACCTCGCCGTCGAGCCGGACCAGTACGGTCTCGCTCCGGACATGACTGCCATCGGGGGATGTCACCCTGGCGCACTGGCCCCAGTCGTCGTAGGCGTAGCACGTGGTCAGCTTCAGCGTCCTGTCGTCCGCGAGGCGATCGAAACGTGTCTCCCCGGCGACCTCGCCGAGGGGGTCGTAGGTCAGCGTGCGCACCGTCACCAGCTGACCGTCGGCCAGCGGTTCGTCTTCTCTGACGACGCGCCCCAGCTCGTCCAGCCACGACCTGTGCGGCAGGTCGGTGGTGCCGATGCGCTCAACCCAGCGCTCCCGCGTCGACAGCTGGAACCGCCAGCGCGTCACCGAGAATTCGTTGGACCTGTCCCGGTATCGGAGCGCTTCGGTCATGCGTCCCAGCCGGTCGTAGCGGAAGTTCGTGTAGATGCCGTTGCCTTCCATGTTGCTCACAACGAAGCCGCTGAGCAGCATGCGGGTTTCCCGCTCGATCTGGACGATGCCGTCGTGTGTGGTCCGCTTCGTCTGGGTGGTCAGCGTCCTCATGGCCGTGTCGAGTTCATAGCTGTAGTCGACGCGTGCCATCAGGTTGTCCTGAACGCGCGTTTCCCAGAGGATTGCGCCATGCTGTTCGCCCTGGTCGACAATGAACGCCTGCTCGCTTTCCCATAGCGGCTCGGCGACGCCCTCGATATGCACGGCTTCGGCGCACGCTTGCACGTAGACCTCTGGCGTGTACGCCGTCACGGCGTTCCTTCGGCGGACGGGCAGCGCCGTATACCGGTATCGCGTGATCAGCGTGGGGCCGGCGCCCGGCCCAGGTATCGCGACCTCGCTCGCGATCCGGCGCGTGAGCCGCAAGGGATCGGGTGGACAACGGTCGCCGTCGCCGTCGAGCGGGTAATACTCGAATCGCTCCGTAACGCCCGTGCCATCGTCATGACGGTAAACGACGTCGCCTTCGGTGTCGTAACGGCTCTCGACAGCGACGGTCCGGCGGACGTCATCGTGGCGCGCGTCGTAAAGGGTGGTGACGACCTTGTGCGGCAGCTGAAAGCTTTTGGGCTGGCGCGCGAACGGCTCGCCCGGGACCTCCCCGTATTCCGTGGCGACGTCCTGCACCACATGGCCCCGGGTGGTCACCTCTCGCACCAACAGGTGGAAATGGTTATAGGTGCGCTCGATGGTACACAGGACAACGTCATGATCGTCCAGCTGCGTCTCCTTCGAGCCGTAAAGGAAGGAACCTGCAGCGCCATGGTGCAGTAGCTGGTCGTTACGGTTCTCCCATACCGACACCAGCCCGAAGCCGTAAAAATTTTTGTCGCCATGCACGTCGTAGGTGTAGCGACTGGTCTGCAACACGCGGCGGCGATCGGCGTCGAGCACGCGGCTGCGTTCGGAGACAGCGGGCATATAAGTCATGGGTGCGCCTGTCGGCAGGCGCAGCGCGGTTTCCGTATATTCCACCTGATCGCGTACGCCATCGGGCGAGGTCACCGCGGCGAGCAGGGGCAGGTAGGGCGGATCGAGACTGTTGCGATACTCGAACGCCCAGACCGGCTCTTCCTCCTCACGGACAGGCGTCGCGTTCAACTCCATGAGTGCGGGAATGCGAACGCGATCCAGCTGGCTGCCTGTGCGCTCGAAGTTCATCTCCAGCGGCGCCGACGGTCCGGTGGCGATAACGAGCTGGACGCGCGAGGGATCCGGATAGATCAGACGAAGCAGGTCGACACCATCGTCGTCGACGACCCGGGACAGTACGGGCGTGCCGTTGGGTCCGAGTAGCCAGACGAAATGGATGGCGTTGCCGCCAGGATTGACGATGTGGGCGGGACGCAGGACCGACGGGCGGTCGTCCAGTGGCCTGAGGTACTCCACCACGCCGGTCGCGTGTTCGAGCACGGCCGAGCCGTCCCAGGCCGGGGTCAGCCGGAAACTGTCGAGTTTGCGGTCGGGAAAGGTGGTCTCATGCCCAGGGTAATACCATTCGATGCGGTGACTGTCGCCGCTGCCCAGCGTCAGTATGCCGCTGTCCGTATCGAGCTCGGTGATAGCCAGCCGCCAGCCGACACCGAAGCCATCGTCGTTCGTGCCGAGCGCGTCGTAGTGGAGACGAAATTCGAAATGCGGGCCGCGCAGGAGGTTGCCCTTACCGGTGGGCAGATCGATCGCGGCCGAGTACATGCCGGTGCGGGGATCGACATCCCCGCTGACATGGCTGTAGAAGCTGAAGGCGCTGGAGTAGAAGTCACCGCTGGCGAACGGCGAGGCATGGCGGTCGGTTCCGTTCCTTTCCTGCATGACGAGACTTCCTGTTGAACGTGCCGCGCAAGTGCCGAGCGTGCCGCCGCGCTTTCAGCTGACCTTCAACGTGTCGCGCTCGCCGGCGACGAACCCGATATGGCAATGTTGTTCGCTGCCGTAGGTATCGCGCAGCGTCACATTGACGGGCTCCTGCGGCGCGCCGCCATGGTCGGCGCGCCGGATGTCGTTCCGGCCACACAGCATGATCGTTCCCTTGCCGGGTATGGCGACGCTGAGTGTCGGCCTCGGGAGGCTGCCCACGGGTACGTCGTCATCCCATGTGATCGCGGTGCTGCCCGGCTCGGCATAGCCCGTGTAGCATGGGTTGTGGGTGTCCGGAAGCTCATCGATCCAGTGGATCATCCCCGCCCGCTTACATTGCATGCTGCGCAACTCCACGACGCGCCCACCGTTGACGATGGACACGGTGACGATGTCGTCGAAAATGGTGGCATCGGGCGCGTCGCCGTGTCGGTAGCGCCTGTCTGTTGAGGACGAATTCCGAAGTCGCGTAAACGATCGGCGGCTCGGCGCGAACGGCCTTATCCGGTCCGGTGTCGTAAAGGGTGTTGAATGCGCCTTCGTCACTGCCGGGCTCGAAGACATAACCGTCCGTGCGATACCGCCAGCCATTATCCCCGGTGATGGTGAAGCCAAGCATCAGTGGGCCAGCCAGTGCTTCGGCGTCAGCCGAAAGGTAGAGTTCGACGTAATCGCCTCCCGCGCTGGGCGTGGAAGGCGAATGGCCGTTCCGCGCGGCGGCCGGGTGATAGGCATATTTATTGTAGACGCGCTGCGCCGACCAGCCTTTCCAGGCCGTGGCACGAGCCTGCGTCGAGAACGGTATGGCGTTCCGCGGCGAGTTGTAATCGATGAGACTGACGCTCGCTATTTCGGCCGGGGTCAGGGGCACGGGATTGCCGTTGTTTTTTGCCTCGATATAGGCGCGAACACGCACCTGCTGGTGCTCGTTGGCATAGAGCAGGTCGTGATCGACGTAGAGGGCGACACGGGTGACTTTCCAGTCGGGAGCAGCGGTGGTCGAGGTGGCTTTGCTGCGTTTCATGGCACATCCTTGTGCAGAGCTGCGTGCTTCGGTCACATTCAACGATCTGGCCCTCCTGATGTCGATAGGACGTGTGTCGTAGGCGCATGCGGCACCTAATCGGCAGGTGGGGCGCACATCGTTCTTCCGATACGGTGTTTCGGTGTGGGCGTGCGGGCGCTTTCGCTGGAAGGGCGGCCTCAGGTATCCTGACGAATGTTGGCCCCGTAGCTCAGCTGGATAGAGCGTCCCCCTCCTAAGGGGAAGGTCGCCCGTTCGAATCGGGCCGGGGTCACCATCATTCTCAGCGCCCCCGGAGTTCCCCATGAGCCGTTCCTTCGACGCCATCATCGTGGGGGCCGGTCAGGCCGGACCCGCGCTCGCCGCCCGCCTGACCGCCGCCGGCAAGACCGTCGCCATCATCGAACGGCATCTGGTCGGCGGAACCTGCGTCAATACCGGCTGCAAACCGACCAAGACCCTCGTCGCCAGCGCCTATGCCGCGCATCTGGCGCGTCGCGGTGCCGAATATGGCGTGGGCGTGGGCGTGGGCCAGGTCAGCATCGACATGCCGGTGGTCGCGGCACGGGCGCGCAAGGTGATCCTGGACTCGCGCAAAGGCAACGAGGACTGGCTGGCCTCCATGCCGGGGCTCGAACTCATCCGTGGGCACGCACGTTTTGTCGGGCCGCGCCGGATCGAGGTCAACGGTGAAACCCTCGAAGCGCCCCAGGTTTTCCTCAACGTCGGCGGTCGGGCAAGGGTGCCTGACTTCCCCGGTCTGGACGAGGTCGACTACCTGACCAACAGCACGATCATCCCGCTGGAATCGCTGCCGAGCCACCTGGTCGTGGTCGGCGGCAGCTACATCGGTCTGGAGTTCGCGCAGATGTACCGTCGCTTCGGTTGCGAGGTGACGGTCGTCGAGATGGGCCCGCGGTTGATCGGTCGCGAAGACGAAGACGTTTCGGCTGAGGTCCGGTCGTTCCTGGAGGACGAAGGCATCACGGTGCGCACGGGCGCATGCTGCATCACCGTGCATAAGGACCCCGCCGGTGTGCGCGTGGGCGTCGACTGTTCGGAAGGCGCGCCTCAGGTCGTCGGCAGCCACGTGCTGCTCGCCGTGGGTCGTCGCCCCAACACCGACGATCTCGGTCTCGATGCGGCGGGCATCGCAACGGATGAGCACGGCTACATCGAGGTCGACGATCACCTGAAAACCAGCGCCGACGGCGTCTGGGCGATGGGCGACTGCAATGGCAAGGGCGCCTTTACCCACACGGCATGGAACGATTACGAGATCGTCGCCGCGAATCTGCTTGACGGGGAAGAGCGCAAGGTCAGCGACCGCATCCCCGGATATGCGCTCTACGTCGATCCGCCGCTGGGTCGGGTGGGTATGACGGAGACACAGGCCCGTCAGTCGGGCCGGCCCTTGCTGGTGTCGAAACGCATGATGACCCGCGTCGGGCGTGCCGTGGAGAAGGGCGAAACGCGTGGCTTCATGAAGATCGTCGCCGATGCTGAAACGAAGCAGATCCTTGGCGCGGCGATCCTCGGCGTCGGCGGGGATGAGGTGGTCCACGGTGTGCTGGACATGATGAATGCGAAGGCGGACATCGGTACCTATCGGTGGGCCGTGCCGATTCATCCGACGGTGTCGGAATTGATTCCGACCCTGATCGGGGATCTCAAGGCGGCGGACTGAGGCGCTTACACGATATCCATGCCGGATACCGGCTGGCTGAAATCCACAGCCTGCAGATTCTGCGTCAGCCGAAACACGCCTTCCGCCACGCGGCGCGACAGCACCACATCGAGGATCGTCGTCTCATGCGGCCCCAGCGCGTCGAGCAGGTCGTCGTCAGACGCCGTGGCGGCGACGATGTGCCGGATCAGCCCGGTGACATCGGCGGGCTGGATGCGCACGCCATAGGGCCGGTGCGACGGCTGCGCCGGGCGCAGGACGCCGCCGGGCTGGCGCGGATCGGGCACGGGGGCGTCACCGGCGAACAAGGCGTAATTGAGGAACATCGTGACCGTCGCCGCGCTGCGCGAACTGGCCTGGCGGTCGGTCGAGAAGCCCGGTGGCAGATCGTTTGGCGACGCGGTGGGCCCGGCGGTCAGGAGGAACCGCGCATCGCGCAGCGGTTCACCGCGATCGTCCAGCAGGCGGAATATGAGCAGGCTCCGCGGATCGTGGATGTGCGTGCGCGAGGTGAGAAGCTTTTTTTCCGTCTCGACCTTGTCGCGGTCGCGCTGCGCGTTCTCCGTGGCGAAGGCGTCGCACAATGCCGCGTACGATGCCGCCGAACTGACGGCGAGACAGCGCAGGATCGCGTCGATCGTCACGGCGGAAGGCGGCTCCGACGCCATGATGCCGTGCTCGTCGCCGGAATGAGCGAGCCCGGGCAACAGCTTGAACGCACTGCGCGGCGCCTTGCTGATCGTCATGTCGAGCGTCGCCGTGTGGCCTCGCTGCGTAAGCACGCAGTGCCGCGCGTTGAGATTGGCCGCCGCCATGCGCACCACACCGTCCGACCCGTCTTCTCCGGTGTATGAGTTGACGAAGTCGTAGAACTTGCGGTCCGGTCGATCGCCTGTCAGGTTGAACAACCACGTGCCGTGCGCGGCCGGGTCCGGACCATGGATTACGTCGAGCGCCTGCGCTACGGATTCCGGACTGCCGTGCTCCAGCCAGTCGAGGATGCGCTGCCCCGGCTCGACACCGTCGAACCAGGCCTTGAGGTGGCCGACGACGCTCTTCCCCAGCGTTGCCAGCGCGGACCCGAAGTGTGCCGGCGCCAGCATCACCAGATGCCGCAACCGGATCGGAGCGAACAGGGTCGGGCGGTCACGCTGGGCATGCAGCCAGGCCATGGCGACCGGCCCACCGGTGGAATGGGTGATGCAGTCGAACGTGCCGTCAGGCAGGGAAAGCCCGCGTAACGCGTGATCGAAGGCGCGGACGATATCGTCCATCGTCACGCTGTCGTCGAACGTGACGTATTCGGACAGGTAAATGTCGAGAACGCGGAGCGTCGACCCCGCCTGGGCGGCGCGGTCAGCCAGTGCCTTCGGCAGGCTGCCGTAGGTGGACGTGTTGGTAACGCTCCAGCCATGCACGAAAACCAGCGCGCTCATGCCCCGTTCCTCGATTACCGGATCAGCTGAGCATAGCCGGGGTCGCCGGGCGAATCAGTCCTCGCGACGGACTTTGAGCTCGCCATCGCCGAGCATCACGCGCAGACGGTCGCCGACGGCGACGTCTCCCGCGCGGCGCACCACCGCGTCGCGCTCGTCGAAGACGATCGCGTAGCCACGTTCGAGCGTCGCCAGAGGACTGACCGCGTGCAGCGTGCGCGCCTGCTCGGTGACGCGTGCGCGATCGCGTTCGATGCGACGTGCCATCGATGTCCTCAGGCGCAGGCGCAGATCCGCGATGCGGCGCTGCGAGGGGGCGAGGCGAAGCCGCGGATGCTGGGCGGCCAGGCGCGCCTGCAGGCGGTCGAGGCGGGCACGGCGAAGCGCGTTCGACTGGGCGGTCGCCATGACGAGGCGGCGACGAAGTGCCTCGAGCCGCTGGCCATCCCGCGCGAGGCGCGCCTGCGGACGTTGCGCATTGAGGCGTGCCTGCCAGTGATCCGCACGCTGGGCGGCCGCCTGAAGGCGACGAGCGATCAACGTGGCCATGCGCTGGCGCAGGCGATCGAGCCGACGTTCGAGGTCGCCGGCGTCCGGTACCAGGAGCTCGGCGGCAGCCGATGGCGTGGCGGCGCGCAGATCGGCGACGAAGTCCGCGATGGTGAAGTCCACCTCGTGGCCGACGGCCGAAACGACCGGGACGGCACTGGCATGGATGGCGCGAGCCACGGCTTCGTCATTGAAGGCCCAGAGATCCTCCAGCGAACCGCCGCCACGGGTCACCAGCAGCACATCGTAGCGTCCGCTGGCTGACGCCCGCCGCAGCATGGCGGCGATGGCGGGCGGTGCTTCACGGCCCTGCACGGGCACGGGCAACACGTCCACGTCGGCGAGGCCGAAGCGACGGCCGAGTACGCTGAGGACGTCGCGGACCGCCGCGCCCGAGGGCGAGGTAATGACGCCGATACGCTTCGGATAGGCAGGCAGCGCGCGCTTACGCTCCGCGTCGAACAGACCTTCGGCGCCGAGACGCGCCTTCAGCTGCTCGAACTCACGCTGCAGGGCGCCTTCGCCCGCCGGCTCCATGTGGTCGGCCACCAGCTGAAACTCGCCGCGCGCCTCATACAGCCCGACCTTGGCCCGCATCAGTACGTGCATGCCGTCCGTGGGGCGGAAGCGGAGCCGCGATGCGGCCGTGCGGAACATGGCGCAGCGCACCTGGGCGCCCGCGTCTTTCAGCGTGAAATAGACATGGCCCGACGCGGGGCGCGCGACATTCGACAGCTCGCCCTCGATCCAGACGCCCATGGGCAGGGCGTCTTCCAGCAGATCGCGCACCAGCCGGTTCAGGCCGGAGGGCGTGAATATCTCGGGAGGGGAGCGGTCGTCGAAGGCGGGCATGGACCGGGAAGCGTAAAGCGTAACGGGCCACCCGTAAACCCGGAATCGTGAACAGGAATGCCTTTTCGGTTAGCGCCTTACGTGTAACGGTTAACCCATTACATGCGGAACACGCCGAACCGGCCCTGTTCGATCGGCGCATTGAGCGAGGCGGAGATGGCCAGGCCCAGTACCCGACGGGTGTCGGCCGGATCGATGATGCCGTCGTCCCAGAGCCGCGCGCTGGCGTAATACGGGTGACCCTGACGTTCGTACTGGTCACGCACGGGCGCCTTGAACGCCTCTTCGTCGTCGGCGCTCCACGAGCCACCGCCGGCCTCGATGCCATCGCGGCGCACGGTGGCGAGCACGGACGCCGCCTGTTCGCCACCCATCACGCTGATGCGCGCGTTCGGCCACATCCAGAGGAAACGCGCGCCGTACGCGCGACCGCACATCGCGTAATTGCCCGCGCCGAAGCTGCCGCCGATGACCACGGTGAACTTGGGCACGTGCGAGCAGGCCACCGCGGTCACCATCTTCGCGCCGTCTTTGGCGATACCTGCGTTCTCGTACTTGCGGCCCACCATGAATCCGGTGATGTTCTGCAGGAACACGAGAGGTATGTTGCGTTGGTTGCACAGTTCGATGAAGTGCGCACCCTTCTGCGCGGACTCGCCGAACAGAATGCCGTTGTTGGCGACGATGCCCACCGGATAACCGTGGATATGCGCGAAGCCCGTGACGAGCGTCTTGCCGTAGCGTGCCTTGAATTCGTGGAATTCGGAATCGTCCACGATGCGTGCGATAACTTCATGGATATCGAACGGGCGCCGCGTGTCCTCCGGAATGACCCCATACAGTTCGTCCGCGGCGAAGCGCGGTTCGACAGGCGCGCGCACGGCCAGCGGCTGCTTCTTGACCCGGTTCAGCGATCCGACGATGTCGCGGGCGATAGCCAGGGCGTGCGCGTCGTTTTCCGCGAAGTGATCCGCGACGCCGGACACCGCGGTGTGTACGTCCGCGCCGCCCAGCGCCTCGGCGTCGACCACTTCACCGGTGGCGGCTTTGACCAGCGGCGGGCCGCCGAGGAAGATGGTGCCCTGCTCGCGAACGATGACGGTCTCGTCGCTCATCGCGGGCACATAGGCGCCACCCGCGGTGCATGAGCCCATGACGACGGCGATCTGCGGGATACCCTGCGCGCTCATGCGCGCCTGGTTGTAGAAGATGCGGCCGAAGTGCTCGCGGTCGGGAAAGACTTCGTCCTGCAGCGGCAGGAACGCGCCGCCGGAATCGACCAGGTAAATGCATGGAAGGCGATTCTCCATCGCGATTTCCTGGGCACGCAGGTGTTTTTTCACCGTCATCGGGAAATAGGTGCCGCCTTTGACCGTAGCGTCGTTGGCCAGTACGACGACTTCCTGTCCCATGACCCGGCCGATACCTGCGATGACGCCTGCCGCCGGTGCGGCATCGTCGTACATGCCGTGCGCCGCGAGCGGAGCGATTTCGAGAAACGGAGAGCCGGGGTCGAGCAGGGCGCGGATGCGCTCCCGGGGCAGCAATTTGCCGCGCGCCACGTGTTTTTCGCGCGCCTTCGCGCCGCCGCCTTCCGCCGTCCGCTTCAGCGTGTCGCGCAGGTCGTCGGTGAGTGCGCGCAGGCGGAGGCTTGCCGCCTGGAACTCGGAAGAACGGGTATCGAGCTGCGAATCGAGAATGGGCATGGGGACATTCGCGCGAGGACTAAACGAACATCATAACGGGGCGGACCCGAAGGAAAACGCTGCAACGCGCCAAGAAAAAAGGGCCGCCCGAAGGCGACCCTCTTTCGTCCGTAAGCCGTGAGGCTTACTTCTTGGTGCTGTCGTCCTTAGCGCTGTCAGCGTTGGAAGCAGCGTCCTTCGCCTGGTCAGCCGACTTGTCGGCCTGATCAGCAGCGTTGGAAGCGGCGTCCTTGGCAGCCTCGGAAGCGCCACCGGCGGTCGAGGCCGAAGCGGCCTGCGAAGCCTGAGCGGCAGCGTCCTTGGCCTGGTCAGCGGACTGCTGAGCCTGGTCGGCAGCCTGCGACGTGGCGGCATTGGCCGACTGGTCGGCGGCCTGCTGGGCCTTGTCAGCCTGCTGCTGGGCGTCGGAAGCCGACTTCTGGGCGTCCTGCGCGGAATCCTGCGCGCCGTTGCTGCAAGCTGCCAGAAGCGCGACGAGCGCAGAGGCGAGAAGGGTACGCGTCAAATTCATGGTGTTTCTCCTTAGCCGTGGAATGCCGTTAGGCGGGCGTATTAATAGCCGAGTTGAAATGACTTAGCTACAGATCGAAAGGGTCTGCTTCAGGGCCCGTTAAAGCCCATGGAAAGCGCGTGATCGTTATGGAAACAACGCCCACCCGGTTTATCGACGTCAGGTTCACACCAGTTCAATGGCGATCGCCGTAGCCTCGCCGCCGCCAATACAAAGCGCTGCGACACCCCTTTTTGCCCCACGGGCTGTCAACGCATTGAGAAGAGTCACCACGATACGTGCGCCGCTGGCACCGATCGGATGGCCCAGCGCGCATGCGCCGCCGTTGACGTTGACCTTGTCGTGCGGCACGCCGAGCTCGCGCATGACCGCCATCGGCACGACCGCGAATGCCTCGTTGATTTCAAACAGATCCACGTCGCAGACGCTCCAGCCGGCCTTCTCCAGTACCCTGGAAACGGCGCCGACGGGGGCGGTGGTGAACCATTCCGGTTCCTGCGAATGCGTGGCGTGGGCGACGATGCGAGCGAGCGGGGTTACCCCGCGGGTTTTCGCCTCGTCGGCGGAC
>Ga0157370_10000809_pt1 | contig 39519 bp, 44 predicted proteins | sample C35metaG_FD_113463 | JGI IMG/M metagenome (GOLD analysis project Ga0157370, IMG submission 113463) | Corn rhizosphere microbial communities from Kellogg Biological Station, Michigan, USA - C3-5 metaG | ecosystem: Host-associated > Plants > Roots > Rhizosphere > Soil | place: USA: Michigan... | reverse complement strand
CTGATCTATAGCGACAATCACGCCGCCGACATCTTGTTCAAGGACGTTGGCGGACCCAATGCCGTGCAGGAATGGCTCGACGATAATGGAATCAAGGGCCTCCACGTCGATCGTACGATCGCGCAGCTTCTCGCCAGCAAGCGCGACCTGTGGGATCGCCGCGATTCAGCGACCCCGATCGCCATGGTCGACCTCCTCCGCAAGATTTACAAAGGCGAGCTGATCAAGCCCGACAGCCGCAATTACCTGCTTGACATCATGGCCGAATGTCACACCGGCAGGAACCGGATCAAGGCGTTGCTTCCGGGCGTTCCGGTCGAGCACAAGACCGGAACTCTCAACGGTCTCGCCGACGATGTGGGATTCATCACTTTGCCCGACGGACGGCGTGTCGCGGTTGCGATTTTCACGCGCGGCGGCGCCGATCGCCCGCGCACGATCGCGGAGACGGCCCGCACCATTTATGACGGGTTCAAGTCGATCTTCACCTGGCCGTTCGGCGCGCCTGCGCTTCAAAAATAGTGCTGCTTCACATCGTTGCGCGCGGAAAGATCGGCCGCTCTCCAGAGGCCGAGCTGGTCGACCGCTATTTGAATCGAATTCAATGGCCGACCAAAGTCACCGAATTGCCCGACCGCGGCGGCAAGATGCCCGAACGGCCTCCAAATAGCGTGACCGTGGTCATGGATGAGCGCGGCAATTCCCTGTCTTCGATAAAGTTCGCCAGGAAGCTCGAGACGTGGCGCGACGGCGGCAAGCGCGAAGCGCGCTTCCTGATCGGCGCTGCCGACGGTCACGACGAAGAAGCGCGGGGGGGCGCCGACCTGCTGCTATCGTTTGGAGTGGCGACCTGGCCGCATCTTCTGGTCCGCGCGATGCTTGCCGAGCAATTGTTCAGGGCAACATCGATCCTTGCGAACCATCCCTATCATCGCGAAGGGTAGAACGGTGCGTGGATCAGCACTCGCCTTTGCGCTTTGCCTGCTTCCGGCTGCGAGCGCGCTCGCGCAGAGCGAAGCTGCGCCGCTCGATGCGCAGCTAAAGGCCGCACTGGCCGATCAGGCTGCCGCCGAAGCGCAGACCGCGAAGCTTGAAAGGGCCGCATCCCGGGCGCAGAGCGAGGCCGACCGGCTCCATGCCGACCAAGCTGCAGCGGCGCAGGCGATCGATGCGGCGGAAGCGCGGATCGGCGCGGCCAATGCGCGCCTGCAGCTCGCGAGCGCTTATGTGGCAGCACACCGGCGGCAGCTTGCCGCCGAGGAGCAGCCGGTCTCCGCGCTTCTCGCGGGTCTGGCGACGATGGCGCGCCGGCCCCCGCTGCTCGTTCTTGCCGACCATGGCGGCACGGACCAGCTGGTCGAGGTCCGCCTTCTCCTCGATTCCACCCTTCCCGTGATCCGCAGTAGGACGAGCCGCCTTTCGGCCGAGCTCGCCGAAGGACAGCGCCTTCAGAATGCGGCGCTCGCAGCGCGAGCCGACCTTGCCCGAAGCCGCGACAATCTGGACAGCCGGCGCCGGCAATATGCGGCGCTTGAACAAAAAGCGGTGCAGCGGGCGCTTGCATCGGGTGGCGAGGCGCTTGGTACCAGCGACGCCGCGATTGCCGCGAGCGAAGAGGTGGAACGCCTGCGCAGCCAGCAATCGCAAGGCCAGTCAATCCGTGCAGTCGCTGCCCAGTTGGCCGGGGACGATGCAGCGCCGGCGAGTCCGTTTGCACCCGAGAGCACGGTTCCACGCCCGCCCTTTGCGTATCAGTTGCCGGCCTCGGCTCCGGTGACGATGGGGCTTTCGTCCATCGACACGAGCGGGGTGCGGTCGCGCGGCCTCACGCTGGCGACCTCCCGCGGAATGCCGGTGAGTGCCCCTGGCTCCGGCATGGTTAAATTTTCCGGGCCGTTTCGCGACTATGACGGCGTGGTGATCATCGACCATGGCGGCGGCTGGCTCAGCCTGATCGTCAACGTCGCCTCGCCGCTGCGCCCGGGCGACAAGGTCTCGATTGGTGAGGACATCGGCCGCGCGCTGGGTCCCCTGCAGGTCGAATTGTCCCAGAATGGGCGTCGAATTTCGCCCGCTCTCATCGCAGGTTCATCTCAAACTATGTCAAAGCGCCCCAAAGGCGGCTAGACTCTGGTCTTGCTGGATTAGGACGCGTCTAATGAAGCTCAACTCGAAGATTTTGCCGCCGATCGCGCTCGTCGGAGCGCTCGCTTTGGTGCCCGTGACCGCCAGCTCGTTCGCTGCAACCGACACGACCAATTACCAGGAGCTCGACAAGTTCCTGAGCGTCTACCAGCGGGTCAAGGCGAACTACGTCGATCCGGTCGATGACCACACGCTGATCAAGGGCGCGATCGAAGGCATGCTGGCTGCGCTCGATCCACACTCCTCTTATTCGGAAGGGGCTGATTTCGACCAGCTGAAGGCCACGACCGACGGCAATTACGGCGGGCTCGGAATGACCGTGTCGATGGAAGACGGCGTGGTGAAGGTCGTCGCTCCGACCGAGGATACGCCGGCATGGCGCGCGGGAATCAAGCCCGGCGATTACATCACGCACATCAACGGCGAGTTCCTGAACGACCTGACGCTCGACGAAGCGGTCGCCAAGATGAAGGGCGAGCCCGGAACGACGGTGAAACTGACCGTGATTCGGCCGGGGCACGACAAGCCGCTGGAATTCACCTTGACCCGCGAGCGCATCCAGCTCCACCCGGTGAAGTGGGAGATCAAGGACGGGATCGGCTACGTCAACATCAACACTTTCACCGGTAACGTCGCCGACCAGACCAAGGCGGCGCTGATCGGGATCGACAAGGCGACCGGTGGGCATCCGCTCGGCTATGTCATCGATCTTCGGTCGAACCCCGGCGGACTCCTCGACCAGGCGGTCGACGTCGCCGATGATTTCCTCGACAGCGGCGAGATCGTTTCGCAGCGCGGCCGGACCAAGGATGATATCGAGCGTTATTATGCGCGGCCTGGCGACATGGCGCATGGGCTCCCAGTGATCGTCCTCACGGATGCGGGTACCGCCAGCGCGTCGGAGATTGTCGCGGGCGCTCTCCAGGATCACCGGCGCGCGCTGATCATGGGTGAGAAGACCTTCGGCAAGGGAAGCGTCCAGACGGTCGTGCAGACGGGACCCGAAAGCGCGCTTCGCCTGACCACCGCGCGCTACTACACGCCCTCGGGCCGCTCGGTTCAGGCCGGCGGGATCGAGCCCGATGTGGAGGTTCCGCAGCTCAGCGACCCCGATTACAAGGATCGAGTGATCGTCCGAGAGGCCGACCTTCGCCACCACCTGCTCTCTCAGGCCAAGGTCGACGACAAGCTGCTCGAGGGCAATGACGGCCCCGATCCGCGCTTCACCGCGAAGGCCGATGACCTGAAGAAGCAGGGGATCAAGGACTATCAGCTATATTATGCGCTCAACACGCTGAAGCGCCTTGCTGGGCCGACGACCATAGCGTCCGCGACAGCGGCGAAGAAAACTCACTAGCCGCGCATGGGAGGGTCGATCGCGCTGCAGCGGGGAAGCGGATTTTCGGCGCTTGCCGCCGCCCGGCTCATCGCGTTTTTGCTCCCGCTGGCGCTGCTCGCGGGGGCATTTGGATCGCAATATCTCGGCGGGCTTTACCCGTGCGAAATGTGCTGGTGGCAGCGCTATGCGCATATGGCGGCCCTCGTTCCTGCGGCTCTCGCCTTCACCGCTCCGGCCGGGAGCCGACTGTCGCGTATCCTGACCTCGGTCGCGGCGCTTGGGATCGCCGTTTCGGGCGCGATCGGAGTCTATCACGCCGGGGTCGAAGCGAAGATTTTCGAGGGCTTCACCCAGTGCACCGCGACGGGGAAGGGCCTCAGCGCGGCCGAGCTGTTGAAGCAGATCACCCACGCGCCACTGGTTCGTTGCGACGAGATCCAATTCCAATTCCTTGGCATTTCGATGGCCGGATGGAATGCCATCCTGTCGCTCAGTGGAGCGACGCTGATCCTGATCCTGGGCCTCAAAGGCCGCCACGCATGACGAGCTGGCGTCCGGGCGACAGCCGAGCCGACAGCGCGTCAATGCTTCGGGTCGACCAGGCGGGCGAATATGGAGCGACGCGAATCTACGCCGGCCAGCTTGCCGTGCTGAGGCGCAATTCTCCCGAATCCAAGCTGATCGCTCGAATGGCGGCGCAGGAGCAGCGGCATCTCGACCGGTTCGATCAACTGATCGCCGAGCGACGAGTCCGTCCGACGGCACTCCAGCCTTTGTGGAACGTCGCGGGGTTCGCTCTTGGGGCGGCCACCGCTCTCATGTCCGAAAAGGCGGCGCTCGCTTGTACCGATGCGATCGAAACCGAGATCGACAAGCATTACTCCCAGCAGCTCTCGGAGCTTGGCGAAGATGATCCCGAGCTCGCCTCCGACATTTCGGAATTTCGTCTCGACGAGCTCGACCATCTCGAAACGGCCCGTAAAGCGGGCGCCACCAACGCTTTCGGCTATCCCTTATTGACCGCGGCGATCCGTGCTGGCTGTAGGATGGCAATCGAGCTTTCGAAGCGGATTTGAGGAACGAATGGCGGTTCGAGCCGCTGGAATCCTTACTGAAAGGACGCATGTGATGACCAGGCTCATTTCCCTCGCTGCCGCGGCGGCTATGGCGGGCGGCCTCGCGGCTCTCCCAGCACCTGCGGCGGCGCAGTCGACGAGCGAGATCACGGTGTTTGGCAGCGATCCCTGCCCGCGCTCGACCGATACCCAGATCTACGTCTGTAACCGCCGGCCCGAGAGCGAACGCTATCGCCTTCCCAAGAACCAGCAGCTGCAAGGCACTCGCCAGCAGAAGGAATCCTGGGCGAACAAAGCCCAAGCCCTGACCAGTGTCGGTCAGGTCGGGACCGGCAGCTGCTCGGCGGTCGGTCCTGGCGGCCGCGAAGGCTGCCTGATCAAGGAAATCCAGCAGGCGAAGCAGGCCGCCAAGGAAGACCAGCAGAGCCAGACGCCGCCTGAGCGGTAAGATTTCGGATCAAGCGGGGAGGGGATCGGGGATTGAGCAGCGCGGCAGCGATTCCGCTTGCGGACGAATCCGGCGATAGCGAATTTTTTGGTCACCCTCGGGGGTTAGCCTATCTCGCCTTCACCGAGGCCTGGGAGCGCTTTTCTTATTATGGAATGGCCGCGTTGCTGGTCCTCTACATGGTCAACCAGCTGCTTCTGCCGGGCCATGTCGAGCATGTCGCCGGCTTTGCGGCGTTCCGCAATGGCCTCGAAAGCCTGTTCGGGCCGCTCTCCACGCAAGCGCTCGCCTCGCAGATTTTCGGACTTTATTCGGGGTTCGTCTATTTCACGCCGGTTCTCGGCGGGTGGATCGCCGACCGGTGGAACGGCCAGCGCAACGCCGTCGTTCTTGGCGCCTTGTCGATGGCCGGCGGCCACATCGCCATGTCATTTGACCGGAGCTTCCTTTTCGCGCTCCTCTTATTGATTGTCGGTTCCGGCCTCTTGAAGGGTAATATTTCAGCCCAGGTCGGCGGGCTCTACCCGGCGAATGACGAGGCCCGGCGAACGCGCGGATTTGCCATTTTCAGCACAGCGATCAACTTTGGCGCCGTAGTGGGGCCTCTTTTCTGCGGGTTTCTGGGTGAGCGCTACGGCTGGCACCTGGGCTTTGGAACCGCGGCCGTGTTCATGCTCTGCGGGCTTGCGACCTATCTTAGCGGCTTTCGACATTTGCCTGCCAAGGTCGAGCGAAAAATGCTCGCCGCAGCGCCGATGACAGTCGGCGACTGGAAGATCGTGGCGGCGCTACTTGCGGTAATGGCGATCGCCGTGTTCCAGTCGATTGCTTATTATCAGCTCGCCAACGTGCTTCCGGTGTGGCTCCAGCTGCATGGGAACATGAATGTGGGCGGGTTCGAGATCCCCATTCCCTGGTATCAGTCGGTCGATCCGCTCTTCAGCATTCTCTTCGTGCCGGTGATCTTCGCGCTGTGGCGGTGGCAGGACCGGCATGGCGGCGAGCCTTCGGAGCTTGGCAAGATCGGCCAGGGCGCGTGGCTTTGCGCTGGAGCGAACCTGATCCTCGTCGCTGCGATCGCCGCTTCAGGGTCGGGGAAAGTCCTCTGGCTATGGCCGTTCCTCTATTGCGGGCTGCAAGGCATCGCCTTCGTCTTTTATTGGCCGACGCTGCTTGCGCTCGTGTCGAGAGCAGCGCCGGCGAAGATCAACGCGACGATGATGGGCATCTGCTTCCTGACCTTGTTCATCGCCAACAATTTGATCGGATGGATCGGCACCTTCTACGAGGAGATGACGCCGCTCGCCTTCTGGACGATGCACGCCGGGATCGCAGCTGCCGGCGGAATCCTGGTGCTTCTCTTCGGTCCAGCGCTCAAGCGCGTCCTGCAACCAAATGAGGCGCAGAAGCTTGGGCCTGCTGCAATGACCAGGGAAGTCGAACGATGACGGTCGCCGAAGCCACTCCCGACCTTGAGCAAGGGACTCACGACGACCGCGCCTTCCTCGGTCATCCAAAGGGGCTGGGCTTCCTCGGCTTCACCGAGGCGTGCGAGCGCTTCTCTTATTATTCGATGCAGACTTTGCTGATCCTCTACATGGTCAATTACCTGCTCGTGCCCGGCCGCATGGAGAAGGTGGTCGGCCTCAATTGGTTGCAGCAGCACGTCTATCACGGGATTTCGGGGCAGCCGCTTGCATCCGCGATTTTCGGGACCTACAGCGCCGGTGTCTACCTGACGCCGATTTTTGGCGGGATCATTGCCGACAAATGGTTCGGCCGCGACGCGACCATGATCGTTGGCGGCGTGCTGATGGCGATCGGCCATTTCCTGATGGCGATCCAGTCCGCGTTCGTCTTCGCCTTGCTTGCGCTTCTGCTCGGCGTCGGAGCCTTCAAGGGCAATATCGCAACGCAGGTCGGCGCTCTCTATGGCCCCAATGACCTGCGGCGGGCGATGGCCTTCCAGATCTTCTACATCTTCATCAACGTAAGCGTGATCATCGCGCCGCTGATCTCGGGCACGCTCGGGCAGAAAGTCGGATGGCATTATGGCTTCGGCTGCGCGGGCGTCGTGATGGTCCTCGGCCTGATCGTCTATTTGTCGGGGCGCCGCTATCTCGCACCCGAGGAACTTAAACTGCGCAAGGATGAGCAGTCGGTTCGCGAGCCGCTTAGCCGCGAGGACTGGCTGTGCGTCCTCTATCTCATAATCCTGATCCCGGTGATGGCTGTTGCGCTCCTGACCAATCAGGAGATTTTCAACGCCTATCTCACCTGGGGCGACCAGCAGTTCAGCCTGAGGCTCTTCGGCTTCGCCTTTCCGAGCAGCTGGCTGATCACGATCGATTCGGCGGTCAGCTTCACCTTCCTGATCCTCGTTGCTGCATTTTGGAAATGGTGGGGAACCCACCACCGGGAAGCCGATGAAATCAGCAAGATGATCATCGGGAGCTTTTTCACCATCGCGGGGGGGCTGTGCCTCTTCATGGGCGCGCTGACGCAGCCGCCCGGGGGCAAGATCAGCATGTTCTGGCCACTGATGTTCGAAGTGACGAACAGCATCGGCTTCGCCCATGTGCTTCCGATCAGCCTCGCACTCTTCTCGAAGGTCGCGCCAAGGCAGCTCAGCGCGACTGTCATCGGCCTTTATTATCTCTCCTTCTTCATCGCCAATGCAGTGGTCGGCTGGGTTGGCGGGCTTTATTCGAGCCTTCCGACCACGACCTTCTGGTTGATCCACGTTGCAAGCGCACTGTTCGGCCTCGTCGCCTTCGTCATATTCAAGATGGCCGTTGGTCACCGGTTGCAAAGCACGCCGAAGGATCAGGCAAAGCTGCTCGGCTGAAATCGCAACGAGGGGGCGCGCCGCTCGTTTCAGGAGCGATGTCGAGAGCTGCCGATCAAGGGTTGAAGCATGCGCTCGAGGCCGAGCGCGAGATCGTTCGCCCAAGCAACGTCCGCGCTTCCTGGGAGGCCTTGTTCGACCAAGCACGTCACTGCAGGCGCTGCGATCTTTACAAATATGCGACCCAGACGGTGTTCGGCGAAGGGCCGCTCGACGCCTCGATCATGTTCGTCGGCGAGCAGCCGGGCGATCAGGAGGACATTGCCGGCCGGCCGTTCGTCGGCCCCGCAGGGGCATTGTTCGACGCGGCGCTCGAAAAGGCCGGGATCGACCGCTCGGCCGTCTATGTCACCAATGCCGTCAAGCATTTCAAATTCGTCCAGCGCGGCAGGAGGCGCATCCATAATAAGCCCGACGCTGGCGAGATCGCCGCGTGCTGCTGGTGGATCGAGCATGAGCGCGGGCTTATCCGTCCGTCCGTGACCGTCGCGCTCGGGGCCACCGCCGCCCGCTCGCTGGTCGGCAAGGTCGTCACGATTGCGAAGGTGCGCGGCGGTCCACTGACATTGTCGGACGGGAGCGAGTGCTGGGTGACTGCGCACCCGAGCTCGATCCTCCGAGCGCCCGATGAAGGTTCACGCCGTGAGGGGAAGCGGCTGTTCCTGCGCGATCTCAAACTGATCAAGGCGCGGGCCGGGGAACTCGGCGCCTAATTTCCTGCTGCATTATTGCAAATGCGAACGACTCGCATTAGCGAAAGCCCGACAGGAACGGTGAAAAGGGTATTTGGATGATTCGCTATGTGTCGGCCGTGGTCGCGGCGGGCCTTGTCCTCGCTCATGCGGCGCAGGTCCACGCCTCGGAACCGGACTTCGGCTACGTATATACCGCAAATTTGGAGGAGCCGGGCGAAACCGAGGTCTCGCTTTGGGCGACCGATCGCCTCGGCAAGGCAGCGGGCCATTATGACGCGCAGGATTATCGATTGGAAGTCGAACGGGGGATCAGCGAACGCTTCCAGGTTTCTGCCTATCTAGATCTCGCCAGCCATCATGCGCCGGGCCTCGGCGGCGAGTTCGAGCCGGTCCACAGGAATTTCGGTTTCCAGGGACTTTCGGCGGAGTTCAAGTACCGACTTCTAGATCCCGCTCGCGACCGTTTCGGCCTCGCCTTCTACGCCGAGCCCGGCTGGTCGCGGATCAAAAAGGTGACGGGCGAGCAGGCGCGCGAAATTGAACTCGAGCTAAAAGCGATCGCGCAGAAGAATTTCGCGAACGACCAGCTGGTCTGGGCCGCGAACCTTACGCTCGAGCCCGAATGGGAGCGCGAGCATGAACAAGTCGCCGCCGGGGTAATCGAGCACGAGACCGAACAGGAGCTCGCGCTCGAGGTCGCAAGCGGACTTTCCTGCGCGGTTGCGCCCAAAATGTGGCTCGGGGCAGAGGGGCGCTATCACAGCCTCTATCCCGACTGGACTCATGGGCTGCACCCAAAAAGTTACGCCGTCTACGCGGGTCCAAGCTTGCATTATGATGGTGGGAAATGGGCGGTGACCGCGACGTGGCAGCCTCAGCTGTTCGGGTCTCCCAAAAGGCCCGGCTCGTCGCTCGAGCTCGACGACCATGAAAAGCGCGAGCTGCGGGTGAAGCTCAGTTACGACCTCTAAGCTATTCTGCCGCTAACAAGGTCTCCGCGCCTCCAAGATCGACTGACACCAACCGGCTCACGCCCTTCTCGATCATGGTCACCCCGTAGAGCCGGTCCATCCGGCTCATGGTCACCGCATTGTGAGTGACGATCAGGTACCGAGTGTCGGTCTCCTCAGTCATTCGGTGAAGCAGCTCGCAGAAACGCTCGACATTCGCGTCATCCAACGGCGCATCGACCTCATCGAGAACGCAAATTGGCGCCGGATTGGTGAGGAAGATCGCGAAGATCAGCGCGACTGCGGTAAGCGCCTGCTCGCCGCCCGAAAGCAGGGTCAAAGTCGACAGGCGCTTGCCCGGCGGCTGGGCCATGATTTCCAGTCCCGCCTCGAGCGGATCGTCGCTCTCGACCAGCTCCAGATGCGCCTGGCCGCCTTCGAACAGGGTCGTGAACAGCCGGCGGAAATGCGCATCGACCTTCGCATAGGCCTCGAGCAGTCGCACCCGGCCTTCGCGGTTGAGATTACCGATCGAGCCGCGCAGGCGATGGATCGCCTGGGTCAGCTCATCGGCATCTTGCGCACCCTTGGTGCGTGCAGCGTCGAGCTCCGCCAGTTCCTGCTCGGCGACGAGGTTGACTGGACCGATCCGCTCACGTTCGGCGATCAGAAGTTCAAGAGCGGCTGCTTCCTCGTCGGCGTTGCGCGGCTCGTCAGCGTCAAAGCCGAACTTTTCCGAAAGCCGCTGCGGGACGACTTCGAACCTGTCGATGCTAGCGCGCGCGAATTCCGCGCTCCGCGTCTGTTGCGCTTCGGCGCGGGTCGCAGCGGCGGCGCGGCGCTCTCGCGTCACTGCCGAGCTTTCGTTGGCGGCCAAGAGAGCCTGTGAAGTAGCGACGACTGCTTCCTCGGCTTCGCGTTCGGCCGCGGTTGCTTCGCCGACCCCAACCTGGCTCTGGTCGTTACAATGTTCGAGCTCGCCGATCCTGGCGTCGAGCTCGGCGGGCTCCCGCTCCAGGTCTGAGCGCTCGCCAGCCTGCTGCTTTTGCCGTTCGATCGCCAACGCCAGCCGCTGCTCGGCATCGGTGAGGCGCTTGCGCCACTCGGATTGCTCGCGCCCGGCGGCGCTGAAGCGCTCGCGGTCGGCGGCGGTTTCGCGTGCCTTGGTTGCGGCTTCGGCGCGCTTGTCGGCGACCGCCGATGCAATAGCCGAGGCCTCGGCACGGGCGGCTTCGACGTCTTGCTCGAGCACGGCAGGATCAGGAAGAGCGGCGATCGAGCGCCGCGCCGCGCCCATTGCGTCCCGAGCCGCTTCGAGCACCGGCTGCAGGTCGGCCACGCGCTGTGCGAGGCTGGAGCGCTGCGCTTCGATCCGCTCGAGCGCCGCCGTTGCCGAATCGATGGCTCGCGCTGCTTCACGCGCATCGCGTTCGGCCGCGAGCGCAGCGGTCCGCGCTTCCTCGGCAGCATTGCGGCACCGTTCCATTTCGGCGAGGACTCGGTCGCGTTCGGCCGACGCCGCTTCCAGCGCCTTTTCCAAACCGGGCAGTTCGGAAGCGAGCTCGGCGAGGCGGTTGGCGCGCAGAAGCCGCTCGGCAGCAGCCGCCCCGGCGACTTCGGCGACGAAGCCGTCCCAGCGCCGCAGGCGTCCTTCGCGCGTGACGAGCCGTTGGCCCATTCCTAGCGGCTGACCATTGTCTTGGCCCGCGACTGCGACCTGCCTTAGACGCCGCAGCAGCTGCGCTGGCGCGGTCGCGTGGTCGGCAAGGCATTCGGTGCCGGCCGGAAGGGCAGGATCGCTCGGCTGAGCCTCGCTCCCCTGCCACCGCCTTGGTCCATCGGCACCGACAGCCGCATCGGCGTCGTCACCGAGCGCGGCTGCAAGCGCGCGCTCGTAGCCGGGCTCGGCCTTGAGGCTCGCGATCGCCGCACTGCCGCTCTGTTCAAGCCCGCGAGCGAGCGCGTCATGCTCCGATCGCGTTGCCGACAAGGCCGCCCGCGCGGTCGCGACCTCGCTTTCGGCACAATCGCGCTCCTCGGCGGCCGCCGCCCGGCCTTGCTCAGCTTCGACACGTTTCGCCTCTGCCGCCGACAGCGCTTCGGCCGCCGCCGTTATTCGTACTTCGGCTTCGTCGCGGGCGTGAGTCTGCTCAATGCCCTCGCCAAGCGCTTCAAGCTGCTGCGCGAGCTTCAGTCCTTCCTGCTCGCTGCGGGCAAGCTGAGCCTGCGCTGCTTCGAGCGCTGCTTCAGCAACGCGCCGCTCGGCCCGCATCGCCGCCTGGCGGGCGAGCAGCTCCGCGAGCGCCGCCTCCGCTTCGCGCGATTTCGCCTCGGTGGCGCTGAGCTCGGTGGCGATCCGAGCCGAATGGGTTTGGGCATCCTCGAGCCGGCGCTCGATGCCTGCGCGCTCTTGCTCGAGCTGAGCGATTGCCCGATCCGCGTCGCCTTTGAGCGCTTCCTCACGCTGGATGTCGGCGGCGAGCGAAGCGTCGAGCCGGTCGATCTCGGCAAGGCGCCTGGTCACCGTATCGCGCCGAGCGCGCGCGGCAGCGAGCTGGTGGGCCAATTCGTGGCCCTGCTCGCGCAGCTCCGACAGTGAGCTCCGCTTGGCCGCGAGCGCCTCGTTGGCGGCTTCATGGGCTTCCTGCGCTTCAACGATTGAGCGATGGATACGCTCGACCTCTTCGTCGGCGGCACGCGCTTCGGCGGTCGCAGCCTCCGCGGCCCGCTCGGCCTCGAGCCATCGCGCGTGAAGCAGCCGCGCCTCGACCGAGCGGATTTGATCGGTGAGCTTGCGATAGCGCTCGGCGGCGCGCGCCTGCCGCCGCAACTGGGCGGCGCGCTGCTCCTGCTCGCCCAAAATCTCACCCTGCCGGACGAGATTGGCCTCGGCTGCGCGCAACTTCTGCTCGGCGTCCTTGCGCCGTGCGTGCAATCCCGAAATTCCAGCCGCTTCTTCGAGCAGCTGCCGGCGCTCGGCCGGCTTTGCGGCGATGACCTGGGCGATCTTACCCTGACTGACGAGCGCTGGGGAGTGCGCTCCAGTCGCTGCGTCGGCGAACAGCAGCGAGACGTCCTTGGCGCGTACATCGCGGCCGTCGATCCGGTAGGCCGACCCGGCACCGCGCTCGATCCGCCGGGTGATCTCGCCTTCGCCGGGGCCGCCGTCATCGCCAGCCTCGCGCTCGATCAGGATCGAAACCTCGGCGAAGTCGCGCGGCGGCCGCGTCGACGTGCCGGCGAAGATGACGTCGTCCATCCCGCCGCCGCGCAGCGACTTCGGGCTGGATTCGCCCATGGTCCAGCGGATGGCTTCAAGAAGGTTCGACTTGCCGCAACCGTTAGGCCCGACGACTCCGGTCAGGCCTGGCTCGATTCTGAGCTCGGCCGGCTCGACGAAGCTTTTGAAGCCGCTGAGCTTGAGCCGCCGGATCCGCAACCTGTCTTTCCCTCCCTCGCGTGGGGCCTAGCCGCCGAGCGCCTTCTTGATTTCGGGCTCCAGCTCCTCCCACGTCGCCGCGTCAGTCACCTTGCCGTTGATGAAGAACGTCGGCGTATGGCCGACCCCATGATCATTGGCTGTTTTGGTCATGTCGATCAGCTGCGCAAGCGCTTTGGGATCTAAGAGGCACTGGCGGGCCCGAGCGGGCGTAACTCCGAACCGTGCTGCGATCTGCGCCATTCCACCGAGCTCGGAAAAGCGCATCACGCGCTGCTGATCGGTCATCTTGTCGAGCGCCGCCTTGTCGGCGTCGCTCATGTCCTCGATCTTCTTTTCCCATTGCTCCTGCGTTGCATAGACCTGCTCGGACATCGGGAAGAATTTGGCCGGGCCGGCGCAGCGGGTGAGGAGGCTGATTGAGATGTCGGGTCCATTGATCAGGAGGTTACGGAATTCGTAGCTGACTTTGCCCGTGCGGACGTAGCTTTGAACAAGCGGCTTATAGCCGGTCTCTTCGAAGTGCCGGCAATGCGGACAGGCAAGCGATCCATATTCGACCAGCTTCACCCGCGCCGCCGGATTGCCCATTCGAAAACCACCCTCGGGAGTTACAAGGACCGAGCGGGACCAATCGCGGCTAGGCGCAGGCTTTGCTGCAGCCCCGGCTGGCAGAAACTGCAGCAAGACAACGGCAGCGAGGGTGGCTGCGACCCTCATCACTTCAGCGCCGAATCGAGCTCAGGCTGGAGCTTGTCCCAGCTCCCCACGGGAGGGTTGGGAAGGAGCTTGCCGTTGATGATGAACGATGGCGTGCCCGTGAAATCGGGATAATTGCTGTTGACGTCGGCGCTATACTGGACCTCCTGGTTGATCATCTTCTGATCACTCAGGCACTGATTGCTTTTGGCCTGCGGCACACCGCGCGCGGCTGCCCAGTCCTGCAGCCCAAGCAAGTTGGCCATGGCGACGAAGATCTGGTTGGTCGGGAGATTCTGGATCTGCTGCACCTTGTCCTGCGGCGCCGTCTCGATCTTCCCAAGCCAGAGAGACTGGTCCTTGTAGAGTGCCTGGGCCAGCGGGAAGAAGGTCTTCGGGCCGTTGCATCGCGCGATCAGGTCCGCCGCCATGTCGATCGGTCCGTGGATCAGGTACGGCCGGAATTCCCAGCTGACCTTGCCCGGCTTCACATATTTTTCGACCAGTGTCGGAACGCCTTCGTCATCGAAGGCCTTGCAGTGCGGGCAGGAAAGCGAGCCGATCTCGATAAGCTTCACCTTCGCGTTGGGGTTGCCCATCATATAGCCGCCGGCGGACGTCTGGTTGACCACGTCGGCCCAGGTGCCGCCCGGCGGGGGATTGGCCTGCGTGATCGTGACCTTTTCGTTGGCCGCTGCCGTTGGCGCTCCGTTGTTGCTGCTCTTGTGGCAGCCCGCCAGCGCAAGGGCGGCCGCCGCGCCCGTCAGGAATATTCTAGCCTTCATCGATTCATTGGCTCCGGTTGATCACGGGTATGGGCTCGTCACCCGGCGTCTCGAGCGACGGAGGACCGCTGCTAGCGGCAATTTGCGCGGCAAGCGACTCCAGACATGCGCGAAGCTCGGGATCGGCGATTTCGCGAAGACCTTCGCCCAGCTCTTTGGGCACCGGCCTAAGGCTCGGGCGCGCCGCCCTGGGGGACGGAGCGGGAGGCCTGCCCTGCCTGAACACGATCCGGTCGATCGCGGCATAGCCGAAGAAACGGTTGACCCGCTCGATGATGATCGGAGTGAGGTGCTGGATCAAAGGCGCATGGGCGCCGTCGACCAGCAAGGTGAGGCACCCGCCCGCCTTCTTGCCCGCCGGGAAGCGGATCGATTCAGGGGAGGAGACCCTGGCGTAGCGCTCGCCGACGATCTCGCCCCAGCGGCTGACGATCGAGCTTTGGATGAAGCCGAACCGACGGAAGGATTGCTCGCCGATCGCTCCGATAAGCTCTCCCGCGGCGCGAGGACGACCCCCGCGCGGAGAATCTTCTTGGGACTGCTTTCGCTTCGACATGCAGCCCGAGCATGCCATAGCGAAATGGTGACCGCCAATGCCGCAAACCAACTGATCCAACATTATGTGGATAACTTCCGGCGCTTGCCTTGGCGGTCTCCGCCCGGCAAGCCCGCGCCCGATCCCTACCGCGTTTGGCTGAGCGAAATCATGCTCCAGCAAACGACCGTAGCGACGGTCAAGGCACGGTTCGAGCGGTTCGTCGCGCGCTGGCCGACCATCGACGCGCTCGCGGCTGCAAAGGACGAGGACATCCTCTCCGAATGGGCGGGGCTTGGCTATTACGCCAGAGCCCGCAATCTGATCGCCTGCGCTCGCGAGGTGGAACGACGCCGCGGCTTTCCGACAACGGCCAGTGAGCTTCGCAAGCTGCCGGGTATCGGAGCCTACACCTCGGCGGCGATCGCAGCGATCGCGTTCGGCGAGAGAGCCCCTGCCGTTGATACGAACGTCGAACGCCTGGTCGCCCGTCTCGCCGGCCTGAAGCGGCCCGCGCGGCCCGAGATCGAACGGCTGGTGCTGGAGATGATGCCCAATGAGCGCCCCGGTGATTTCGTCCAGGCGATGATGGACCTCGGCGCGACGATCTGCGCTCCCAAGCGACCCCGCTGCACGGTCTGTCCCCTCTCGGCCAATTGCGCCGCCTTCCAATGCGGAAATGCCGAAGGCTTTCCTCAACGCCGCGTGCGCGCCGCGCGTCCGCATAAATATGGCGTTGCTTACTGGATCGAGCGGGCTGGCCGAATCTGGCTCGTTCGCCGGCCGCCAAGCGGCCTGCTCGGCGCAATGGCGGCGCTTCCTGGCGGCGATTGGACGGGCACGCGGCCTGCCGGAGTGAATGCAATCGGGACCGTCCGCCACGTCTTCACCCATTTCTCGCTCGACCTGCTGGTCGCGGCTCATTCGGAGCCTTACGGGGATGGCTGGTGGCATCCGCTGGATCTTCTTCATGAAGCGGGCTTGCCGACGCTTTATCGAAAGGCGGTAGAGGCCGCGCTTGCCAGCCATGACCGACTTGCCGCTTGACCCCTTTTTCAGTGGGCCTGGCCTCGATCGCGCCGATGCGCTCAGAGCCGATGAGGCTGCGCTACGCGAACTTGCTCGGTCGCCCGCCGCTCGGCAGCTCAGGTGGAGCGACGGCCTTCCTTTGTTGACGCCGGAGGGACGGCTCGACTGGGGCCCGCCCTTGCAGCCGCAATTGTTCCTCGGCTTCGCCGATGAATCCCCACGGTTTTCGGCGATCGAGCCGGTCACCACCGATGCGCGTTCGGCATTCGGGCTGATGGCCTTACTCGATCTTGGCGACGCGCCCCTCTTTGCAGCGGCGCTCAGCCTGACGCGCTGGCATGGGCGTCACCGCTTCTGCGCAAACTGCGGTCATTCGACCGCCATTGTCAGGGGTGGCTGGTCGAGGCTCTGCGCCGCGTGCAGCGCTGAGCATTTTCCACGCGTCGACCCGGTCGTGATCATGCTCGCCGAGAACGAGGGCAGGCTGCTTCTCGGCCGGCAGCCGCACTATCCGCCGAGCCGCTATTCGGCGCTCGCCGGTTTCGTCGAGGTCGGCGAGAATTTGGAGGCGGCGGTCGCCCGCGAGCTTCACGAGGAAGCGGGGATCAAAGTCCGCAACGTGCGCTATGTCGCGAGCCAGCCCTGGCCGTTCCCCTCGTCCTTGATGGTCGGCTGCCATGCCGAGGCTGAAAGCGATGAGCTGACCATCGACGCTGCGGAGCTCGAAGAGGCGCGCTGGTTTACGCGCGAAGAGATAGCTTTCGCGCTTAGCGGCGCCGCCGATGCGGCGTTCCAGCCGCCTCCCAAAAGCGCGATTGCCCGCACGCTGCTCGAGCGCTGGCTCGCGTCTTGATGTAGTCCCAACTGCCGCTTAAGAGCGGCGCAGATTTCGCGCTTTTTTCCTATCCTGAAAAAATCAACAGGGAAGCTTCATGGACGACCGTTTCAACACGATTGCCGGCTGGGTGCTGTTTGCAGGCATTGTTGCGCTTGGGTCGTCAATCGTCGCGAGCGAGCTGTTCCGTTCGGAGCGCCCGGAGAAGATGGGCTATCCGATTGCCGGCGTTCAGGAGGAAAGCACAAGCGGTGCGGCGGCCGAACAGCCGATCGAATTCTATCTTGCCAAGGCCGATACCACCAAGGGTCAGCAGGTCTTCAACAAGTGCATGGCCTGCCACAACGCCGACAAGGGCGGCGCCAACCAGATGGGCCCGAACCTGTGGGGCGTCATCGGCCTTCCGATTGCCGAGGACAGGAACGGCTTTGCCTTCTCCGATGCGCTGAAGAAGATCGGGGGCAATTGGGATTGGGACAAGCTCAGCAAATGGCTGACGAGCCCGCGGACGTTTGCTCCGGGCACCAAGATGACCTTCGCGGGGCTTGGCGATCCACAGGAGCGCGCCGACGTGATCGCGTTCCTCAATACGCACAGCGATTCGCCGCTGCCGCTGCCAAAGGCGCCCGCCGCGGCAGGCCCTGCCACCGGTTCGCAGGCTGGCGGCAGCGCGCCGGGCAACGGCGAGAACAAGGGTCCCCAGAAGGCGGGAAAGTAGCCCGCCCTGACGGAGCAGCAGACCGGCGCAAATCCCCAGGAGCATCGGCGGCCCGGCGCTCCCAAGGTCTCGGGCCCGGCCAGTCTTAAGCCTTATTCCGGCTCGCCGCGCTGCACCGGCACGGGCTGGGGATGTTCTTCGTAGAAGCCGGAGACATAATCCCAGGCTTCCTTGGCATCCTCCGACCAGTGGATGAGCTCGAGATCGTGGGGCGCGATCACGCCTTCCTCGACCATTGCTTCAAAGTTGACGACGCGGTTCCAATAATCGCGCCCGAACAGCAAGATCGGCAGCGGGCGCACCTTGCCGGTCTGCACCAGCGTAAGCAGCTCGAACATTTCATCGAACGTCCCATATCCTCCCGGGAACACGGCGACCGCCCGCGCGCGCAGCAGGAAGTGCATTTTCCTCAGCGCGAAATAATGGAACTGAAAGCTGAGGTCCGGCGTAACGAACCGGTTGGGCAGCTGCTCGTGCGGGAGCACGATGTTGAGCCCGATCGACTCCCGTCCTTGTTCAAAAGCGCCGCGGTTCGCAGCTTCCATGATCGACGGGCCACCGCCCGAGCAGACGACGAAATTCTTTTTGCCTTCTTCGTCGCAGCCGCACTTGCTTGCCAGCCGGGCAAGCTCGCGCGCAACCTCATAATAGCGTGACTTGGCCTTCAGCCGCTCGGCTATCTTCTCCTGCTGCGGGTTCGTTGCCGCGGCGATCAGGGCGTCGGCCATATCGGGCGCGGGAATGCGCGCCGAGCCGTAAAAGACGAAGGTGGATCCGATGTTCGCTTCGTTGAGCAGCAACTCGGGCTTCAGCAGCTCGAGCTGGAAACGGACCGGCCGCAGATCCTCGCGCAGCAGGAACTCGGTGTCCTGGTAAGCGAGCTTGTATGACGAGCTCTCGGTCTGCGGGACCGACGGCACGTGCTGGGCCGACCGGGCTTCGACCTTGGACGAGGGGAAAATGCGCTTCGGCGGCAGTGGCTGAGATGTCATCCGCTGCCGACTAGCGGCAAAGATTCGCCTCGTCACCCTGCCGTGAACGCCTCGCGTCTGGAACCCCAATCGATGCGCCGAGTGAGGTACATCAGCCCCGCAAGGGCCACGAACAGCAAAAGCGCGCCGATCAGCAGCGAATAGGCTTCAAGGCTAAGCAGCACGTAGAGCAGCGCATAAAGGCCAGCGAGGAGAGCGCCGATGAACCCCGCTCGACGCCAGCTTTCGAGGATTGCCGCGCAATAAGCCGTGTTGAGGCCTGCGATGGCCCCCGATGCGAGAATATAAGCGGCCGTGAAGCCCATCACTTCGGCAAATGCGAGCAGCAGTACGAAGAACAGCACCAGCGCCGCACCCATCAGCAGATATTCGACCGCGGACACGCGCGCTCCCCCGATCAGGTCGAACAGCAGCAATGCGAGAAAAGTGAAGCCGATGAACAAAAAGCCATATTTGGTCGCGCGATTGACCTGCGAATAAGGATCAACCGGCTGGATCAGGCTGATTTGAGCGGTCTGCGCCAAATCAGGTTGCGGCTGACTCGCTTGGCCGCCCGAATCTCTTGTGCTCACCAGCGATCGGCCGAGCGCCAGATTGCCGATCCGGTAGTTGGCTTTGAATCCACCATCGCCGACATGGCGATCGCCCGGGAGGAAATCACCGGCAAAGCTTGGGCTCGTCCAGGACGAACGAACCGTCCAGCGCGTATCGCCCGCCCTGGCCGCGAGACTGAGCGACCGATTGCCGCGAAGGTCGAACGCGAAGTCGACGTTCAGCGGTTTGGCCCCAAGGCCGCGCGCATCGACCAACGCGAAAAATCCGCGGGCGCCACTGCTTCCAGCGCCGGGCTCGAGCCGAAGCAACTGGCCATTTGCAGTGATTTGAGCATTGGCTCCGACACCCCTTGGATCGCTGAATTCGAAACGCAGCTCGGCGCGGCCCAGCTCCATTTGGGACGGTGTCACTCCGCTTCGGGCAAGGTCGGCCGGAAACGCGAATCGAGCCTGCCCTTTGTTCCGCGCGTCATAGACCACGGCTTCGTAGATCGAGCGCTTTCGGACCTTGGGATTGATTTCGGTGGTCAGCTGGGCAGCTTCGGGGGCAAGCACGAGTTCGCGCGTGACCTGGTTGGATCGAGTGACATTCTGGCCGTTCTGAACGAGGCTTTGGGTTACCCACGTGCGATAGGGGATGACCAGCATCGGGCCACTTATGACTTGAGCGGCGCCCCACCCCTGGGTGATGGACGCGGTCGCCTCGCGGGACTGGGCCTTGCGGTCATAGACGAGCAGCCAGATCGAAAAGAGCGGCGCCGTCAACGCCATCGCAACGACGATTGCGAGGAGAAATTTGAATCCCGGGGTTCGCTCGACGTCCAATCCAAACACCGCAATTCCTCTCAATCCTTCGCGTTCGGACGAGCTTGTTCGAACCAAGGATGAGCGTCATGAGCGAATGATGAGAAATTGATGAGCGATGCTGTCCGGCTCTTGGCCGGAGGCCATCGAGCTCAGTCGGCGGGCCAGCCCTCGAAGACCGAAGCGCGGTTCAGCCGAACCAGGCGCTTCATTTCCCTCGCGCAGGCGTCGAGATCGTCCTTGAGCATCTGGATTGCGAGGTCGATCTCATCGTCATCCTCGCAAAAGCCGGTCAGCTGCCGCGCACGCGACAGGACCCTCGCTCCATGGATTCCATGTTCGACGTGAAATTTGTCGAGAATGCCGGTCATTTCCGCCTAACTCCCCTATTTTCAACCATCTATAGCAGAAGATCGGGCGCGCGTGAGCCATCATCGGTCACAGGCATGACACTTGAACGCCCGTCATTCACCGCCACCTCAGCTGAATGATCAATGTCCGCCCATTCAATAGTCTCGGCCATGCCGATCACGGCTGGCTCGACGCCCGCCACCATTTCTCCTTCGCCGATTATCACGACCCGGCTCGAATGGGCTGGGGCCGGATTCGCGTGTGGAACGACGACACGATCGGCGCCAAAAGCGGCTTTCCGCCGCATCCGCACCGCGACATGGAGATCGTGACCTATGTCCGGGCCGGCGCGATCACGCACCAGGATTCGATGGGCAATAAAGGCCGCACGGCCGCCGGCGACGTTCAGGTGATGAGCGCCGGTACCGGTGTCGTTCACGCCGAATATAATCTCGAGGACGAGGCTACGACGCTGTTCCAGATCTGGATCGAGACCGACAAGCCCTCGGCGAGCCCGAGCTGGGGGGCAAAGCCCTTTCCCAAGGACTCGCGCGAAGGCGCGTTTCAGCTCCTCGCCAGCGGCGATCGTGAGGATGGAGCGCTGACCATCAACGCCGACGCGAGGGTGCTCGGAGCGACCGTGAAGGCGGGAGATTCGATCGCGCTCGATGCCGACCCGGCTCGGCATCTCTATTTGGTCGCGAGCGGCCGGGTGCGCGTGAACGGGGTAGAGGCGAACCCGCGCGACGGCGTCGCAATCACCGGGGAAAGCAGGGTCGAGATTGCGGCCGAGGACGATAGCGAGCTGGTTCTGGTCGACGCCCGATAGGGCTTGGATAGCCAAGGTTTCGACCTCGTTCATAGAGCATCTGCTTGAATCCGCTCGGCGCGGCGGGCATTGCCCGGCTGCGCCGCGCGCGAGAGCGGAACGGCGAACCCAGGCGATCGAGCGGGAGCGATGAAGGCGAAATTGCGCTTTGAAACATTATTGCTGACGGGCTGGATGGTGCTTCTGCCCGCGCCTGGGCTCGCGCAGTAGAATGTGCCCGAGTCCGGCGAGGTGTCGCCGCCGGCGACGGCACCAAAGCAGGCGAATACGCCCCCGACCGACGCGATCGGCCCGCGCGAGCTCCGGAACTTCAGCCTGCCGGGCATTGTCAGCCGGCCGAGCCAGCAGCAGCCGGCCGCAACGACGCAGCCTGCATCACGGACGCAGACGAAGTCGTCTCCAGCGCCAGTGCATCTTCTTGCCGACAGGCCGACTTCACTCCGGCAAACTCCCGCCAGGAAGGCGATTCCGGCAGCGACCGCCCCGAAGCAAGCGCCCGCGCTTGCTCCATCGTCGGTTGCGCCTGCGCAATCGGCGCCGATTCCAGCGCCCCGAATTCCCTCGCTTTCGGCAGCGCCGGCGAATTTTCCTGCGGCGCCGCCCGAGACGCTCGCTCCCGAGCATCGCTTTTCGATTCTACCGTGGCTGATCGCGGCCATGGCGCTTGCTGGCGGGGGCTTGTTCCTGCTGTGGCGGCGGCACTCGCGTGCGGCGCTCGCCGGCGGCCCCGATCCGGATCTGTTCCTTGCCCCCGAGCCACAATCGGAGCCTGTTCCGCCGCCGGTCCGCTGGCTGCCGCCGGCCGGCGCCGCACCGCAACCGCCGCCGAAGGAAGCCCCCGAAGCTTCTCGTGGGATCGTCGCGAATGGGCTGAGGCCCTCGCTCGAAATCGGCGTGCGTCCGCTGCGCTGTCTTGTCGAGGACAGCCAGGTGACGATCGAGTTCGAGCTCGACCTGTTCAATAGCGGCGCCGCTCCCGCCCGTGCGGTGTTCGCCGAAGCCAGCCTGCTGAACGCGAGCGCGACCCAGGATCAGGACCTCGCGGCTTTTTTCTCGCGGCCGGCGAGCGCGGGCGAACGGCTCGACGTCATCCCGCCGATGAAGAGCGTCAGGATGACCAATCGCGTCGTCGCGCCTCGGACCTCGATCCAGGAATATGAGCTTGGCGGGCACAAGGCATTCGTCCCGGTGATCGCGTTCAACGCTCTTTATGAATGGAGTGGCGGGCAAGGGCAGACGTCGGCTGCGTATCTCGTTGGGCGCGAAGCTCCGGGCGACAAGCTCGGGCCGCTTCGGCTCGATCTTGGCCGCCGCGAATATGTTGAACTGGGCGACCGGCTGCTCCCGGTCGGCGTTAAGCGTTAGGTCACTCGGCCGCCGCGAGTGCGGGCGTTTCACGGGCGCCCAGGAGTAGCCGAATGAGCTGGGCAAGGAACATCAGCACGCCGAGCAGCCACAGGATCGACGAGAAGATCGCAAGCCCCGGCGAACTTCTAAGCACGGCAAGACCGATGCCAATCGGGAGCAGTATTGATGCGGTCGCCGACACGATGAAATGGTACCTGGCAAGGTGCGTCGCGGCGATCTGCGGGTAAGCCCGATAGGTCAGACCGAACAAAGCGAGCGAGGCCCAGCCGGCAAGATTGAGATGCGCATGGACCGGCACCAGCTGGAAATCCTCGCGGGCGCCCATGACGATCCCGAGCGTGGCCCCGCAGATCAGCAGGACGGTAGCGAGAAGCAGAAAATAGACATCGACACGTTTCATCGAACCCCTCCTTCGATGAACGCAGCTTGGCACCAGCTCACCCGCCGGCTCAAGTCAATTCTTGCTTAAAGGACGGCCGAATTGTAGCTGTGCCACGCAAGGACTGCCGCCGCTCCCCGGTACGGCCGCCACGGCTCGGCAAGCTCGCGGAGCCGCTTCTCGCTTGGCTTTTCCGCAAGACCCATCAGGCGTCCGAGCTCGACCATCACCGCAAGATCGCCCGCGGGGAAGACGTCCGCTCGACCTTCGGCGAACAGCAAATATATTTCGGCCGACCAGCGCCCGATCCCCTTGATCCTGGTCAGCAGCGCGATCGCTTCTTCATCGTCCTTGGGCAGATTGTCGAGATCGAGGTCCCCCGAGGTGACCAGCTCGGCCAGGCTGCGAATATAGCCGGCCTTCTGCCGCGACATTCCAGCGCCGCGCATCTCCTCGTCGGTGGCGGCAAGGAGCAGCATCAGGTCGGGGGGTGAGCCGAATGCAGCCTCGAGCTTGGACCACATCGATCGAGCGGCGGCGACGCTGACCTGCTGGCCGACGATCGTTCTGAGTAGCGTCTGGACGCCGCGCTCGCTGCTGCGCGGCGGTGGAATTCCGTGCTTCTCGACGACTCGGGCGAACATCGGTTCGCGCTTCGCCAGCGCCTCGACGTGGTTGCGGATGCTGTTGGAGGTTCTAACCATGAGTGCTCGCCGCATATAATGCGATTGCGGCGGCGTTCGAGACATTGAGGCTTTCGACCGCATTGCTGATCGGCAGCCGCGCAAGCGCATCGCAATGCTCGCGTGTGTTCGGTCTTAGGCCCGGCCCTTCCGCACCGAGGACCAATGCGACCCGCGCCGGTCCTAATGCATCCTTCAAATCCATGTCCGCGTCTCCGGCCAGTCCAATTCGCCAGAAGCCGGCGTCTTTGATGTCCTCGAGCGCGCGAGCGAGGTTGACGACGCGCGCCCAAGGGATTCGCTCGAGCGCTCCGGACGCCGCCTTGGCGAGTGCTCCGCTCTCTGCTGGAGAATGGCGGTCCTGGGTGACGATCCCAATCGCGCCGAACGCCGCCGCTGAGCGCAGGATTGCGCCGACATTGTGCGGGTCCGTCACCTGGTCGAGAACGAGCAGGACCGCACGTTCGGGCGCATCATGGAGCAGTCCGTCGAGCCACAGATCCTCGAGCGGCTCGACCTCGATCACCACCCCCTGATGCGGCGCATCCGCCGGCACGAGGCGCGCGAGATCCGCAGCTTCGGCGAGCGTGACCGCGACGTGCTTCGGGAACTGCATGAACGCCGCCGCGTCGCCTGTTGCCCAGGCGCGCAGCACCTTGCGTCCCGGATTGTCGAGCGCGGCAGCAACCGCATGCCTTCCCCACAAGCGAGGGCGGTTCGCGGTTCCGTGGCTTTGGTGCGATTTCTTCCGCCGAGACATGCCGCTCCAATGGGGATGCCGGGCGTCAGGCGCAACCGGCTCCTGGGCTTAGAATCTAACTGGTCCCGGGATCGTACGCCATTCGCGCGCGCCGGTGCTGCCGCCAGGCGCCAATGAACAGGATCATGAGAATAGGATAGCTCCAGAACCGCTCGGCGGCGCCATAGACGGCGGGAAGGAGATTGGTGTCGATCGCCTTCATTAGATGCGCCATGCTGTCGACCAGCTGCAGACCGGCCACCCACAGCGGCCAGAACCGATCGGACGCGAGCGCAATCGCGACCACCGCGAATAGGACCCCAGAATCGACGATCAAGTCGGTGGCTTCGATTTCAGCGTAGCGACCGCGAAGCGGCGAATGACCCAGGATCGACAGAATCGTTGCTGAGATGAACACCAAAGCTGCGATCCGCTCATATTTCCCGCCGCGCCACAGCGCGTAGCCGCATGACACGAGCAGCAATAGCCAAAAGAAGGCCAGTCGAAGAGCGGTATTCATTGGAATAAGACCGGACCACATTGCGGTGATCCGGTCAAACCTCTCACGCTACGACTCGAAGATCGGTGTGAGCGGTCCCGCAGCAAGGATCTCCATCGCCCCACGAGGTCGTCCGAACGCCCGGGATTTTCTCCTTTGTTTCCACGAAGACTTCATGACAACGCGCCATGGTGCGACGAACCTTCACCAGTTCGTTGATGGTCGCGGAAACGCCTTCGAAGGATTCTTGAAGCGTGGAATAGGACACGCCCGCAACATTGCTCACCTGGACGAGCTTGGACTGAAGTTCGGAAAGTTCAACGAGGGTCGTCTCGATCAGACTTTCAGCTGCACGGGTATGGATTCCAACCTCATGGACTGCATTCCAGATTTCTTGTTTGCGCATGACTGCTCCTTCTCCGGCGCTTGTCGGCGCCGAAGTGGCTGTGGGACTGATCTGGGTCGGGGAAGCAGCTAGCTGTTGAGAAGCCGTGCAAGGCTTTCCAGTCCGGCGAGATACATGCCCGCCGAGAAGGCCGAGCCGATCGCGATTGTCGCGATCCAGAACAGCCGCTGGCCGACACTCATCTCATTCCGCGGGTTACTCCTGGTTGCGAACGGCGGTTGCAGGGAAGGTCGGAACGAAGCGGGCCTCTGCTCGGTAATGAAACCAGCTCCGCCAGCCTCCCCTGCACGATCAGCGTGCCGAATCTTATGACTGACCGCGGCTTCTGGTTCGGCGCTGGAGGAGCCGGGCTCAATGTGCGGCGATTGATGTATCAATCGCTGATATGGCTCTCTGTAACGGGCGACGACGCGAGCAGCCTGTGCACGCCGCTCGACGCCGAGGATCTGAAGAGCCTGGCGAATGCGCTGGTCGACGGTGTGCGGAGAAATGCTGAGCTCGGCCGCGATTTCCTTGGAATTCAAGTGCTGGTCTACGAGGAGCAGACAGTCGAGCTGGCCAGCGCTCAGCCGGGCGATGCGTTCGGCCAAAAGGTCCGGCTGAGGCGAATCGGTCCCGTCATGAGGCACGCCCCGCGTCCTCTCCCAACCATGCGATGCGATTCCAACTGAGCTCAAACGGCTGTACTCCCGAGCCGAGTCCACGCCATTGCTTATGGCATCTCTCCGGAATTAGCCAGTTTCCGACTGAATTCGAACGACTTTCGATTAACCAAAGATAAGATGGGGGTGTCTTCACACCGATTGGTGCAAGGTCCCGTCCGATTGGGTGCAAGATTGTGCGCCCGACGGACCGATGCAATCCGCCAAATTGCGCCTTCCGGTTCATCGTCATCTAGCGCGACGACGGGATGAGGATCGCGAGCGCGAACGTCACAAGCCAACCACATTGGTCCATTCCGGCCTAGCGACGTCTGACGCTCGCTCGGGTCGGTCTTTGAAACACGGGCTTTTGTGAGAAGCAACTCGCGCCTGGTCGTTCTATCCAGACGTGGGCACCTTTGAAGTCGATCGTCACGATCAGGCCGTGAAATGCGTTCCCGCCGATCGAGCCGACAACTGGCCGGTCCGTCATGCTGCTCATGAAATCCCGATAGGCCGCGTCAGATCGTCTCGTGACCCAAAGCGGGCCAGTATCGATTTGACCGATCCTAACGCTCGGAACGCGCAGCATGGCGGCCTTGGTCGCCACCTGGGCGTCGGCAATATACCGCCAGCCGGGATGCCCGGAGTGGAGCGCGTCGAATTGACTCGCCTCAAGCATGGTTGCTGCACGAAAGATTGGTCCGTCATCACCAATTGCTGAAGCGGCTGCCTTGGTCAGAAGCGTCTCGGCTCCCGTGTCCAGCAGCATCGGAAGTTCTCGTCCGTCAATGTTCACTTCAATACGGGCAAAATTGTTGGGTCGGCGACCGGCCTCGGTCTTGAAGCTAATGGGAATGCCGCCCGGGCAGGTTTGTGGAAGCGACGTCCGATACAGCAGATGCGCCGCTGCATAATCCCAGGTCCAAATCCCATTCTCGAACCATTTGGCGCCAACAAAGCCGTCCGCCTGCTCGGGCCATCCTGGAACTTGCGCGGCATAAGGGACAATGAAGGCGCGTGAGGGGAGGTTGGGAAGACCGCCGCTCAATCGAGGAGCAATTGTAGCGGACGCCTCATCCCCGAGTTCCGCTTTTGCTTCCGGGTCATCAATTGGCTTTAGGGGGAGGTGAAGCCGCTTCGCAGCCGCTCGGGAAATGATTAGAGAGCCGCCGCCAGTGTCGGTGTAGAGCGTAAGCGCGCCGTCCTTCGTCTGAAGGCGCGCATAGACGCGGTCGGCCGCGAATTTTGCGGGAACCTTGATCGTGGCGGCAGAGGCGGCGATGCTGTGAATCATTGGCACCTAAATCATCTTATCGGGAAGAGTGAGATGTGGGGGAGTCTGGCCGATTGAATCTCGCCGCCGAATGACTGCATGAAAGGATTTCGCTGGACCTCATTGGCATCATTTCGGCCTTTTCGACTTTGATGCCTCGCTTCTGGGCCCCGCAGCCGCCGCGGCGGCCGTAACTCAGCCGACGAGCGAGCGGTCACTGCCGACCCCATGGTGGACGACAAACAATCCACGAGGGTCGTAGCGTTGCTTTATCCGCTCCAGACGCGGCCAGTGCTCGCCCCAGCTCGAGCGCTTCCAATCGCCAAGGAAATAGTCGCATTCCGACATATAGCTACCGGCGCCCGGCGCCACTGCGCGCAGCGCCCGGTCGGCTGCATTCACTGCGGCACTCGCCGCAGCCGCGCTGCTGACGTCTGGCTCGCTCCAGCCAGTATAAGCGGGACCCTCGGCCGCGCTGATGATCGCGAGGGCGAACGCTCCAAGGACCTCGGGATTCATTGCCGTCTGCGCGCATCGGGCGAGAGTCTCGGGCGAACTGCCAGCAAGGCCCTTGTTGAAGTGGAAGGCCACGGACCAATGCCGCGAGGCTTCGAACCAGGCTCGCGCGAGGCGCTCGATCCCGGCGTCCAAGAGGAGTGCTGAAGGCAACCAGGCGGACGAATAGGCGCTCCAGAAAGCGCCGACCTGTTCGCCGTCGCCGGCCCACCAATAGTCGCCAGCCCGCGCTCCGGGGCGCACATCGCGATGGATGGCTTGAGGAATGATGTTTGCGAGGAAGTCGCCGTCCCAGTACCGCCTTCCTGGAAGCGCCATGACTTGGAATGGGGCGACGGTCCGCAAGTCGCAATTTGCTGCGATCTTGGCGAGAAACGGGCGCCACGCAGCACTTGCCTCCTCCGAAGTGAGCCCCTGGAACGCCATGCTGAAGACCAGTCGATTGCCGCGCGTTGCGCGGACCTGCTCGCCCCAATTGGCGTTGAGCAGCGCGTCGCGGCTGAAGCGGAGAAACTCGGCGAGCAGGCGTTCGAAGGCCTGATCGCTCTTGGCTTCTATGGTGAGCTCCATGCCGCCCAGCGTCGCGGGCAGATCGTGCGTCTCGAGCGTCATTCGCGTGACGACCCCGAAGGTCCCCCCGCCACCACCTTTGAGCGCCCACAAAAGCTCTGGATCGCGGCTTGCATTGACGGTCCGGATTTGCCCGTCGGCCGTGACGATTTCCGCCTCGACCAAGCTTGCAGCGGCGGTCCCGAATCGCTTGGAGAAGCTGCCAAATCCGCCGCCCTGGACCAGACCGGCAACCCCGACGGTCGTGCATCCGCCTCCCTGGACATAGCGCCCGCCCTCGACCGATACCGCACGATAGACCCTTCCCCACATGCAACCGGCGCCGAGGCTGACAGCGGGCACGGGCGCTGACTTCGAGCCAGCCGGGACAAAGGCGTCGAGGAGCTCGATGCTGTCCATCGCCCGGGTCCAGACGAGGAGCGAGTCCGCGGCGTTCGAACCGCCGAGATACGAATGGCCACCGCCTTTGACGACGAGGCGCAGGCCGTGCCTGGCCGCGAACCGCACGGCCGCCGCGACATCCAGCGCATTTGCTGCGTGAACGGCATATGCGCTTGGTGCGGATCTCCATCCTTCAAACCAGCCCGAGCTTTGCGTCAGCCCGACTTGTTCGCCCACGAAGAAGGGATTGGAGAGAAGCTCGCGGGCAATTGGCGTGGCTGGCCGGTCACCCCGGATCAGGCGTCCCCCGACCGCGCGCGACAGCGACCTCCATTGCGCGGCGCTCGGCCATGCGGCGCTTCCAGGCCGCACTCGCTCGATGCTCGAAGCCTTGAAGGGACGCGGCCGCGCCGCCGCTATCACCGCCGGGAGCGTCGCAATCGTTCCGAGCACGCTTCGCCGCGAGAGCTTCGGTGCCGCTGCTTCATCCAACTCGAACATGTTCTCCCTCTTAAGTCTGGAGTGGCTGCGATATTCGGGCGAGGCGAAGCGCCGTCGTCATCAAGGCGTTCGTCCTTGGCGTCTTTCGCAACTGCTGGACGATCAATGCCTCGCCACCATCAGTAGAGCAGTGCGATGTTCCTCGACCCCCGCAGGCGCTCTGGTTTGATTGCATCATCGCTTCTTTCATATTTCTCTCCTGCCGATCATGCCGATCGGCGGGCACAGAAGTTCCATTGCTGACAGCTCCCAACTGTTGGAAATAGGCAAGGTGTGAACGGTAGTTATCGAGGGACAAGCGGAATCCGCGCGGGACGAATGGCGAGGGTGGAGTGATAAAGTGCTTTCGCAGTTCGGCGGCCGCAAGCGCCTTCCTGACGGTTGCGGCACTTGTGGCGGCTGTCGACACCGTCAACATTTTCAGCACGATTCACGACGCAGCCGAGCGTGGCCAGACTCTGCCCCTCTGGATGCCCGCGGTGTGGGAATATACCAGCGCAGTCGCCACTTTGTTGTGCTCCCCGCTAATCTACGCTGCCGTCCGGTTCGCCGGCCCTAGCGCCAAACCTTGGGCTCTATTTGTCGGCGTGCACGCGGGCACCAGTCTCATCTTCTCGTCCCTGCACATCGTTCTGATGAATGCGATGCGCGTCGCAATTTACGCTGCTGTTGATCGCCATTATCCCTTTGGCGAAGCTGGCTTTTGGTACGAGTATCGCAAGGATTTAATCGCTTATTTGGTCATCGGCTCGATTTTTTGGCTGTTTACGAGCGCGCGGATCTTTGCGGGCGCCGCCGCACCCACGGGCGGCCGCTTCACCGACATTCAGGATGGCAAGAGGCTGATCCGGGTGCGGATCGACGACATCGCCGCCGCGCATGCAGCCGGCAATTACGTCGAGTTCATGCTCGTCGATGGCCGCCGGCCTTTGGCTCGGAAGGCGCTTCGCGATGCGCTTTGCGAGCTTGGCGACGGCTTTGTGAGGACGCATCGTTCGTGGTTTGTCAACATCCATCACGTCCAAAGCTTGACCGCCCTCGGCGCCGGTGACTTTGAACTTGAGCTCGACATCGGTGCCAAGGTGCCACTCTCACGCCGCTTCCCTGGCGCGCTTGCTCGATTGAAGGCGCCAAGCGACCACCCACTCAATTCAGTCCAGTCAGTATAACGCCGGGGAGCGGCGCTGTGGTCTACAGACGGGTGCTAGTCCGTAACGTCGGATTCTCGGCTGAATGCCGCCGCCGCTTGCACTGCAATCTTGTCGTCAAGCTCCGGACTTGAACCCGAAATTGCGATCGCCCCGACGCACTCGCGGCCGATTTGGATCGGCACACCGCCCCACCCGATCGCTTCGACATTGGTCACGTTACCGGCACGGATTCGCTCATCGATCAGTCTGGTTGAAACGCCTACTGCAGCTGCGGATCTGGCCTTGCGCATCGCTAAGTCGATTGTATGCGCGCGGGCCCCATCCATGCGCACAAACCGCAACAGGGCGGCGCTTTCATCAAAGATCGCGATACTGACAGATGCACCCGAAGAGATCGCTTCGGTTTCGCACTTGCTGCAAATTTCGGCTGCATCAGTGCTGTCGAGGGTCGATTTTACACGCATTCAGAGCCTTTCTCTCGATTATCGGCGCTGAAGCGCCACGCGGCCGCTCGAGGCCACATGGTTTCCCTTTTTAGCATTCAGCTTGTCTTGGCGGCAAGCGACCCGCCAGCAAATCCCAACGAGAGAGGGGGACAGATTGGCAAGGAATGATGAGTCTTGCACCGTTCGCGCCGCGAGCACTGCCCCCTCTTTTGCCATTGAATGCGCTACCCTCGCGCCCACATCCGGGCGGCATGTCGTCGCTTCCCCTCTCGGTCCTCGATCTTTCACCCATCACTGAGGGAAGCGACGCAGGACAGTCCTTGCGCAATTCCGCCGATCTCGCGCTGCACGTCGAGCGGCTGGGCTATAAGAGATTCTGGATGGCGGAGCATCATTCGATGCCCGGGATCGGTAGCGCTGCCACGGCCGTGGCGCTCGCATTCGTCGGCTCTCAGACGTCGTCCATTCGCATCGGCGCGGGCGGCATCATGCTGCCCAACCACGCGCCGCTGATCATTGCGGAGCAATTCGGCACTCTCGAGAGCCTCTTTCCCGGTCGCGTCGACTTGGGGATCGGGCGCGCGCCGGGGACCGACCAGGCCGCGGCCTTTGCACTGCGCCGCAACCTCGCGTCGGGCGCCGACCGATTTCCCGACGATATTGTCGAGCTGATGGGCTATTTCCGCGGAGAGAATGGCCGGGTCCGAGCAATTCCAGGCGAGGGCCTCGACATTCCGATCTGGATCCTCGGTTCGAGCCTTTTTGGCGCTCAGCTGGCGGCGGTGCTCGGGCTGCCTTACGCGTTCGCGTCGCACTTCGCCCCGCAGATGATGATGGACGCGATTGCCGTCTATCGCGAGCAGTTCAAGCCTTCCGAGCAGCTCGCCGAACCCTATGTGATGCTCGGGTTCAACGCGATCGTCGCGGATAGTGACGAGGAAGCCGAGCTGCTCGCGACTTCCGTCCAGCGGGCGTTCGTGTCGCTGCGCACCGGGGCGCCCATCAAGCTGCCCCCGCCGAAGCGAGGCTACACCGACGAATTGCCGCTCGATCTTCGCGCGATGCTCCGCTCAGTTCTTTCTGCGTCGGCGATCGGCTGCCCGGAGAGGGCGCGCAGGCAGGTGCAAGAGTTCGTCGATCGGACCAGGCCGGATGAACTGATCGTCACCGCGCAGGTTTACGACCATCAGGCGCGCCTCCGCTCTTATGAGCTGCTGATGGAAGCCGTTCGCAAGCCCGAGATCGCCTCAGCCAAGTAAGGAACTCATGTCAGCCCTGTTCACTCCGCTGAAGGTCGGTAGCCTCCGCTTACGCAACCGCATCGTCATCGCGCCCATGTGCCAATATTCGGCCGAAGATGGCTGCATGACCGATTGGCACGTCATTCACTTGGGCCAGCTCGCCCTGTCGGGCGCCGCGCTGCTGACGATCGAGGCGACGGCGGTGACGCCAGAGGGGCGGATCAGCTATGGCGACACGGGGCTCTGGTCGGACGCGAACGAGGAAGCCATGGCCAAAGTCCTGGCGAGTGTCCGGCGCTGGTCCGACATGCCGATCGCGATCCAGCTCGGCCATGCCGGGCGCAAGGCATCGACCGACAAGCCGTGGTTCGGGGGCGCTCAGATCGCCCCCGATGCGCCGAACGGCTGGCAGACGGTCGCGCCCTCGCCCATCCCGTTCCTCGAGGGAGAAAACCCGCCGCTCGAGCTGGACCGAGACGGATTGGCGCGTATTCGCCAGGCGTTTGCGGAGGCCGCCGCGCGTAGCGCTCAGCTCGGTCTCGCCGCCGTTCAGCTGCACGGCGCGCACGGCTATCTGCTCCACCAGTTCCTCTCGCCTTTGTCGAACCGCCGCACTGACGAATATGGCGGCAGCCTGGAGAATCGGATGCGCTTCCCGCTCGAGGTGTTCGATGCTGTGCGTGCCGTGTTCCCGGCAGATCGGCCCGTCACCATGCGCGTTTCCGCGACGGACTGGGTCGAGCGCGGCTGGGACGTCGAACAGACGATCGAATTTGCGCGTGCGCTACAGGAGCGCGGCTGCGCCGGGATTCACGTGTCGAGCGGCGGGCTCGATCCGCGGCAACGGATTCCCGTTGGACCGAGCTATCAGGTTCCGCTTGCGCGCGAGGTGAAGCGGGCAGTGAATATCCCTGTCGTGGCCGTCGGGCTGATCACCGGATTCGAGCAGGCCGAAGCAATCGTCGGCACGGGTGACGCCGACCTCGTCGCGCTTGCTCGAGGCATGCTCTATGACCCCCGCTGGCCGTGGCACGCCGCGGCGCATCTTGGCGGTCATGTGAACGCACCGCCGCAGTATGCGCGCTCGGAGCCGCGTCAGCACCGGGGACTGTTCGAAACGGGCAAATAGATGAACGGAGCAGTGGCAACGTTGTTCTGGCCGTAAGCGGCGGCGTTCTGCTTGCGGCGCAGGCGTTGACCAATGCGATCCTGGGCAAGGCGTCGAGATCGTCAGTCGTCGCCCTGGCACGCGCGACTTGGTGGTTTTAACGGCGCCTTTTTCGTGGCCGCGGCTGCATTCGGTGCGCCGCGCGTCGGTGCGGTTGTGCTACTGACTGCTGCAGTCACCGGCCGGCTCGGCGCTGCTCGGCGAGGCCGAGGGCGAGCGAGTTTCAGGTTCCAGAAGCGCTGCGAGACTGCGAACAGCTGCTTACGCGTGCCGGCCGGCTGCTGCGCAAATCACGTCAGGATAATGACCCCACCCAATTTCCTTGATGGCCGCAGCTAGTCCGCGTGCCCGCAACTGCGCTTCCGTTAAATTTGGGTCACCCAATAAGTACCCGGTCACCGTACTCCGCATGGAGATGCTCTCGATATTCGACCTGCATTTCGGCCAGCGTCTCGCGTGTTTCTGCTGAGCATCCATTCTTAAGCTGTTCGCTTATCTTCCGGAGCTGGAGCTCGACCAATCGATTGCATTCGACTTGGCTCAACATTCCTGCATCGGTGGCAATCTGCCAGGCGACGCGCATCGAGACTGTGGTAGCAGCGAAGCTTGCGTTTGCCTCTACCTCGTCCAAGGTGGGAAAACCCGGATAGCAAGGGCTTGGCGCTTTCAGCCTGCGAGTAATTGCCTCGGCCCAAGGTTTATCTTTGCGCGCAACAATCATTGCTGCTTCGCGCGCGGCTTTGAAATCGGCCGCTACGATCCTTCCGCCCTCAAGCACAATAGGCGCGCCTTCACCTGTATCGCAGCGATACCCCGGCGTGGTGACGAACGCCGCGAGGTCTTCTTCTGGCGACGCCTCGGTTCGCGAATAGTGGAATGGTACGGATTGGCAACTGAGCGGACGCCGATCATAGATGCCGCACTGGGTGTCATTGAGAGCGCTGCAAACGTCGGCCTTGGTTTCCAACGTTATTGCGGAGATTGTGAGATACTTCGAATATTCGACCAACTTGCCTGTGCGTCGTGTCCCGACCGACCGCTCCCGAGCGGCAAAGACACTTAGCAGTCGCTTTCGGCTGTAGAATTTCTCACTCGCGTTTGGACCCTGGGGCCCCGTGACAAGAAAGTCCTTTAGCTGTTTGGGCAACCAGTAAATCCGGAACATCAGCCGGAAGACAAACACGTCTGCGAGCGCAGCTGCTTCGCCCAGCTCGATCTCTGGAGAGCGACTGCAACAACGTCCGCAGGCGGAGCACGCAAAACGCTTAATGGCTTTTTCCAATTGGTCCTCTTTAGTCTCACATAAAGCTGTTGCCGGGCTGCTCCAGGTCCGAGCCACCACAAGCTGGATGCGGTATCGAGCATGACCAAGGCTTGCACAGCCCCGCTGATTGAGCGGAGAGCAAAGTTGCGCCAGGAATCAGTTCAGACCCTTGCTATCGGCGAACGGCGCTTAGGGCCGATACTCTTCACCTGCTGCAACTTCGGCATGGCGGGGAGTTGGAGCGCACGCGAGGCGATTGGGGGGACAGCCTCGCTGCAGCGAAGCGATGCGGCGCCAAGTCTGATGCTTACTCGCGTTGACACGCCGCGCCCGCGCCGCCATTTGGCGCGCCTGCTCTAAGACCGGCAAACGTGACCGGAAAAACCTCGTGGAGAGGTGGCCGAGTGGTTAAAGGCAGCAGACTGTAAATCTGCCCGCGCAAGCGTACGCTGGTTCGAATCCAGCCCTCTCCACCATCAGTAAATCATTGAAAAACATCAGATTTATCTTGAGCGCAACTGAGCCGCCACCACGATGGCACGGCCCCTGTGTAAAAGCGGTGTAATCGCATCCAGCGTGGCTCTAGGTTTGGTGGATTGCGTTGCCCCCGCCTTCGACACCTGCGGTTTGCTGAGCCAATGAGCCAACTGATAGTTAGGCGGGCCCTGGATCATTCGACACGAGAAGTGCCGTCAGCTCTGCGACGAGAGGCGCAAGATCGACGTGGAAGCTGGCGATCATCGCCGGCATGAAGGTCTCTCGGTGAACTCTCGAAAAATCGAACGGGAAGCCAGCCGCGTGACCGAGAAGATGCATGAAGCTGAGCTGGGCGCGACCGTTTCCCTCACGGAAGGCGTGGATGACATTGAGTTCTGCTAAGAAGTCCGCGCTGAAGGCGACGAACTCTTCTTCGGTGGAACCCCACGCGTCCGGCCGCCCGTTAAGACGGTTAAACAACTGACCCAGCTGGGGATCGATGTACGCCGGCAGGCAGAAAAGGTTGCACCCTTTGCCGTCTGCACTGTCCGCGACTCTCCGGCCCACTCATATACGTCCTGAAAGAGATGCCGATGGATGGCACGATAATGAGGAACGTCGAAATTGCCTGCGGGCAGAAGTTCCGCTGCGCGCAAGGTGGTCATTTCGAGCTCGAAGGCTTCGAGAGCCTCTGCGTCTTCTAAGCCAAGCTTGTTCTTGAGAACGGTGGTGCCATCGTAGCAATAGGGATCCTGCTCGTCGAAGGCGTCGTAACCGCCGAGGATCGCTACTTACTCTCTAGATAGGCGCGAATGATTTCGGCCCGCTGCTCGCCATGAGTGAGTTTACGCTCGCGCATGCTTGCGAGGCGGGCACGGCTTGCAGAACCGAGCACCATCCCTTCGACCGCAGTAATCGCCGCGAAGGTTTCATTGCCGAGGATCCTGCTCTCAACCGAGAGCCCGGAGACCAGCTTGGATTCGTCGCGACGGATGGTCATTTCTGATCCAGCAACCGTCGAGCCTGGCTGATCCTCTCCCGGAGCCCCGCCTGAAATGCGGGATCGTGCCTGCGAGCTTCGATGTGCGTCTCTATCGCAGCCCTAATGATGTCCGAAACCGGCAGGTTCTCGACGCTGGATACGGTCTCGAGCGCCTGGGCCTGATCCTCCGATAGCCTCACTGTCATGGCTTTAGCGGCTTTCATCGGGGTCTAAATGATAGCTGACACCACTCTTGTCAACCACTTAGGTATCATGGTAGCACGGTATCAGTTAGGAGGAATGCTATGAGCGACTCGCAAACTTCGGGAGCGGCAGAAGGTCAGGGGCACGGTCCGAAGCAGTTCCAAATCCGCATCGACCGCGATCACTTCACTGTTGAGAAGGAGGTTCTGACCGGTTCGGAACTTCGCGCGCTGCCCACGCCCCCGATTGGTGCCGATCGCGATCTGTTCGAAGTTGTCCCGGGTGGCTCGGACAAGAAGATCGAAGCCCAGACGCCCGTGGAAATGCGCAATGGCCTGCGCTTCTTCACGGCGCCCGCTCAGATTAACCCCGGTCGATAAGGAGGCGGATGTGCTTCCTCTCTACGACCAAGCCTTCCTTGACGAACGCCATCCTGGTTGGTCGCAGGCTCAGGAAGGGGGCATGCTCTGCGTCATTCTTCCGGGCTTTCGGCTTCCGGCGGGCTTTACGATGGCGGCATCCAATTTACTTCTCCGACTATCGTCCGGTTACCCTGATATTCCGCCTGACATGTGGTGGTTTGAGCCTTTTGTGTGCCGTGCCGACGGTGCAGCGATCGACCGCACGGACTCCCATGAGCACTATCTCGGCCGGCTCTGGCAGCGTTGGTCGCGGCATCTCGATCCGGGCCATTGGCGCTCTGGGGTCGATTCGCTCGAGAGCTACTTGAGCCTGGTCAACTCGCAGCTCATTGCCGCAGCTCGGTCGCGCGCGGCGTGACTGCTACGCTTGTCTTGACTGATGGCTTGGAACGCGAGCTCGTTGCAAGTCTAGCAGACCCTCGAGAAACGGCTGCCGTTATCCTCGCGCGAAAAGTTGATTCTGAAGCTGGGATCCGACTTCTCGCGCGACGTATCATGTGGGTCGATCAAGCTTCTTATCTGAAGCGTACCGCGACGGCGATGACGATCACGTCGAGCGGCTATGTCCACGCTCTCGGCGCAGCCGAAGCGGACGGAGCGATCGCAATTTGGTTTCACACCCACCCAGGTGTCGACTCAACTCCTTCCCCGAGCAGGCATGATCGTATCGTAGATGATCAGATATCTGGCCTCTTTCGTCTTCGCAGCGGGTCGGAGACCTACGGCACCCTGATTATCGCGCCGGCGGGTGCCGGCTACGCGTTCACCGGCAGCTTCGAAAATGAAACTGGCGAGAAGGCGCCGCTCGACCGCATCTGGTCGGTTGGCGAAGCGTGGCGTCTGCGGCAGTCCTTTTCGGCAACCTATGCCCCTGCTGACCCGATCTTTGATCGCAATGTCCGGGCTTTCGGGCCGGATATTCAGCGTATTCTTGGCGAGCTCACGATCGCCATTGTCGGTAGCGGTGGAACTGGTTCAGCCGTCGCAGAGCAGCTGGTCCGGCTCGGGGTGCGGAAGCTGATCCTAATTGATGCCGACACGCTCTCCGAAACGAACGTGACCCGAGTTTATGGCTCGACCCCCACTGATGTTGGGGTTCCTAAGGCGCAGGTTCTTGCTGCCCACCTTAGGCAAATCGCGCCGGATCTTAGCTGCACAGCAATTCAAGGGATGGTGACCCTCGAAACGGTCGCGCGGACGTTGCGCGCTGCGGATGTCGTCTTCGGGTGCACCGATGACAATGCCGGTCGTCTCGTACTGTCGCGCCTCTCGACTTACTATCTTACACCCGTGATCGATGTTGGCGTGCTGCTGAGCAGCGATGCCGCCGGAATGCTGACCGGAATCGACGGTCGCATCACGACCATGACTCCGGGTTCAGCCTGCCTCGTCTGCCGTGATCGCATTGATCTCGCCCGGGCCGCAGCCGAACTCAAAACGCCAGAGGAACGCAAGCGCCTCGCCGACGAGGGTTATGCGCCGGCCCTTGGCCAAACCGAGCCGGCGGTCGTCGCTTACACAACCGCAGCCGCCGCCGCAGCGGTCAACGAACTACTCGACCGCTTGATCGGGTTCGGCCCACCGGACCGACCGACCGAGACGTTACTGCGCCTCCACGAGCGGGAGATATCGACCAATCACGCGAGCCCGCGCGAACGACACTACTGCCACTCATCGCAGGGCAAGTGGGGCGCGGGCGATGCAACGCCCTTCCTGGAGCAGTTATGGCCCGCCGATTGATCCGCGATTTCCTCGAATGGGCGTCACGCCGGCGCTGGCGCGTGACTGGCACGTACGATGACATCGACGATGTTCCGGAGGTGCTGAAGACCCGCGACATCGCGATCGTAGCGACGCCTCAATTCGTCAAATGGATCATATTCGACTGTCCATGCCGGGCCGGTCACCGGATCATGATCAACGCCGATCCATCGCGAAAACCGGCCTGGGACTTGCGGGCGACCTTGCCCGCTACGATCTGGCCTAGTGTTGATTTCGCAAACCACGAGCGGCGCTGCCATTATTCTATTGTGAACGGCCGAACTCACTGGGCGAAGGATAGCGACTGATGAGCGAAGAAGACACGCCGCCAGGAAGTGAAGAAGGAGCGGGCCTACCGATCCCAGTCGAGGTCCGCTCGTACGAGAAGACGCCAATGTACTCGGCGCTGCATTGGCAACGGTATATCCGGCAGGCGCTGATCCTCGAGATCGAGCGAGCTTCGGGAGAGCGGGGACATAAGTCCAAGCTGATTTGCTACGTCGCTAACCTTCAGGCGCAGGTGAACCGCGACGATGTCGTCGGATTTGTCGACCTTCTTCACAACGTCCCCGCCAACACCCCGATCGACCTGCTGCTCCACACTCCAGGTGGCGACGTCGATGCCGCTGAAAAGATGATCAAACTAGTTCGCAAACGTGTTGGCGACGATGAGTGCCTGAGGGTTATCATCCCGGATTTCGCGAAGAGCGCCGGCACGATGATGGCTCTGGGCGCGAACCGCATTGCGATGAGTGACAGTTCGGAACTCGGCCCTATCGACCCGCAAGTCTCACTTCAGGATACCAGCGGCCAAACGATCAATCACTCCGTGCTCAACTACCTGCGGGCGTTCGAGGAGGCGCGTCGCGATCTGAAGGAGCACCCCGACGATCCCGTAGCGCAACAGACGTTTGGCCGATTTGACCCAGTGCTGGTCAAAAAGTTCGAGGCGATCCAGCGCCGGACCAGGACATTCGCCGAGGATCTGCTCAAACCACGTGGGACCACGTACACGACCATCGTCTCAGAGCTCATGAACGTGGACGCGCTGCCGTCGCACGGCCAGATGATCGGCTGGGAGCGCGCTCAGGAGCTTGGGCTAGAGGTCGAATACATGGACGCTAGCGACCCGCTGTGGCGCCAGTATTGGCTGCTATACTGCCATCTTCGGCTTGCCCTCAGAAAGAACATTCAGCGGATCTTCGAATCGAGCTACGTTTCGCTCATCATGTGATGCTTGTCTGGTCGGGTAGGCTGTCTGTTAACTTGCGGTCGCCGGGGGGCCGAATGAACCCGTTTGAGTTCATCATCATCTTTTTTGCCTTTGTATACTCGCTCGCGCTGGCGCACCTGCTGTTTGCGTGGACGCGAAT